>Ga0172376_10005400_pt1 | contig 14283 bp, 11 predicted proteins | sample Lak35m_FD_121114 | JGI IMG/M metagenome (GOLD analysis project Ga0172376, IMG submission 121114) | Freshwater microbial communities from Kabuno Bay, South-Kivu, Congo - kab_092012_35m | ecosystem: Environmental > Aquatic > Freshwater > Lake | place: Democratic Republic of the Congo: South-Kivu...
CCACATCCCGTTGTCAGTTTCAGCGGCCATCGGTTTTATTGCGCTTTCTGGGCAGGCTGTCTTAAATGGCGTGGTGATGTTGTCGGTGTTTCAACAGCTCGAGGACCAGGGGCTAGCCCTGCTGGATGCCATAAGAGCCGGCGCCATGCAGCGTTTGCGAACAGTCTTGATGACAGCAATGCTCGCCGCGTTGGGACTGCTGCCCATGGCGCTCAGCCGAGATATCGGCGCTGAAACCCAAAGGCCACTCGCCTTGGTCGTGATCGGCGGACTTGTCAGCGCCACCCTGCTCACGCTCATCGTACTACCGGTACTTTATGCGACCTGGTTTGAGCAACGCGCCTCCCAGGCACTAAGCCAAGGATGAGGAATCGACCGAGTGCCCTTTAATCGACCGAACACCTTTTAATCGAGCGAGCGCCCTTTTATCGACCGAGCACCATTTATTTGAGCGAGCGCCGTTTAATCGAGCGAGCGCGCGTTAATCAAGGGAGGACGTGAGTATTCCCAGCCAGGGCATCGGTAAAATGCCACAGTAAGTGTTAACCCTTACTTTTGTTTACGCACAAAAACTTACGTTTCCGAGCATAATACAACTGTTCACTGACGGTGAACTTCCCAATTTAATATCTCCCTTCGGGGAGATTTTTTTTGCGGGGTAAATGATGAGACCATAGCGTTCAGCTAGGCTTTTTAAGTCTCACCATGTTTATCCTCGAATCGGTCAAGTCTTCTGCGCAGCAGGCTATCGGCGGGCAATTCCGTACGGCAACCCTTGGACTTATTTTCAGCCTGACTTATGTCCTGGTCGATCGTATGAGCTACATCCATCCGATTGGCGACCTGAACATTACACCTTGGAACCCACCCGCGGCGCTGCAAGTGCTGTTTCTGTCCATCATGGGTCATCGTTGGTTCCTTTGGGTTTACCTCAGCCTTTGCTGTAGCGATATGCTAGTGCGGCATTCAGACCTAGGTGCAGCATCAGTTTGGCTTGGCAACCTCTTGCTGGTCGCCTGCTACACGCTTATTTCGCTGAGCCTTCGAGCCGCTTATCGTGGGGTACCGCGGCTGGCTTCAAGAAAAGCTGTTGCGATGCTTTGCTTAATCTTGCTTGCAGGTGCTATGTGTACAGCGCTGGCTTATGTCAGTCTGCAAACCTTATTGGGGCCTTTGCGTCCAGGCGAATACAGCAATGCCCTTTTTAGATTCTTTGTTGGTGATTTATTGGGCATGCTTGTGTTGCTGCCGCTTGGATTTTTACTGGTTCAACCAACAACCCGAGACCAAATCCTGGCGATGTTTCAGACGCCAAGCTTCTGGGTTTTGGCAGCCTTACTTGGTCTGTGCTTATCTGTCATTTTAATGCTGCCCGATGATCTTCGGGTTCGGTATTTTTTTCCTTTGTTTTTCGCCATGGGTTTGATGGCCGCTGCGCACTCGCTCTCAGGGGCAGCAATGACCTCAAATTTGATACAAATTCCATTGGTCATCAGCAGCGCTCATAGTGGTGGCTCGCCCGAGCTACTTCTTGAGTTGCAAATTATGATGCTAACTCTGCATTTAACCGGTCTCATCATTGGAACACTTGTCGATGAGCGCGTTCGCACCCAAGAACGGCTTCAAGATAGCCTGCAGCTCGCCGCCGCTGGCGAGCTCGCTGGCTCACTCGCCCACGAATTGCATCAACCGCTTAATGCGCTTAATGCGTACGCAGAATCTGCGATTCTGCAGGCAGAACATATTCGACTTGAGCGACACCGCCAGATCGATGCGGCGTCGCAGCCAAGCACGCCAGCTCACAGCGACCAGCCAAAGGACTCGATTTTTAGCAGCGGCTTAGAGCTCGAGAGGACCCTCGGGCTGATCGCTGATGAAACACAGCGAGCCTCCGGCATTGTTAGAAGCCTTAGAACTTTCTTCACCTCAGGGGCAGCATCGATCAGTGAGGTTGACCCGATCCAGCTTTGTTTGGATAGCCTCAAACGACTCGAGTCGATTGCTAAAACGAGCGAAGTCAAGCTGCTATGCAGTAGTCTTGGGACCGTCCCCAAGATTTATGTTGACGAAGTCCAATTGGGCACCGCGATCACAAACCTCATCAAGAACGCAATTCAAGCGTCCTCAAGTTCACAGCGAGTCGAAGTTAAGGTGTCAAGGAGCAGTCAGACGCTCCTGGAAATTCGGGTGATTGACGAGGGCCCACGTCTGGCAATAGACGAAGTTGATCAACTCTTCAGGCCTTTCGTAAGCGGAAAAAAGGACGGTTTGGGTTTAGGCTTGTCGATCAGCCGCTCATTGATCGAAAATAATGGCGGTACACTCGACTACGAAAGCACCCCTGAAAAGTGCTTTGTTATCAAGCTCTACTTGGAGGATCACCGAAGTGACGAACACCTCGGCAGCACCCGCCCGTCTGGTATGCATCGTTGACGATGACCCGGCGGTAAGAGACTCGTTAGCCCTCATGCTCGGCTTGAAGGGCTTTGATTGCCGGGTCTTTGACAGCGCAGAGCACTTTCTGAAGATGCCGCCTTCGCGTGCCTGTTGCCTTATTCTTGATCTTAGAATGGGTGGTATGACGGGACTTGAGTTGCAGGAAAGGCTGTCTAGCTTGCCGATTCGTTATGAAGTGATTTTTTTGTCTGCTTTCGCCGATACCCATGTGATGCGGCAAGCTTTTTTAAATCAGGCCGCAGATTTTTTGGAAAAGCCTGTGGTCATCAAACATTTACTCGCAGCGCTGGAACGCTCTTTTTCGCGACTTGATCAATCCAATCAATCACAGGCCAATGAGCAATTACATGAGGCCCTAACCCCGCGTGAACGCGAGGTCCTTGAGGCAGTTGCCAAGGGCCTTAATCATCGAGAAATCGGTGAGGCACTTGGTATCAGCCCCAGGACTGTCGAGGTCCATAAGGCTCGAATCATGGCCAAATTTGATGTGAAAAGCGTTGCGGAACTTTTAAGGCTTGTATTGCGGGGGGATCGCCCCAAACAGCGAGCCAGCTAAGCAATAAAAACTCGCGCCCTGACTTTTTTTGACGCACATAGATTTCCTGGATAGCACCTACCCCTACCAATAGCACCTCCTCCTACTCTAATAGCACCGCCCCCCGTACTTTAGGGGGCTTGCGACATTACAAGCAATCAGCGATCATCCGCATCGAGTGTGCGTTCACCTTCAATGTTGAAGGTCAATAACGTTCAAATGGCTTGACCGTGCGCTGATGCGCGGATCAGTCGACAAGAACGTATGCTCATGGGAATAACACTGTCAGTGCGGAATTCGGAGCCTATTTGGCTCTGCAAGGAGCTATCTTGCAACAAGACCGCACAAAACATTTCACGTCGGTAGACGCTTTATTTTTGCTTTTTTTACTATCGGCCCTGATTGGTGTTGCCCTCATCGGTCACCTCGCCTACAGAGAGGGTCTTAAAACCGAGGCTGCAAAGGCTAATGCAGCGATACTTAAGGACTGGTTCGACCAGCTCGATGCCTTATCTGCCAAAGGTCAGCAAAGCCAATTAGAGGACTGTCGTGACGACGGTGAAAAAACTTGGGAGGGATGTCAGGCGGCACTCTTGGGTGAGCAAGGCCCGTTGAAGTCGGTGAAAAATCCTTTTGATGCAAATCAGGCTGTGATCGGGCAAAAATGCGACCGGACCGACCTCAATACACGAGGCTTAGTCGTGATTGAAAAAGGAACTCCTGCCCCTCCGGGAGCCCCGCCTGCGATCAGCTTTGGGCCCATGGAAACCGGCGAAAAACTCTCTAAAGACCTGCCGCTTCGCATCATGGTCTGCGATAAGGGCGCTTATGCGTTAAAGGTCGCCGAGGTTAAACTGTGAGCGAGGCAACAGAGGGCGCTAACCATCACCGGCACCGAGCACCACCCGATTGGGGAACGGTTCCACTAAGGCACTGGCTCTATCGATGGCTACTTGATGCTGAAACCGATGGTAATCACCAGGCTGCTGTTGATCGTTTCATCGCATTTTTAATTGTTGCAAACCTTGCCGCTCTTTTTTTTGAGCACGTTCCTGCGATCTACGGCCCCTACAAAGATTGGTTTCACTGGTTTGACATCGCTTCGGTTGCGATCTTCACTGTTGAATACCTTGCCCGCTTTTATTTAGCACCGGAAGACGCAGAGTTTGCTAAGCAAAAGAATCCACGCTTAAGCTATGTTTCCAGCCCCTTCGCACTGATCGATTTAGCGGCGATTCTTCCTTTTTATCTTGCTGCCTTCGTCAACATCGATTTACGAATGCTCCGAGCACTTCGATTGCTTCGAATTCTAAAACTTTTCCGAGTACTCATCCCAGCCGTTAAAGAATTTCAATTATTAAATCAAGGTCGAAGTTTCAGGCAAAAAGTCCATGCACTGGTTTGGCCCGGCGAATTCGGTGGGCGCCTCCATGATTATTTTGATACCTTCATCATGGTATGGGTCGTCGTTTCGGTCACCGCCGTTGTTCTCGAGTCTGTTGCGTCGATTCACTACATACTTAATCTTGAATTCATCATTCTCGACACGATTGCTGTTGGCGTATTCACGCTCGAATATTTAATGCGTGTTTATTCGGTTGTCGAAACCAAGGGATTTCGGCATCCAATCGCAGGACGACTTCGTTACGCAAAAACCGGCAATGCACTTGTCGACTTATTGGCAGTTTTGCCATTCTTTTTAGAGGCGTTTCTCCATCACCTGTTTGATCTTCGATTCTTGCGAGTTTTTCGTTTATTGCGATTACTTAAACTCACAAAGTACACGGGTGCAACCTCAACACTCGTGATCGTCGTCAAACGCGAATGGCCAGTGATGGCAGCAGCAACATTCATTATGCTGCTGCTTGTGGTGCTCACCGCGAGTCTTGGCTATCTCTTTGAACATGAAGCGCAACCTGATAAGTTTGAGAATATTCCGGCATCGATTTACTGGGCTGTGATTACGCTTGCTTCTGTCGGTTATGGCGATATTTCGCCGGTTACGCCGATTGGTCGAATCATGACGATTGTTCTTGCCCTACTTGGCATTGGTATTTTCGCGATCCCTGCAGCGCTCTTGTCATCTGCCTTCAGCGACCAGCTTCGTATTGAGCGGGAAACGCTAGCGAATGAACTCTACGCCATGATGGCCGATGGCCATATCTCGACCGATGAGCAAGAAACGATCGACCGTGAAGCGAAGCGCTTGCACCTAAGTCGCGATGAAGTGAATCGATTAATTGAAAAGGCCAGACGGGAACGCGAGCTCAAGGATGACCACACTGGATTGACCATTACCAAGCTTGTTGAGCGACCTGATATCGCGATTGAGCGTTACCGAGAGCTTGTCGGTCAGATGCGCCAGATTGCACTTATGGTTGACAAACCGACCATGGACAAACTCGTCGATGATCCTGATCGCACGACTGCCTTTGAACGCAGGATCTGGCGATCGCTGCGTGACGATATCAAAAACTAGTGGGTATTTTCGCCCTTAAATTTCTACCTTGCTCCCAAGCTCAACCACCGAGCCCATCGGTAATTTGAGAAAATCTGCAGCACCGCTTGCATTGAGATGCATTTGCGCGAAGAGCTTTTCTCGCCATTGCGACATGGCACCTCCAATTGTGGGAATCACGATGTCCCGTGACAAAAAATAACTTGTCAGCATAGGGTCCATTGGTACGCCGTGTAATCGCATTGCCTCGAGCGCTGCTGGAAGATTTGGATCGTTCTTGAATCCATAATTTACCAACACCTCCCAGGACTCATTACCTAAAGCGCGAATCTCAAGCCTTGACTGGTCCTCAATCCAGGGAAGCTCATGATTGCGAACGGTGACAAAAAGATTAAATTGGTGCAGTACCTTGTTGTGCTTCAAATTATGTAGAAGTGCATTAGGAACGATACCGATCTGACTGGTCAGAAAAACAGCAATGCCCTCAACCCTTGTTGGCGGACTAATGTGAATTGATTCAAGAAACAATCCAAGACTGATCGAATGATCACGAAGCGCATCATTCAATAGGCTTCGCCCGTCGTACCAGGTGCGCATCAACAAATACACTGCTGCGCCAATCGCTAAAGGAAACCATCCACCTTCTAGAAACTTGAGCAGGTTTGAAGCGAAAAACAACAAATCGACAACGAAAAAGAAGCTCGTCGCCGTCACGCACAATAGCCAGGAGTAATGCCAGCCGAATCGAATCACAAAGAATGTGAGTACGGTGGTGATCAGCATGTCAAGCGTTACCGCAATACCATAAGCTGCCGCAAGGTTTGAAGAAGACTTAAATAGTCCAACGGCAAGGGCAATGGCGCAAAACAAGCTCCAATTAACAAAGGGAATGTAAATCTGCCCCGTATCTCGCTCACTCGTGTGGATCACCTGCATGCGTGGCAGATAGCCGAGCTGTATCACTTGTTTGGTAACGCTGAATGCGCCCGAAATCAGCGCTTGCGAGGCAATCACGGTGGCTACCGTGGCTAGGATGACAAGGGGCAGCAGCAACCACGAAGGCGCAAGCGAGAAAAAGGGATTCTTCACCGCCTCAGGATTACTCAGTAAGACTGCACCCTGACCCAAATAATTGAGGACAAGGGCAGGCATAACCAGTGCAAACCAAGCAAGTCGAATCGGCTTGCGGCCAAAGTGCCCCATGTCTGCGTAAAGCGCTTCTCCGCCAGTCACACAAAGCACCACTGCACCCAATAAAATAAAACTCAGGCCCGGATTTGTAAGTACAAAAACAATAGCGTAATACGGACTGATTGCCAGCAGAATCTCTGGCGTATCGGCAATATGGTAAATACCCAAGGCTGCAATAACAACAAACCATACGAAGGTGATTGGCCCAAAAAAACGACCAATACCTGCGGTCCCTCGACGCTGAAGCGCAAAAAGTGCAAGCAATATAATCAGGGTGCTTGGTAGCACCGCTTGGGTAAGCGCAGGTGAAATCAGTTCCAGACCTTCAACAGCCGAGAAAACCGAGATGGCCGGCGTTATCACGCCATCGCCATAAAAAAGGCAGGTTCCAAAAATGCCAATCAGAAACAAGAAGCGTTTCAAGCCAGGCCGATCACCGACCGACTCACTGGCGAGTGCCAGCATCGCTACAAGTCCACCCTCCCCACGATTATCTGCACGCAAGACAAGACTGACGTACTTTAGGGAAACAATGACCGTCAGTGTCCAGACAAGTAGCGAAAGAACGCCAAAAATATTGGCCCGACTTAGTTCAAGATGTCCTGCGCCGAAGATTTCCTTCATCGCATAAAGCACACTTGTTCCAATATCGCCGTAAACAACCCCCAGCGCTGCGAGCGTGAGGCTAGCTAGCTTGGTATGAGACCCTTGAGGAGACGTTGCGTTCATGCTGCGGTGCAGTACTTTGCCCCGGTTGCCCACCTGGGTCAAGCCCTTACGGTATGATTGAAAAGCGATGCTTGTCGTCTCTTGCGGGCTGTCCTAAAAATAGACAATGACGGTTTTTAGATCCCGCCAAGCTGTGCGAAAATGACGAGCTTTCCGATAACCACCGAGGATCCAAGGAGAACAAGGGTGAACAAGGGCGAACTTATCGAGATCATTGCGCAAGAAGCCGACCTGAGCAAAGCTGCAGCGGGGCGCGCCCTCGAAGCGATCCTGAGCAATATCGTTAAAACGGTGGCCAAGAAGCAAGATGTACAAATTACTGGATTCGGGTCGTTTAAAGCAGTGAAGCGGCCAGCGCGTACAGGGCGCAATCCTTCGACGGGCGTAGCAATCAAGATCGCAGCAACAACGGTGCCGCGATTTACGGCAGGCACAGCATTTAAGGCAGCTGTAGCAAAAAAGAAGGTCTAAAAAAGGGGCCCGATAAAGGGCCTCGAGTCTTAAGGCAATCCATGTTTTCCGGCCGTTGTTTTCCGGCCATTGTTTTCCGGCCATTGTTTTCTGGCCATTGTACGGTGGCACTCGAAAGCGCCACGCTAAAGCCCAGGGCTGACGGACTCAGTTATGCCTTTTTCAATAGTCCAAGTGCTTCGATCAGCTTTCTTTCCGCTTCAAGCGTTTGCTTGGCCCAAGAAAGATAATCCTCACTATTTTTATACCAATACTCCTGATCAAGGGTATCGAGCATCTTCATGTGTTCTGGATCATCAAGCGCCTTGCGAAATGCATCATGCAAGAGCTTTTGAATGCGGGCATCCATGCCCTTTGGCGCGACAATGCCATAGGGAGAATTTGACACTATCCCGTAGCCCAACTCTTTGGCGGTTGGTGCATAGGCCCAGCGTTTGGTCCGACGTTCGCCAAAGGTCATCAGCAAGCGCATCTTTCCCGCATCAACATTAGGCCCCCAGCCTGTTGCATCTGATAGTGCGTCGGTATGACCGCCAAGTAATGCCAGTGTATTTTCTGAGTTTCCCTTGAACGGAACATGGAGAAACCTGGCACCAGTGCGCATACCCAGTTCCTCAATCACCAAATGCGGGGTGGTGCCCGTACCCGTGTTACCCACCGACAGTTTCTCAGGATTTGCCTTAGCAAAGTCGACCATTTCCTGGATTGTTTTGAATCTTGAATCAGCGCGAACCGTGATTCCAAAGGTATAACCGGTCAAGCCAATGATATAAGTAAAATCACGAATTGGGTCCCATGACACAGCTTGCATGTGTGGAATCCGAAACGCACTCATTGGAAGTTGTGCAAGTGTGTAGCCATCGGGTTTCGCGGTTGCAGCCATTGTCGATGGTCCCAGCATGCCGCCTGCCCCGGGCTTGTTTTCAACCACAATTGTCTGCCCAAGATATTTACCAGCAATTTCGGCAAACTTTCTCAAATGCCGATCAGTCGATCCTCCAGGAGGCCATGGAACGATTAAGTTAACGGGCTTTGTAGGATATGCGGGGGCCGCCCCAGTTTGCGCCTGAACCATGCCGGCACCCAAAGCCATGGCGCCCGCCGAAATACTTGCGGTGCTCAGGACAAGCCCAGTGTTTAAGGCCTGACCAAGTATTTGTCTTCTCGATTGCTTAAACTGATGACCTTGAATCACAGGCGAATGCTTCATGACGATTACCTCTCCATCATTAAATTATGAATAAATTATATAGATTTATACGTTATTTAATATGTTATTATATTTTTAATATGCAACCGTTAATATTTATATTACAAATGCTCGGCGAGCATCGCTGCAACCGCCGATGCCATCACCTGACAGCCTAACACCAGATCATCCTTATGACTATCCTCCGCAAAGTCGTGACTAATACCATTAATGGACGGAATAAATAGCATAGCGCTCGGCATCAATGAAGCCATGATGCCGGCATCATGGAAGGCACCACTTGGCAGGTGCATCCAGGAATCGGGCGCATGAGCCTGAGCGGCTTGTTCTAAATACTGATAGAGCGATGCGCTCATGCGGCTAGGCTTAATCGGCGATCGCGCCTCGACAAGCTCAATATCGACACTCGAGGCCTTTATCATTACCTCTCTCACCTGCTGGGCAAGCGATGTAAAAAGCTCAAGCTGAGATTCCTCGGCATCTCGAAACTGCAGGTCAAGCTCAGCATAGCCTGGGATGATGGATGTTGCGTTAGGTATAAGCTTTACCCGCCCCATTGTCCAAACGCTTCGCGCCGCAGCCTCTGCGGCAAAGCGCTGATTAATCCGATAAGCAAACTCATAAAGTGCTGTCGACGCGTCCCTGCGCATGGACATCATGGTCGTACCTGCGTGGTTCTGCTGTCCCCTAAAGATTGCCTTCAGGCCGCGCACACCAACAATATCGGTCACAATACCGAGTCGATTTGATTGTGCTTCAAGCGTTGGACCCTGTTCGATATGCGCTTCCAAAAACCCGAGATAACGCTTCGGATCAAGTTGCTCACGTGGTGTATCCGATAGGCCTGCAAGCTTTATCGCATCAATAAGCCTGATGCCGTCCTTATCAACTGCGTCTTGTTCGGCTTGATGATCGAGCGTCCCGCAAAGCGATCGACTCCCAAGACAACCGAGAAATCGCGACTCTTCGTCCTGCAGTGCAACGATGTCGACGGCAAGATGGCGATGCGCCGGAGACTCTGAAAGAGTTCTTGCGACTTCAAGTGCATAGATGACACCCATGGCACCGTCGAGCCACCCGCCGGTAGGTTGAGAATCGGCGTGAGATCCAATGAGCATGGCCTTACCAGGATTACGCGAATAGCCCAGCACATTACCAACCCCATCGATCACACTTCTCAGGCCAGCCTGTTTAAACTGCTCACGCAACCAATGCCGAGCTTGAATGTCTGCCTCACTAAATGCTGGCCTGACAACACCCGATGCCTGTTCACCAAAGCGACGGAGTTGATCTAAATCCTCTAGCAATCTGGCGGCATTAATCGTTGGCATCTTGGGCTGCCGGTTTCGCAGATTCGGACCTATGATGCTGATAGCTGATAACCTCCGCCTGCGCTGCTTTCCACGCGGTAAAGCCACCATCCATATGAGCGATCTTCGTCATGCCCATATCTTGCAAGGTTTTTGCGGCTAATGCACTTCGCCAGCCACCGCCACAGAACAATACAAATTCTTTGTCTTCATCGGCAAAGATCGATTTGAAATATGGCGACTCCGGATCTACCCAAAACTCAAGCATCCCGCGAGGTGCGTGTAATGCGCCCGGAATGCTTCCCTCTCGTTCCAGCTCGCGCACATCCCGGATATCCACGAGTTGTAGCGATATATCGGGACGATCCCGAGATCGACGCTCGATAATTTGATCAACGCTATAAGTTATAACTTCTAAGAGTGCATCGTCGACGAGCCTGCGAAAACCTCGGGTGATTGGCATGCAGTGAATCTCCGTATCAGTCAGTCTTTAAAATGCTTGCAAGTCGAAGCGAGTCAGAAGGCCCTTAAAGGATCGGCCAAGTATGACCAGTCTTAATCGCCATAGAGCATCGAAAATCCGCAACAGCGCAGACGTTACAAGAAAACCTGTCGATCGGTCTTGGATTAAATCCTAACTTTGATGCTTCATCAACCGAATCGACGGTTTCCGAACCCGCAGACTAGACAGTTGTTTGGCGCTGTGCTTATCTCCGGACTTGCTGTCAATTCGCATTTAAGGAGAAAGTATGAGCGAGAAACAAAATCTGAGACAGATCAGTGATCACTGCGACCTTCAAGCAAACCCAAAGGTCGAGCATGAGGAAAGCGCACGTCGCTCAGTTCTTAAGGGCGGAGCCGCGATCGCCGCAAGCGGCCTTGGCGGATTTCCCTTTATCAGCCGTTCTCAGTCAAATGTGATCAAGATCGGGCACCTCACGCCGAGGACAGGCTTTCTAGGCACTTTGGGTGAATATGCGGTTCAAGCCGCCGACCTTGCCATTGAAGAAATTAATGCTAAAGGCGGCATCCTTGGACGGAAAGTAGAGTTGATCAAAGAAGATTCCGTCAACCCGCAAACTGCGTCGACCAAGGCAGAGCGCCTCATTGAGCGCGATAAAGTAGCCTGTATCGTTGGAGAGATCTCTTCAGCATCAGCACTCACGATTGCCCAGGTTGCCCAACGAACTAAAAACCTCTTTATCAACACTGGCGCAAACTCTGACGCACTCAGGGGCTCAAACTGCAACAAATTCATGTTTCACGTTGAGAGCCAAAACTCAATGTACGTGAAAACGGTCGGGCGCTCTTTGCTCGCTCAAAACCGTGTCAAGGGAAAGCGCTGGTATTCCTTGACGGCTGACTATGCTTTTGGGCATGACCTGCTTAAAGTGGCGAGGCGATTCATGGAAGCCAATGGTGGGCAGTTTGCCGCCGACGAATTGGTACCTACTGATGCGGCCGACTTTTCAGCCTACTTGCTCAAGATTCGAGCGGCAAAGCCTGATTTGGTTATTTCAAATCTCGCCGGCGTTCAAATTACAAATTTTCTAAAACAGTATGCAGAATTTGGTCTTGATTTTCCCGTTGCGGGCTTTGGCTTCGATACCGCCGTTGCCTGGGGCGCTGGTCAGGGTAATTTTTTCGGTACCTGGCCACTGGTTTGGCATCACTTGATCAGCACGCCGGGTTCAAAGGCTTTTGTGCAGGCTTTCACCAAAAAATACGGCAAACCTCCTGAGAACCAAGCCTGGGGTGACTACATCAGCATGCACATTCTTGCAAAAACGATGAACGACATTAAATCGACGGAGGCACCTCAGATCATTAGCCACTGGGAGAAAGGTGCCAAGTTTGATGTACTCAAGACCCGCGAGGGTTACTTCAGGGCCTATGACCATCAACTGATGCATGAGATGTATGCGGTTGAAGCCTTAAAGGCCAAGGACCTCAAGAACAAGTGGGATATCTACAAACCAAGCGATCCGGTACCTGCAGCCAACGAGAGCCTCGAGGTGATTGCCGCAACCAAGGAGGAAAACACCTGCAATATGCCGGCTTGATCGTTATAAGCAGCAGACAGTTTTTGCTTTAAGCCTGGGATCTATGACCGCAGTAGGGTCAGAGATCCCAGGTGATCAGATCGCATGCAGCATCGCTTGGTAAGGAATCATGTCGAGCATTATTCTTCAGCAATTGCTCAACGGCCTTCTTGATGGGGTCTACTACCTGCTCATTGCGTTAGGTCTATCGCTGATTTTCTCCTTGGGCGGGATTGTCAACCTAGCGCACGGTGCTTTCTACGCAATTGGCGCTTACCTTACAACGCTTATAGCACCACAACTGGGCTATGGTGGCGCACTGATTTTGTCACCTATTGCGGTAGCGACCTTAGGCATTTTTTTAGAGCGTTACTTTTTCCGCCGCTTTTATCGAAGCGATCCAATACTTTCGCTGCTCCTGACCTTCGGACTTGCGATGGTTTGTGAGCAGGCCTTGCGGATGATTTTTGGCGCGGCGCCTCTATCATTTGCAATACCTGATGGCCTACGCGGCCAAATCTTTCTGGGCGACTTCATCTACTCGAAGTTCCGCACCGTTCTATTGGTTATTGCCATTCTTTGCGTTGGTGCGCTCTGGTATTTGCTGAATCGCACCGCCTTTGGCCGTGTTGTTCGAGCTGGCGTACAAAACCCAGACATGGTGGGCGCACTCGGCATCTCCTTGCAACCCTATCTCACTGCAGTTGCGGGCCTTGGGATAGGACTTGCGGGTTTAGCAGGTGTGCTGCTTGCGCCCATTTACTCGATTCATCCGGCGATGGGCCAGGAGATTCTCACGCCAGCCTTTGTCGTCGTGGTCATTGGTGGCCTTGGGTCGTTTTGGGGTGTGATCTTCGCGGCTTTACTTGTCGGGGTTGTTAAGGGCATGACGGTCGCAGCGGGCTTCGCACAAGCATCTACCGCAGTAATTTACTTGCTGATGTTATTAGTTCTTTTATTCAGGCCTAGAGGTCTGTTTGGCGAGCGCATTCAGCGCTTCGAATAAATGGTGCATCGACCTTATGCCAATTAGCCGCTCTGCTCTATGGATTTGTGCTCTTGCCTTGCTTTTGCTGCCAGGCTTGATGAGCATGCTTGGATTGGGACTCAGCTCGGCCACCGAAGTACTGATTTTTGCAATTGCCTGCATGGCACTCAATATTCTTGTTGGCTTCACTGGCCTTGTTTCCTTTGGACACGGCGCCTGGTTCGGGATGGCTGCCTACGCTGCAGCGCTGGCCCAGCAGCATTGGTTCGCAAACAGCTTTTGGCTACCACTTGTTTTCGGTTTGAGCCTGATCGCACTGGTCAGTTGGGGTTTTGGCTTCCTGATTTTACGAAGGCGCGGCGTTTATTTTTCACTTCTTACGCTTGCGCTTTGTGCCATGCTTTATGCGGTCGCATTCCGCTGGACAGCGGTAACAGGTGGCGAAAATGGCTTGGGAGGCATAACACGCCCCGAATGGCTTGGACTTGATCTCGAGCAAAAGTTAAGTTTTTATGGCCTTGTTGCAGCAATTACGATGATAACGGTATATTTATTGTGGCGTTTTCACCGCTCTCCAGTTGGTTCAGTGCTTCTTGCAATCCGCGAAAATGAGCAGCGCGCATCCTTTGTTGGATATGAGACAAGCCGCTACAAATTGTTTGCCTTTGTCATGTCGGCATCGATGACAGGGCTGGCTGGCATGCTGCTCTTATTCAATAACCGGATGACATCAGCTGAGCCAATTTCTGTCGTCTTTTCCGGCGAATTACTTGCCATGCTCGTAATCGGTGGCATGCGTAGCTTCTTAGGTCCAGCGCTTGGTGCACTTTTTTATGTCATCTTTCGCGATCTTCTTTCTAGCGTCACAGAGGACTGGTTACTCTACTTCGGA
>Ga0172376_10005403_pt1 | contig 14278 bp, 5 predicted proteins | sample Lak35m_FD_121114 | JGI IMG/M metagenome (GOLD analysis project Ga0172376, IMG submission 121114) | Freshwater microbial communities from Kabuno Bay, South-Kivu, Congo - kab_092012_35m | ecosystem: Environmental > Aquatic > Freshwater > Lake | place: Democratic Republic of the Congo: South-Kivu...
ACCGCGAGCCGGAAGGTGATCGCACTGACGAAGAGTGACGATCCGGATGCCGTTGTCGCGAACGGCAGACCGGCGGGAGCCGCGTCTCCCCGGACTGCCGAACCGGCTGCACCGGCGCGCGTCGCGCTCGGTCCCGGAAAGTTCGGACAGGCCTTGAACGCGACCGCGGCCGGACTGTTTCTGGATGCGAAGCCCGAACATCGCGAAGCGCCGGTCACGGTCGAATGCTTCACGAAGCTCAACAGCAAAGCGTCCTTCAACATCCTGATCGCCAGCGAACCGAAAGCCTCGGTGACCCACTGGGAACTGTACTCCTACGCGGGCAGCGGCTTCTTCAGCGTGTTCCTGCCGGGACGCGGCGGCGAGTATCGCTCGAACGTGGACATCGCCGACGGGCAGTGGCACCACGTGGCCATGCAGCTCGATCTGAAGCGTCTGAGGCTGTTCGTGGATGGCCGGATGGTGCTGGACCGGCTGCTGCCCGGCGAACCGGCAAAATCGACCAGCAGCGCGGTCTGCTTCGGACGGCTGGTCGAAGGCGGGATCGGCTGCGATGGCCTGCTGGATGAAGTCCGCTTCCGGCGCGGCGCACACGCCTGCGATGTGATCCCCGCGGAACCGTTCAAGGCTGACGACAGCACCATCGGTCTGTGGCACTTTGATGAACTGCTGGAGGGCGGCGCGGCGAAAGATGAGTCGGCGCAGAAGCTCAATGCCACGCCGGCGATTCCGCCCGGAAAGAAGGTTGCTGCGGATGAAATCTCCGCGATGAAGCAGAAAGGTCACTGGAGCCGCGCGGCGGTGGGCTTCACCTGGACTGAAGAGAATTCCGTCGATGACCGCTGGTCGCAGACGAAGATCGGCCGCTGGCTGGGTTCGCTGCTGCAGCTTCCGGAAAAGCCGGGCCGCAAGATGCTTTCCATCCGCCTCGGTCCGCAGCAGGAAGCGACCATCAGCTACGACACTCAGCACGGTCTGGTCCGCGCCGCGTGGTCCGGCGGATTTCTCAAGTTTGATCCGACGCGGTACGGCATCATCGTTCCGCCGAAGCCCGATGGAGAACTGCTCTTCGCCGTTCCCGAACAGCCGGCCTTCGGTACTGACGCGGATTACCGCTTTCGAGGAATGCGGTCTGCCGGTGAGCGGGTTGTTCTGGAAGCCACCGTCAATGGCGTTGAACTCCGCGAATCACCGTGGCTCGTGCAGCAGGATGGGCTGACCGCGATCGCGCGGACCATTGAAGTCGGACCGGGCGATCAGCCGCTGGATCTGCTGGTGCTGGATGGTCCGGGTGATGTGAAGTTCGGCCGGATCGGCGGGCAGGCCACCGGCGTCCTCACATCGGGGGACCGTCGTTATGAAGTGGCTCTGACCGGCTGGAATGAAGCGACCGTCGTCACAGGCCAGCAGTCCGCGGGTGCTCGCAGTCGAGTCGCCTTCCGTCTGCCGCCTCGCAGGGACACGAAGCAGTTCACGCTGCTTTACTGGTCGGGACCGGCCAACGATGAAACCAGCTTCGCGAAGCTGATCGCCGTGCAGATGAAACGGCCGGAAGGTCCATCGCTGGCAGAGGTCGCAGCGCCCGGAAAACCGCTATGGACCGAGTCCATCACCACGAAGGGCCGCCGCGCCCCGGACAGCGGACCGTATGTCGTCGATACGCTGACGCTGCCCTTTGAGAATCCGTATCAGGCGTTGTTCTTCGTGGCTGGACACGACGCGCTGCCCAACGGCGATCTGGCGGTCGCGACGGTGCATGGCGACGTGTGGATCGTCAGTGGAGTCGATGCCGATCTCGATGAGCTGACGTGGAAGCGCTTTGCCACCGGACTGTTTCAGCCGCTGGGCCTGCAGGTGGTCGATGGAAAGATTCACGTGCTGGGCCGCGATCAGATCACGCGTCTGCACGATGAGAACAACGATGGCGAAGCGGACTTCTACGAATGCGTGAGCAACGCTTACGAGACGTCGTATGGCGGGCACGATTATGTGGCCTGTCTGGAACGGGATTCGGAGGGCGGCTTTCTGTTCGTGCATGCGAAACAGGGCGTCTGCCGGATCGCACCAAATGGATCGCTGGAGATCATCGGCACGGGTCTGCGCAATCCCAACGGCATGGGCCTGGGACCGGGCGATGTCATCACCGCCGCGCCGCAGGAAGGCAACTGGACTCCGGCTTCGGCCATCTTTGAAGTCCGGCGCGGCGGCCACTACGGCTTTGGCGGACCGCAGGTGACTCCCGAACGGCCGCTGGGATATGTCCCGCCGCTGTGCTGGCTGCCGCGGCGCGTGGACAATTCCAGCGGCGGGCAGGTGTGGGTGACCAGCGACCGCTGGGGACCGTTTCAGGGACAGATGCTGCATCTGTCCTATGGCCAGTGCCGCATGTCTCTGGTGCTTCGAGAAGTGCTCAGCAAGGCCGCGAACGGAGCGGTCTCGCAGGGCGGCGTCGTCGAGTTCCCGTTCAGTTTCGATTCCGGAGTCATGCGGGGCCGGTTCAGTCCGCACGACGGTCAGCTCTATGTGAGCGGCCTCAAAGGCTGGACGACTTCGGCAGTGCTCGACGGGTGCCTGCAGCGCGTCCGCTACACCGGCAAGGCCGTCGATATGCCGGCCGAACTGACAACTCATCAGAACGGAATCGCGCTGCGGTTCACCCGACCGCTGGATCGGTCGCTGGCCGAACAGCCCGGCAGCTATCACCTCGAACAATGGAACTACCGTTATGCCGAATCGTACGGCTCGCCGGATTTCCGCGTGACTGCCCCGAACGAACAGGGCCACGACGACGTGCGCGTCCGCTCGGCCACTCTGCTCGATGATCACACCGTGTTCCTCGAACTGCCAAAGCTGCAACCGGTTCATCAGATGGCCGTGGCCTACGCGCTCAAATCGAAAGACGGCGTGCCCATCCGGCAGACGGTCTATGCGACGATCCATCATCTGCTGCATCCCGCGATTCCCGACGAACGGCTGAACCGCACGGCCGTGCCGGGTCAACTGGCCGAAGACGATGAGGCGGCCCTGCAGCCGGGTTTGATCGTGCGCTACGAACAGTCCGGTCAGCGCGATGCGCGGCGTACCCGCTTGGCAACGCTGGTGGCGCATCGTGGAGAAGTCCCCACTCCGTTCCTGCGGATCGGCTCGTTCACGGCCCGCTTCGATGGCTTCATCAAAGTGCCGCTGGCGGGCGAACATCGCTTTTCACTGGAAGGTAATGGAGCCGCGCGGCTGCGGATCAACGGGCAACTGGTGCTGGATGCGGCGGGCGACCTGACGATTGCCGGCGCGAAAGCCACGTCGCTCAGCGGTGGCTTCAACCGGATCGACATCGAATACGCCGCGCCGTCGGATGGCGAAGCCCGCTGCCGGCTGATGTGGGAATCGGAGGCGTTCGCGCGCGAGCCGGTCCCTCCGTCATCGCTGTTCTGCCGCAGTGATGATCCGGAGCTGCTGGCCGGTGAGCAGCTTCGTCGCGGACGCGAACTGTTCGCGCGGCTGAGCTGCGCGGCGTGTCACGAACAGAAACGGACGGCTGATGACCACCACATGGTCGAACTGAATGCGACTGCTCCGAACCTCGCGCAGCGCGCCGCAGCGCTGCAGACGGAGTGGCTGACGCGCTGGCTGCTGGAACCGCGCTCGCTTCAGAACCACGCCACGATGCCGCAGCTGCTCAAGTCTGACGACGAAGCCCGCGACATCGCCGCCTTCATTCGATCGCTGAGCACGACGGCAACAGCGGCTGGCGGTGAATCGAAAGCATCAATGACCGATGCGGACCGCGAGCGTGGGATGGTCCTGTTTGAAGATCTCGGCTGCATCGGCTGTCACCGCCTGACACCTCCGCTTCAGGAAGACGCATTCGATCGACGATCGCTGCACTTCGTCGCGACGAAGTTCCAGCCGGGAGAACTGGAACAATTTCTGAAGAACCCGGCTCAGGGCCGTGAATGGAGCCGCATGCCGGACTTCAAACTGGAAGCGGCTGAGATTCAGGCGCTGAGCTCCCTGCTGCGTGGCATCGAGCAGGCTGATCCGGGGGCACAGCCCCCGGCTGCAAGTGCCGCCGCCGGTTCGGTCGCGCGCGGACGACAACTCTTCACCGAGCGAGGCTGCGCGCGCTGCCATCCGCTGTCGAGGGATGCAGCTCCGCCGCTTCCGGCGGTCCCGGTCGTCGATGTGTTGTCCGCGCAGGGATGCCTCGCCGAACAGCCGCACGGCCGGGTCGGCATCCCGCAGTTCGCACTGACGGTCGCCGAGCGCGCGGCGCTGCTGCGGTTCATGGAAGCCGGCACCGGATCGCTGCGGCATGACACTCCGGCCGAAGCATCACAGCGGCTGGTTGCTTCGCTGCGCTGCTCGGCCTGTCACGATCGCGATGGCCTGATCAGTCCCCGCGCGGGACTCATCATTGAAGAAAGCGATCGCGGACTGACTCCGGAGTTCCTTCCGGACCTGACCTGGACCGGCGAAAAGCTGCACGCCGACTGGACCGCGCGATTCATCAACGGACAGATTGGCGAACGCACCCGTCCGTGGTTGAAAGCGCGCATGCCGTCGTTCGGTCTCTGGGGAACTCACATCGCCGCCGGCCTGACCGATGAGCACGCGGTACCGGCATCAGCGAGTCACACTCCCGATTCCGAACGGATCGCGACGGGCGAGAAACTCATCCGTCGCGACGGCGGACTCGACTGCCGGCAGTGTCACGGCATTGGTGCTCAGCAACCGCAGGGCGACGACAAAACGAAGCTGGCACCGGGCATCAATCTCGTCCACATCCGCGAACGCCTGCGTCCGGACTTCTACAGCCGCTGGGTGCTGGACCCGCCCCGTTTCGACATCAACAGCAAAATGCCGAAGCTGGTCGTCGATGGAAAGAAGACGAAGATCGAAGCCATTTACAAAGGCGACGCGCGCCGGCAGTTCGACGCGATCTGGCACTACATCCAGTCGGTGGATGCCACCGAACGCCCCGCCTGGCAGGCTCCGGCCGAGTGACCTTCTTAACCGCGTCGCCGGCCGGGAGGGCTCATCCAGATCTCTGCGATCTGTCATTTCAGCTCTGACGATACCCTGCTCGTCTTGCTCGAAAAGTCTCAAACAACTGGCGGCTTCTGCCGATAGAGCAGAAGCCGCAGGTTGATTCATCCACCGACTGTGCCGGCCTGTCAGCTCCCGACGCCGGACACCGCTTGATTCCATGTGTTTCCTCCGGTGGCGATCGCAATCGGACGCGGCGGCGGGCTTTCGCGGCCTATAGCCATCAGTGCTTCAATCCGTGTCCCGACCGGCCCCCTGATGAGATCCCGGATGCAGTCGATTTCCGAAACCGCCCGGCGTTCCAGCGATTCCAGTCTGTCCCGCGTGGCGCACTGGCGACAGGTCCGGAAGTGCTCCACCGTCGAAAGCGCTGAAACCACGGTGCGTGAACTGCGTGCGCAGGGCATTGATGCTGTCCTTTCCATGATCGACGGCCTGTGCGTGCTGGCCCGCCGCGATCAGTCACTGCGGTCGATGGTCACCGCCTGAAGCTTCCGCAGCCTCGCTGAGCGCGAACTCGTGCGGCATACTCTCCCCGTTGACCAGAGCGGCCGAAGCCGGCCGCCGTGTGGTCGTGTCACCGTCCGACCGGGGGATGAAAAATGCTGCGCCGCGAGTTTCTTCACCTGCTGCCCGCCCTGATGCTGATCGCCGCTGCCGGATGCAGTCCGTCCACTCCGACGGCTCCCGTAGTTGATTCATCCACAGCAGTCAGTTCATCCACAACGGAAGCCTCCGCCGCGGCGACGGTTCCGGAAACCCCCGTTTCCCGCCGCGGTCTCATCGGTTTCTCGGCCCTGACGCTCAAGAACCCGTTCTTCAAGATCATCGCGGACAGCCTCAGCGAAGAGGCTCGCCAGCAGGGTTTTCAAGTGGTCGTCAACGATGCGGAACGCGACGTCAACGAGCAGTCGCGGCACATCGACAACTACATCGCTCAGAAGGCCGCGGCCATCGTCATCAACCCCGCCGACCGCATCGCCATCGGCCCGGCCGTGAAGAAGGCGAACGAAGCGGGCATCCCCGTCTTCACCTGCGATCTGGAATGCGTGGCCGAGGGAGTGAAGATCGCCGGGCACGTCGGTACGGATAACCTGCAGGGCGGACGACTGGCCGGTCAGGCCATGATCGAAGCCCTGGGCGAAGCCGGCGGCAAAGTGCTGGTCCTGCATTTCAAACAGGCCAATTCGTGCGTGCTGCGCGTGCAGGGTTTCACCGAAGCGATTGCGATGCACAACCAGAACCGCGAGACGGGCAAGGTGGAAGTCGTCGCGGAACTCGAAGGCGGCGGGCTGCAGGATGAGGGCTTCCGGGCGGCGGCCGATGCGCTGCAGGCACACCCGGAACTCAGCGGCATCTTCGCCATCAACGATCCATCGGCGCTGGGAGCCTGGACGGCGCTCAAACAGGCCGGCCGCGAGGATCAGGTTCGGATCATCGGCTTCGACGGCCAGCTCGAAGGTCGCCAGGCGATTCTGGAAGGCCGCATCTACGCCGACCCGATTCAGTTCCCCGAAAAGATGGGCCGCATCACCGTGCAGAACATTCTGAAGTACCTGGACGGCGACGCGTTTGAAACCAGCACTCTGATCCCCACCGAACTCTACCGCCGCTCCGACGCGCAGCAGGACGAATCCCTGAAAGTTCCGACTCCGGCCACCGGTTCGTAACACGTTGCACGGTCGTGATTGAGTTGTTTGACCCGCAGCCGAAGGCGCAGGTGTTTTCGGCGTTCGACTTCCATTCGACGCCTGCGCCTTCGGCTGCAGGTCAAACAATCGCAAGTCTCATCCCTGACCGCGTGAGGAATATTTCCACGCCGTGCATCCGCCATTCTTCAGGAACATTCCCCTCAAGAATTACTCGCTTGTCGCCTCGGCGATGCGGGATTGAAGTTCCGTCAGGGTCAGGCCTGTGATCAGGAATTTCTTGTGCGCGGAGGTTTCGCCGCTGCGCAGAGTGATCTGTGAGTTCTTCAATTTCAGGGCGTCGATCAGCACGCCTGCGATCGCGGCGTTGGCTTTGCCTTTCTCCGGCACCTGCGTGACGGACACTTTCAAGGCGCCGGCGTGAATACCCGCGACCGCGTTGCGACGCGCTCGTGGCTGAGCCTGCACCGGCAGCACGATTCCATCCGTTGTTTCCTCCAGTTCGATCGGCACTCCGCAGCCCTTTCACACGACCTTGAGACCCTGTCCGAAGAGTTCCGTCGATTTCTGAATTTCGCGAACGCGCAACGCGGGACAGACATGTCGGGCGCGTTCGGTCAGAGGATAGTCAGCCGAGGCGGCCGAAGCGGCGGTCCAGATCGGCCTGAGACAGCGTGAGCGCGGTGGGCCGGCCGTGCGGGCAGTGGTGAGCGTCATCCACCAGATGCCGCTGTGCCAGCAGACTGGCGATTTCTTCCGGCGTCAGGCGCTGTCCGGACTTGATCGCCGCCTTGCAGGACATCATGTGCAGCATGGAATCCAGCAGGTCGCGGCGGGTTGGCTGTTTCTCGCTGGTCGCCAGTTGTTCGGCCATTTCGCGGATGATCTGCGACAGGCCGGCCCGCCGGAACATGACCGGATGCGCGTTGACCAGCAGCGTCCCGGTGCCGAACTCTTCGATTCCGAACCCGAACTGCTGCAGCAGTTCCTGATGTTCCAGGATCAGAGCCGCATCCCGCGCGGGCAGTTCCACAGTTTCCGGAATCAGCATTCGCTGCGATTCGACGGACCGGTTCAGCACGCGCGGCCGCAGATACTCGTACATGATCCGTTCGTGCAGCGCGTGCTGGTCGATGATCGTCAGGCCCTGCTCGGTTTCCACCAGCAGATAGCAGTCCATGATCTGCATGGCCCGCGGGATGTCTTCGATCGGAGCGGCTGAGACGGCCGGCTTCGGAACGGAGGCGGCCTCAGTCGGCGCGGGCGGTACTGAATCCTCCGCGCCGGATTCGATCTGTCCTTCGCGCTGCACGAAGAGCCTGGCGGCGTCATCCGCGGTCTCCGGCAGATCGGTCGCGCGGGCGTCTTCTTCCGCTTCATCATTCAGTCGAACGGCGCTGTGAGCAGACGAAATCCCGTCCGGATGAAGCGCGACGGCGGCTCCGGCTTCGGGTTGCTGGTTCTCGGAGCGGCGTCCGGTCTGAATCGACCATGTCGTCAGCGGCGGTTCGGTGCCCGTGTATCCGCGCGATCCGGAGGCGGTCGTCTCCCGGCGAACCCAGTCGTCCAGCTCCGCCTGTGCGGCGCGGGTTGTTGAAACCAGTGGCGGAAGCGATTCATCCGGATCGTCGGAGCGTTTCGCGGGGTCGTCATCCAGCTTCAGTTCCGAATCCAGCTCCATGCTCAGGAACTTCGTGCGGATCGTGCCCAGCAACTGCCGGTAGAGCTGCTGACTGTCGAGGAACCGAACTTCGACTTTGGTGGGATGCACGTTGACATCGAAGCCGCTGGCCGGCATGTCGAGGAAGAGGAATGCGATCGGTTGCCGTCCCACCATCAGCAGACCGCGATAAGCCTCGGTCAGCGCGTGCTGGAGCGAACGGTCCTGGAACCAGCGGCCGTTCAGAAACAGATGCTGCCACTGCCGGCTGGATTTGCTGTGCGAAGGATGCGCGACATAACCCGACATGCGGATGCCGTTCGCTTCGCTTTCGACCCAGATCAGTTTCTCGGCCAGGCCTTTGCCGAAGAAGAGGCTCAGACGATCCACCAGCTGCCCGGCCGGAGGCAGATCGAAGACGACTCGCCCGTTGTGCCGCAGCACCAGATGCAGACGCGGATTGGCCAGCGCGATGCGCGTGAACTGCTCGGTGATGTGCCCGAACTCGGTGGCTTTCGTTTTCAGAAACTTGCGGCGGACCGGAGTGCTCGCGAACAGATTGCGGATCTCAATCGTCGTCCCGACCGGACATCCGCAGGGCTGTGGAGCGATCTTCCGGCCGCAGTTGACCTCCAGTTCCACTCCGGCCAGTGCTTCCGGCTGACGGCTGCGGATTCGGAGATGCGACACTTCCGCGATCGAAGCCAGCGCCTCGCCGCGAAAGCCCATCGTCTGAATCAGGAACAGATCCTCGGCCGAGCGGATCTTGCTGGTCGCGTGACTCGCCACAGCCAGTTCGATGTCATCGGGATGAATGCCCTGTCCGTTGTCGGTGATCCGGATGAGCTCGCTGCCGCCTTCGCCGATATCGACTTCGATGTAAGTCGCGAGCGCATCGACGCTGTTCTCCAGCAGTTCCTTGACGACATTCGCCGGCCGTTCAATGACTTCACCGGCCGCGATCTTGTTGATCACGCCGGCGTCCAGTTGCTGAATCCGGGACATGAAAACTCCGACCGCAGCCCGATCACTCCGTGACCGGTACTATTCATCGTGATATCGGGATGGCGGGACCGGCGTCCCGCCCGGAGAAAACAGCATCAGGTCTCACCGGTCATGATCGTGATCGTGGCCGCAGTCATGGCCGTGATCATGGTCATGGCCGTGGTCATGCGAATGATCGTGATCGTGATCGCAGTCGTGACTGTGATCGTGGTCGTGATCATGGCTGTGGTCGTGTGAATGATCGTGGTCGTGGCCGTGTTCTTCGTCGTCGAACTGGCCGTCTTCCTGAGCCTGTCGGAACCAGAGTTCCACGGCGCGGTAGACATCCCGCAGCGGGATCCGCTGTTCGCGGGCGATGCGGGCGCAGGATTCAAACTCCGGCTTGAAGAGGGCCGGTTCGCCTTCGCGCCAGCCGACTTTGCCTTTGATTTCGCCCCAGTCGCTGTCCAGCCCCATCTCATCGCGGAAGCGGACCGAACGCTGCACAAGTTGCTTGCGCAGTCCGAACGTGCCGGTTTCCTGGAAGAGAATCGTTTCAATCTCATCGAGCTTCTCCTGGGAACACAGCACGCTCAGCAGAACGCCAGGGCGGTTCTTCTTCATCTGAATCGCCGTCGTGTAAACATCCAGCGCGCCGCGTTCGAGCAGCATTTCCTTCGCGTAGCCGATGAGTTCGCCGGAGACATCGTCCAGGCTGGTTTCCAGCAGCCAGACCTGATCGCTGCCGGCCGGACTGCCACCGGTTCCCACCAGCAGACGCAGGATATTGGCCCGTTCCTTGAGATCGCGGGTGCCGGCGCCGTGACCGATGCTTTCGATGGTCATGGCGGGCACCGCGGCCGAGAACCGGTCCACGAGGCTCTTCACAATCGCGGCGCCGGTGGGAGTCGTCAGCTCCGCGGCGATATCGACCTGAGCCAGCGGGACGCCCTTGAGCAGTTCCGCCGTTCCGGGCGTCGGGACCGCACATTCCCCATGCGCGATCCGGACGGTTCCACAGCCGGTCGGGACCGGACTGCAGATGATCTCGTCGATTTTCAGCAGATCGAAGCCAATGGCGACGCCCACCACATCGACGATCGAATCAATCGCACCGACTTCATGAAAGTGGATCCGGTCCGGCGTCGTGCCATGCACGGTCGCTTCGGCTTCCGCAATCGCCGCGAAGATATTCAGCGCGATGGTTTTCTGAGTATCGGTCAATCCGTCGGCGTCGGTGATCAACTGCGTGATGTCGGACAGATGCCGGTGAGCATGCTGTTCCGGATGCTCCACGCGCACATGCACCGCCCGGAAGCCGCCGCGCATCACTTTGTCGATGTGCAGCCGGACTCCCTTGAGTCCCAGTGACTGGATGCCGCGACGGATGGTGTCCGCACTTGCTCCGGCATCAATGAGCGCGGCCAGGGTCATGTCGCCAGCGATACCGGCCGGGCAGTCCAGATAAGCGATGCGCACGACGAAGCTCCACACAGGAACAGAGAAAGAATCCGGCCGTTTCCTTCGCGGCCCGGGTTGCATCGTATTGATCCGCCGGAGAACGCGACATCGACCGGGCGGCGTCCGGAACGACCGCAGACAACGCGTTGAACGGACGTTCGAGCGGGCGGCACGATCGAGCGACTTTCCAAGATCGAGCGGTCGCGCGAGCCTGGCACGTGAAGCGGAACCTGCCATCTGACCGGAGCGCGCAAATCGCTGTTGCCGAAAGGCAACAACGTGTCGTGGCTGGATCGTCAATGAGGTTCGTGCTGAGCGGACGCGAACTGCCTGCTTTGCGGGCTGACACCACAGGCGTTTTTTGACTGCCCTCGCTGGCGGTGTATATCGCAGGACGGACCCGTGTTTCGTCGAGAGACAATAGTCCGTGCCTGGCCCCTTCTGACCGGTGGTTGACATGGCGGAATCGTTTCAAGGCTCGCGAACTGTCATTCGCTCGCTTCGTCCCGTGCGCGATGTGCTGGTGATCGAACCCGTGCAGCAGCATCACGGCTGTCAGGCCATCCTGCTGATGCCGGGAACGCAATGCTCCATCGGGTCATCGCGCGCCTGCACACTGACCGTTCGCGCTCAGGCCGTTCTGCCGCAGCACTGCCTGATCGTGTCCGGCCCGACGAACACGGTCCTCAAAGAGTTCGGCCAGAGCACGTGGCTCAACGACCGACCGGTCCGGGAAGCTACCGAGTTGATGGAGAACGACAGGCTGGCCGTCGGGCCTGCGGAGTTCCGAATTCGGCTGGCCACCGCCGAAGAAGTTGAGTCCGCGATACCGCTCCAGGAAACCGATGCGGAAAACATCCCCGGATCGAGCGCGCCACCGCCGGAGGAATTATGGAATGCGCGGCAGCAGTTGCTCGATCAGCAGCGGCGTCTGGCTCGCGAAGCCGAGGCGCTCGACAGCCGCGAGCAGGAATTGCGGGCACGCGAAAGTCAGCTCTCCGGCCGGATCGAAGAACTGGAAGAAAAGCTGACACAGTTGACTCAGGGCGACGTGAATGTGGACGGCCTCGATGCGTCGCTGGCCGGACTGATTCACGGTGACACGAGTTCTTCCAGCGCGGCCTCTTCCAGTGTTCTTCAGGAAGTCAACCAGCTCCGCCGGGAACTGGAAGAGGCGCGGCAATCGCAGCGGCGGCAGGAAGAGGAGTACCGGATCCGGGTGCATGAGTTCGATCGTCAGCGGGCGGATCTCGCCAATCAGTCGCTGGAACTGGAGCACCGCCGCAACGAACTCAAAGCCCGCGAGGAAGAACTCGACCGGCTGCGCGCGGAATGCGTCCGGCAGCAGCGGGAGGCCGAAGAACGCCGCCGCGAGATGGAGCAGAAGCAGCGTGCGCTGACCGAGCAGAAATCCATGCTCGAAGAACTGCGGCTGCAACTCGGCCGAACCGATCTCGATCCCGGAGTCGCCGACGATCTGTTCCGTCAACTCGAGACCGACCGCGCGGAACTGACTGCGCTGCGCAATCAACTGGAAGCTCAGCAGAAGGAACTGGAGCGTCGGCAGCGCGAGCTTCAGGATCGTCAATGCGTCACCGACTCAGACCGTTCGGAGACCGATCAGCACAGACACTTGCTGCAGGAGAAAGAAGCGCGACTGACCGAACAGGAAGAGCAGCTTCGCGGCCGGATGCGGCAGCTCGACGAACAACTCGCGAAACTCAACGACCAGTCGGCGCAGCTCGATGGCGAAGACAGCGAACACCGGGCTTATCGCGAGCAGCTCCATCGACTGGCGGATTCGCTGCGGCTGCGCGAACAGATGCTGCGCGAGCAGATCGAGCGTTACAACCAGGACATCGCGCAGTGGCAGGAACAGCTCGATTCACAGCGTGAATCGCTGGAAGCGCGGCTGGCGGAAGCGGCCCGCAAGGAAGATTTTCTGACGCGCCGCACGCTGGAACTGAGCGACCGCGAACGGCAGTTGATGAAGCAGCTCAGCGACATCGAACGCAAGTCCGTGGACTCGTCCTCGCAGGAGCGCTGGCTGCTCGACCTGGAATCGCGACTGCAGCAGCAGAAGGCCGAACTGGCGGAGCGGGAAGAGAAGCTCCGCGCCCGCGAAAACGAAACGTCGCAGCAGAAGGACTCATTCCAGTCGGCTCGCGCGCAGTTTGAAGCGCGCCGGCAGGAGATCGAAGAGAAGCAGCGGCAGCTCGAAGAAAGAACCCGGGAACTCGAACAGACCCTGGCCCAGCGGGAATCTGAAGCGGCGCAGCGGGAGTCCGAAGTCGATCGTCAGATGTCCGCGCTGCGCGAGCGGATTCTGCGGGCGGATTCGCTCGAACGTTCCGTGGCCGAAGAACAGAAGATCCTGAATGACTCCCGCGCCGAGTTTGAACAGCAGCGCCGCGAATGGGACGAGAAGCATTCCTCGTCGTCGGCTGAATTCTCGCTCCGGCAACAGGAACTCGAAGCCCGTCTTCAAACGCAGTCGGAAGAGCTGACGCGCCGTGAAGAGCAGATCGCGCGACAGATCGCGGAACTCAACAGCCTGCGTCTGGAAATCGCCGCGTCTGAGGAACGTCTTCAAGCGGAGCGCGAAGACATGCAACTGCAGCGGGACGCGATTCAGGAACTGGTCTCGAAAGCCAGCTCATCGGAATCCGATCTCGAAGCCACTCAACAGGCACTGGCCTCCGACCGGCAGCAGCTGCAGCAGGATCGGCTGGCGCTGAATCGCGAACATCAGGCCCTGCAGCAGAGAGTGACTGACCTCAACCGGGACCGGTTTGAACTCGACGAACAGCGGCGCCGACTGGAATCCGAGCAGCAGCAACTGGCCAGCCGGGAAGCGGCGCTGCGAACCGGTGAGCAGCAGATTGAAACGGACCGCGAAGAACTAATCCGGCAACAGGCGACCTGCCGGGACGAACAGGAGGCGATTGCGGCGCTGAAGCGTGAACTGGAACAGTCGCAGTTCGATCTCTCGGGACGACAGGCGGCTCTGGCCGAACAGGAGACGCGCTTCGCGCTGGAACGCGAGGAGCTCGATCAGCAGCGGCAGGCTTTTGAAGCGCGGATGGCGGACCTCAGCACCGACCGATCGCGGCTGGATGAAAAATCGCAGGCCTACACGACGGCTCAGTCGGCGCTCAACGAGTATCACGCTTCGCTGAAGTCCGATCGCGAACGTCTGGAACGGGATCGCCGCAAGCTGCAGGAGCAGCAGGCCGAACTGCGCCGGCGCGAAGCCGACTGCGAAACGCATCAGTCACAGCTCGATGAAGAACGGCAGCGGATCGAAACCGAATACTCCGGCATTGAAGCGGAACGGGAAGCCTGCCGCGTCGAGCGGGTGGCCGTGCAGCAGGAACGGATCGATCTCGATCGCGACAGCGCGCGGCTGAAAACCGAACGCGAAGAGTTCACGCGCGACCGCGCAGAACTCGATCAGCAGCGCGAAGAGTTTCTCGGA
>Ga0172376_10005404_pt1 | contig 14277 bp, 10 predicted proteins | sample Lak35m_FD_121114 | JGI IMG/M metagenome (GOLD analysis project Ga0172376, IMG submission 121114) | Freshwater microbial communities from Kabuno Bay, South-Kivu, Congo - kab_092012_35m | ecosystem: Environmental > Aquatic > Freshwater > Lake | place: Democratic Republic of the Congo: South-Kivu...
GGGATTCATGGTAATATTGATATAAGAACATGCCGGTTATCGTTGGAGCTGAGTCCATCCATAACCGGCATAATGTAGAATGCACGAATTAATTTCTTCTTCTGCTTGGATCAATTTCATCCAAGTAAGCAACTTTGGCAATCAATTGTTCTTCTGTTTCAACATTTTCTGTATCGGGAAGACAACAGTCAACAGGACAGACTGCTGCACATTGAGGCTCATCATGAAATGTTTTACACTCTGTACATTTGTCAGGAACGATGAAATAGAAATCCGGTTTCCAAAAATCACCATTGAACTTTCCGGGTGAGGTTGAATCTTCATATTGTTGTTCACCTAAAGTCCATACGGAACCACCTTCATAAATAGCATTATTTGGACATTCAGGTTCGCAAGCACCACAATTGATGCAATCATCGGAATTTATATATATAGCCATGCTTTTCCTCTTACTTGTATTGTCTGATTAAAATGGTACATCGTCATAATCACCACCATTCGCAGGGGGTTCTTGTCCATAATTTGGTTGTTGGGGAGCGGAATTTCCACCGGATTGTCTGTCAATTCTCCATGCATTGATATTGGTGATATAGACTTGACGCCCATCTTTTGTATTCACCAATTTTCCTCGAAGATCAAAAGATACCTTTACTTGATCACCTTTATTCATGGAATCAAGTAAGTCACATTTGTCTTGAACGGCTTGCATTTTGATATACTCATTGTACATTCCGCTGGTTGTTTCGACCACAAATTCTCTTTTCTTGAATGTGTCTGTGATCTGTTGTGTGTCGAAGATTTCAAATAATCTTCCTTGCAATTCATACGCCATTATGGACCTTATAGATTATCGTTTATCAATAATGATCAAAAACTTTGAATTCCAAAACTTTATTGGATCTATGATGGACATACCACCTGATACTTTCTCAAGAAGTCTTGGATTATGAGATGAAACTATCTGATATTTCTCGGGAATTGGAAGCATGCGAACAGTTCGAGCATCTATTCGAATGAAATCCTGCTCATTTAAATTTCTTCCGGGTACAAAAGTTCCACCGATGCCAAGAAATCCACTACCTTCTTCAATGATGATTCCTCTATCTTCGAGGTCTTTCGCCTTTCCGATGATATAATAATAGGTACTCCTTTCCACTTCAATACGCTCTTTCTCTCCCGCAATCTGATTGGCTTGCTGTTTGAATAGATCGCGACTTTGTGTGATGATTCCAGCATCTGCCTTCAATTGCTCGATTTCTGTATCTTTTGAGAGCATTTGCTCTTTCATGGCAGTAACATTTTTTTCCAATTCAGCGATTTTATTCGTCAATGCATCTGCATTACTTTGCATCTGCTTGATCTTGGCACTGCTAGCTTTGATGATTTGTTGTGATGCAGTCAATGAGTCTGAAAGACCACGAATTTTGTCGAGTATTCTCACTCTCTCTTGACCTGATGCTGTTTTGACTTCTTCCATCGCTGAATAAATTTCATTGATGAAACCTGACGTTTGCATCAATTCAGACATCAATCTATCTTTCTCTAAGGACAATGCTTCCAATTCAGCATTTTCGGCAATCAATTGTTCCATTGATTTCCCTTCATAGGTCAATGGAGTATCTTCTTTGTTATCACAAGAAGAAAAAGCCAATGCACATATCGAAATGATAATGACAAGCATTGGATTGCATATTGAACCAAGTAATCGTAAAATCATGGTAAATCCATGAAAATGGTACGGATAGTAAATTATCTATGTTGCAATTTACAGATTTGAAATACATTATGCGCACTTCAAATCCTTTGAAAAAGCTCTTAGGAACGGAATATTGACAGTGGATCTTTAAGCATTGCTTCAAGTCCTATGATATCTTTGGCACCTGCCGTGGCCATATGTGGCTTACCGCCACCGCCACCACCAAGCTTTTTGGCAATCATTCCTACTAATTGTCCGGCGGGATGTTCTTTTACTATATCATCTGTAGCAATACATACAAGTAAGATTTTATCATCCTGCACTGATGCGATAAGTCCTAGTCCCTGAGTATTCATGGCTGAACGGAGAGAATCACCCAATTGCTTTGCTTCATCCATGGAAAGACCATCGGCTCTCATTGAGACAAATCGAATGGAAGTATCCGGTACCATAATGGCAGATTCTATCAGCGATTGTATTTGTGAAGAGAGATCGCCCACTTTGAGGCTTGACAATTCTTTTTCAAGAGTTTTTATTTGATCAAGCGCGCTATGAATTGCCTTATCCTTTTTCTCCAATTCTCCTAGAAGTTCTTGAATATATGATTCAATACCGAAAGAGGTGATTGCTTCAATTCTTCGAATACCTGATGCAACCGAACTTTCACTCAGTATCTGAAAGTATCCGATATCGGCTGTATTGACAACATGGGTTCCACCGCAAAATTCTGATGAGAAGTGCTCATCAATTGTGACTACTCTGACTGTATCGCCATATTTATCACCAAAAAACATCTTCACGCCTGGAATGTTGCGTGCTTCTTCAATTGATAATTCTCGTGTTATGACTTCGATTCTCTCTCTGATTTTCTCATTCACAATTGCCTGAATGTCTGAGATTTCTTCAGAGCTTACTTTTTGAATATGAGAAAAGTCGAAGCGAAGTGATCCAGGTCCGACAAAGGAACCGGATTGTTGAACATGTGAGCCCAGTACTTTACGAAGTGCTTCATGCAATAGGTGAGTGGCAGAGTGATTTTTTTGAATATCCCATCTACGATCCCTGTTCACACTCAAATGTGCGGTACCACCGATTGATGCATCCACTTCCTTATCAAGAATATGTACAAATGCAGATCCTGATTTTCGAACATCTTGTACATGATATGATATATTGTCAATCATTACGATGCCGGTATCGGAAACCTGGCCCCCCATCTCTGCATAGAATGGGGTGATATCAGTGATGATGGTATTTGTATCTGCAAGTTGTACAGTGGCATCGGATGAAAGCGTATTCCATCCAATGAATGCTGTTTGAAGATCATGCTGAAGTGATTCCACTTCTTGAATGATGCTTTTTCTTGCACTCCGAGAGCGATTCCTTTGCTCATCCATGAGTAAAGTGAATCCATCGGTATCAATGCGTAATCCACGCTCTCTTGCTAGTAATTCGGTGAGATCGGCAGGGAAACCAAATGTATCATAGAGCAAGAAAATATGCGCGCCTGACATGATTGTTGAACCTTCTTGCTTCATGGTCTCATGGATATCTTCAAAACGTTCAAGGCCTCTCTCAAGGGTTTGGAGAAAACTCTCTTCTTCCGCCTTGATCACTCTTTTGACATGGTCGAGATTGGAAACTATTTCCGGAAATACATCACCCATGGTTTCAGATAAGATATCAGGCAAGAGATAGAGCATTGGTCCTCTGAAGCCAAGATTCCTCGCATATCGGCAAGCTCTTCTCAAAATTCTACGCAGAACATACCCTCTTCCTTCATTTCCGGGCATTGCTCCATCGGCAATGGAAAAGACCAATGTTCGAATATGATCGGCGATGACCCGCATTGCAATGCCATCTTTATTGTCTAAAGCTCCTGAATAAGATCTCTTGCTCAGTGTAGAGATTTCATTGATGATGGGAGAAAATACATCGGTATCATAATTGGAATTCACATCTTGCATTACTGCGCAAATACGTTCAAATCCCATTCCTGTATCTACATGCTTTTGCGCCAATTCTTCGAGAGTGCCATCACTTTTGCGATTATATTGCATGAATACCAAATTCCAGATTTCCATCACTTCTGGGACACCAGCATTCACAAGCGGTCCACCGCTTAGATCGGGAGTGCGATCAAAGTGAAGTTCTGAACATGGACCACAAGGTCCTGTATCACCCATTTCCCAGAAATTGTCTTTTTCATCAAAGCGATGAATATGGCTCTCAGGCAGAAATGCTTTCCAAAGCTCGAATGCTTCATCATCAGTACGAAAGACAGTTACATGCAAGCGTTCTTTGGGTAATTTCCAGCGTTCAGTCAATAATTCCCATGCAAATGCAATGGCATCCTTTTTATAATAATCGCCGAAACTCCAATTGCCGAGCATTTCAAAGAGTGTATGATGATAGGTATCATAACCGACTTCTTCTAGATCATTGTGTTTTCCCGATACACGAATACACTTTTGAGTGTCGGCACATCTGGTAAATTCTCTTTTTCCTTGACCAAGAAATACATCTTTGAATTGATTCATTCCGGCATTTGTGAACAAAAGCGTGGGATCTCCATGAGGAATGACAGGCGCACTGGGTACGATTGTATGTCCTTTGAAAGCAAAAAAATCTAAAAATGAAGCTCGTATTTCGCGTGAGGTCATGACATTTACAGTGATTTTTGAGAATGCTGCAAAAATACGGATTTTTTGTGGAGCTAGTTCTTGATGTGGATAGGTGATTATACTCTTTGCATTGGGGTTTTAATCATGGTGCGAACCAAGCGCGATTTCAATCTTTTTGCATTGAAGTATTCGGCTATACCATGCTTATTTGAGGGTGATGTGGAAGTTGAGGATTCAATCAAAAAACGATAATAAAAGGGTCCGAATTCAAGTGCATTCAGATGCTTGATGTGTAGAGCAATAGCATTGCCATCAATAGTTCCATTGATTGTGATTGTTGATGCAATATTCATCAAAGAAGATGTGAGTTTCTTATGCTCAAGCGAAATTACACAATCTTCGATTGCTCTGATTCCATGCGATGAATCTGCGAGATATGCGATGCTTAATTCCTGCTGATCAGTAGATGTTGGGTAGTGATAATAAATGACTGTTTGATTATTCTCTATTTCGCATCGGCCCCAATACCATTCACTATAATCGGCATAGAGAGCATCCTTACCGGAATTACAATCATGATATCCATGTCCATCAAAGGTCCATTCTGAGTGAATGTCTTCATATTGAGAGAATGTAAGATGTCCTGAAACATCACATTGTGGAGCGATCAATCTCCAACAATGATTGCCATGACCTTCTTCATATGACTGTTGTTCAGTACTAAGATTAGTGAAGATGAGTTCGCCTTTTATTGAATGAGTTGCATCTTGATACTCGGTATCAATGTTAATAGTATAGGAATTCCCATGTTTGCTGAATTTCATGCCACCCATGCGAATGCTTAATGCATCATTCAGAAATTGAATTTCATTGTGCTCTGTATGATGAACGAATCCGGCTAGTTTTTTCCCTTTTCGATATATCGAGACAGCATATCCTGAAAAGTCTCGTGAATCTGCTTTGGGAAGAGCATCCAGCCAATAAGGCGACATGGGCATTCCATCAAAAAAGATGATGGTGATGGCCAATTGTTGCGACTCATCTATGGCATCAAAATACCACCATTCATAGGTTCCGCATTCTTGTATTCTCTCAGGTACATCGCCATTTTTCCCAATTTTCACATGCATCATGAATATGGATTCCTTCCATAAAATTGGGGAGGTTGCTCGGTTTGTTCTTTGGGTGAATCCAAAATGGGAAGCACGATAGTGATCATGGTTCCTTTATTCTGTTTACTTTCGGCCCGGATTGTTCCTTCATGAGCTTCGATGATCCATTTCACGATGGATAAACCCAGTCCATTTCCTTGAATATCTTGTGATCTGGCTTGATCAGCACGATAGAATCTATCGAAAATATGTGGTAAATGTTCCGGTGCTATACCCACGCCGGTATCGCTCAAGCGGAGTATCGCTCTATCACCTTCTTGTACCAAACGCATCAATATATCTCCTCCTTCGGGGGTATATTTGATGGCATTATCAAGTATATTCAATAATGCTTGATGCAGTCTCACTGAATCCCCATCAATGAAAATAGCAGGTTCAATCATGCTTCCCACGGAAATTGAACGTTCTTCGGCTAAGATCATCGCATCTTCACTCAATTCATCGAGCATGGCACTAAGATTAACGACTTGATGATCAATGCTGACTTGACCCGTTTCTGCCCTTGACAAATCGAGCAATGTTCGAACCACTTTGGACAGCCGGCCGACTTCCTCCAATGCACTGATCAGCAAAGTCTGATATTCTTCAGGTGTTTTGTCACTACGCAATGCAACTTCCAATTCACCGGTCAAAATGGCTAAAGGAGTTCGTAATTCATGAGAAACATCAGCCGTGAATTGTTTGATTTGATTAAAAGATCCTTCGAGTCGCGCAATCATTTCATTGAGTGTATATGTCAATCTGGCCACTTCATCATTGGTCTTTGGTTCAGGTAATCGATTACTCAAGTTGCTGGCCGTAATTTCTCGAGCGGAAGTTGCCAGGTCATCAATCGGTTTTAGTGAAATTCTCGCTAAGATAAATCCACCTAATGTTGAGATAAGCAAAACGATAGGAAATCCAATGAGCAAAGCATTGAATAATTCATAGAGTGTTGAATCAATTTCTTCGAGTGAATAGCCAACAGTGATAAAAGCTTTTGATGTTCTACCACGATATAATCGCAAATTTTGTGATTCACTGCCGAAAGAAGTGATGGTGGTTATGGGTGATATGCCCGACATCATTACCGATTCATCAAAGAGGGGAAGAGAATTTGTGTCGAGATTTTCAGAACGCCAGACTATTTGACCCTTGAGGTCTGCTATTTGGATATAATAATTCTTGGGATTGAATAGAATATGTTCATACACAGCTGACCATACCGGATCTTCATCGATCTCGGAAGAATCTGCTCTCGACATTCGTACTGTATCGGAAAGTGGAGTGGAATTTCTGAAAAATGCGAATGAATCTGCAGGTTCAGGTTGACTTCTTCTTGTTTTTTTGCGTCTTTGGGTTGCAGGTCGTAGCGGCTGCATGGTTTCTTTTTGTTTTTTACCAATGATAAAATCCAAAGAAGTTGCAACGCGTTCGAGTGAAGCATCAAGATTTTGATATAAATCTTTGGAAACGGTGAGATATGCTGCTATCCCGAAAGCCAAGAGCGTCAAAGTGACGATCATGCTATACCAAAACACGAGTCGGAATCGAAGAGAAATGCTTTTCATGGAAGAAAACAATTGATATTGAAATCAAGCTGCAATCTATGAAAATTCGATGTGAGGAATGTGCATCGTGGCTTATTTGAGAATAAATCCGGTTTCCATGGACCAAAATAGCAGATCCATTGATTCCATGTCGATATTCACCTTCTTGCAATATCTCAGCCATGCTTGCTCGATATTGAGATAATGGGCTTTATTTGTTGGTGGATGTTCTGCGACTTGGATCCCGCATGCAAAGAGATGTTTGAGGATATGTCTGTCCAATATTGTTGGACCAAATATTCCGATATTTCGCATGAAATGTGCTGATTCTTTCATTCCGAAACCTCTAATGCGGTCAGTGAGTATGTCTCTGAGTTTCAATGGTTCTGCACGGAATTCATGAATAGTGGCTTTTATAGCTGGGAATTGTTCTTTGAGCAATAAGAGATTTGATGTTTTTTGATTGTGAAATCGGATATAATGTTCAGGATTTCTCAATAGTGGTAATGGATCGAATTCCTTTATTTCAAAGTTCGCATCCATGAGTTTCCGCACAACAATCTCGGCATGAATTGCTTTGGATTGCGGTGTAAGAATACAATAACATGCTTCATAGAACCAATCTTGTTCCGGTACATTGAGAAAATCATTCAATCTGGAGGCAATTTCATCCTTCCTTTTGAGATATTCATCGGCATATGGTTCTGGAAACTCGATGTTCTTCTTTTTGGTGTTCACGCTACTTCGCATCATGATTTTGTAATTTGCATGCGAATATTGTGATTTTTTGCTTGAGTCTTTGACTCTTGCTCATTGTTTTTTGTCCCATGCCTACTGCACTTTTCATTGATTCCATGGGCCTTGTATTCAGGGCTTATCATGCCATGTCAAAAAGCGGATTCAAAGCACCCAATGGTGAACCCACCGGCGCTGTCTTTGGATTCGCCAATATGATTACGGCCTTGCTTGATTCCGAAAAGCCGGATTTCATTGCCGCAGCATTTGATACTTCTGCACCTACTTTCCGACATGATAAGTATGATGGGTATAAAGCTCATAGGGATGAATTTCCTGAAGAATTAGTCCCACAGATGCCGCGTATCAAGGAATTTCTGCGTCTGATTGGTATTCCGGTTTTGGAATTGCCCGGATTTGAAGCAGATGATATCATCGGTACATTGGCAAAACAAGCCGGCGCTTTGGGATATGATGTTCGTTGTTTGACTTCCGATAAAGATTATTTCCAACTTGTGGATGAGCGCATTAGCATACTTCGTCCCGGTAAGGATGCGAATGCATATGATGAATATAGAAGAGAACAAGTGAAAGAAAAAATGGGTGTCTATCCTGATCAGATCATCGATTTATTGGCTTTGATCGGTGATGCTTCTGATAATATTCCCGGTGTGAAGGGTGTGGGCGAAAAAACAGCGCAACCGCTGATAGAACAATTCGGAACAATTGAAAAGATCTATGAATCATTGGAGCTTATAGAGCGAGAAACAGTCAAGAAGAAATTGGTGGAAGGCAAAGATTTAGCAGCGTTGTCAAAAGAACTTGTGACCATACATACAGAAGTTCCACTGCCAATTGAACTTGTTGATTGCGTCCAAGGAAAGGCGGATCCAGTGGGAATAGATGCTCTTTTTTCAATCTTACAATTCAATACACTTCGAAGAAAATGGGCTGAAAGAACATCAGGCCAGATCAATGTTCACACGGATGCTTCCATTCCATCTCAGTTTGCAAATGTCGCAGGCAGAGAGCATGATTATCAATTGGTGAATGATGAATTGACATTCAAATTGATGATGCATGAGATAAAGTCTGCCAAAAGAATATGTTTTGATTTGGAAACCACATCGCTGAGCACGATGAATTGCTCAATCGTTGGATTTGCTCTAAGTGCAAAACCCGGTAAAGCATTTTTTGTATTGACCAAAGATGATGATCTGCATACACTTGACATACCTGAATCATTGTTTGACCAGCCATCTGAATCAACAGTATCAAAACATGCCCAAGCAACTTCATTGAGTGCTCGTGACATCGCTACTGCATTGAAACCTCTCCTCGAAAATCCTGAGATTGAAAAAGTTGCTCAACATGGAAAATTCGATGCATTGATTCTCAAAAGATATGGAGTCACTGTCCATCCATTGTCTTTTGACCCCATGCTTGCCAGCTATGTATTGAACCCCGATTCTCTGCATGGAATGGATGCACTTGCAAAAAAATGGATGGATTATGAACCCATTCCCATCAGCGCATTGATTGGTGAAAAAAAACAAGGTTCAATGCGAGATGTGGAGCCACTCAAGCTCATGGAATATGCCGCGGAAGATACCGATGTCACGCTTGCATTGGCTGATACATTGTGTGTGCAATTGGAACAATCGGGTCAATTGGGTTTTGCGCAGACTGTGGAATTTCCACTTAGCGAAGTACTTGTTGAAATGGAGTATAATGGCGTTGCTATAGATCTTGATGCTCTCGGTACGATTTCGGTTCATATCAAGAAAGAAGTAATGGCTTTAAAAGAAAAGATTTATGAAGCAGCAGGGACGGATGCTTTTAATATAGATTCACCAAAACAAGTAGGTGAAATCTTATTTGAACGATTGGGTTTGCCAAGTCCAAAAAAGACAAAAACAGGGTATAGTACAGATGTGTCAGTCCTGTCTGAATTATCGGATGAGTATCCAATAGCCGGGTATATTCTTGAGCATAGACAATTGCAAAAATTGCAGTCTACATATGTTGAATCATTACCTAAAATGGTGAATGTACGAACAGGCAGAATTCATACAACATATAATCAGACAATTGCTGGTACGGGAAGACTCTCTTCAACTGAGCCAAATCTTCAGAATATTCCTATTCGAACAGCTCTTGGAAGAGAAATAAGAAAAGCATTCATACCTAAGCATGGCAATGTCTTATTGTCTGCAGACTATTCACAGATAGAATTGCGAGTTATGGCACATGTATGCAATGATGCAACGCTTATGTCCGCATTTAATGCAGGACATGACATTCATGCTGCAACTGCTGCAGCATTATTCGGGATCGAATTGGATGATGTTCAATCCGAACAAAGACGCATTGCAAAAACAGTCAATTTTGGCATTATGTATGGTCAAGGAAGTTTCGGTTTGGCAAGACAACTTGGCATCTCACGAACAGAATCCAAGGAAATCATTGATCAATATTTTCTGAGATATCCACATATCAAATCATATATAGATCAAACAATTGAGAAGGCCAAAAAACAAGGCTATGTGGAGACTTTGCTAGGTAGAAGGAGATATTTTCCTGCATTGGAAAGCAATAATCAAGCTATCAGACAAGGTGCTGAAAGAGCTGCAATCAATATGCCGATTCAAGGTACAGCGGCAGACATGATGAAAATTGCCATGATCAATGTTCATGGTCGTATGAAAAAAGAGGGAATGAAATCACTCATGATTTTACAAATTCATGATGAACTTGTATTTGATGCTGTGAAGGATGAAGTGGAGGCATTGAGGGACTTAGTGAAGTTTGAAATGGAACATGCCATGTCACTCGGAGAAGTACCAGTTGTGGTTGAAACCGGCATTGGTCAGAATTGGGAAGAAGCTCATTGATCAGATTCTAATGCCATACCAAACAATATTGGGATACAGCTTGATGCATGGCATTGGAAGTTTCACTGAATTGAGAAGTCGCTTGAGTGTTAAACCCCAAGCATCATCAAATGGAAGTGCTTCTGCATTGAAGTCGAGCGATAGATACAGTTCATGATGTCCACTACCAAATCTATCAATATTGTTTACGGAGTGACCAATTGCAAGATTCACATACTGAGACCAAGTTCCGAGATGTTCTTTTCCAATCATTCCTGCCACATTGAAGCTGAGCCAATGATAAGTGCTTTGATAATCATTCAGTATGGAATTTTCACCATTGACTTTAAATGATTCAGAGGGAAGAAATGAAAATTTCATACGTATGAAATCCAATGCGGGAATATATTCCTGTAGAATTGGAAGACCTGCACCAAGTATATTCGCAATTGCATCACCTCTGCTAAACCCTAGATATGGAGCGCCTTCTGAGTAACCATCTCGGATTTCCACAATGGTTTGATGCAAGAGAGAAATGCCGCTTCCATACAATGTTGAAGACCTTTTGTCATACCCAGATTGCTCAAATATACCTGCCACATTTCTAGCTGCCATATATGAGAATGTTGCATGACCAAATTTATCGGCAAGTAATGCATCATCATACTCTGTTTGCCAATTCATGACATGAAATGGAGATGAATCCGACCAGTAATCTTTTGCTTGTTCATTGAAGGAAATACCCAATACAATACAGGATATACCCCAAGGTATAAAGCGTTGATATACCGAAGTGGAATCTTCTTTTGCTACAGTGATGCATGAAGATTGTATGCAAAACAGTGCAATAATGATACTGAAGTGTTTTGAAGAATTCAATTTTCTAAATTGCAAATACTCAATTGGAAATCAACTCATGATTCATGTAGAATCCTTGACCAAAATATTTCGTACACATGTGAAACAGCCCGGTCTGCTGAATTCAATGAAATCGCTGTTTCATCGCGAATATACCGAATTTGTAGCGGCAGACTCAGTCACATTTTCGATCGAAGAAGGCGCTTTGGTAGGTATGCTGGGAGCCAATGGTGCGGGAAAAACGACAACATTGAAAATGTTGTCCGGCTTGCTCCATCCAAGTTCGGGAATAGCAACAGTGATGGGATTTATACCTTGGGAAAGACAAAATGAATTTCGAAGGAACTTCTCATTGGTAATGGGACAAAGAAATCAGCTATGGTGGGACTTGCCGGCCGGGGATTCATTTCTGCTAAATAAAGAAATGTATCGTATCGCTGAATATGATTATCAACAGCGACTCAAAGAAATGTCAGAACGATTGGACATTGCCGATAAATTACATGTCCAAGTTCGAAAGTTGAGTCTTGGCGAACGAATGAAATGCGAATTGATCGGTGCCCTGCTACATTATCCGAAAGTTGTTTTTCTGGATGAACCCACAATTGGCTTGGATATCGTCGCACAACACTCCTTGCGGGAATTCATTGCTGAATTCAATAAAGAACAGGGAACGACTATTATTCTGACAAGCCATTATATGGATGATATTGAGGCTTTATGTAAAAGAGTCATCTTGATGGATGAGGGAAAGATTCAATATGATGGAGCTTTGAGTGCTCTCGTTGATCAATTCTCGGGTGAAAAAATACTGACCATCATGATTGATCAGGAAATCGAACATGATGCTATCCCCAATAATCACTATGTCTCTGAAATTGGCAAAGATCATATCACATTCAAAGTCCCAAAGTCTGAAATAGCACAAATCACTTCGCATTTTCTGGCTCATTTTTCAGTACGAGATATCTCCATTTCAGAAATGCCTGTTGAAGAAGTGATCAGAGAGATTTTTTCCGGAAAAAACATCAATTCTTGATTCTTTACTCAAGCAAGATTTGGGGACAAAATTCTGTTGGTCATGCCTTCTACTTTGGCTAATTTGCGCCATTACCGTCAATTCTATGAATCTTTGGTCTCAATTGACGGAATCTCACATTTCCATGTTCACACAAACCATGGTGCAATCATGCAGGTTATCATATTCCTTTCTCTGCTTTTACTTATTCAGTACTCAGCTTTTACTCAAAGCAGTCCCAGACGACTTGTACTGATAGAAGAATTCACGAGTGCCACCTGTAAGCCATGTGTTGATGCTGACAAAGTATTGAAAGTGGTTGCGAAATTGGATAGTGGAATCATCGCGCTGAAATACCATTTGAATATTCCCTCACCGGGTGATCCATTTTATAAAGCAAATCCAGTGCACAATGATACACGAGGAGCTTTATATGCAGTTCCTGCATTGCCCGCTTCTAGAGTCAATGGACATAAATCAGTGGATCCGAGAGATTCCCTGGCGATGTGGAATCTAGCCCGACTCGATCAGCAAATGCCATATCCAATTTCCATGTCTATCAAACAAGAAGTTGTTAGTGGCAATGAAATGAAAGTGACAGTTGATATTGATGCAGAGATTGAATTGAAAGACTATGTGCTTCATACAGCGGTATATACCGAACTTGTGAATCTTCCGAATATTGTGACAACATTGCCTGCATCGAATGGTCAAACTGAATTCGCATCTTCAATGATGACACTGTTGCCCGATGAAAAAGGAACAATATGGAATTCAAATCCGAAAGAGAAAAAGTCCATTACCTTGACTTATACAAAGGGAAGCGGCGAATTATGGAATAGCACTGTGAATGTCATTGCATTTCTGCAAAATCCTCGAACTTTGGAAATCATCCAGGCAGCGACAAGTGTTCAAAAGCCTATTGGAACAATGATTTCAACAACACTGAGTTTTCCTCCGACCATTTCTCCTGTATTTGAAGCATTACCTGCTCAAGGAACAATCACACTCAAAGCTTCAATCGGAAATGCTTCAGGTGCTGCAATTACATATAACAATGTATCGCTCGCAAAATCCCCTCGCACTCCGCAGGATTGGACTTTGAAATTGACAGGTGATCAAACCTCATTCACACTTAATCCCGGTGAGAAAAAAGAAATCACAATGGAGCTTCAGAGATCCGCACAACCGGGAATTGGTGAAGTATTGTTGACATTTGCCGAAGCATCGGGAAAAACATATTCAGCCACTCCAATTACGATTGTTTCAAAAGAATCAGAAGCATTTTTGGTTCAGGACAATCTTAGCGGAACAGTCGGCCCATTTTCTGATGCAATTGCATTACCGGGAGTGAAGAGATATATCGCAATGACCACAAATGAATTCATGCAAAACATAGATAAATTCACATCATTGAAACGATTCATTTGGCATTGTGCAGATAGCGGAAGAATAGTCAAAGCTGAATCTGATTTCATGCTAGGTTTGGCAAATAAGGGAGTATCCTTCTTATTGTCAGGACAATTCATTACGAATAATATGTTCTTTGATAAGGTGCCGATCTTTGATACATTGGGTGTGACCTATGCCGGTTATATGGTTCGCAATACCGCATATAGCCTGAATGGCGTACAAGGTGATACCATTTCAAATGGTTTGACATTACCATGTGCACCGAGAAGTTATGCATTCTATCCAATGAAGCTCAAGAATAAAGCAAATACCTCCATCACGCCAATCTTGGCTTTATCTACAAGTTCAACGGGTGATAC
>Ga0172376_10005407_pt1 | contig 14272 bp, 9 predicted proteins | sample Lak35m_FD_121114 | JGI IMG/M metagenome (GOLD analysis project Ga0172376, IMG submission 121114) | Freshwater microbial communities from Kabuno Bay, South-Kivu, Congo - kab_092012_35m | ecosystem: Environmental > Aquatic > Freshwater > Lake | place: Democratic Republic of the Congo: South-Kivu...
AAGGTTAATCTAACCTATTCATGGCGCAAAGCTCCCAGAAAGGAACACATGTTTGACTATACCAATAACTTCCCCCTCCCAGAACTAAAGCCAGAGGCGGGATTACTCCGTCTACAGGCTTATACCCAGACTCCTGAGTTTCAGGCAGTCTGGCAGGGTCGCTCACAGATCCTAAACAAAGGACGAATGAACGACCCCACCGCTTGGGGTTTTGATACTGAAAAGCGGGAAGCAATGACCAGAGATGAATTCTATTCCGCTAATCAGCTATTGTCTGCTGAAGCAGGAGGAAACACTGGTCTATATGGTGAGATCATTCATAAAAGTCTGGGTCAAGATGTAAATCAGGGGGCGGTCCTACGGAGTATTTACTTCGGGGCCGACCCCCTGAACGCCATGCAGTTCGCTCCAAGTGAATTGCCCCAGACACCAGAAGAAGAAACCTATCTGGCTGATACGCTAAGTAAACTACTTAATTCTGAAATTGGTAACCCTGTTGATCAGAAAAACCTAACACCAACTCAAAAAAGAATTAAAGAGATCAGTGATAAGCTAGCATATAAAAAAGCAATGGATAGAGCAGACAACAATCTAGGTGTCTCTCTTTCTCGCCAGATTCTGGCACAGTCTTCTTGGCTATCTACCATGACTGATTTTGTTGGCTTAACTTCATCTGATGAAACAGGAAAGCTTGCTCGTAACCTAGATGATATTATTCGTATTCGTACTAGAGTAGATCCTACTTATAGCCCAACCGAGTGGTTTAATAGACAATACTCAGATCCAACAGTCCAGCAAGGTTTGCTGGATAACGGCATTACTCCTGACTTTATTGCTGATACTACCAACCCAGATGAAGCTGAGTTTAGAATTTACAAGGCACTAAACCAAACAGATCTCCAGCGTAGAATGGCTACCTATTCACCTGAATGGGGCGACAGTGTTCGTATGATGGGCAGCGAGTTAGTCGCTGGTTTTATCAACAGCCCTGATGTAGTTATTGATGCTGGTGAGGTAATTGGTGGTGCTGCACTGGCTTTGGGTGGTCTAGCTCTTAGCCCATTCACAGGTGGTACTTCTCTTGCTGGTACAGCACTAGGAGCAACCCAGACTATAACAGGAACAGCTAACCTATTTTTAAAGTTGAAGAGTGTATGGCAAGGAAGTAAGTTCCTTCGTGGAGGTTACTATGCTGCTGAAACCGTTCTAAAACTACCAATAGGCTTTGCACCAAGCTATGCCAAGAATCTTGGTTTGCTTGGTCGTGTTGTTACCCCAACAGTATTGGGTGCTAGCGGTAGTGCAATAACTGAATATGCCAGACAGCAAAACCAAATGGCTTATGCTGCTGCTACTTTGTACGCTGATCCTGATGCAGTCAAAGACATGAATATGGGTGATGTCGCTATGGCTGGTGTCCAAGGCGGTATCGCTGGTGGTGTCTTGTTTGGTCTTACTCCCAATGTAATTAGTTCTCTTTATGGGGCTAGTAAGAATAAACTATTGGGTGTGAATTATGCCAAGCTAGGTGAGCCAGTTCTTCGTGACACTGGAGATAGACGCTTCAGTTTCAAAGGAACTGTCATTGGAGAAGCCATTGACAGCGTTGGTAATCTAAGAGCAAAGCGTGAAAAAGCTGTAGCAGTTGATGGTCCTCTACAGGAAAAGATGGCTGCTAAGGCTGAGATTACTGGCAAGAACCCAACAGGTGAAGAGATCGTTGCCAATACGGAAGAGCGTGTTGACCGTGTAGAAACAAAGAATGTAGAATCCGCTGAGAAAGCTGAGTCTATTCCAGAGACTCCATCACTCAAGCGATATGAAAATGAAACCAGAGCTGGCTATGTTGAGCGCATTGCTGGCCTAAAGCAAGTGGATAACATTATCCAGTTTGCCAGAGAATTGGGTAGACGCTCAGTTACTGCTTCTGATAACCTAAAGCTTACTACCGATAATTGGGATGAAATGATTACGGAAGATAAGCTAAAGGTTTTGATTGATGCTGAAAAGCAAATCAAGTCTTTGGTTTCCTTTGAAGCCAAAGTAGAAGGTGGTCTATCAAACGAAAGAGCAAAGGCTATTAGTCGTATGGAAGTTCAGCGCAAGGCTTTGGTAAAGAACCTTAAAAAGGGTCTTACTAAAGATCAACTCAAAGTTTTCAATAAAGAAAACAAGGGTGGTATTGCTTTGGATACGCCAACCGCTCTTAAGGCAGTTAGAGCTGCCAAGGATGCAGCGACAAAGCGAGAAGCAGCCAGTGAGCTTGCTGCCTCTCTAATCTCTAAGGCACAGCAGATTGCCAAGCAGCCAGAGAAAGCTGCGGAGATTCGCTCAACAGTTCCACAGGACTTGTTAGATTCGTTTGATGAAATAACTCTTGAGAATAATCTTAAGGGTACTGTATCAGAAGATACTATTGAAATCGTAAAAGCAAACATTGCTGGTCTTGAACGACCAAAGAATGGTGTTGTTGATGATTTCAGAAAAACAATTAAAGATGCTTTAACAATTAGCAAAATTGATAATGAACGCATGGATAAAATCCGTGCTATCATAAACAATCCTGCTAAGTTTGCAGACATTGTAACAGGTAATAAAGTAAATGCACAGAAGTTTTATGACCATCTGATTGATCTTCGCATTGCAAGACTTATATCGGAAACAGATGTTGAACTTGTTTTAGCAGCTGTTGCTCATTTAAACTTTGATTCTAAAACTTTTGATATTAACTACAAAATAGAGCAGATCAAAAATAAAGATGGTTCCATTGATTCTGGAGTAGTTGGTCAGTTTGTTCCAGAAACAAAAACCATTATAATGAATCTTGCTTATAAGTCTGCTTTGGGAACTGAGCAAGCCAATCAAAAAAGAGCAATGACTTTGTTACATGAGCTTGGTCATGCTTACTTTCAGAATCAAGCTAAAGGAAATGTCTACAGAGAAGTTCTTAAGCTTTACAAAAATGCTGCTGGTTTAAATGCAGAAGTTGTATTTGGAGATGCAATTTATTTTGTTGAAGACAAGTTAATTGCAAATGATTTCTTAAATTCCTATCACTTAGGAAATGCAGAAGAAACTTTTGTACAAACTTTCTCAAAGATTCTATTTACTGAAGCAGAGTTTGCCGTAGCAAGTCTACGACCAGTTCAAGTTACAATGACACAAAGTATTCTAAAAAGAATTGCCGAAAGTGTTGTACTTGCTTCAAAGATGTGGGACTCATCAAAGCACTACGCTGCTGCTTCAAAAATTATTGATAGCATTAACAAAGTAAATACAGCACTTGATGATGGTGTATCTGTTCCAAAGTTTGTTCGTAGTATGGCAGAAACAATGCCAACAGTTACAAACAAACAGGACTTTAATACTCAACTAGCAAAAAAGTTAGGAACAGATAAGTACTCAATAAACGATTTTGAATATGAAATGCTTGATCGTGTTACCGCAAGTGATCCTGCTATCATAGTTGCATTTAGCATGAGAAAAACAGAAGGTAAAGAACTTAAGACACAAAAAGACTTTGATAGTCTTATAGATGATTATGGTCTTTACAAAGCTGCTCAAATGTCTTCACTAATGGTTAGAACATCTTTTGGTATTCAAGTTAATACAACTCGTTTGATGAAGAACAAAACCAGAGAAGAAAGACTAGCATGGTTTGAAAACTACTTCTTTAATAGTTATCTAAATGAAATGGGTGATAATAAAGCATTTCGGTCTGGAATTGCACCACCTACTTATGAAGATGAATACTTAATGGAGTTAGGGATTGAGGGTGCAGAGTTTCCAAGAGATACCTATGGGTTTAACTATTGGTTAACTACTGGACATGAGCTTCTTCAGTTTATGGATGAAAAGGGATTTGACACAACCAAAGGGTATGCCAAGTCTTCTATTACTAAGTCATTGCTTGAGAATCTAAGACAGACCTATGATAACTATGATCTTAGTGAACTAAGTGATGGCTTAGCTCTTGCGGCACACCGTAAGTTTGTAGCTAGCTTGAACCAAAGAGGTCTTTACAATATAAGTACTACTGCTGCTACAGACACTCCTGAATTTAAAACATGGTTTGGAAATAGTAAGCTTGTAGATAAAAACGGTAAGCCACTTATTATGTATCATGGAAGCAGACAAGAGTTTACAGTTTTTGCAGGAGGCAAAAGTAGGTTTTCATCTAGACGATATAAAGCTTTCTTTACTCCAGACCCAGAATTTGCTTCTTCTTTTACAAAACCAATGAGTTACATTTTACACCAAACTGACTCATTTGAAGGTACAGGATCTATTTACCCTGTTTACATCAAAGCTGAAAATCCGTTTGATTACGAAAATCCAGAACATCTAAATATCCTGTCTACATGGTTATTTAAAAAAGAAAATGAAGATGCATTAGAATATTTAGGACTACGCTCATTTACTAAAAAACAAATTGAAAGCGATTTAACTGGTCCTAGGAGTTGGGAATTATTAGAACAAGATATACTAAGAGCAGCTATTGAAGATTTAGGTTTTGATGCCATGTATATTAATGAGGGTGGTACTAAAAATATAGCTGTATTCAGTCCCACCCAAATTAAGTCTGTTTATAACCGTGGTACATTTGATCCAACAAATCCTGACATCCGCCGTAATGTTGAACCAATCCGTTGGGGCAATGCTGAAGTAGCTCTTGGAGCTATCTCAGATATGCTAAAGGCAAAGGCAGATCTTGTTTCTGTCTTTACAGTACTACAGTCACAGGTTGATCTCAATATCATCAAGTCTCTTTCAGACATGTTTGATAAGGCTGGTGAATCTCCAGAAGATATTGCTGGTAATCTTTTAGCTGCTATCTATAATGGCATTGACAAGAAACTTTTCTCTTTAAATGAAACCACTGGTAAGTGGGAACAAACTGTTACGCCAAAGAAAACTAGAAAGAGCACACCAAAGAAGCCGAAAGAAGTTAAGGCTGAGGTTGTTAAGCCACCAGTAGCTCCTGTAAAAACTCCAGAAGAAAGCAAAGTTGAAGCAGCTGCCGCTGATTCACCTGAAGTTACTATGGATAATTACAGAGATCACTTAGTACAACTAGCTGAAGAGTTTGATTCAAATCGTATAAAAGGATTTACTACAGCTGCCTCAATTAAAGCAACTGTTGCTATTAATAACCTATGGCTTGGTAAAGGCAAAAAAATTATTGATGGTATTGAATCTGGTCAGATTAATACAGTAGCTAAATTGCGTCAGGCTCTTATGACTTCTGGTAAAAATCTAGAAAAACAAGAACTTGATAGTCGTAAGCGTAAAGTAGAAATTGATCCTGATACTGGTGAAAGGCGTGTAGTAAAAACAGGTGTACAATCTCTTGCTACAACTGAAGGTGTTGAAAAGACTGCACGAAGAATTGTAGAAGCAGCTGATCCTGTAGTTATAAAGGGATTAGAAAAACAAAACAAGCAAGAGTTTATTTCTGGTATTCGTCCCCTTGTTACTGAAGTATTGCCAGACTTCTTTACAGCAGAAGAAAATAAAGTATTAGATGCTTTAATTGCTAGTGGGTTTGATGAAGTAGAAGCTGGTAAAATACTTAATAGTAGTCAGTCAACAGTAAATAGAAGATTCAATGAAATAAAATCTAGAATTCAAACTCTGTTTAAACAAGCCGATATTGATGTCACAATGAATACAGCGGATATAACCACTAGTCTAAAAGAGTGGGATACTGCTAATAAAAAGACAGTCAAAGAAGCTACTACTAAGAAACCAACTTTAGCTGCTATTAAAAAAGCCGAAGCTGCTAAGCCAGTTAAGTCTGATCCAAAGGCTGAAGAAAAGGGTGCTCGTATTCTAGAACTTGCTGCAAAGCAAGCTAAGCTTAATACTCCAGATCCTGATCCAACTCCAGTACCAAAGACAACAACAGAACCAGTGCTTACTCGTTCTACTACAGAAGTAACTGGTAATGCTCCAGAAGAAGTGCTCCGTCCTGAGAAACAGGCAGATGCTCTTGCTACTGGTGAAACCGATGTTGTCAAGGAAGCTGTAGTCTTTACACCAAAGAAACCATTGACTACTGCATTTGCTAATTCAACAGAGCTTGAGTCAAATCCAAAAAAGAAACAGAATCTAATCAACATGGCTAATCGCCTTGGGTTTGATGCTATTGTCTTTAAAGATGGCTCTATGATTCCATTGGATAAAACAAAGGTAGAAGTCGTAGGTAAGACAGTCATTAATGCTCCAGTTGGAGTAGAGACTGTTGTAACTGTTACAAAAGAAAAGGGAGTACCTGTTAAGAAGATTTCACCAAAGCCAAAGAAGCCTAAGGGCTTGGGCGATGGCGCACCTCGTACATTAACTGAAACAGGTAAGCCAGTTGAGATGAAGCCAGAAGTAGGTAAGTCTGATATTGCAGAAGAGACTACGGCTGGTCGCATTGAACGACAGATGAATGAAGACCGTGAAGCTCTAAGAGTAAGCGGTTTAGATACTAACTCTCTAAAAGAGTTCCTTTCATTCTATTGGAATAAGATGAAAGAATTTGATAAGGGAGATGGTCCACCATATACGGATATGTTCCGTAGTGCTTGGTCTAAGTTTGTCGTATTGAATGACGAGATTAACCAAGCCAACATTAATTTGTTTGGCGAAGAAAAGATTAAGTTGTTCTGGCAGAAGGTTGACTCACTCCGGGCTAATGAAGCTGCTAAGATGGCTACAGTACCCGGCTATAAGCGTAGGACTGATGCTGCTATATTTGCAGATGCAGCCAAGGCTATAGATGAAAACTTTATTCCTTACATTACTCCAAAGCAATTGGAAATCAAGCGAGTTGGTGAAAACACATATCTAAGTAGCAAGGATAAACGAATCCAAGCTATTCTTAGAAAGAACAAGGAAGAAGCGGATATTCCAAATCCTCCTGAACCACCAGCAAAACCTGAAGGTACTCCAGCTGCTACACCAACACCAACAGCAAAACCAGAGACACCAGATCTTAAAGATCGTATGGGTGTCATTGAAAATGCTGTTGATACAGCTGAACAAGCCCCTTCAGTTCCACTCCGACAGAGTAGTTTGATTGGTGCTGTGTTTGGTGGAAGTAATCGTGAGTCTGCCAATTGGTGGAGACGGTTAATGAACTGGTCACGAAATACTCTTGGTAACAGCGCAAGCCAGACAGGTAAGACTGTCCAAAGCTTGCAAAGAAAAGTTAGATTTGTTTCACGATTGTTTGATGACACTAAGGCTCAGACAGGTCACTTGGCTGCGGCAGGAAAGCCAGCTTTCCGCACAGCTCTTCAGTGTGCCAATGATGAAGCCATGCTTATCATGCGTATCGGTAAATATCAATCAATCCTAAACTCCAACCTAAGTAGATTCCAGCAAGCACGACAACAGCTAATGACTATCCTTTGGCAGAAACTGTCAAGAGGAGAAGACATCCTGACTAGTGATGTTGCGGGATTAGCTGGTTTGCCAGCGTCTATGGTTGATAATGTTACAAGACAAGCCAATGAACTATTGACTGTCGTAAGACAAACCAATAAAGTTATTCTTGATCTTGAAGCAGAGACAGGATTGGTAAAGACTGTCGATGAGATGGGTAATCCTGTTGATCCCAAGAAGTGGGCAACAGTCCAGCTAGATCACGAAAAGTTAAGCAGGATGAGTCCTGATGAGAGACTACAGTTAATCGCTGCTCTTGTCGAAGCTCGTAAGAACCGCAAACTTGCTAACGAAGTTCTCGACATCAATACCATTATTGTAATGGGTTGGTTGGATGTACGCTCTTCAGCCAAGCACCAAGGCACTGCCTTGCTTGCTGGTGACAGACGGTTTAAGCCTTCTGTAGAAACTGGTACATTCAGTAGAGAGACTTTGGATATTCTTGATACTGGAATTACCCATGCCATTGATACTGATCCCGATAGCATTCTTGCTGGTCTAGCTAATAGAGGTGAACCAGATAAGTTCTTTATTCTGGAGGAAGCTGGTACACTAAAGGTATACCGTCTTCCCGAAACTATTAAGGATCTTAGTGAAGGAGATAAGTTAAAGTACTTCCAAGCAATCGAAGGTGATGTTAGAATGTATCACCCAGAATGGCGTAGGTATCTCAAGGGAAGAGATCTCATTGAATTTGAAATGGAGTAGATGCTTGATTTCAAAACCAAGAGAGGTTACTACTCAGAGTACAACTCCAAGACAAGTTCTAATATCGACCGTCCTTTAATGAAAACAGGCACAGACGAAACCGTAGCTCTAGCAGTTCCCGGTTTGATTCCAGAAGAAGTACTCACATCTCCCGTTATTATGGGAACTATGCGTACCAATCTGGCTGAGTCTTATTACTACTTTATGAAGGGGCGTGTATTTGAACTTCTATTCCAGCGTGAGTTGGATAGACTATTGGGAAGAAAAGGAATCACAATCATCAATGTATTTGAATGGTTGAATGTAACTGCTAAGCAGGACATTGAATCTCTTGGTAGAACTCTTGGATGGAGTCCAGCAAATATTGAATTGCGTATTAAAGAACTAGGGGATGGCGTAAGCCGACTCCGTGAAGAGTACGCTACTCATGCTGACACTCTGCCATACATTCCCAATAAAGAAATGTGGGGTGCAAGAGCAAGCCTAGCAATGATGAAGATGAAGGTATCCCCCGGATATATTATCTCAGCAATGCCTGAACTTGTTCTAGAAATGCTGAAACATAATCCAATCAAGATTCCCGGTAACATCATTAAACTATTGCGTGAAGTTATGGGAGACTTGAGATTTAGCAAGAGTGCTCAGTTGAGACAAGACGGAGCTACTCTTGCCTATCACATGGAAAACTTCCGCCATGAACATGGTTCCCGATTCCTCGGAGAAATGGCTCATGGATCGTTTGAGTTGGATAACAAGGTCCGCACCAAGTTTATTGACTCCACTTCTCCAAGTGGTGTGGTAGACAGAGGTGTGCGTGGTCTTGAGGTTGGAGCACGGGTTGCTGAGTCCATTGGATCTCTGCAAGCCATGACCAACTTTGTCCGTGGTCTGGGCCTTCATAGGTGGCAAGCCAGAGTCTGGTCCCACTTCAAGAAGGGTAGAATCCAGAAGCTAATGGATGCAATGGAAGACCCTGCTATGCGACAGCTGATGAATCAGATGCTTGTTGCGGCTGAGCAAAGTCCTACCGAAGAGCGTAAGCTCTGGAAACAGTTCGCTGGTAAAGCCAGAGAAATGGGCTTTGGCTTTGAGCCACAGGAAGCCATGCTGTTCTTCCGTTACAACCTAAACTCAAAAGAAAGAATCAGACATCTTGAATATCTAATCAGAAGAGTTGGAGATTCTAATGGTCACTTTAACATTGACCGCATGGTTGATGCTTATTGGACTATCAGAAATAATCCAGTTGATGGATATGATGTTAAGATGTTTGAGGAAGTTATCAGTGCTTACTCCTATATGTTAAATGATCTAGTAGTTAGAACTACATCACCAGAACCTGTAGGTCTAGCAAGAATAACAAGTCCTGATTCCCGTACAAACCTAGGTCGATTGTATTATGCATTGACCTCATGGATTCGTGGTTATCAGGATAGTGTTCTCTTGAACTATGCAAGCGAGAACTCTCTAACTTACATTGTCAAGAACTTGCTATTGTTCGGTACAGTCGATTCAATCATTGGTCTATTCCGTGAGTGGTTGGCTGGTCGTGAACAAGAGGATATCATGCAGGAGATGGAAGAGAACCCAGAAGCATTTGCTATCCGGGTTATCAAAGCAGCTCCAATCATGGGTACAGCCAACGGTATCTTGGAAGGAATCCTGAGTGGTATTAATTCCTACTCGGGTGGTACTTGGAGATACTATGGTAGCCCCATGTCATCCATTGGTATCAATGCAGCTACTTCAGCAACCAAGGATCTCTCTATGGGAGTATCTGAATTTGTTGGTCAAGTTACTGCGGAAGATAGAGAAGCTGCCAAGTTCGTTGCAGCTATAGGTAAGATCATTCCTTTCAACTCTCTGTTTAACCGAAGCACCGTAGCAATACCAGCTCGGTTTATTGAGGATATGGATTATCTGGATCAGAAAGGTGCTGTACAACAGTATCTAGATTTAATCCAAAGAAAACCTTATCCATATGCCAAGCTTAAGAAGCAAGGTGCTAGGGCTGCTGGTGGAGCTGAAGTAACTCCTCTAGCTACAGCACCTAGAAACATTGCTAAGGAGCTGGCAGAACTAAAGAGACAACAGGAAACTAGAGTCAAGCCTAGTGAGCCACTAAAGGCACAGATACAAACTACGGTTAACGACCAGAAGGGTGTATCTGGTAGGTTAGGAGAATTGTTACAGTAATCTATAGGGGATACCTAGGGAAACCTAGGTATCCCCATTTGTTTTATCGACATGTATTCCGAATAGTTGGGGCTAATGAAGATATACCATAGTATAACCTAGGTTTATCCCTTAGCTGGTCTATGGGTTAACCCCTATAGGTTTTATTATTGTTTGTGTATAGTCTTAGCTAAGACCTAAGGACACCTAGGTTCCCTTAGGTTAACTCTTAGTTAACCAAGGGGTATCCCTTGTTAACCACGGTTAATACAACAACAATAATAACCCAATAGTAACAAGCACTCCGGGGTTTAACCCCCCGGTTTTATCCCTTGTCGATTTCCCTCCAGATTGACCGGAGGGTTGCCCCCGGACCCCAAGGGGACCGCAGGGTAGACCTCAATCATATAATCAATCCTGAGGCATCCTAGCCCCCTTAGAAACAAAGCAGAGCTTTAGGCTCCATAAGTGTTTTGGGGGATTGCATAAACCTTCAAACTATTTTAAGGTTTGCGTAAGTGTTTTAAGAAAATCGACTTGGGGGTCAAAAATTAGCGAAGGGGTATCCCCCCCCGTTGGTCCCCCCTGACCCCCGCTACCCCCCTGCCGCAGCCGGTGGGTCTGGTAACCGCCGGGGCGCGTCTGTCGGTTATCGGACTTTGGAACAATGTGTGCATGAATTGCCGGGGGGAGTCCCCTAGAATGCCCTCCCCCGGGTTTGCCGGGTTAGGTCTGGGCCCCTATGCGGAAAGCCGATGCGTCCCGGTCGCTTTGAGGATGCACCCTGCGGGCAGTATGGCCGAAGGGGTTACGGTAGGGGATCGCTCTATGCGCCATGGGTGGCGCATCCCAAACCCCGGCAGGGTAACGCCGGGACGGGGTTCCATGATGGAACGATGATGCCGCGACATTCTCTACGATTCCGCGCAGGAATCTGCCGTAGACCCTTCCACCCCAACGCCGCAGGGAGAATCGAAACGACGCGCCCGATGTTGGCGCGGCGCGTTTCGGTTCGCTTGCCCGATGCGGATTGCACGGGTATGCGCCGCGAGTTTGAAACAATCCGGCGCACGGTTGGCCGATGGTAAGGCTAGCCGTTCAAGTTAGAATCATCCGGTATCCCCTGCGTTCTTTCGCGGGGGATATCGGCTAGGGTACACTTCCTGCGGGGAGTGTGCGCCTAGCCGCTAGCGTGGTGCTATCGGATTCGCAAGTTTGACGAAAGGGTACTATGCTTTACGAGACTTTCCGCAAGGTGGCCGATCTGTGCAATCTTTCCGCAGCGTTCGCGGATCGTATCGCTACGGGTAAGGGGCTATCGGAATCCGGCAAGGTGGATTTCCGCGGGTTCGATGGTTTGATGGATAAGTGGGCGTTCGTTCTGCATCACAACGGTAACCCGATCAAACTTCCTTCGGGGAATATCGAGCAGGGTTTCCGCATGATCGAACTGCTGCTTGCCCATGACGGTATCGCCCCGGCGGATTTCCGGTGGCGCGGGAATGCCGCAGAGGGTTTGGAGCCGCACGGTGCGGCGGCGGAATACCGCGAATACTGCCGCGTCTATCTTGAGGCGCGGTTTGGCGACAAGTATTCTTTCGAGAATACCACCACCTATGCGGCTGCGCCCAAGCGCAAGGCGGTTGCTGCGGATATCCTCTCCGCTATCATGGCGTGAGGATTCCCGTCTATCCCCGCAAGGGGATGGACGCTAGGGTATACCCTCACGGGTATGCTCTAGCGTCTATCCGCTCGCACTCTTTACGGAGAATCAGCATGAATCAGTTTCAGAAGAACTTTCTGAAGGGTTTGATTGCAACCGCAAAGCAAACCGGAACTATAGCCGATGCCGCCTATGCTGCGGACTATATGGCGCAGAAGTCTGGCATTGCCTATGCGGATTGCATCAATGCTCTCCGCAAGTATGGGCTGCGGGATGCTCCGCGTGAATGTAAGGACAGGCGCGGTATGTTTACCGCGAAGAATCCGGGCAATGATATGCTCCGGGTTACTTGGGATCGGGCAACTATCAGCGTGGAAACTGTGCGTAACCCGGTTTCTGTTTCCGATCTTTGCGACCTCGGCATCTAACAACGGAGGAACTATGAGCAAGCACAAGGAATGCGTCACGAACTTTGTTTCCGCCATCAAAGAGATGGGGGGAACTATCCATGTTTACCCCTGCGCTGTTACCGGGGGATCTATCAGCGTGACCGTAAAGAACCCCGCAAACTTTGACGAAGCCCTGTCTAGGGTTCGTAGTTTGCTGCGGCTTGTTCCCGGTGGGCATGTTTGGGGAACGGACGGTATCGGGTATGTCGCAAATAAGCAGAGCAACTTTGTGGAGGTTAGTAAGAGCGTCACAAAGAATGTGTCGGCTGAGTTTGCGAAGAATGGGTTTGTCGAGGTTTCTAACTGGTGACTTTAGTTGTCCGGTGTGTAGGGCATTACATTACACATACTCACTATGTGCTACGGGTAGCCTCTGGTGTTTGAACTATAAGCCCGTTACTTGTAGGAAGGAAGATGCCTACCTTTGGATTGTGGATATGAACCTTTAGGTGACATGGCTATGAGTTACATAGTCCCCCTAGATAAATGGGGCTGTGCTATGTAAGTACCGTTTCAGGTCATCAATAATAAATGATCCACGAATCCCCTTTGGGTATACCGTAGGGAAACCTATGGTATATCTTTCCTCTATCCGGCTATGCCGGGAAAGGTTTGAGATGCTGAATGTCGCAATGATAAAGGATCGTGGACACGCGGACTTTGCTCCCCTTGTTGTGCTTGGTAACAATAAGACGAGCATTGATGATATCACGGAAAGCATTTCTGATGCTTACCGTCAGACTCTTCCCGGTTGGATTGAAGATGCTGTTACCATTAGTGTGAAGAGCGTTGGGGATAACACCTTTATCCTCAACTCTTGGGCTACTGATGAGAATGATGTTCTCACTCATCAGCCTGTTGTTTGTCTTGTGAAGATTGTTTCCACCCCTCTTTACGGAAAGGTTGACTAACATGTTTGGCAGTCGCACTATCAAGGCTTGCAGGGCTTGGCTTGGTCTTTGTGACAGCGGGATTACTCTCAAGGATTCTACCCTTGAGGATGCTGTTGATTCCTTTCGCAAGTTGGTGGAAGTTGCAGAGGGATATGAGAAACTCTGCAATAGTCAGGAGTCTTTGATCAAGACTTTGGAGGAGAAGGTAAAGTTTGCTGATGCTGCTGTTTCTAGTCTGACTAAGATGGTACAGGATGGTGATAAGACCATTTGCCATAAGGATAATAAGATTGCGGAGAAGAATGAAATCATCTCCAATCTTTATGAGGTGATTGATCAGAAGAATAAGGACATTGATTGGTATCGTGAGAAGTTGAAGTGTGATTACAATGAGATTGAGGAGAAGGATACTATCATCGACAATCTCCGTACTGACATTGCAAGTATGGAGGATGAGATCTTTAGGCTTCGTGAACTGAACAATAATCAGGCACGAATCATTGCTAACTCTAACAACAGAAAGGATTGGTAATGCCTATCCAGCATTCGTCTAACTTTCAGAAGCCTTTGATGCGTACAATGATCAGTCTTCTTGAAATCAGTCAGGAAAGACTGATGGAGGAAGTTACTGGAGATAAGCAGAAGCATGTAGATGTTCTGTTTACTGCCGCTAATCTGTTTGCACAAGAGATTGAAGCATTGCAGAATGAAGTTGATAGGCTGCAATCTCTAAACAAGACAATGGGCGATGTTATTTGGAAGGATGTCCATGTTTGATATCCTTCTGATTGGTGTCGCTTTGCTTGGTATCCTTGGTGTGTATGTCCTGCTTGTTTGCAAGGACTACAATGAGGATGTCATCAATAAGTAAACCCTTCCATACCTTTTCTTACTTGGGGGTATGTTTCTGCATTACGAGTAAGCGTAGCATAACGATAGGATGCCGTTAG
>Ga0172376_10005408_pt1 | contig 14265 bp, 13 predicted proteins | sample Lak35m_FD_121114 | JGI IMG/M metagenome (GOLD analysis project Ga0172376, IMG submission 121114) | Freshwater microbial communities from Kabuno Bay, South-Kivu, Congo - kab_092012_35m | ecosystem: Environmental > Aquatic > Freshwater > Lake | place: Democratic Republic of the Congo: South-Kivu...
ATGGTGAAACTTTTAGGGATTATTGATCTCTTAGCTGCTTCGTTGCTTTTGGCTGCTGCCGTTGGCGCTGAAATTCCACTCAGCGCTTCTATTTTTGTGCCCATTTGTTTGATTGGTAAAGCTTCTATTTGCTTATCTGATTCAGGCAGTATTCAGGATATCGCCATGGTAATTTTAATTGTGGCAGCGATTTTTATTTCTATTCCGTCCTGGATTTTATATGCTGGGGCGGCCTTTATTGGTTTTAAGGGACTAGCCAGTCTGGCGGCCTAGCAGATGACAAAAGATGAGGTCTATTTGACCTCGTCTTTTGTCATCCCCGGCTTGCTTGCCCGCCTCTGGCGGGATCGGGGATCCAAGTCCTGAATCCAAGCCTGGATTTCCGCTTTCCCCCCTTCGCCTGCGACTACGGAAGGGCGCGGCGCGGGAATGACAGAAAAGAGAAAGAAGCTAATCTCGGACAATGGCAACGAATCATAATTCCAGCAGGCTCTGCCTGCAAGATAGAAACCGCCAGCGATGCTGGCGGTTTTCATTGGAGATTATTATAAACCAAGTTCGAAATATTTTTTATAACGGATTCTAGATTTTTAAAATTATCTCCTTGGGTCATCACACAAAGAAGATAGGGATTTGCGGCGTTATAAATAATGCCGCAATCGTGCAATTCGCGAAAATAAACTTTGCCGGTAGCGTTATCGTGCACGGTTCGTTCGCCAAATTTATGAGCAACTTTCACGTATTCTGGTAATCCTGCGGCCAAGCCATCTTTAAAATTTGAATTAACCATAAACTCCAAGGCTTTTCGGGAATACTCGTAATTTAAATAAGAGGCGTTGTAGAGAATTCTAAAAAAAGTGGAAAAGGTTTTGGGTGAAATAGAGCTGTCGGTCGCGCTGGATAATTCAAAATCGGAATAAGAAAGGCCAAGGTCAGTGTAGACTTCTTTCAAAAAATTTTGGTCAATCGCTTGGGCTAGAACAACATGGGAATTATTCCCCGAATAGGCAATCATTCTAAAAAGTAATTCATTAACAGAATATTCTTTATCTTTAATAAATGGGGTGGGCGGTTTTTGAACCTCTTGCTGGCTGTCTTCGTCTGAGCTGTTATAGGCGTAGGTTTGATCCATAATTTTGGGATCACTTTCGGCCTTCTTCATGTAAGCAAAAAGCAAGGGAACCTTGACTAAGCTAGCCGGAACGAATCGCTCGTTTTCATCAATGCCGGTCCAATGGCCATCATTTAAATTTCTATAATATACTGAAACGCGATTGACTAGATTATTCTTTTTTTGTTCGGAGATTAGGCTAGCTAGCTTATTTTTTAATGGATCTAGCTCTTGATAATCAACGCCTTCGCTGGTATCGCAAGCTAAAAGAGGATTGATTAACTCACTGGCGTCATATCCTAGTCGAAGTTGGTGCGTTTTTTTAGCGCATTAAGTGTATTTTTGTCGGTTTTAATATTCAAGAAAAAACCCAATAGTACTCCGATAAAAAAGATTAGAGCAAGTGATGCGAATAAAAATATTTTTCTGTGCAATGGCTTTATAGGCATCGATTTATTATCAGTATATACCTTGTGGAAAAATTGATAAGAGGGGGCGAGCGTGCTATCGTAGAAGAATGCTAATCGATGATGTAAAAATAAGAGTGAAGGCAGGAGCTGGCGGCCGCGGAGCGGTGGCTTTTAATAGTTCCAAAATGAGTCTGGGGCCGACCGGGGCAACGGGTGGCAAAGGTGGCGATATTTATTTAGAAGGTCTTTCTGACTTGGGAGCGCTTATTCAGTTTCGTTATAAAAAAGAAATTGTGGCCAAAAATGGTGAACATGGTAAGCCGCAATTTAATGATGGCGCAGATGGAAGTGACATTATTCTGCAAGTGCCAACTGGCACGGTAGTTCATGATTTAACACGCAATCAAGATTCGGAAATTATGAGCATCGGTCAGCGATTGCTGGTTGCCAAAGGCGGTAAGGGCGGGAAAGGAAATTATAAATTTCGTTCATCGGTTAATACTAGCCCCACTGAATTTCAAGAAGGTTTACCTGGCGAAGTAATTGAATTAAGGTTGGAATTAAAACTCATCGCGGACGTTGGTTTTGTTGGTTTGCCTAATGTCGGTAAATCAAGTTTACTTAATGAATTGACTAACGCTCAAAGCAAAGTAGCCAATTATCCGTTTACTACGCTAGATCCTAATCTAGGTGTTTATTATGAGTTAATCTTAGCTGATATTCCCGGATTAATTGAAGGCGCTTCGGGAGGCAAAGGCCTGGGGATTAAATTTCTGCGTCATGTTGAGCGCACTAATACTCTTTTTCATTTTATTTCGGCCGAATCAGAAAACCCCGTCGAAGATTATCGGGTTATTAGGAAGGAGCTGGGCGCTTATAATGAAAAGCTTTTAGAAAAACCAGAATATGTTTTTTTGAGTAAATCTGATTTAGTTGGTGAAAAGGAAGTGATTAAAAAAAGTAAGGCACTCAAAACCGTGGCTAAAGAAGTAATCGAGATCTCAATCCACGACGTGGATAAACTCAAGAAGGTGGAGCAAATTTTACGAAAAATAGCCGAACAAAAGCATCAAGATATTATATAATAAACACAAATAATAATTAATCTACCCACATGATCAGTGACCTCCATAAGCCACAATTTCGATTCCTATTGGTTTCATTAGCCATCGCGGCCGTTTTAGTTTTTTTTATTTTCCGTCCGTTCTTGTTCTCTCTAATTTTGGCCGTTATCATGGCTGTCGTTTTTCAACCGCTCTATCAGCGAATACTTAAAATTACTCGTCAACATGAGGGCCTAGCGGCGATCATTACAACGCTTTTAATCTTTATTTTTATTATGACCCCGCTGACTTTTTTAGGCGTGCAAATTCTTCGAGAAGCACAACAGCTGTATTCTTTTTTAACTGAAAACAGTAGCAAAGACGTAGTTTTTAATGTTTTTAAGAGTCTAGTTGATAAGGCCCAATTAATGTTTCCTGGTGCTAAGGATTTGTCTTTTAACTTTAATACTGATCAGTATCTAAAAAATGGCACAACTTGGTTAGTCCATAATTTAGGCGCTATTTTTTCTAATCTAGCGCAACTGTTAGTGAACTCTTTTATTTTCTTATTAGCTTTCTATTATTTACTAAAAGATGGGCAGAAACTAAAAAAGACGATTGCTGACTTAAGTCCATTGGGAAGCAGCGAAGATGAAACGATCTTTAAGAAACTAGGTTTAGCCATAAATTCGGTTGTTAAGGGGAATTTAATAATTGCCATTATTCAGGGAACTTCAACGGCAATCGGTTTGACCATTTTTAGTGTTCCCAATCCCGTTCTCTGGGGCACGGTAGCAGCCATAACAGCTCTGATCCCTGGCGTTGGAACCTCCCTGGTCATAATTCCTTCCATTGCTTTTTTGTTTTTTAGTAACGAGATTATGGCGATGCTCGGTCTGATTATTTGGGGAGTAGTTGCGGTTGGTTTAATCGATAATTTTTTGGGCCCAAGGTTAGTTGGCCGAGGGATGCAACTTCATCCATTACTTGTAATTCTCTCGGTTTTAGGCGGCGTGGCCTTTTTAGGGCCGATTGGTTTTCTGCTGGGACCTTTATCAGTTAGCTTATTTTTTGCTTTCCTAGACATCTACGTTTATTTGCTAAAAAAAGAAACGGCTTATTAACCTGACTCTTCGGGTTTGAAATTGAGGGCAATATTAGATTAGGTATTATGCAAAAAACTCAAGAAGAATTTGACGTAGTGGTGATTGGTGCTGGTGCAGCCGGGCTCATGGCAGCGGGGCGAGCGGCTGAACTTGGCGCCAAGGTTGCTATTGTCGACAAAAATAAAACTCTTGGCCGGAAGCTTTTAATTACCGGCAAAGGCCGCTGCAATATTACGCAGGGTGAACTTAGCGATAAGGAATTTATCAAAAAACTGGATAAAAAAGGCCAGTGGTTTTTTTCGGCGTTAGCCGCTTTTGGGCCAGCAGCGGTGATCAATTTTTTTGAAAGCCGAGGACTCAAAACAAAAATTGAACGCGGTGGCCGAGTTTTTCCGGAATCAGACCAAGCTCAAGACGTGCTGGATATTTTGTTAAAATATTTAAGAGAAAAGAAGGTAAAAATATTTGCTGGCGAAGCGGTTTTGGGATTTAATCTTGAAGATAAAAAAATTATTAGCGTAAAACTAGCCGATCGAAACATTGTTGGTAAATCATTTATTTTGTGTACTGGTGGCAAGTCTTATCCGGTGACCGGCTCAACTGGTGATGGCTACGCTTGGACGAGTGCTCTGGGCCATACGGTCATTAAACCAGTACCGGCGCTAGTGCCGATTGAAACAAAAGAGGTTTGGCCAAAAAATTTGCAAGGACTAAGCCTAAAAAACGTCAATCTTAATCTTTGGCAGAATAATAAAAAACAGGACTTCCGATTTGGCGAGATGTTGTTTACTCACTTTGGGTTAAGTGGGCCAATCGTGTTGGATATCAGCAAAAAAATTGGTGAATTATTACCCAAGGGAGAGGTAACGATTGAAATCGATTTAAAACCAGCGCTGGATATTGCCCAGCTGGACAAAAGACTGCAACGCGATTTTGCGGCTAACGGAAATAAGGATTTTAAAAATTATCTGCCAGACTTAGTACCGCAAAAAATGATTGAAATAGTTATTAAGTTCTCGGGCGTCGATGCGCACAAAAAATTGAATGCTATTACCAAAGAAGAACGCCGAAAAATCGCCGCAACTTTAAAAAGCCTAAGAACTGGGGCTAGGGGACTTATGGGTTTTGATCAAGCAATCGTAACTAGCGGCGGCGTGGATTTAAACGAAATTGATTCTCGAACAATGAAGTCAAAAATAATTGAGAACCTCTTTTTCGCTGGAGAAGTTATTGATCTAGACGGTCCAACCGGCGGCTACAACTTGCAGATTTGTTGGAGCACAGGCTATATAGCTGGCACAAAATCAGTAAAATAGGGTTGTGGATGTAAAAGCTTCGATTTTTTGGTACAATATATATAAATACATATGACCAATACGGCAACCTTCAGGCTTATTCCGCTTTTTGTTTTTGCGGTACTTATATTTTTTGGCGCCCATTATTTTCTTTATTATTCGGTAGTCAGGTTCTTTGGTGTTGCCAGTCACGCCATGAGGGGAACTATTTTAACGGTTATTTTTTTAATGCCGATAGGTTTTTTTGTTATTTCGGCCCTGTCTCACTTAAAACAAAGTTCTCTGCTTAATTTTTTCTATATCGTTTCAGCTTCCTGGCTGGGGCTCGCGACCTGTTTCTTTTTGGCTGCTTGTTTAATCTGGTTTTTAATCTGGTTAACAAATTTAGTAAATTTAAATTTTGATATTAGATTTTTTAGTACGATAATTTTTTCTTTGGCCGGTTTACTTTTTATTTATGGCGTTTGGAATGCTTTTCATCCACAAATAAAAAATATTGAAGTCAAAATTAAGGATCTGCCAGCTTATTGGCAGGACAAAACGATTGTCCAGCTCTCTGACGTTCATTTAGGGCACGTTCACGGCGTAAGATTCTTGCAGAATATCGTTAATAAGACTAATGCTCAAAATCCCGACCTGGTTTTAATAACCGGCGATTTGTTTGATGGGATGGATGGAGACTTGAGTGTTTTTATTGAGACGCTAAAAAGTATTAAGGCCAAAGACGGCGTCTTCTTTGTCATCGGTAATCACGAAACATTTTTGGGTGTCGATCGAGCGTATTTGGTTTTAATGGAGTCTGGTATAAAAATTTTAGATAATGAATTTGCTGATTTAAATGGATTGCAACTAGTTGGTCTTAGCTATCAAGGCAGTCATGGCGAACCCAGCGCATCCGGCAAAATAAGAGATATCTCAGAGATTTTTTCGTCTTTAAGAGGAAAGGGATTCGACCTAACTCGGCCAAGTATTTTGATGCATCACGCGCCAACTAATATTAGTCAAGCCAAAGATAACGGCATTGATCTGCAGTTATCTGGCCATACTCATGTTGGCCAAACCATGCCCTTTGGAGTATTTACTCGTCTAATCTATGGCAAGTATTATTACGGATTAGTTACGGAGGGGAATTTTTCTATCTACACCAGCAGCGGAGCTGGCACCTGGGGGCCACCGATGAGAGTTGGCAATACACCGGAAATTGTTTCGATAAAAATATCGAAATCCAATTAAAAATATTATATTTCTAAAAAATATGCATCAACCACTTGTCGATTATATAAAACAAGCTCGCGCTGCTGGGATAAAAGACGATCAAATTCAGCAGGAGCTTTTAAAAGTTAATTGGAAAAAAGAAGTTGTTGAAGAAGCACTAAAAAGTTTGAGCGGAGCCAGTAAGACAAAACCGAATCTAAGGATTATTATTTTTATCATCCTCGGAATTCTTTTAGTCGGCGCGGGCGCATTTGGCTTTTGGTACGCGGATAAAACTTTAAACTGGGGGATTATTTCACAAAAACAAGTTACGAATAATTTAGTTATGGCAAGAATGCCATCGCAGAGTCCGCTGCCACAGCATACAATAGCGCAAAGACCGAGCAATAGCCCTGTTAATTCGCCATTAGGCGATGTTTCTAGTTGGCAGACATATCGAAATGAGGAATATGGATTTGAAATAAAATATCCGACTAATTTTGGATTAGTAAAATATTCAGATAAGGCCGTAGCCATTAGGAATAATGCTAAGGTTTCTCAATTTATTCAGATTGCAGTTGCTCAAAATTTTAATCAAGAGGGAGCTTCCACGGGCGATTTAACGATTGATACCCTTTCTACTTTTAAGGCCTTAACCGATGCGATAGTAATACAGCAGCAAGGTGAGGGCGCTGCCGGTAAGGATTATCAAAAAACAGAAACAAAAATAAACGGAAACGACGCTCTGTCGTTTAAGAGTCCGACAGATAAACATATTTATGTCTATTTTGGCAAGAAAGTATTTGAATTGGCCTCTTCTCTTTTTACTGGTAACGAGGAAGCGGTTTTTAATCAGATTATTTCAACTTTTAAATTTACCAAATAATTTTGTTAAAAAAATAAATAATAATAACTAAAACTATGAAAAAATACTTAGGTTTGTTTGTAGGTTTGGTTTTGCTTGTGCCAATAACCGCCTTTGGGGCGGAATTTAGAGGTAGTGATAAAACTTTAAATTCAACTGAAACAATTCAGGATAATCTCTATGTTGCCGGCAGTAATTTTAATTTAATGGGCACGGTTGAAGGGGATTTGATCGCGGGTGGCGGCACTATTAATGTTTTGGGCACGGTTACGGGCGATGTCTTAGTTTTTGGCGGCACAATAAATATTAGCGGCCGAATTGGCGGAGACGTTCGGGTAGTGGGTGGAACAATTTTAATAAATGGTCAAGTTGGCGGAGAGGTCATTGCAGCTGGCGGTGATATTAGTGTTGTTAGTGGTGCTTCGATAGTTAAAGGTGCCTATTTATTTGGTGGAAAAGTTATTATGGACGGCCTAGTTGGAAAGAATTTAGAAATTCGCTCTTCAGAAATTTCGTTGGGCTCGACAGCCAAAATCGCTGGAAATTTTGATTATTATTCATCAAAAGAAGCCAACATTGTTAGCGGTGCCAAAATTAATGGGGACGTGGTTTTTCATCCAGAGCAAATTAAAAAAACAACATACAGTCATAGATTTCCCTGGTTAGCCTTTATGACTTTCTGGTGGTTTGCCGGAATAATTGGCGCAACGATCCTGGCTTGGCTTCTATTTTATCTGTGGACAAGCGAATCCAAAGAGATGGTTGCAGCGGCCATGACCTCACCGGGCCGAGAATTGCTTCGCGGTTTTGTTTTGCTGTTCATGATCCCAATTGCGGCCATTATTTGCTTAGTAACCGTGATTGGCGCGCCTCTGGCCATAATGGGTGGTTTCTTCTTTGCTTCTCTAGTTGTTCTAGCTGCGGCCGTTAGTGCCTTGCTCGTAGCTAGCTTGATTGCTAAATTTTTGTTCAACAAAAAAGATACCGAGCTCAGCTGGTGGCTAATATTATTAGGCGTTCTGGCTATAGCAATTATAAAATTGATTCCATTGGTCGGCTGGATCATCAGCTTTTTAATTTACCTTGTTGCTTTCGGTATTCTAGCTAATAAAATTTATACAAAACTTTTACCAAATAAATAGTAAATAATATTCATGTACAAAAAGAAAAAAGTAGCCCAAAAGAAACAGCAGAAAAAAGCTGGCAAAAAAATTGCTAGCTTGCGTTATCGATAGATCAATCGGCTAAAGTGAATTTCTTGTTCTTAAAACCTCAGAAAAGGAGGTCTAAAATGAGCGAAGGAAACGGACGTCTTTACGAAATACAATCAACAACCTGCACCCCTTTTTGTTTGAAGAGCTCAGATGGTGTCATCCTTCAGAAATTTGAAGGCTCGGGAATTCCAAGAAAAATTGAAAGAGACGACAATCAACTTATCGTAACTGCTAATCCAGGGCAAGAAAATCTGGAGCGAAAATTTTTCTTTCCTTTCGGCTCTCAAGGTCTCGAAATCATTTACGGTCGAAATCCAAGCAATCGCGGCTTTAGAAATAACCGCTTTTAAAAGAGGATCCCAACGGGTGTCCTCTTTTCATTTCTAAAAAAGAAGAATATAGTTTAGGGGTTAACAAAACAAAAAAAATATGTCAAAACAAAATCCTTTTGCCCAAAAAGCTATTGCTCTACACAAAAAATTAAAAGGTAAAATAGGAGTTATTAGCAAGGTTTCAGTTAAAACCGCTAAAGATCTAAGCCTTTATTACACCCCTGGTGTTGGGGCGGTTGCTTCGTATTTAGGAGAACACAAAGACGAAGTGCGCGATTTTACTATTAAGAGAAATACAGTGGCTGTAGTCTCTGATGGTTCAGCGGTCTTGGGATTGGGGAACATTGGCCCGGAGGGTGCAATGCCGGTCATGGAAGGCAAATGCCAACTATTTAAAGCTTTTGCTAATGTGGATGCTTGGCCAATAATTTTAGACACGCAGAATGTTGATGAAATTGTTGCTACAGTAAAATACATTGCGCCAATCTTTGGTGGAATAAATTTGGAAGATATTTCAGCGCCTCGCTGTTTTGAAATTGAAGATAGGTTGATTAAAGAGCTAAATATTCCGGTGATGCACGATGATCAACATGGCACAGCCGTCGTCGTTTTGGCTGCCATGATGAACGCCTTGAAAGTAGTAAAAAAATCCTTGAATCAAAGCAAGATAGTAATTGTGGGATCAGGCGCAGCCGGGATGGCGTCAGCGAAATTATTGCTGCTGGCTGGTGCTCAGGACGTAATCCTGGTTGATAGTGAAGCAATTGTTTGCCGAAATCGAAAATATAAAAATACTTTTAAAAATGATATGGCTAAGATTACCAATAAATGCAATATTTCTGGCTCAATGGAAGAGGCGATTAAAGGAGCGGATATCTTAATGGGGCTATCGAAGGCCAACTTATTTAAACCGGAACATATAAAAAGTATGAATAAGAATGCCATTGTTTTTGCCATGGCTAATCCCATTCCAGAAATAATGCCCGATGAAGCAATTAAAGCTGGGGCAGCGGTGGTGGCGACAGGCCGGTCAGATTATCCAAATCAAATAAACAATGTTTTGGGCTTCCCGGGAATTTTTCGAGGCGCACTAGATAATAATGTTAGAAAGATTACGCCGGAGATGAAATTGCAAGTGGCAAAAAATTTAGCTGCCCTAGTTAAAAGGCCAACCCGAAATTGTATTATGCCTTCATCTTTTGATAAGCGGGTCGTTAAGGTAGTCGCGAAAGCCATAAAGAGTTGATAAATCCCTTAACTTTGTTAAAATATCAGTAGATGGACTTTTTACAGGCTATCATTTTTGGTGTTGTTCAAGGCATTAGTGAATTTTTGCCCATATCTTCTACTGGCCACTTAATTTTAACTGGCCGGCTTTTGGGACTTAACCAAACCGAATTTTTAAAAAGTTTTGAAATTGCTATTCAGCTCGGCTCGATTCTATCCGTGATTGCTCTCTATTGGCGCCGACTTTTTGCCGACTGGGAAACAATCAAAAGAATAATCGTCGCCTTTGTTCCAATCGGAATTCTGGGTTTAGTATTTTATAAAATCGTAAAACAATATTTATTGAGCAATAACGCGGTTGTCTTGTGGTCGTTATTTCTGGGTGGAGTCTTGCTTATAATTTTTGAACTTTGGCACAAAGAAAAAGAAGATATCAGTGAAGAGGCTGTCGAGATCTCCTATAAACAGTCATTCTTGATAGGGATCGCTCAGTCGGTGGCAATGATCCCGGGTGTTTCTCGTTCGGCGGCTACAATTCTGGGTGGATTGGCGCTAGGGATTAAAAGAAAAACCATTGTGGAATTTTCTTTTCTGCTGGCGGTGCCAACGATGCTGGCCGCAACGGGGCTGGATTTAATTAAAAATGCGAATCAGTTTTCTTTGTCTCAATGGAATTTTTTAGCAGTTGGATTTATTGTTTCTTTTGTTATTGCCTTGGCTAGTATCAAATTTTTACTTAATTTTATAAAAAAACGTAGCTTTATTTATTTTGGTATTTATCGAATAGTCGTTGCTTTAGCCTTTTGGCTTTTAATTTTAAATTAGAAAAATAAAAAATATGCTTAAGAAACCCTGGTTTATTATTTTATTTATAATCATTATCGGCATCGTTGCCGGTGGCTATTTTTTAAATAAAAATAGCAAAAAATCTCCTTATGAATTTACGGTCGTGCAAAAAGGGGATCTTTCTCAAGAGGTCAGTGTAACTGGCCGAGTTAAACCGGCCCAAGAGGTTAATTTAGCTTTTGAGCGAGGTGGAAAAGTTTCTAAAGTTAATGTTCATATCGGCGACAAAGTAACCTCGGGACAAGTCTTAGCTACTCTAGAAAATAGTGACCTATCTGCGCAAATTTCTCAAGCTAGAGCTAGCTTAGCTGCTCAGCAGGCCAACCTTGAAGCATTACAACGTGGCACTCGTCCGGAAGAAATCCAAATTGCTGAGACAACCGTTACTAACGCTCAAAAATCTTTAACTGATAGTCAAAGTAATTTGACGAACATAAAAAGCAAAGCAGATTCGGATCTGAATAGTCTCTACGCCGGAGTAAGGGATATTTTGAACGATGCCTACGTTAAGGCAGATGATGCGATTAACAAGCAAATTGACGACCTTTTTACCAATGATTCTTCCACTGATCCTAAATTAAGCTTTTATACCAGTGGCCAATCAGCTTCGGACTCTGAGTGGAAGCGGCGCTTAGCTGGAACAGAGCTAACACAATTTAAAATAGAGATTGATAATTTATCGTCTGATAAAACTGCTTTAGATTTGGCTCTGACCAACGGAGAAAGCCACCTAAAAATTATTCAAGATTTTTTGAACACTCTAAGTGGTGCAGTTAATGAAGCGACGGGTCTAACCTCAACGACGATCGCTAACTATAAATATTACGTTAATACTAGCCGAACAAATGTTACAACCGCGATTACTAATGTAAACACCAAAAAACAGGCGATTGTAACGCAAAAGGCGACTAATCAAAACAGTATTACAACAGCCGAGTCGGCGGTTAATACTGCTAAGAATACTTTAGCGGCTGCCCAAGATCAGCTAACTTTAAAATTGGCTGGGTCAACTCAGGAGCAAATTAACGCTCAGGCAGCGCAAGTTCAATCAGCGCAAGCTAATTTGGAAAGTGCTCAAGCACAACTGGGCAAAACTGTTATAACTTCGCCGATGAATGGTATCGTTACTAAACAAAATACAAAAATGGGAGAGATTGTCGCTCAGAATGCATTGATAATTTCTGTTATGAGTGCGGCTCAATTTGAAATCGAAGCCAATATTCCCGAAGCGGATATCGCCAAGGTAAAATTAAACGATTTGGCGCGAGTAACACTAGATACTTATGGCAACGATGTTATTTTCGAAGCCAAGGTAGTTGAAATTGAACCAGCCGAAACTTTGATTGATGGTGTAGCTACTTACAAAACCACCTTTCAATTTATCAAAGAAGACGAACGAATAAAATCTGGCATGACAGCCAACATTGATATTTTGGCGGCTCAGCGAGCGGGTGTTTTGTTTATACCTCAACGGGCAATTATTCAAAAGGGCGGCGAACAATTTGTTCTATTTGCTGTTTCTGATAATCAAGTGGAGGAGAAAAAAGTAATTATTGGACTCAAGAGCGTTGATGGCAACATGGAAGTTATCTCTGGTTTGAGCGAAGGAGACAGAGTCGTCAGTTATGGCACAAGTGTTAAATAATTTCTATGATTGAAAAACCGAGTCAGATTAATCAACCGATAATCGCGGTAAAAAATCTGGAAAAAACTTTTTACGACGGAACCCAAACCACGGCACTATGCGGTGTGAGTTTTAATATTAAAGAAGGGGAATTTGTGGCGATCATGGGACCATCTGGATCAGGCAAATCCACCTTGCTTCATATTCTGGGTTTTTTAGATCACGCTACTGGCGGCGAATATCTTTTTGAAGGCAGATCTCAATCAGACTTAACTGATGAAGAACTAGCCCATGTCCGTAATAAAAAAATGGGTTTTGTTTTCCAAAATTTTAATTTGCTAGCGCGCACTTCGGTTTTGGAAAATGTAAAATTGCCGCTGCTCTATTCTGGCATTAAAGAAAGAGAGTGGGACGGCATGGCGCGAGAAGTGATTAAAACCGTGGGATTGGAACACCGCATGGACCACGAACCAGCTCAGCTTTCTGGCGGCGAAAAGCAACGCGTGGCGATTGCCCGAGCCTTAATTAATAATCCCAAAGTTATTTTTGCCGATGAGCCAACCGGAAATCTAGATTCAAAATCCGGTAAGGCAATTATGGAAGTTATACAAACGCTCAATGAAAAAATGGGGCACACGATAATTTTAATTACTCACGAAACCTATACCGCCGAACACGCTGAGCGGATTCTATTTGTCCGCGATGGCAAAATTGAAAGTGATCGCCGAGTAGACAATCGTTTAGCGGCGAATGAGTTTATCAAATAAATTTATGACCTTAAAGTATTCTCTAAAAACTGCTTTTAATGGTTTGCGGGCCAATAAATCCCGCTCAGCTTTGACGATTTTAGGCATTGTGATTGGTATCACTGCTATTATGATGGTCATGTCGCTTGGTCAAGGGGCGCAGGATCTGATCCTGGGACAGATTCAGGGTATCGGCGCCAAGACCATTGGTATTGCACCAGGCCGTCAGCCCAAGGGTATGATGGACGCTTTGGCCACTTTTACCGATTCTTTAAAACAAAAAGATTTAGAACTTCTCTCCAGCAAGGCCAATGTTCCGCACGCGGCAAAAATTATGCCGGTAGTTTTTGGTTCGGAAAAAGCAGTTTTTGAAAATAACGCAACGCGACCAACAATTTTTGGTGTGAACGATATGTTCTCTGAACTTTATGATGTTTATCCGGATCAAGGTCGGAGCATGACCGAAGAAGAAGTGCGAAGCTATGCGGATGTAGTCGTTATTGGTTCAAAAATAAAAGAAGATCTTTTTGGTAACCAGGAGGCTGTAAATCAAAAGATAAAAATTAAAAATCGTAATTTTCGGGTTATCGGTGTTTTGGAAAAAAAAGGAGCGGGGTCATTAGTCAACTTTGATAACGTTGCCGTTATTCCTTACACTACAGCTCAACAATATATTTTTGGTATTAAATATTTTAACCGTTTAGCCGTTGAGGCTGATTCGGAAGCAAATGTTGCCAAAACCGTTGAGGACATAAAAATTACATTGCGCAACTCGCACAATATTGACGATCCTGAAAAGGATGACTTTTTTGTAGAAACACAAGCGGACGCTATAAAAACAGTTGGGACGATTACAAGTGTTTTAACTTTATTTTTAGCCGCGGTTGCCGCTATTTCTTTAATTGTGGGTGGTGTGGGTATTATGAATATTATGCTAGTTTCGGTAACTGAACGCACGCGAGAAATCGGTTTGCGCAAAGCCTTGGGGGCCACCAGCAAAAATATTATGCTGCAATTTTTGCTTGAATCAGTCGGTTTAACTGCGACCGGCGGCGTTATCGGCATCTCTTTGGGAGTGGGTCTTTCTATACTGGTAGCTTTGGTCATCAACAAATTCGCCGGCTTGAGCTGGGGCTATAACTTTCCCGTTTCGGCCGCTCTGCTCGGACTTGGCGTTTCGGGACTGATCGGTCTTGTTTTTGGTATCTATCCGGCGCGGCAAGCGGCTAAGAAAAGTCCAATGGAAGCGTTG
>Ga0172376_10005410_pt1 | contig 14265 bp, 13 predicted proteins | sample Lak35m_FD_121114 | JGI IMG/M metagenome (GOLD analysis project Ga0172376, IMG submission 121114) | Freshwater microbial communities from Kabuno Bay, South-Kivu, Congo - kab_092012_35m | ecosystem: Environmental > Aquatic > Freshwater > Lake | place: Democratic Republic of the Congo: South-Kivu...
GCGTACCACGTGATCACCGACCTCGAGCGCTTCCGCGGCAACTGGGACGATGTCATCAAGATCTGGCAGGGCGGTCTCGGTGTGTGGGGTGGTGTCACCCTCGGACTCGTCGTCGGACTCTGGCGCGCCAGGGTTCGCGGCCTCGACATGTGGGCGATGGGCGCGTGCGCGGCCCCTGCGATCCTCGTCGCACAGGCGATCGGGCGATGGGGCAACTGGTTCAACCAGGAATTGTTCGGTCGTCCGACCGACCTGCCGTGGGCGCTCGAGGTGTCGGCCGCAACGGCACGCAAGGCGGGGTACCCGCCGGGCACCACCTTCCATCCGACGTTTCTCTACGAGTCGATCGGCTGTCTCGTGCTGGCATGGCTCCTCGTGGTGGTCGTCGAGCGGCGCGCGAGGCCGGCCCGGGGCCGGTTGCTGGTCTGGTACGCGGCCGGGTACACGTTCCTGCGCTTCTTCGTCGAGGGTCTGCGGATCGATCCCGCCAAGTCGGCGGGGGGCTGGAGACTCAATCAGTGGGTCTCGTTGCTCGTGTTCTCCGCGACGACGAGTTTCCTCGTCATCGAGTGCTTCGATCGCTGGCTGTCGCGGCGGCGCTCCGGAGCGTCTACGGTCGAGAACCATGAGTGAGTGTCTGTACGAGTTCCGCGAGCCCGGCATCGCGGTGATCACCTTCAACCGCCCCGAGCGCCTCAATGCGTGGACCGCACGAATGGGCCACGACTACTTCTCGCACCTCGACACGGCCGTGGCCGATCCGCGGGTGCGCGTGATCGTGGTGACCGGTGCGGGCAAGGGCTACTGCGCCGGCGCCGACATGGGAACGCTGCAGGCGATCCCGAGCGGTGAGCGGTCGCAAGCGCCGCAGGCCGATTCCGGCGACAGCATCGTCGAGGGTCGCATGCAGGACGAGATCACCCGGATCCCCAAGCCCGTGATCTCGGCCGTGAACGGAGCGGCAGCCGGTCTCGGCATGGTGCAGGCGTTGATGTGCGACATGCGGTTCGCCGCCGACACTGCCAAGTTCACCGTCGCCTTCTCCAAGCGCGGCCTCATCGGCGAGTACGGCATCTCCTGGGTGCTGCCGCGACTGGTCGGGCAGGCGAACGCTCTCGATCTCATGATGTCGAGCCGCGTCGTGATGGCCGACGAGGCCCTCGCGATGGGGATGGTGAACCGTGTCGTGCCCGCGGACCAGTTGATGGACGAGGTCATGGCGTATGCCGCCGACCTCGCGATGAACGTGTCGCCCTCGTCGATGTCGGTGATGAAGCGCCAGGTCTACGGCGACTACGGCAAGGATGTCTCCTCTGCCAGCCGCGACGCCCTGCGACTGATGCAGGAGTCCTTCACTCGGCCCGATTTCAAGGAGGGCGTGCAGAGCTTCCTCCAGAAGCGTCAGGCGGAGTTCCCGCCCGTCGATCCCCGCGCCTGAGGGCGGCCAGACCGGCCCCGTGGTCGGTCTGTGACCGCTGGATTCGCGCTCGTAGGATCGTCGTCCGTGGCTGAGCAGCACTCGCACATCACCGCCGCCGATGTGGCCAAGGTCGCCCGTCTCGCGCGCCTCGACATCGACGGCGAGACCGTGGACCACTTCACGGCCCAGTTGTCGAGGGTGATGGATCACTTCGGCGACATCGACGCCCTCGACCTCGACGGTGTCGAACCGATGACGCAGCCCTATCCGCTGGTCAATGTGCTGCGCGACGATGTCGAGCAACCCACCCTCGACACCGACGAGGTGCTCGCCGCGGCGCCCGAGGCCGAGGACCACCGGTTCCGCGTGCCCCCGATCATCGGACTCGAGGGTTGACCGTGTCGCAATCGGCGTCCGAGATCGCGCGGCGCGTCCGTGCGGGTGAGACCACTGCGCGCACCGTCATCGAGGATCATCTCGCCGTCATCTCCCGGCGCGACGGAGAGATCAACGCGTTCAATCTGGTGACCGGTGACTCCGCGCTCGAGGCGGCCGACGGGATCGATGCGCGCGTGGCGCGCGGCGAGGACCCCGGCCCGCTTGCCGGCGTCCCCGTGGCGATCAAGGACAACCTCTGCACGCGCGGTGTGCCCACCACGTGCTCGTCGCGCATCCTCGAGGGGTGGCGTCCCCCGTATGACGCGACGGTGGTGCAGCGACTGCGCGCCGCCGGGGCGATCATGGTCGGCAAGACCAACCTCGACGAGTTCGCGATGGGTTCGAGCACCGAGAACTCGGCCTTCGGTCCCACCCGCAATCCCATCGATGTCTCGCGAGTCCCCGGGGGATCGAGCGGCGGCTCTGCGGCGGCCGTCGCATCCGGCATGGCGCCGGTGAGCCTCGGTTCCGACACCGGTGGGAGCATCCGCCAGCCGGCCGCGCTGTGCGGAGTGGTGGGTGTGAAGCCGACGTACGGCCTCGTCAGCCGACTCGGTCTCGTCGCCTTTGCGTCCTCGCTCGACCAGATCGGGCCGTTCGCGGGATCTGTCACCGACGCCGCCCTCGTGCTCGAGGTGATCGCGGGTCATGATCCCGGTGATTCGACCTCGATTCCCCAACCGGCGCCCTCGCTCGTGGCAGAGGTCGGCAGGGGAGTCGCCGGTCTGCGCATCGGTCGCGTGGTCGATCTGCCCGGTGGTGCCGAACCCGAGGTGGAGACCCGCCTCGAGGAGGCGTTCGCGGCGCTCGCGGCCGCGGGTGCAGAGATCGTCGATGTGCGTCTGCCGAGTTTCGCCTACGCGTTGACCGCGTACTACCTGATCGCCCCGGCCGAGGCGAGCAGCAACCTCGCCCGTTACGACGGGGTGCGCTACGGGATGCGTGTCGCCGCCGCCGACACCAACGCCATGTACGCGGCCACCCGCGCCGCGGGTTTCGGCGACGAGGTGAAGCGCCGCATCATGCTCGGCACCTATGCGCTCTCCGCCGGCTACTACGACGCGTACTACGGCAAGGCCCTGAAGGTGCGCCGCCTGATCGCCGACGACTTCGCGCGGGCCTACTCGGCCTGCGATGCCATCCTCATGCCCACCTCGCCGGTCGTGGCGTTCCCCTTCGGGGACAAGGTCGATGACCCGATGTCGATGTACCTGTGCGACATCTACACGATCCCCACGAACCTCGCCGGCCACCCGGCGATGAGCGTGCCGTTCGGAACCGGGGCCCACGGCATGCCGGTGGGGATCCAGGTGCTCGCGCCCACGCTCGCCGAGTCGACGATGTTCCGCGTCGGTGGTGCACTGGAAGCCGCGGGGAGGGGAGCATGAGCAACCCGAACGCACACCTGAGCACCGTCGTGGCCACCGAGGACCAGTTGCTCGAGGGTGGCTGGGAGATGGTGGTCGGTCTCGAGGTCCATGTCGAGCTCGCGACCCGCACGAAGTTGTTCAGCGGATCCCCGAACCGGTTCGGCGACGCACCGAACTCGAACATCGACCCCGTCACGCTCGGACTCCCGGGTGCGCTCCCCGTGCTGAACCGCACCGCTGTGGAACTGGCGATGCGGATCGGGCTCGCGCTCAACTGCCGAATCCAGCCGTGCATCTTCCACCGGAAGAACTACTTCTATCCCGACATGCCCAAGGCGTACCAGATCTCCCAGTACGACCTCCCGCTGAATGCCGATGGCCACCTGGTGCTCCCGAGCGGCACGGTCGTCGGTGTGGAGCGCGCGCACCTCGAGGAGGACACCGGCAAGTCCACCCACGTGGGTGGCGCGACCGGTCGCATCCACGGCAGCGACTACTCGCTGATCGACTTCAACCGCGCGGGTGTGCCGCTCGTGGAGATCGTGTCGCGCCCCGATATCCGCACGAGCGAGCAGGCGCGCGAGTACGTGGCAGAACTGCGCGCCATCCTCGAGGCGATCGGTGCCTCCGACGCCAAGATGGAGGAGGGCTCGATGCGCGTCGACGCGAACGTGTCCGTTCACAAACCCGGCACGCCGTTCGGCACGCGGTGCGAGATCAAGAACGTGAACTCGATCCGCGCACTCGGTCGTGCGATCGACTACGAGGCGCGCCGCCAGATCGACATCATCGACACCGGCGGCGAGATCCGCCAGGAGACGCGCCACTGGGACGATGCGCAGGGTCGCACGCACACCCTGCGCACCAAGGAGGATGCCGACGACTACCGGTACTTCCCCGAACCCGATCTCGTGCGTCTCGAGCCCTCGCAGGACTGGATCGAGTCGGTGCGAACCTCGCTCCCGGCACTCCCGGCGGCGCGGCGTGCGGCACTCTCTGCCCTCACCGGGTACGACACCCGCAGTGAGGCGATCGTTGTCGTGGTCGAGCGTGGCCAGCACGAGTACGTCCACGCCGTGGCGGACGCGGGCGGTGACCCGGTGCGCGCACTCGTCTACGTGCAACAGTCCTTCGCCGAGGAGGGGTCGGTCCCGCAAGTGCCGGCCTCCGACCTGGCGGCACTCACCATCTTGGAGCGCGACGGAAAGGTGTCGGCGACCCAGGCCAAGCAGATCCTCGCCGAACTGGTCGACAACGGTGGCGGCGATGCCTCGGCGATCGCGGCCGCCAAGGGCTTCGAGGCCATGGACACTTCGGCGATCGAGTCGATGGTCGCAGAGGCCATCGCTGCCGACCCCGACGCCTGGGCCAAGTACTGCGCCGGCGAGGAAAAGGCCGCGGGAGCCATCGTCGGTCGGGTCATGAAGGCATCCAAGGGCAAGGCCGACGGCAAGGTCGTGGCCGCCATCATGCAGTCCCGGCGCTCCGCCGGCTGATCCGCGCCGGGAACCCACTCCCGGTCGGCAACCGGCGCGCCTTGTGACGGTGCATGGCGGTGCGCCTACGGTTGTGCGCATGGACTTTGCCATCCCCGCCGACATCCAGCGCACGCTCGACGAAATCGACGCCTTCATCGAGGCAGAGATCGTCCCGCTCCAGAACCAGGACGACAACATGCGGTTCTTCGACCATCGTCGCGAATGGGCCCGCACCGACTTCGACAACGGTGGAGTGCCCCGTGCCGACTGGGAGGCCCTCCTGCGCGAGATGCGCCGCCGCGCCGATGCCGCGGGCTGGTTGCGTCTCGCCCTGCCCGAGGAGTTCGGTGGTCGCAGTGCGAGCAACCTCACGATGGCGGTCATCCGCGAGCACCTCGCCACGAAGGGACTGGGTCTCCACAACGATCTCCAGAACGAGTCGTCGATCGTCGGGAACTTCCCGACCGTTCTGATGATGCGCGACTTCGGCACCGAGGCCCAGAAGCAGGAGTGGATGCCCGGCTTCCTCGACGGCACCAAGCGTCTCGCCTTCGGGTTGACCGAGCCGAACCACGGCAGTGATGCGACGTACCTGGAGACCACCGCCTACCGCGACGGCCAGGAGTGGGTGCTGAACGGGATGAAGCGTTGGAACAGCGGCCTGCACCACGCCACCCACGACATCATCTTCGCCCGCACATCGGGTTCACCCGGTGACCCGAAGGGCATCACCGCATTCCTCGTGCCGACGGACTCGCCGGGCTTCAAGGTGGAATTCTTCTGGTGGACGTTCAACATGCCGACCGACCACGCCGAGGTGAGTCTCACCGATGTGCGCGTCGGCGATGACGCCGTGTTCGGCCGGATCGACCACGGACTCGAACTGGCCCAGCACTTCGTGCACGAGAATCGCATCCGGCAGGCGGCGTCGTCGCTCGGTGCGGCACAGTTCTGCATCGACGAGGCGGTGCGCTACTCGAACGGGCGCGTGACGTGGGGCAAGAAGCTGAGCGTGAACCAGGGCATCCAGTTTCCGCTCGTTGAACTGCACACCGAGGCCGCGATGCTGCGCCAGTTGGTGCGCTACACCGCGTGGATGCTCGACCAGAAGCACCACATGGAGGTCACACACCTCGTCGCGATGTGCAACTACCGGGCGAACCGCCTCGCCTGCGACGCCGCCGACCGCGCGATGCAGACCTGCGGTGGGGTGGGGTACAGCCGACACATGCCCTTCGAGCACATCTACCGACACCACCGCAGGTACCGCATCACCGAGGGCTCCGAGGAGATCCAGATGCGCAAGGTGGCGAGCAACCTGTTCGGGTTCGGGGCGTCGGCTCAGCGCGGCTGAGCCGCTGGGAACCGGCGAACGCCGGCGCAATAGCCTTGCCGCATGTCCCAGAACGACGGCACCCCCATCGACATCAAGCCCCGCAGTCGCGACGTCACCGACGGCATCCAGAAGGCGGCGGCGCGCGCCATGCTCCGTGCGGTCGGATTGGGTGACGACGACTGGGTGAAGCCCCAGATCGGCATCGCCTCGGCGTGGAACGAGGTCACCCCGTGCAACATGTCGTTGCGCCGGCTCGCCGACTCGGCCAAGCAGGGTGTTCGCACGTCGGGCGGCGTCGCGCTCGAGTTCGGCACCATCACCGTCTCCGACGGGATCTCGATGGGCCACGAGGGCATGCGGGCGAGTCTCGTGTCGCGCGAGGTGATCTGCGACTCGGTGGAGACGGTGGTGCACGGCGAGCGGTTCGACGGCTTCGTCGGTCTGGCCGGGTGCGACAAGTCGATCCCCGCGATGCTGATGGCGGCCGCGCGCCTGAACCTGGCGAGCGTGTTCGTCTACAACGGCTCCACACTCCCCGGTGTCCACAAGGGCAACAACATCGACATCACCACCGTCTTCGAGGCGGTCGGTGCCTGCGCTGCGGGAACGATGACCGAGGACGAACTGGGTGAGATCGAGCGCGCGGCGTGCCCCGGTGAGGGCGCATGCGGCGGGATGTTCACCGCGAACACCATGTCGTCGATTGCCGAGGCGCTCGGCATGAGCCTCCCCGGTTCGGCATCGGCGCCCGCCGTGGATCGCAGCCGCGAGGACGACGCCCGACGGGCGGGAGAAGCGATCATGAACTTGGTGCGCAACGGGATCACCGCACGCGACATCATGACCAAGAAGGCGTTCGAGAATGCCATCGCCATGGTGAACGCTCTCGGGGGAAGCACGAATGCGGTGCTCCATCTCCTCGCGATCGCAGCCGAGGCCGGGGTCGAGCTCTCGCTCGATGACTTCAACCGGATCGCCGAGAAGGTTCCCCACATCGCCGACACCAAGCCCGGCGGCAAGTACCACATGACCGACATCCACCGAATCGGCGGTGTGCCGGTGGTGCTCAAGCACCTGCTCGATGCGGGTCTCGTGCACGGCGACGTGCTCACCTGCACCGGCAAGACGATGGCCGAGAACCTCGCCGAGATCGCGCCGCCGGCTCCCGACGGCGATGTCGTGCACCCGCTGTCCGATCCGATCCACGCCGAGGGTGGCATCAACATCCTCACCGGTTCGCTCGCCCCTCGGGGTGCGGTGGTCAAGGTGGCGGGGCTCACCAAGGACCAGATGCAGTTCGAGGGTCCCGCCCGCGTCTTCGACGGCGAGGACGGTGCGATGGACGCGATCATGACGGGCCGCATCAACCATGGCGACGTGATCGTGATCCGCTACGAGGGCCCGAAGGGCGGACCCGGGATGCGCGAGATGCTCGCCATCACCGGGGCGCTGAAGGGCGCGGGGTTCGGCAGCACAGTGGCCCTGATCACCGACGGCCGGTTCTCCGGCGGCACATGGGGATTCTGCATCGGTCACGTCGCTCCCGAGGCCGTCGACGGTGGCCCCATCGCGTTCCTGTGCGAGGGTGATCGGATCCGCATCGATGTGCCGACGAAGTCGCTCGATGTGCTCGTCGACCCGGCCGAGTTGGAGTCGCGCAAGAAGGGGTGGCAACCGAACCCGCCGCGCTACACGAGTGGCGTGCTCGCCAAGTTCGCACGCCTCGTGCAGGGCGCCGAGCGCGGTGCCATCACCAATCTGAACATCTGACGCACGCGACGCACCGAATGGGCACTCCCGCACCCCGCAGTCACCGGAGCGGGCGATGGTGAACGAGTCGGGGCTGCGTCGCGACGTGCGCGCACTCGTCGCACGATCCTGGGATCCGAACCTGTCGTTGCGGGAATGGCGCACCATCCTCGTGGACTCGGGCTGGGCGATGCCCTCGTGGCCCGAGCAATGGCATGGCCGGGGATTGCCCGCGTGGGCCGACGGGATCGTGCGCGACGAGTTGCGCGCGTGCGGTGCGGTGTGGAGCGTGCCGTCGGGGCTCGCCGGCCCGACGATCCTGGAGCAGGGACCCGACGATGTGCGAGAGCGATTCCTCCGGCCTCTCCTCACCGGTGAAGAGGTGTGGTGCCAGTTGTTCAGCGAGCCATCGGCCGGCTCGGACCTCGCGGGGCTCACCTCGACCGCGGTTCTCGACGGCGACGAGTGGGTGGTGAACGGCCAGAAGGTGTGGAACACCAGCGCCCACCACGCCGACTTCGGCATGCTGCTGGCCCGCACCGACTGGGATGCCCCCAAACACGAGGGGATCACCTACTTCGCTCTCCCGATGCACCAACCCGGCGTCGAGGTGCGGCCGCTGCGGCAGATGAACTTCCATTCCTCGTTCAACGAGGTCTTCATGACCGATGCGCGCATCCCGCGAGAGTGGGTGGTGGGGTCACCTAACCGCGGTTGGACCGCTGCCCTCGCCACTTTGGCCCATGAGCGCAGCTTCTCCGTTCTGGGTCGCACCGACACCAGGGGAGTGACCGAGGGGCGAGCACTCGAGGAACTGCGAGTCGAGGCCGCCGAATCGGCGAAGGTCTACTCCTGGTATCCCCAGCGTGCGGGTCGGGCAGACCTTGCGATCCCGCACGCACACGAGGTGGGCCGGGGCGCAGATCCGGTGGTGCGACAGGAGATCGCCCGTCTGGTGTCGCTCCAACGAATCGGTCAGTGGACAGCCGAGCGCGCCACTGCTGCACGCCGCTTGGGACGTCCTCCTGGACCGGAGGGGTCGATCGGCAAGCTCGCCCTCAGCACCCTGGCCCGCCAGGCGCACCGGGTGCACACGATGCTCGCGGGTGCCCACGGAGTGCTCGCAGGGAACGACGATGCCGCGCCGTTCGGGGGGATCGTCGCCGAGATTCTGATCTCGACACCAGCCCAATCCATCGCCGGCGGCACCGACGAGGTGCAGCGCAACATCCTCGGTGAGAAGGCGCTCGGTTTGCCGAAGGAACCGGATGCGTTTCGGGGCGTTGCATACCGCGACGCACGTGCGCGATGACGCTGCGTCACAAACCTTGATACACCCCCCGGTGATGATGCGACTCTCATGCGGAGTGGTCACCTGTGCAGTCTGTGGATTTCAGGACGAAATGTCCCAGAATGTCGTTGCAAGTCGATCGCTGATCTGCTTGACTACTTCACCCCGATGACTGCGACACACCGACCCCCTCCCCCTTATGGGAGCAGCCGGCAGGCTATGTTCCGGTCGTCAGCGAGATTGCTTGAAGGAGAGCACGTGCACCTTGCGATAGGTCAACGATCCAGAACCAACTGACCGATACCGGCCCTTGAACTCGGCCGGCCAGTTGGACCCGGTTTGTATCGACAACTCACCTATCCACAACACCAAGGAGCACTGCATGTCCTCGCACACGAGCGACCCCATCGGCGACCCGTCGCCGGATCACCTTCACCCCGACCTGGTCGAACTCGACCGCTCGCACGACTCCATCGCCGACGGGTACTTCGAGATCGACCCCGCGTTGCGCGATGCGAACCGTCACCTCCGCGATGTGTTCGGTCCGTGCGGCCACTCCGAAAGCGGCGACTGGGTCCACCTCGACGGCGGCGGCAACGTCGTCATCCACGGCGGACTCGCGGGGCTTCGCCGTCTCGCTGAGCGCTGTCGCATCGTCGCCGCCGACATCGAGGACGGCGAAGGGGAACGTCGCGACCCGAGCCCGCGTGCCGACACCTTCTGGGTGAGCGGCCAGTACGGATCGACCACGGTCGATCCGGTGTCGCCGCACCTGCCCACCGGGGCGAAGCTCCGCGACAAGGACAACCGCAATCACGGCAACTGGGAGGCCTGATGAACGAGATCACCGAACCGCACCCGTTGTCGGAGGGCTGGACCATCGACGTCACCCATCTGGAGTTGATGCGCGTGCTGACCTTTGCCCGTTCCCGCGTGAAGATGCATGACGACAGTGTCGTGTGGGTGAGGCAGAACGGGATCGCATCGCGCCGCTGGCTCGTGGGGGGTGAGCGTTTCTGGATGTGGGTCGACACGACCGGCGGCACCGCCGATCCGGCGGTCCCCGTGGCCATCCCGGTGGCCTTCCTCGACGAAGTGAGCGAGATCGCCGAGGAGTTCGGCACGGCCACCATCTTCCGCAACGCCGACGACGGTCGTTTCACGGCCTACTTCGCCGACGAGCACCTCTGGTGGGACTCGTTCGAGGACCATCCGACGGAGTGGATGCACGACGATGAGGCCTGGTTCGACCAGCCCGTCACGGCTGCGGTCGACTTCGCCGCGGTCGAGCGCATCGTCTCTGCCTACAACACGAATCTGGGCGGGATGAGCCACGGGGGTCCCGGGCAGTTGCCCCCCTTCATCACCATGCGCATCGGTGACGGTCGCCTGCACTGGACGACATCGTGGGCCCGCTTCGGTCTCCCCGATGTCTCCGGGGCGACCTCGGCCGAGACGACGGGGGAGGGCATGGTCGCGTTCTTCCCGGGCGACATGTTCCGTGCGGTCCGTGCATTGCCGACCGTGGGGGAGGTGCGCCTGAAGTGGGAGTCATCCAACGCCACGGAGGTGTGCCTCTGCGACGAGGACTGGGGCATCGTGTGCGACATCACCGACGAGCTGATCCATCGCGTCCACCGCGACCTGGTGACCGCCTTCGCCCTGCGCGAGTGGGAGCCGTCCTTCGACGACGGACTGCGTCTCGGCCGTCTCGAGTTCCGCGACTCCGACGATCGGATCGCGCTCGCCACCGTCGTCGAGGGCGGCGAGGGTCGGCCCGACTGGATCCGGTTGTCGATGCGGGTGGCCACCGTCGAGGGTGATCCCGGCGCGGCCCGCGAGCACGTCAACGCACTGAACGGCAAGTTGGCGGGCGCCAAGGTGATCCAGGACGGGACCGGCGTGTTCGTCTGTGTCGAGTTCGCAGCGCCGGCCGAGTTCACCCAGATCGAGTTGCAGATCGACGAACTGTGCCGCAACGCCGCCGAGTGCGACGGACTGGATCAGTTCCTGCCGCTGTTCTCGCTCCCCACGACCGACGGCTGATCGTCGCGCCGGCGCGCGAGCGCCCGCCACCCGAACATCGTCGCGAACAGGAACAACGCGGCCACGATCACGAACGGGAGCGCCGTGCCGCGTCCGAAGGCGAGGTTGCGCAGTGCCATCCCGACCGCCACGGTGGTGATCCACACGGATGCGGCCGCGGCGGTCGAGAGCGGATGGCGTCTCGACCCGGGCAGGACCCACCCGAGACCGAGCGCGATCCAGAACGGGACACCGACCGCGAGCGCGTCGATCACGGAATCGGCCGACTCGTGGTTGCGCGTGCCGATCGCGACGAGGGCGAGGATGCACGCCGCATCGAGGAGCGGCGCGAACCGGCGATCCACGACGGGATCAGATCTCGTCGTAGTACTCGCGGCCGAGATGGGTGATCTGGTCCTCGCCCATCATCCAGCGCAGCGTGTTCTTCAGTTTGGTCAACTGGATAAAGAGGTCGTGCTCGGGGTAGAGACCCGGCGCGACCTGGGGGCTCTTGTAATAGAACGAGAGCCACTCCTGGATGCCGCCGAGCCCCGCGCGTTGGGCGAGATCGGAGTAGAGGACCAGGTCGAGGGCGAGCGGTGCGGCCAGGATCGAGTCGCGGCAGAGGAAGTTCACCTTGATCTGCATGTCGTAGCCCATCCAGCCGAAGATGTCGATGTTGTCCCACCCCTCCTTGTTGTCGCCGCGCGGGGGGTAGTAGTTGATCTGCACCTTGTGGAAGATGTCGCCGTAGAGGTCCGGGTTCTTGGCCGGCTCGAGGATCTCCTCGAGGACGCCGAGCTTGGACTCCTCCTTGGTCTTGAAGTTCTCGGGCGCATCGAGCACCTCGCCGTCGCGGTTGCCGAGGATGTTGGTGGAGTACCACCCCGACACGCCCAGTTGGCGGGCCTTGACCATCGGTGCGAGCACGGTCTTCATGAGCGTCTGGCCCGTCTTGAAGTCCTTGCCCGAGATCGGGATGTTGTGCGCCGTGGCGTACTCGCGGAGCGCGGGGGTGTCCACGGCCAGGTTCGGTGACCCGTTCGCGAACGGCACACCCTCGAGCAGGGCGGCGTATGCGTAGAGGATCGAGGGCGAGATCGTCTCGTCGTTGGCGTCGATTGCGGCCTCGAGCGACTCAATCGTCTGGTGCGCAGGCCCCGGCTCGATGTAGATCTCAGTGCTCGCGCACCAGATCATCACCACCCGGTCGATCTTCTTCTCGTCGCGGAAGCGGTTGATGTCGGCGCGGATCGCCTCGAGCATCGCCCGCTTCGGGACATCGCCCATCGTGTGCTCGCCGGTGAGGTTGCGCGCGTACTTGCGCTCGAAGGCGGCCTTCATCGGCCGGATCTCGCGGAGGGTGTCCGAGATCGCCTCGACATGGCGGCCCTGCTCGAGCACGCCGGCCCTGGTCGCAGAGACATACGCGTCGTCGGGGAAGACGTCCCAGGCGCCCCAGACGATGTCCTCGAGGCGGGCCAGGGGCACGAAATCCTTGATCAGGCGCGTGTCGTTGTCGGTGCGCTTGCCGATCCGGATGGTGCCCATCTGGGTCATCGAGCCAAATGGCTTGCCGAGTCCGCGCTTGGCGAGCTCGACGCCGGCGATGAGGGTGGTCGCCACGGCCCCGAGACCGACGGTGAGCACGCCCAACTTTCCGTCGGCGGGGGCGATTGAACGGGGTTCAGACATGGCTCACACGCTAGGGCAGCACGGGCCCCGCGCCCCGTTTCCCTCAGCCGCGCAACGGCTTGCAGGGGATGAGGGCGCTGTTCACGAGCCCTCCGGAGCGGTTGCCCGAGATCTTGGCGTAGTCGGGGTTGGAGATCATCTCGATGAAGGCGTCCTTGCTCGGGTACTCGATGATCGCGGCCATGTCCCAGTCGTCATGCTCGCCGCCGATGAACGTGCAGTGCGGGCGACCCATCCACACCACGCGACCCCCGCGTGCCTCGATCATCTCTGCAACGGCGCGGCCGTAGTCCATGTACTGGCCCTCGCCACCGGAGTCGCCACCGGAGTCGCCGTCGGCCGTGCCGGCGGTCGGCGTGTCGTTGCTGCGGGTCGGTGCGAACTTCATGAGGTTGAGCATGTGCACCGGCCCCTCCATCGGGGTCGCGAGGAGCTCGCGGAACTGGTCTCCGGTCGGCTTCAGATGTCCCATCGTCGGTCGTCTCCCTCGTGGTGGTCTCTCAGGTCGTGCCTGCGATGAAGTCACAGACGACTCGGGCGAACTCTGGTCCCTTGTCCTCCTGCAGGAAATGACCGCCACCGGTGATTGTGGTGTGCGGTTGACCAGCGGCGCCGGGAACCTCGCGTTGGAAGACGGGGCCACCCCCCGCGGTGACCGGGTCGAGATCGGAGAACGCCGTGAGGAACGGTCGTGAGAAGGTGCGCAACACCTCCCACGCCGCACGGTTCGCGATTCCCGAGGGATCGTCGGGTGTCGTCGGTGCGAGCGAGGGAAAGATCCGCGCACCCGCCTTGTACGACTCGTCGGGGAATGGCGCGTCATACGCGGCGATGATCTCGGGTGGGAGCGGCTTTGTCGCACAACCGCTGCTCACCAACTTGCCGACATCGAACATCGGCACGGTCTGGGAGAACTTCTGCCATGCCATGAAGGCATCCGACATCGGATGGTCGCCGCGGGGGAGACCGGTGTTGGCGACGATCATGCGCGCGAAACGCTCGGGGTGAGCAGCGACGAGGCGCAGGCCAATCAAGCCGCCCCAGTCCTGGCACACGAGGGTGAGTCCGTTGAGGTCATTCGTGACGAGCCATTCGCTCATCCATGCGACGTGGCGCTCGTAGGTGTAGTCGGCGGTGGCGGCGGGTTTGTCGCTTCGGCCGAATCCGATCAGATCGGGGAGCACCACTCGGTGGCCCGATGCAACGAGGATCGGGATCATCGTGCGATACAGGTAGCTCCAACTGGGTTCGCCGTGCATGCACAGGATCGTCTCGGTCGCACCGGGTGTGTCGATGTCGTAGTGGGCGATCCTCAGGCGATCGCCGGAGCCGTCGGCCGCGTCGATCTCGGTGTAGGAGGGTGTGTGGGCCCATCCGTCGAGGTTCGCGAACCGTTCATCGTGAGTGCGCGGTGCGGCCACCACCGAGAATCTAGGTCACGGGCCGTGCGAGCCCGTCTAGTA
>Ga0172376_10005412_pt1 | contig 14262 bp, 9 predicted proteins | sample Lak35m_FD_121114 | JGI IMG/M metagenome (GOLD analysis project Ga0172376, IMG submission 121114) | Freshwater microbial communities from Kabuno Bay, South-Kivu, Congo - kab_092012_35m | ecosystem: Environmental > Aquatic > Freshwater > Lake | place: Democratic Republic of the Congo: South-Kivu...
CGCCTGATCCGCCGCCGAAGCCACGCCAGCGACAGCGCTACTGCCAGCGCTACTGCCAGCGCTGCCCGTTCCGGCCAGAGCTGAGCTCAGCCGCCGAGGCCTGCCCGCGCCGCCAGCGCGCCGGGCCGCCCTCGCTCCATTTCAGCCCCGCTCGCCACTGCCCCTCCATGCCCAACTATGATGCCGGCCATTATTTTCTATCTTCCCTGATCCCGATCCAGGCGGGTCAGATCCAGGAAAATTCCCTTGAGCAGGGCCCGATTGACCAGGACCCGCTGCAGGAGATTCCGTCTCGGAAGCCGCCGCTCCGGAGGCGGATCGCGTCGCCGCGGCAATCACAGCAGCCGATCTCGCATCTGCATGCCCTGCGGGAAATCCTGGCCGTACTGCCGCGTCAGAATGCAGCCCTCGATCCGAGCCGGGCCGGCCGCGATCGGGGCGCCACCGCGAGCGAGGCCGCCACGGCCCCGTTCAGCCGCGATCTGCGCACCCACTTCTGCCGCCTGGTGGTGATCGATGATCTCACTTTCGTGGGTCGCCAGCATCAGGATCCGATCATCACCACCCTGCGCCGACAGAATCCGGTCATTCCCAAACCGGTAGACCATCTTCCCTGTGCCTTTCTGGCCCTGATCCTTGAATTTGATGCCCCCGATGGCAGTCGCCAGGCGCTGCGAGATTATCTGCATGATCTCTGGGAGGTGATGGCAGAGGAGCTTACCGAGATCTTCCAGCATTGCGTGGGCTTTGATCCGGCGCGACCGGCGGAGAGTTTCCTGCGCCAGGTGCTGGATGGGCAGCTGGAAACCACCTTTTCCTTTAATGATTATTACTGGCAGGATAAGTCGCCGCTGCTGAATCAATGGCCCCGGGTGCGGCGGCCGCCGTTGATCGTGGCCGCCATCGCCATCCCCCTGCTCTTCTGGCTGGGACCCGCCGGCGGGCTGCGTTGGTTGCTGCTGGGGCTCAGCCTGCTGGCGCTGCTGTTCTGGTGCTATCGACGCATTCTCAAGGTGGGGATGGAGCCCTTTCCTGCCGCACCGCGCTCCGATCTGCGCTCGCTGCTCAAGGGCTTGTATCTGCAGCGGAAGTTTATTGATTTTATGATTGCCAATCAGGGCGTTAGTGCCGAAACATTGCAAGCTGAGTTCCTGCAGTTTGTGCATGATCATCAGCCCCGATCAGTCGCTGCGCCAACCCAGCCTCCCGGTTCGATCCCCGCCTGACATCCGATGCCAACCATGCACCGCAAGCTCGATCTCGCTGATATTCAGGGAAACATCCTGCACGCCTACGGAAGGACTGGCTTCCCGCTGGCGCGCTGCATCCTGTTGCATGTCAATCAAGGCCGTGCCGCTGAGGCGCGTCTGTTCCTGGATGATCTGCGCCATCGGGTCACCACGGCGGCGTTGTGGCGGTCCAGACACACCGAGAATCTGCCCCCGGATGCGATCACGGCCCCCAAGCCGGATGTGGCGATCAATGTGGCCTTCACCTTCCCGGGCCTGATCGCCCTGGGCGTACCGGTTCGAACCCTGCGCGGCATGCCGGATGAATTCCAGGAGGGCATGCTCAGGCGGGCGCCGATCCTGCGGGATGTTCATGATCCCCACCAGCCGATCACCCAGCTCTGGGATCCGGTCTGGGTGGCGGAACTGGAGGATCAGCGCCACTGCGTGCATGTGTTGATCACACTCTATGCCAATGCCAGCCCCGAGCAGTTCGATTCGCCCCGGGCCGCCCTTGATGCCAGCTACCAACAGCTGGCCAATCAGTGCGGGGAAGACAGGGGCATGAAGATTCTGCGCGGCCATCGCGGGCCCGGCGATACCTATCAGGATATGGCGGTCCTGGCCGAGCCGTTCAAGGAGCATTTCGGCTTCAGCGACAGCATCGGTGATCCGGTGTTTGCCGGCCAGTATGCCGATGAGCAGCGCATGCAGAAGGTGGTGCGGGGCCAGGGCAAACTCACGGCCAACCAGGAGTGGGTGCCGCTGGCCACCGGGGAGTTCCTGCTCGGCTATGCCGATGAAGCCCAGGAGATTCCGGGGGCGGCGATGCCCAATGACTTCAGTCGCAATGGCAGCTTCATGGCCTACCGGAAAATGCATCAGAATGTCCAGGCATTTGATGATTACATTAATCACAAGGCCGAGCTCTATGCGCGGATTCATTCGCTCGATCAAGAGGAGGCACGCGAGACCCTGCGCGCCAAGATGGTCGGCCGCTGGAGCGATGGCATCCCCTTGATGCATGCCCCCACCTATGGGCAATGGCAAGCGGAGCGCGCCGCCCTGGCCGCCATGCCGCCCGGGGAGCGCGAGCTCTACCAGGGGCGGATGCTGCGCGAATTCCACTATGGCGATGATCCGGATGGTTCGCGCTGCCCTTTCTCCTCCCATCTGCGTCGCAGCAACCCCCGCGACATGCTCGATCCCACCACATTGCAACCGGGACGGGGTGAGGCAAAGAAGGCCACCAGTGTGCTCAACAACCGTCGTCGCATCCTGCGGCGCGGTCTGCCCTATGGCCAGTCAGGGCCAGGCATCTCCGATCAGGAAGAGCATGGTTTGCTGATGCTGGTGATCTGCGCCAGCCTGTTTCGTCAGTTTGAGTTCATTCAGCAGCAATGGCTGCAATATGGTCTTGATTTTGATGCTGGCAATGATACATGTCCACTGGTGGGAAATCATGATGATCGCAGCAAGTTTGTGATTGAAACCGCTGCGGGCAGCGGCAAGCCCCCGTTCATCTGCGATCAGATGCCACAGTTTGTGGAGGTGCGGGGCGGCGCCTACTTCTTTATTCCCAGCATGACGGCCCTGCGCCTGATCGCCCAGGGCCTGGTCGATCCCACCTGAAGCCGATCCCCGCCTGCGGCCAGCCCAGCCACCCAGGGCTGATTCAAACTCGGTGCGACGGCTGCGGCCGAAGCGCAGCAGTCAACCCGCTCCTGGCAGCGCCTGGGATGCTGCTGCCCACCCGTGGTGTCGCGCACGACTGGCGAAACCGGCACCTTGAAGCGGCCCTGCCCAGCCCCGGAGCCGCCGGCAGGGCGGTCTGAACCTTCCGTCGCAGGGCCACCCCGGCTCGCAGGCAGCGGCGGCATCCAGGGGCTGGCTGAAATCTCCCGCCCCAAGCTGGCGCCTTCTGCGCAGCTGCAGACGTCGCCGCAGAGGAGGCGGCGGCGGCGCCTCGCCGTGGGAGGTCGCGCCCATGCACAACGACCGCCGGCAGAATCCGCCGGCAGAATCCCGTCCTTCCCGAGCGGAATCAAGGGCCCCGGGTGCGGCGGCCGCCGTTGATCGAGGCCGCCACGCCATCCCCAGGGCTGATTCAAACTCGGCCCGTGGGCTGTGGCTGAAGCGCAGGGGTCAACCCGCTCCTGGCAACGCCTGGGGTACTGAGGCCCCATTGCCGCTGCCCGTACCGCGCACGACTGGCGAAACCGGCACTTGGAAGCGGTCCTGACGCCATCCCCCTGCGCCGCTGGCCTGGACCCGCCGCTGGGGCTGCGTTGGTTGCTGCTGTCGTGATCTTCAGGGGTCTGCTGAATACCTCGCCTGCGACGATTGTGAGCACGGCCTCTGTGAAGCCAGCCCAGTCACAGCGGAACGGTTATTCAACCCCCGCCACGGCCTGGTTGTGGTCTCCTGGTTGTGATCTCCTGGCTGTTGTGCAAAGGCTCAGTTGTGCTTCTGCTGTCTTGTGCCTCAACAGCCACTTCTCAGCAGACGCTGCTGCAGCCAGGACAAGGCCTGGCCAGGTCGCTTTCTCCTACAGACTTGACCCCTAGTCACAACAGTGCTAGGATTAAGAGGATGAGTCCTTGCGGCCGGATGGAATTCAGCATCAAGCAGCTGTCCAACGACGTGTTGAAGTCCATCTTTGATGCCGCTTTTCTGGAGGCGGAAATCGACAGCGATGGCGATCTGTTCGTCAAGGACGACTATACGGTCTGGGTGGATGGTATGCCAGACAAGGATTGCTTCGGGTTCAGGTGCTACATCGGCATCGAAGATCAGCATTCTCGAGCATCACTGCTGGAGTGCTGCAACAGCTTCAATTTCTCCTATCTCGGCCTCAGAGTTTTTGTTGGTCCTAAAAATGATGTGCTTGGTTTCTCCTATCATGTGTTGATGAAAGGAGGCGGCAAGATCGAGGCCAAGGAAATCGTGCGTCTGTTCAGGTACTTCCAGGAGGTTGTGCGCGATGCGCTCGATGATGAGGAAGTGTTTGGCATTCTGGACTGACCTGCCCCAGCTGCTCAGCGACCTGGGCGAGGATGTCGCGGCTCAGGGTTTCGCCAACCCCGCCCCGGATGGGCCGCCTGCGGCCTCGCGCTCGGCCCTCTGGCGGGCCTCGCGCTCACGGGCGGCGGATGTCTCGGCGGGATAGAGCTCTTTGAAGAATCGCCCCAGGCCGATCGAGACGGAGCGAATCCCCTGGATGAACTCGGCATCCTCGGTCAACCGGCGCAGGTCACCGCCGACGGCGCTCCAGCGGTCGGTGAGCTGCCTGGCATTGCTGAGGGTGGCCTGCAGATCGGCGGCGCTGCGCGGATTGTCGAGGCCGGCGCTGATGTTGCGGATGTGGCGGCTGGCCTGGGCGATGTCGTGGCTGGCGGCATCGGCCTGGCTGAGGATCGGATCCAGCCGGCCCGCCGAGCGCTGCAACGATCGCACCAGCACCCGGGTCTCGACCAGAAAGCGCTGGCCCTCGCGGCTGAGCTGTTCGGCCTCCCGCGCCGTCTGCTCAAACCTGCCGGTCGCCGCCACCAGCTTGGCCACCAGCCGCTCGCGATCGGCCTGATCCAGCAACCGTTGCACGGTGCCGGTGACCGATTCGATCGTGGCGCTGGTGCTGCCCTGCACCCGGCTGTTGCTGCAGACCAGGCGGCGCTGATCACAGGCGGCCGAACGTGGCCCCGCCGCACCCCGCGGCGGCGGCGGGCCGGCGCTGAGCAACGACACGCGCGCATCACCGCCCAGCAGCGAGGCCGAGCCCACCTGGGCAACCAGCGGTCGCGGCAGCAGCAGCTCGGGGATCGTGATCTCCAGCTCCGCCACCACCGCCTCCGGCGTCACCCGGATGCTGCGCACATTGCCCACCTGCACACCCCGATACACCACCGGTGAACGGGCCGCCAGGCCGCCCGCATCGCTGAAGCTGACCTGGAAGCTCCAGCTGCTGCGGCTGATCGCCACCCCCCGCAGCCACAGCCACAGACCAATCCCACCGGCGACCGCCGCCAACAGGGAGAAGCCCACCAGGGCTTCACGAACACTCCGACGCATGGCCACGGCGAGGCAGGGGATTCAGGGACACATGGGCGCTCAGAGTTCGGCCGGCTGCATCGGTCCTCGCAGGTTACCCGTCCTGAACTGCAGCACGTAGGGGTTGTCGCTGGTCTGGAACTCCGCCAGCGACCCCTGCCAGCGGAACTGCCCGTCATACAGCAGGATCACCCGCTCGGCGCAGCGCTCGATCGTGCTGATCACATGACTGACCACCACCGAGGAGGCGCGGGTCAGCTCGGCCGTGCGCACGATCAGATCCTCCACCCGGGTGCAGGCGACCGGATCGAGGCCGGCGGTGGGTTCATCGAACAGCAGCAGCGGCACCTGATCGCCGCAGAGGACCGGGTCATCGATCAGCGCCCGGGCGAAGCTCACCCGTTTCTGCATGCCACCGCTCAGCTCTCCGGGCAGCAGCTCCTCGATGCCGATCAGCCCCACCGCCTCCAGCGCCTGGCTGACCCGCTCGCGGATGCGCGCCTCACTGAGGCGACTGTGGCGATAGAGCAGAAAACCGACGTTCTCGCGCACCGTCAGCGAGGCCAGCAGGGCCGGGTTCTGGAACACCAGCCGCACATCCGGCGGGTGGCGCTGATCCAGCCGCAGGTAGCGCTGCTCCAGACCGTGGATGCGCAGATGGCCGCCGCTGGGCAGCAACAGCCCCGAGAGCAGGCGCAGAACGGTCGACTTGCCGGCGCCGGAGGGGCCCACCACCACCAGCCGCTCGTTGGCATGCAGCTCCAGGTTGACGCGATCGAGCACGGCTGGCTTGCCCGGCCAGCGCACACTCAGATCCACCATCTCGGCCACGGGGCCTTCGCTTGCCGTCATGCCGGTGCCCGCGACAGCGCCAGGGCGGCCCCGGACCCGCTGCTCAGCGGCCGCCGCCGCTGGCCAGCGGATCTGTGCAGCGGCGCGCCGCGGCGGCGGCGCCGGCGATCGGAGCGCGCCGGGGCGGGGAGACAGTCCGCCAGAGAGTCCGCCAGAGAGTGCACCAGAGAGTGCACCGGGGCGGGTGAGGGGCGGGCGGCGGAGCACACAACGGCCGGCCTGAACTGCCGCCATCTTGATCGATCAGGACAGTGGTGGCGGCTGGCACCGATCCGGGGAACAGACGGGATCGATCCCTAAAGTTTCTGTGATGATCGGCGCAGCCCCGCGCTTTTGCCTTGCCTCGTCGCGGCCCCGGCCTGAACCCCCGCCGTGAGCGGCGAGGCCCGCGGCGACCCGGCTGGGTCGGACGGGGTGATCTGCGGCGCCGGGATCTGGTCAGCCGTTCCCGCCGCGCCGCCCGCTGGCTGCAGCCGGGCCTGGTCGTGAAGCGCTGGATGTTCACCTCGGGCCTGGGCCTGCTGATCCTGCTGCTGGGAGCGGCGGTCTGGGCCGACCTGCAGCCGATCTACTGGAGCCTGGAGGCGATCAAGGCGGCGCTGGCGCAGATCACCCGCGTCCTGCCGCGCAGCATCACCGGACCGCTGGTGCTGGTGATCGGCGCCGTGCTGATCTGGCTGGGGCAGAGCCGCAGCTTCGGATCGATCCAGCAGGCCCTGGCCCCGGAGAAGGACACGGTGCTGGTGGATGCGCTGCTGGCCCAGCGGCGCCTCAACCGCGGTCCGGCGATCGTGGCCATCGGCGGCGGCACGGGCCTCTCCACCCTGCTCAGCGGCCTGAAGCGCTACAGCAGCAATCTGACTGCGATCGTCACGGTGGCCGACGACGGTGGCAGCAGCGGCGTGCTGCGCCGTGAATTCGGCATCCAGCCCCCCGGCGACATCCGCAACTGCCTGGCGGCCCTCTCCACCGAGGAGCCGCTGCTGACGCGGCTGTTTCAATACCGCTTCCGCGCCGGCAGCGGCCTGGAGGGGCACAGCTTCGGCAATCTGTTCCTCACGGCCCTGACGGCGATCACCGGCAGCCTCGAGTCGGCGATCACGGCCAGCAGCCGCGTGCTCGCCGTACAGGGCCAGGTGGTGCCCGCCACCAATGTGGATGTGCGCCTCTGGGCCGAACTGGAGAACGGCGAACGGATCGAGGGGGAATCGCGCATCGGCAGGGCGGGCAGCCCGATCGTGCGCCTCGGTTGCCTGCCGGAGCATCCGCCCGCCCTGCCGCGGGCGATCGAGGCGATTGCCCATGCCGATCTGATCGTGCTCGGGCCCGGCAGTCTCTACACCTCGCTGCTGCCCAATCTGCTGGTGCCGGAGCTGGTGTCGGCGATCAGCCGCAGCCGGGCCCCGCGCCTCTACATCTGCAACCTGATGACGCAGCCCGGCGAGACCGATGGGCTGGATGTGTCCGGCCATCTGCGGGCGATCGAGGCCCAGCTGGCCAGCCTCGGTGTGGAGCAGCGTCTGTTTACCAGCGTACTGGCGCAGGAGCGGCCGCTGGATCCGGATCTGGTGGTTCACCACCGCCTGCGGGGCGCCGAGCCGGTGGCCTGCGATGCGGCCGCCCTGCGCCAGCAGGGCTATGAGCTGATGCTGGCCCCCCTGCAGGGGCTGCGCCCCACCGCCACCCTGCGCCATGATCCCCGCAGCCTCGCCCTGGCGGTGCTGCGCTTCTACAAACGCCATCGCCGCGACTGAGCTGGCGGGCCAGGGTTGATTCAGGACTCGGCCCGAGGGCTGCGGCCAAGGCGCAGGGGTCAACCCCCGCGTCTGGCAGCGCATGGGAGGTTGATGTCCACGCAGGGTGCCGGTGTCGCGTACGACTGGCGAACCGGCCCTTGGAAGCGGCCCTGGCTGCCGGCGGGGCCCCTGGCTGCCGCGATCAGGGCTGCCTCCATGCCGGGAGTTCAGCCTCGCAAGTACAGCCTCATGAGTTCAGTATTGAGGGCACAGTATCGGGAATTCGGTATCGGGAGTACAGGAAGCTCTGGAAAACCGATCGCGCTCGCTGGCTGCCCCTTGCGGCAACTGCAATCTCCGCGCTCTGACCGGTGCTCTTGAGGGGTTTCCCAGAGGTTCCTACTGCCTCAGAAGTAGAGCCTCAGAAGTAGAGCTTGACCCGAGCGGCTTCACCGGGCGCTGGCGCAGAAATCAGGCGCTGCGGAGATCTGACCTGGGCGGGGCGCAGCCGCCTTGCGGCCGAACTTCCCGCCCGGCCGAAGGTGCAGATGGAGGTGCAGATGGAGGTGCAGATGGCAGGGCTGATTCAAACTCGGTGCGAGGGCTGCGGCCGCAGTTCAGAGATCAACCCTTTGCTGGCAACGCCTGGGGTGCTGAGGCCCATGCATGCTGCCCGTGTCGCGCACGACTGGCGCAACGCAACCGGCACTTTGCAGCGGCCCTGGTTCAGATCGAGGTGCAGATGGAGGTGCAGACAGCCCCGCCGCGCACCGGACAACGCCTCAGGAGCTGCCCGGTGCGGGCAGGTCAGCCGCGGCCTGCACGGCTGCAGGACGGCCCCAGCGGTTCAGCTCCCAGCCCTTGACGATCCGATACACCGAGGGCACCACGAACAGGCTGAGCAGGGTGGCCAGCAGCTGGCCGCAGAACACCACCGTGCCGATGCTGGCCCGGCTCACCGCTCCCGAGCCGCTGGGGAACAGCAGCGGCACACAGCCGGCCAGGGAGGAGATCACGGTCAGCAGGATCGGCCGCAGGCGCGCCACCGCCGCGCCATGGATCGCTTCGTCGAGGTCCATGCCCTGGCTCAGGCGCTGGTTGGCGAACTCCACGATCAGGATGCCGTTCTTGGCCGCCAGACTCGACAGCACCAGCAGGCCCATCTGCCCATACACATCCAGGGCCATGCCGCGCAGGGCCAGGCCCAGCACCGCACCGATCATCGCCAGCGGCACCGTCACCAGGATGATCAGCGGATCGAGCAGGTTTTCGTAGAGGGCCGCCAGCACCAGCGCCATCACCAGCAGCCCCAGGGCAAACACACGCCCGTTGCCATTGCCGGCACGCATCTCCTCACGGGCCAGCCCGGCCCATTCCAGCGCCACGCTCGTATCCCCGCGCTGCTGCTGCAGCTGCGTCAGCAGTGCCATCGCCTGGCCGCTGCTCACCCCGGCCCCGGGCAGCGCCCGCACCGAGATCGAACGCACCAGGCGCGTGTGGTTGATGCTGGTCGGGCCGGAGGTGGGCTCGATCCGCACCAGTTCCGCCAGGGGGATCAGACGGCCGGAACGGCTGCGCACCGGCAGGGCGAGCACATCGGCGGCATCGCGACGCGAGCGGCCCTGCAACTGCACGATCACCCGCCGCACCTGGTCGCTCTCAAAGCTGTCGTTGACGTAATCGCTGCCGAAGCTGGCCCCGAGGGTGTCCACCAGGGTGGCTGGATCCACCCCGAGCGAGGCCATGCGCAGCCGATCGGGCCGCAGCCGCAGCTGGGGGGCGGCGCTGCTGAACCGGGTCGAGACGCGCTCGAAGGCCGGCCGGCCCTGCAGGCGCAGCTCCTGGGCAGCGGCGATGAAGCTGCGCACCCGCGCCTCGAACGCCTCCAGGCTGAGCTGGCCGTTGCTGGTATCGAGCAGCTCCAGCTCCAGACCGCCCTCGCTGCTGAAGCCGCGCACGCTGGGGGCCTCGCTGAGCTGCACCAGGGCCGTGCGGATGCGGCGCCGCAGCTGGAGGTTGATCCGCTCCGCCACCGCCTGGCTGCTGGCCTGCGGACCGGATCGTTCATCCACCGGCCGCAGCCGCAGGAAGAACTGCCCCTTGTTGGGGCTGCTGTCACCGAAGGAGCGGCCGGCGTAGAAGTTGGCGCTGCGGATCAGCGGTTCCTGGCGCGCCAGCTGCCGCACCTGTTCCAGCACCTGCTGGGTGCGAGCCAGGGCCGTGCCATCGGGCAGGATCACCACCCCGCGCAGCTGGCCGTTGTCCTCCTGGGGGATGAAGGTGGTGGGGCGGGCCTGCAGGGCCAGGCCGGTGAGCAGCAGACCGAGCAGCAGCAGGGCCAGCACGGCACCGCGGCGGGCCAGCACCCAGGCCAGCCAGAGGCCGTAGGGCCCCTCCAGGGATTCCAGGGCGCGGCGGCTGGGATCGGTGAACCGGCGCAGCCAGCCCGGTTCGCGCTGGTTGGGCCGCAGCAGCCGGCTGGCGGCCACCGGCGTGAAGCTGATCGCATTGAGGGTCGAGAGGGTGATCGCCCCGCAGATGGCGATCGCGATCGGGGCGTAAAGACGCCCGAGGCTCCCTTCCAGCCCCAGCACCGGCAGGAACACCACCACCAGCACCAGGGAGGTGGCGATCACGGCTCCGCCCAGTTCGGCCATCGCCTCGCGCGCCGCCCGCAGCGCCGGGGTGCCCTGCTCCAGCCGCCGGCCGATGTCCTCGCTGACGACGATGGCGTCATCGACCAGCAGGCCGGAGGCGAGCACCATGCCGAACAGCGACAGGGTGTTGATCGAACCGCCGCTGAGCCGCAGCAGGCTGAGCGAACCGATCAGGGAAATGGGTACCGCAGCGGCGGTGATCAGGGCCAGGCGGCTGTTGCCGAGCCCCAGCAGCAGCACCGCGAACACCAGCAGCACGGCATCGCGCAGGGCCTCGACCGCCCGATCGATGCTGGTGCGCACCGTCTGGGCCTCATCGACGATCACCTCCATCGCCACCCCCGGCGGGAAGCGCGTCTGCAGCTCGGCCAGGGCGGATGTGAGCGCCTGGCGCACCTCCAGGGCATTGCTGCCATCGCGCTGATACACCCCGAGGGCGACGGCGGTGTCACCGGCCAGGTTGGTGGCGATCGTGTCGTAGTTCTCGTTGCCGAGGTTCACCTGGCCCACATCCCCCAGCAGGATCACGCCGCCGCTGTCGCTGCGGCCCACCACCAGCTGGCGGAACTCCTCAGGGCTGCGCAGGCGCCCCTCCATGCGCAACGGCAGGGTGGTGAGCTGATCGGCCGGGGCGGGGGCATCACCGCTCTGGCCCAGGGCCGCCAGCACGTTCTGCTGCTGCAGGGCCTGGCGCACATCGAGGATGGTGAGGTTGTGCTGCTGCAACCGGGCCGGATCCAGCCAGACGCGGAACGCCAGGCTGCTGCCGCCGAACAGGCTCACATCACTCACCCCGGGCACGCGCCGCAGGCGATCGCGCACCACCTGATCGGTCCAGCCGGTCAGGAAGGTGTCGCTGTAGAGTCCGCGCTCGGCGCTGAAGCTGAGCACCAGCAGCAGGTCATCGGAGCTGCGTCGCACCTGCAGGCCGAGGCGGCTCACCTGGGTGGGCAGCTGGCGGGCGACGACGCTGGTTTCGTTCTGGGTGTTGATCTGATTGAGTTCCGGGCTGCCTCCCTCAAAGCCGAGGCTGATCGTGCTGCCGCCCAGGGAGCTGGTGGAGCGGATCGTGTCGAGCCGATCGAGGCCGTTGAGCTGCTTCTCCAGCAGTGAGGTCACCCCCTGCTCCACCACCTGCGGTGAGGCGCCTGGATAGCTGGCGCGCACCGTGACCCGCCCCGGTGCGATCGGGGGCAGGTTCTCCACCTGCAGCACCGGCAGGCTGATCAGGCCGGCGAGCAGGATCAGCAGGCTGATCACCAGCGTCAGCACCGGCCGTCGCAGGAAGGGCTCGGCAATCGATCGCTGGGCTTTCCGCGCCATCGCTGAGGGGGCTCCCGCTGCGTTTCCGTTCCGGCGCGGCCGGTGGCGGCTCCTTTGTAGCGCTCTGCCGCAGCCATAGCCCGGTGGCCAGGGATACCCCGGGGTCGCGCGCGCAGCGCCCAGGGGCGGTGCAACGCGGCGCTGTCACCGGCTCCAGCCCTGTCGGCGCCTGCATCGGCGAGCCAGAGCCGCCCGCCCGGCGGGAGGGTCAGGCAACCGCGGCCCGGCTGTGCTCCGCAGCAGGGCCAGCGGTGCGGCCAGCGGTGTGGCCAATGGCCCTGGCAGCGGTGCGGGCAGCGGTGTGGTCAACGGTGCGGCCAGCGACCCTGGCAGCGATGCGGGTCGGGGTCATCCGGCCGGTGCCGGCGGATGCAGCAGGGCGGCCTGGGCGTCGCTGAGGCGGCCGTGGCGGTGCAGCACGGCGGTGATGCGGGCGATGTCGAGTACGGCCCGGCAGCGATAGCCGCGCTGCGTCAGGCGTTGCAGGGCATCACTGCCGCCCGCCTGCGGCGCCTCCAGCCGCTGCGGATCCGGCGCCGTGGCCGCGCGGGCCTGCGGATCCGGGGCGCTGCCGCTGCCGTGGTCGATGAACACCACCACATCGCGCACCACCAGGCCTGAACTCTCCAGCTTGGCGATGCCCTCCAGCAGGCTGCCACCCGTGATCAGGATGTCATCCACCAGGGCCACCACATCGCCTTCATTGAAATCGCCCTCGATCAGCCGCCGCGCCCCGTGGGCTTTCACCTCCTTGCGCGGGTAGATCAGCGGCTTGTGCAGCTGCAGCGACAGCCCCGTGGCCGTGGGCAGGGAACCATAGGGAATGCCGGCGATGCGATCGAACTCAAGCTCCTGCAGCAGGGAGGCATAGCAATGCAGCACCCGATGGAACAGGTTGGGATCAGAGATGATCTGACGCAGATCCACGTAGTAGTGAAACACCGCGCCGGAGGCCTGCACATAGTCCCCGAACAGCAGGCAGCCGATGTCGAACAGATCCAGGATCAGGTCTTCCAGCGGCTCCAACGGCGGCGCTGAGGTCCCGTCGCCCGCCGCCGTCGCAGCGGCGCTGCCCGGCCGGCCCGGCGAGCGCGGATCCGGCAGCCACAGCTGACAGCTGGCGGCGCTGGCGCCTGCATCGCGGCTGCGCAGCTCCAGCCACTGCTCGCGGCGCTCCCTGATGCGGCGCTTGAGCTGTGCCGACCGTTCGGCCATGTCGTCCTCCACCAGCAGGTTCTGGGGCAGGGGCAGCAGCAGGCCATCGGCGGCGGCGCTGAGGCCCGCTTCCAGCAGGGCATCGAGGCGGTCCTCCTCGGCCCAGAGGCTGCGCAGGATCAGAAACCGTTCCGGCGCCTCGGCCCGCACCCGCGCCAGGATCGCCGGATCACTGGTGCCCACCTCCAGCAGCAGCTGCTCGGGTGTGCCCCACAGCTGGGTCTCGCGCACGATGCGCAGGTAGAGGGGATCCTGCTCATCGGGATGGTGCTGCAGCACCCGGGCCGCCGGATTGGAGCTGTGGCAGGTGACCACCACCGCCTTCTCCGGATAGAGCAGAAACGGCGCAGCGATGTCCTGTCCGGCCAGGGGCGAGAGCGTGGCGGCATCGGCCCCCAGTTCGCGGAACAGGTAATGGGCCAGGGCTGAGGAGCTGTTGAGATCCCCGTGCTTGGCATCGATGATCAGCGGAATCTCCAGCGGCACCAGCTCGCGCACCTCCCGCAGCAGCTCCAGGCCCACCGGCCCGAGGGCCTGATAAAAGCCGAGGCTGGGCTTGTAGGCGCACACATGCGGCGCGGTGGCCTCGATCACCGCCTTGATCCAGTGGCGCGCCTGGGAGAGGAACGAGCGCCCGGCCATGCCGCGCCGCCAGGCCCAGCTCTGCAGCATCTCGGGGTTGGGATCGAGGCCCGTCACCAGCAACGACTGGTGCTCGGCGATCGCATCGGTGAGCCGGACGAAAAAGCCCATCGCGCCGAGGGGGAACGAGCCCGTTGCTAAGCCGCCCGGCGCGCCCGCCGCGAGCCCGCTACACAGATCTTGTTGGTTCAGCGCCCGCCGGATCGGCCCCGCACCGCCGGCCGCACCGCCCGCCGCAGCATCCGCCGCACGGCTGCAGCGGCCCGGCAGCGACCCGGCGCCGGTCGAGCCCAGGCCCGCGTCGCCGCGCACCCGCCGCGCCCCGGTCCCGCCCCGGTCCCGCCCCAGGGCCGCTTCAAGGTGCCGGTTTCGTCCGTCGTGCGCGACACGGGCACCAGGACACGGGCACCAGGAATGGAGCCTCAGCGCCCCAGGCGCTGCAAGCAGCGGGTTGTCCCCCTGCGCCTTGGCCGCAGCCCCCGCGCCGAGTGTGAATCAGCCCAGGGTCGCGCCCCGGTCGCCCCGCTGCCGCCGGCCCTGCCGCCGCTCAGCCGGCGACCA
>Ga0172376_10005413_pt1 | contig 14261 bp, 13 predicted proteins | sample Lak35m_FD_121114 | JGI IMG/M metagenome (GOLD analysis project Ga0172376, IMG submission 121114) | Freshwater microbial communities from Kabuno Bay, South-Kivu, Congo - kab_092012_35m | ecosystem: Environmental > Aquatic > Freshwater > Lake | place: Democratic Republic of the Congo: South-Kivu...
CGGTCCTTCCTCGGGCTGCTCGCTCGGGGACTCGCTCGGGTCCGACGGCGCGCTGGCGCTCTCCGTCGCGCTCTCCGTCGCGCTGGCCGATGCGCTGGGCGTCGGGGTCGCCGAGGGGTCGTCGGCGCCGTCGGTCTCGGCGTCGCCGCCACAGGCGGCAAGCACGAGCGAGGCCACGAGGGCGGCCACGAGGGCGGTCACGGCGAGGGCGGGGCGGCGCATGTAATCTCCGGTCCGAGGGTCAGTGCTGGTGGATCAGTGCTGAGAGTTCTGGGCGGCACGCACCGCGAGGTGCCCGACGTACGCAAGCAGGCCGACGGTGGCCAGTCGGCGCGTACGGCCGCTGAGCAGCCCGAGGCCGAGGACGAGCTCGGTGGCGCCGTTGCGGCGGATCCAGGCGTCGGTGTCCTCGGGGAAGGCGACCTTCGTCAGGTCCTCGAAGATCTCCGGGGCCACGAAGTGGGCGCCTCCGGTGGCGGCGAGGGCGATGCCGGTCGCGCGGGCGGTCGCGTCCTTCACGAGGGTTCCTCCTGGGGCCGGGTACGGCTCGGGTGCGGGACGCGCCCAGGCTACTGCGCCGGCTGTCCCTCGCGGTGCGGGGGGACGGAGGTCGGGACGGGCTCGGCGCGGGTGGCATCGCGGATCTCGCCGACCAGCTCCTCGAGGACGTCCTCGAGCATGACCACCCCGAGCACCGTGCCGTCGTCCTCGATGACCCGGCCCATGTGCGCGCCGCGGGCGCGCAGGGTCTGCAGCGCGTCGCTGAGCGTGTCACCGGGCCGCACCGTGGCCAGCGAGCGGATCCACTTGTCGTCGATGGTCCGCAGGTGGTGGGCGACGTCGACCTCCAGTGCGTCCTTGATGTGGAGGTAGCCCGCCAGGTCGCCGTCCGCCCCGACGACCGGGAAGCGCGAGTAGCCGGTGGACGCGCACGCGGCCTCGAGGTCGATGACCCGCGCCCCGCGCGGCACGGTCTCGAGCTCCGCCAGGGGGAGCACGACCTCCGCGACCGTACGTCCGGTGAACCCCAGCGCCCCGGACAGCCGCTCGTAGTCCTCGTCGGCGAGGGTCCCCTCGTCGCGGGACTCGTCGACCATCGCCTCGACCTCCTCGCGGGTGTAGGAGGAGGCGACCTCGTCGCGGGGCTCGACCCGCAGCAGGCGCAGGACGGTGTTGGCGATCGCGTTGAGCGTCACCACGACCGGCTTGATGAGGGTGACGACCAGCATCATCGGGGGGCCGAGGACGAGCGCGGAGCGCTCGGGGCCGGCGATGGCGAGGTTCTTCGGCACCATTTCGCCGATGACCACGTGGAGGAAGACGACGATCGTCAGTGCGATCGCGAAGGAGACGGGGTAGACCAGCCGGTCGGGCACGCCGAGCGCCTCGAAGCCCGGCTCGAGCAGGTGGGCGACCGCCGGCTCCCCGACGGCGCCGAGGCCGAGCGAGCAGACCGTGATGCCGAGCTGCGCGCCGGCCATCACGAGGGAGACCTGCTCCATGGCGCGCAGCGTGGTGCGGGCGACCCGGGAGCCGGCCGCGGCACGCGGCTCGATCTGCGAGCGGCGGGCGGAGATGAGCGCGAACTCCGCGCCGACGAAGAACGCGTTGGCCGCGAGCAGGACGACCGCGAGGAGGAGTGCGGTGTAGTCGTTCATCGCGCGCCCCCGCCCGGCCGGGCACTCCCGGCGAGCTCGTCGGCGGTGGCGGACCGGCGGACGAGGCGGACCCGGTCGACCCGCCGGCCGTCCATGCGCTCGACGGTGAGCACCGCGACCTCGGGGGAGGGCGGCTCGTCACCGTCGTCGGGGATGGTCGCGGGGAGGGCCACGACGGCGTGGTCGCCGCGATCCGGGATCCGGCCGAGGCTGCGCATGACGAGCCCGCCGACGGTGTCGTAGTCGTCGTGGGTCGGCAGGCTCACGCCGGTGACGCCGGCGACCTCGTCGGGTCGCAGCATGCCGGAGACCAGCCACGACCCGTCCTTGCGGGCGCGCACCTGCGACCCGAAGCGGTCGTGCTCGTCGGCGATCTCACCGACGATCTCCTCGACCACGTCCTCGAGCGTCACGAGCCCGGCGGTGCTGCCGTACTCGTCGACCACGACCGCGATCTGGAAGCCCTCGCCGCGCAGCAGGGCCAGCAGCGGGTCGAGGCGCAGCGACTCGGGCACCACGGTCGGCTCGACCATGAGCTCACGGACCCGCGTCGTCCTGCGCTCGTCCCAGGGCAGGGACACGGCCTGCTTGACGTGCACGACCCCGACGACGCCGTCGGCGGCCCCCTGGGTGACGGGGAACTTCGAGTAGCCGGTGGCGCGCGACAGCTCCACCACGCGGCTGAGCGGGTCACGCACGTCGAGCGCCACCATCTGCATGCGCGGCGTCATGATCTCGCCGGCGCGACGGGGTCCGAAGGCCACGGAGCGCTGCACGAGGTCGGCGGTCTCGGTGTCGAGGGTGCCCTCGGTGGCGGACCGGGCCGCGAGCGAGACGAACTCCTCGGTCGTCCGGGCCGAGCGCAGCTCCTCCTGCGGCTCGACGCCGAGCGACCGCACGATCGCGTTGGCCGACCCGTTGAGCAGTCGGATCGGGAGCGCGATCGAGCCGGTGAACGCCCGCATCGGCAGCTGGGTGCTACGGGCCGTGGCGAGCGGCCGTGCGATCGCGAGGTTCTTCGGGACCAGCTCGCCGAAGATCATGGTGACCCCGGTGGCGATGACGAAGCCGAGCGCGAAGGCGGTCGTGGTGGCCTGCCGCTCGGTGAGGCCGGCGGCGAGCAGGGGCGCGTCGATCAGCCGTGCGATCGCGGGCTCGGCGAGGAAGCCGATCGCCAGGTTGGTGACCGTGATGCCGACCTGCGCGCCCGAGAGCTGGGTGGACAGCCGCCGCAGCGCGCTCTGGACCCCGGCGGCCGAGCGGTCGCCCGAGGCCGCCGCCCGGTCGACGGTGCCGCGGTCGACCGTGACGAAGGAGAACTCCGCCGCGACGAAGATGCCGCACGCGGCGACCATCGCGAGGGACACGGCGACGAGGAGGATCTCGGTCATCGGGGGCGACGCTACTCGGACGGTCCTCGCGGATGGTGAGAACGCCCCCGTCCCGGGCCGGTGCGTGGGACCATCCCGGGCATGAACGACGTCACACGCCCCTGCCTCGAGGGCACCGTCGCGGTCCGCGATGGTCGGCGACTCAGCTTCGCGGAGTACGGCGCCCCCCGCGGGCCGGCCATCGTGTGGATGCACGGGACACCCGGTGCGCGGCGCCAGATCCCCGTCGAGGCACGGGCGATCGCGGAGGCCGAGGGCCTGCGGCTGATCGGGCTGGACCGTCCCGGCATCGGCTCCTCCACGCCGCACCTCTACCGCGACGTCCTCGACTGGACCGGCGACCTCGCGATGCTGGCCGACACCCTCGGCATCGACACCCTGCGGGTCGTCGGCCTCTCCGGTGGGGGTCCGTACGCCCTCGCGGCCGGCGCCGCCCTGCCCGACCGGGTGCACGCGGTCGGCGTGCTCGGGGGAGTGGCGCCCACCGTGGGCCCGGACGCCGCCTCGGGCGGCCTGATCCGGCTCGCGGTCCACCTCGAGCCGGTCCTGCGGGCCGGTCGGCTGCCGCTCGGCGCGGCGCTGAGCGGCTTCATCCGCGTGGTCAAGCCGCTGGCCAACTCCGCGGTCGACCTCTACGGCCGCTTCCAGCCCGTCGGCGACCGCGACCTGCTGGCGCGACCGGAGTTCCGCGCGATGTTCGTCGACGACCTGGTCAACGGCAGCCGCTTCCAGATGAGCGCGCCGTTCTCCGACCTGGTCCTCTTCAGCCGCGACTGGGGCTTCGCGCTGTCCGACGTGACCGTCCCGGTCCACTGGTGGCACGGCGATGCCGACCACATCGTGCCGTTCCGCCACGGCGAGCACGTCGTCGCGCGGCTGCCGCACGCCTCGCTCTCGGTCATCGACGGGGAGTCCCGCCTCGGCGGCCTGGGCATCGCCCGCGACGTCCTGCAGACCGTGATGGGGCTCGGCCCGCGGCGCGCGCCGGCCGTCACCCCGCAGGAGGGTGGCGCCGCGGGACGCGGCTGAGCGGCCGCGCCACTGGCGTACGACCGTCTCGTGCGCCACAATGGTCACAGAACTTCACACGCACCACCCTCGTCGGGAGCCCGCACGGGCCCGTGCCGACGTCCTCGCCACCGGATCGAGACCGCTGGGGAAGGCGCACCTCGCGCCGGAGCAAGGACGAAGGAGCCCACGGTGACCACACGTGCCACGACCCAGGCGACCACGCGCGGCGTGCTCTACGTGCACTCCGCGCCCTCTGCGCTGTGCCCGCACATCGAGTGGGCCCTCGGCGGCGTGATCGGCGCCGCCGTCCAGCTGGAGTGGACCCCGCAGCCGGCCCAGTCCGGCACCTACCGCGCCGAGCACTCCTGGAGCCACGCCGCCGGCACCGGCGCCGCGATCACCTCCGCGCTGCGCGGGTGGAACCACCTGCGCTTCGAGGTCACCGAGGAGGCGACGCCCTCGACCGAGGCGGCGCGCTTCGCCTACACCCCCGACCTCGGCGTCTTCCACGCCGTCACCGGGCTGCACGGCGACATCATGATCCCGGAGGACCGGCTCAAGGCCGCCGTGGTCAAGGCGGCGCTCGGCGACACCACGCTGCCGATCGAGATCGACAAGCTGCTCGGCAAGCCGTGGGACGACGAGCTCGAGACCTTCCGGCACGCCGGCGACGGCGCCCCTGTGCGGTGGCTGCACCACGTCGTCTGAGCGCCCGTCGGGTCGGTTCCTCACAGATCGATAACGGCGCGGCGAATCGGTCATAGCGGACCCGGGGCGACCCGCATCCTGTCGCCGTGCTCGTCCGTCCTCTCGGTGCGCGGCGGACCCCCGCTCTGGTCCTGCCGGTCGTCCTCGTCCTCCTCGGGGCCCTGGTGGCGCTCCTCCTCCCCGGCTCCTCGCCGGCCCGCTCGTCGGTGCTCGTCCCGACGTACGGCGCTCACAACGACGTCTCGACACCCTTCAACGTCGTCCACCTGCCGACGTTGGCGCAGACCCGCTTCGACGGCGGCGACCTCGTCCTGGAGCGCCTGACGTCGCGGGGGCTCGGTCACGAGCGGCACGAGATCTCCTACCGCTCCGCCGGCCGCCGCGTCACCGGCGTCCTGCTGCGCCCGGTCGGACCGGGGCGCTTCCCGGTGATCGCGATCGCCCACGGCTGGTCGCGCCCGGACCGGTACGCCGTGGGCGGCCAGCTCGAGCGCGAGCAGGCCTACCTGGCCGACGCGGGGTACGTCGTGGTCCAGACCGACTACCGCAACTACGGCGGGTCGGACCGCGAGGGCGGGCGGACCGTACGCCGGCCGCGCGGCTATCCCGAGGATCTCGTCAACCTGGTGCGCGCCGTCCGTCAGGCGCGGCTGCCGGGCGTCGACGCCTCCCGCGTCGGGCTGCTGGGGCGCTCGATGGGCGGTGGCGTCGTGCTCAACGCTCTCACCGCCGTCCCGGGCCTGGCCGACGCCGCGGTGCTCTCCTCGCCGCTGAGCTCGTCGATGGCCGACAACTTCCGCCGGTTCGTCGGGCGGGTGCCGCAGAACGCCGAGCTGCGGGACCGGGTGGTGGCGGCCTACGGCACGCCCGCGTCACGGCCCGCCTTCTGGCGCGACATCAGCGCCCGCAGCCGGTTCGACCGCATCCGCGTGCCGGTGCGGATCCACCACGGCCTCGCCGACACGGTCTGCCCGCCGCGCTGGAGCCGCCGCACGACCCGCGCCCTGCGGGCGGCCGGCGTCGACGCCCGGCTCACGACGTACCCCGGCGAGGGCCATCGGTTCTCGGACTCGTGGATGCGCTCCATGCACCGGATGCGGGTGTTCTTCGACCGCACCGTGCGCGACGCCTGAGCCTGCCGGCGGGGGTCGGTGGTTGAGGTGCGAGGCGTAGCCGAGCCTCGAGACCACGCGGCCAGGAGGCGGACGCTCAGAGGGGGATGTTGCCGTGCTGGCCGCGGGGGACGAGCCCGGCGCCGGCCAGGGCCTCGGCGAGCGCGGTGCGGGTGCGGTCGGGGGTGACGATCTCGTCGACGACGCCGATCTCGACCGCCTTGGCGACGCCGCCGGAGATCCGCTCGTGCTCGGCCGCGAGCTCGGTCTCGACCTGGTGCCGGATCTCGGGGGCGACCTCGGCGAGCCGCCGCCGGTGCAGGATCCGCACCGCGGCGACCGCGCCCATGACCGCCACCTCGGCACCGGGCCAGGCGAAGACCTTCGTCGCGCCGAGCGAGCGGGAGTTCATGGCGATGTAGGCGCCGCCGTAGGTCTTGCGCGTCACCAGGGTCACGCGGGGGACGACGGCCTCGGCGAAGGCGTGCAGCAGCTTCGCGCCGCGGCGGACGACGCCGTCCCACTCCTGGCCCACGCCCGGGAGGTAGCCCGGGACGTCGACCAGCACGATCAGCGGCACGCCGAAGGCGTCGCACATCCGGACGAAGCGCGAGGCCTTCTCGGCCGAGAGCGAGTCCAGGCAGCCGCCGAGACGCAGCGGGTTGTTGGCGATGACGCCGACCGTGCGACCGCCGAACCGGCCGAGTGCGGTGACGATGTTGGGCGCCCACCGGGCGTGCAGCTCGACGGCCGAGCCCTCGTCGAGGACGGCCTCCACGAGGGGGTGCACGTCGTAGGCCCGCTTCGGGGACTCGGGGAGGTAGGCCGCCAGGTCGAGGTCCTCGACGCCCGTGACGTCCAGGCTGCCCTGGGCGCCGAGGAGCGAGGCGACGTCGCGGGCTCGGTCGAGCGCGCCCGCCTCGGACTCGGCCACGAGGTGGACGCCCCCGGACCTCCGCCCGTGCGGCTCGGGGCCGCCGAGCCGGAGCATGTCGACGTCCTCGCCGGTGACCGAGCGGACCACGTCGGGGCCGGTCACGAAGATGCGGCCCTCGGGTCCGAGGATGACCACGTCGGTGAGGGCGGGGCCGTACGCCGCGCCGCCCGCCGCCGGACCCAGCACGACGGAGATCTGGGGGATCCGTCCCGAGGCCTGCGTCATCGCGTGGAAGATCTCGCCGACCGCGTGCAGCGACAGCACGCCCTCCGCCAGGCGGGCGCCCCCGGAGTGCCACAGCCCGATGATCGGGACGCCGTCGGCGAGCGCCCGCTCGTACGCCTTCACGACCACGCGGCAGCCCACCTCGCCCATGGCGCCGCCCATCACGGTGGCGTCGGAGCAGAAGGCGACGACGGGCGTCCCGTCGACCCGCCCGACGGCGGCGAGCATGCCGGAGCCGTCGTCCTCGGTGATCGGGGTGAAGGTGCCCTCGTCGAGCAGGGCGCCGAGGCGGTGGATCGGGTTGCGCGGGTCCTGCTCGCGGGGCGGCTTGGCGGCGCCGCGTACGGGAGCGGGAGCGGGGGCGGTGGTGGGGGTCATCAGATGCTCCGGAAGGCGAGGGCGACGTTGTGGCCGCCGAACCCGAACGAGTTGTTGAGCGCGCCGAGCTGGCCCTCGGGCAGGGGGCGCTTGCCGTTGGCGATGTCGAGGCCGACGTCGTCGGGGTCCTCGAGGTTGATCGTGGGCGGGACGACCCGCTCGTGCAGCGCGAGGACCGTGGCCACGGACTCCAGGGCACCGGCGGCGCCGAGGAGGTGGCCGGTCATCGACTTGGTCGAGGTCACGACGACGCCGTCGGCGGCGGCGCCGAGGGCGGTGCGGATCGCGAGCGCCTCCGCGACGTCGCCCTGGGGCGTCGAGGTCGCGTGGGCGTTGACGTGGTGCACGTCGCCGGGCTCCATGCCGGCCTCGCGCAGCGCGATCCGCATCGCGCGGGTGGCGCCGCGGCCCTCGGGGTCGGGCTGGGCGATGTCGTGGCTGTCGGCGGTGATCCCGGCACCGGCGGCCTCGGCGTACGTCCGGGCCCCACGGGCGCGGGCGTGCTCCTCGGACTCGAGGACGAGCACGGCGGCGCCCTCGCCCATGACGAAGCCGTCGCGCCCCTTGTCCCACGGCCGGGAGGCGCGCTCGGGCTCGTCGTTGCGCTTGGAGAGCGCCATCATCTGGCCGAAGGCGGCCAGTGGCAGTGCGTGGATGGCGGCCTCGGTGCCGCCGACGACCATGACGTCGGCGCGGCCGAGGCGGATCTGGTCGATGCCCAGCGCGATCGCCTCGTTGCCCGACGCGCACGCCGACACCGGCGTGTGGACGGGTGCCCGGGCCCCGATCGCCAGACCGATCGCCGCCGCCGGACCGTTGGGCATCAGCATCGGGATCGAGAGCGGGGAGACCCGGCGGGGGCCCTTCTCCTTCAGCGCGTCGTAGTTGGCCAGCAGCGTCGTGACCCCGCCGATGCCGGAGGCGACGGCGACGCCGACCCGCTCGGGGTCGGTGCCGCCGTCGGCCAGTCCGGCGTCGGCCCAGGCCTCCATCGCCGCCACCATGGCCAGCTGGCCCGAGCGGTCCAGCCGCCGGGCCTTCACCCGGTCGAGGACCTCGCTCGGGTCGACCGCGACCTCACCCGCGATCCGGGTGCCGAGGTCGGCGGCCCACGCGTGGGTGAGGGGGGCGACCCCGGAGACGCCCCCGACGAGGGCGGTCCAGGTGCTCGGCACGTCCCCGCCGACGGGCGAGGTGGTGCCGAGTCCGGTGACGACGACGCGGGTGCTCATGGTGGTGCTCCTCCGGTGGGGCAGGTGGCGAGGGGGAAGTCGTGCGACGGCCGGCGGACCGGCCGTCCTGTCGATCAGCCGTGCTGGTCGTTCAGCCGTTCTGGGCGCGCTCGATGTAGGCGACGGCGTCGCCGACGGTCTTGAGGTTCTTGACCTCGTCGTCGGGGATGGTCACGCCGAACTTCTCCTCGGCGGCGACGACGACCTCGACCATCGACAGCGAGTCGACGTCGAGGTCCTCGACGAAGGACTTGTCGAGCTGGACGTCGGCCGCGTCGATGCCGGCGACCTCGTTGACGATCTCGGCGAGGTCGGCGCGGATCTCCTCGGTGGTGGCCATGGTGGGTGTCTCCTTCGGTGGGGTTCCCGGACGGCGGGCGCCGTCCGGACGGGTGGGAGTGGGAGTCGGGGGAGCCGGGCGGCTCAGGGCACGCGGACGACCTGGGCGGCGTACGCCAGTCCGGCGCCGAAGGCGATGAGCAGGGCGAGGTCGCCGCTACGGGCCTCGCCGTCGGCGACGAGGCGGTGCAGGGCGAGCGGGACGGAGGCGGCCGAGGTGTTGCCCTGGTCGGCGACGTCGCGGGCGATGCGGACGTGGTCGGGCAGCTTCATCGAGCGCGCCATCGCGTCGATGATCCGCATGTTGGCCTGGTGCGGGACGAACACGTCGAGGTCCGCCACGCCGATGCCGGTGCGGTCCAGGGTCTCCTGGGCCACCTTGGCCATCTCGAAGGCCGCCCAGCGGAAGACCGCGTTGCCCTGCATGACCAGGTGCGGCATCCCCGCCTCCCCGCCGTCCCCGCCGACGCGGGCCGCGACGTCGCGCCAGTCCTCGCGCTGGCGGATGAGGTCGAACTGCTCGCCGTCCGAGCCCCACACGACCGGACCGATGCCGGGCTCGTCGGCCGGTCCGACCACCATCGCGCCGGCGCCGTCCGCGAAGATGAAGGCCGTGCCGCGGTCGACCGGGTCGGTGATGTCGGAGAGCTTCTCGACGCCGATGACGAGGGCGTAGCGAGCGCTCCCGCCGCGGATCATGTCCGAGGCGAGCGCGACGGCGTGGCAGAAGCCCGCGCAGGCGGCGGAGACGTCGAAGGCGGCCGGACGGGAGAGCCCGAGCTCGTGGGCCACCGCCGGGGCGAGGGCCGGGGTCTGGAGCATGTGGGTGACCGTCGCGACGATGACGGCGTCGATCTGCTCGGGCGCGATGCCGGCCTGCTCGATGGCCTCGCGGGACGCGGCGACCGACATCGACTGCACGGTCTCGTGCTCGGCCGCCCAGCGTCGCGTCCGGATGCCCGAGCGTTGCTGGATCCACTCGTCACTGGAGTCGATCGCGGCGACCAGGTCATCGTTCGGCACCAGGCGGCTGGGGCGGTACGCCCCCAACCCGAGCGCCGCTGCGTGAGCAGCACCCGGGCGGGGGACGGGCAGGGGGACGGGGCTCACGCCGGGACGCCCTCGGGGTGGAGCCGCAGCAGCGGCTGTCCGGGGGAGACCAGGTCGCCGTCCTCGACCAGCCACTCGACGACGGTGCCGCCGTGCGGGGCGGTGACCTCGGTGCGGTCGCGGAGGCTCTGGACGGCGCCGATCGGCTCGTCGGCGGCGATGAGCACGCCCTCGGGACAGGCCTCGCTGACGTAGAAGGTGCCCTTGGCGGGCGAGACGACCATCCGCCAGGTGGGGTTGGTGTCGAAGGTCGACGGTGACCCGTGCCGGTCGCAGAACTCCCGCGCCTCGTCGAGCTGGTCGGGCGCCTTCAGGGCGAAGGTCTCCACGCCCTTCAGGGCCCGCTTCGCGATGCCGGTCAGCGTGCCGGCCGGCGGCATCTCGAGGATGCCGGTGACGCCGAGGTCGCGCATCGTCTCCAGGCACAGGTCCCAGCGCACGGGGCTGCTGACCTGGGTCACGATCCGACGGAGCACGTCGCGTCCGTCGTGGACGATCTGGCCGTCGCGGTTGGAGATCAGCGGGATGCGCGGGTCGTGGGTCGAGACCGAGCGGGCCAGGGAGCCGAGGACCTCGACGGCCGGGGCCATGTGGTCGGTGTGGAAGGCCCCGGCGACCGAGAGCGGCATCAGCCGTGCCTTCGCGGGCGGGTCGGCACGCAGCGCGTCGAGCTGCTCGACCGTCCCCGCGGCGACGATCTGGCCGGGACCGTTGTCGTTGGCCGGCGTGAGTCCGTGGCGCTCGAGAGCCGCGAGGACCTCGTCGCGGTCGCCGCCGAGGATCGCGGTCATGCTGGTCGGGCGCCGGGCGGCCGCCTCGGCCATCGCCCGGCCGCGCTCGCGGACCAGCACCATCGCCTGCTCTGCCGTGATCGCCCGCGCTCCGGCAGCTGCGGTCAGCTCGCCGACGCTGTGTCCGGCGACGGCGCCGACCTTGCTGAAGGCGTCGGTCGGGTGGGGGAAGAGCTCGAGGGCGGCGACCAGGCCCGCGGCCACGAGCAGCGGCTGGGCCACCGCGGTGTCGCGGATGGTCTCGGCGTCGGCGTCGGTGCCGTAGTGCGCGAGGTCGAGGCCGGCGACCGCGGAGAGCCAGGCGATCCGGTCGGCGAAGACGGAGTCGGCCAACCAGGGGGTCAGGAAGCCGGGGGTCTGGGAGCCCTGTCCGGGAGCGACGATGACGAGCACGTGACTCACTGTGCCGCCCGTGCCGCCCGCCGTGCGGGGTCGCCGCGCACCAAAGGCGCCGACGGATGTTGTGGGGTTCCTACAACGACCCGCGCGAGAGCCGCCCGAGCGTCAGCGCCACCCGGAGGGTGTACGCCTCGCGTGCGTCAGTCGGGCTGAGCCCGGTCAGCTCGGCCACCCGGCGCAGCCGGTAGCGGACCGTGTTGGCGTGGACGTACAGCGCCCGCGCGGTGCCCTCGATCGAGCCGCCGTGGTCGGCGTGGGCGGCGACGGTCGCCAGCAGGTCGCTCCCGGCGTCGGCGAGGACGTCGTACACGCCCTCGACCAGGATCCGGCGGGCGTGCCCGTCGCCCGACAGCGCCCGCTCGGGCAGCAGGTCCTCGCTGGAGACCGGCCGCGGCGCCCCGGGCCAGCCGGGTGCGGCCCGCAGTCCCGCCACCGCGGCGCGCGCGGACAGGTGGGCCGTGGCCAGGGAGTCGACGGCGGGACCGACGACCACCGGGCCGTCGCCGCAGTGCTCGGCGATGGCCGCCGCCGCGAGCACCGGTGCGGCCTCGTCGTGGCGGTCCACGCCGCCGAGGACGATGACGAGACGGTCGCCCTGCACGGCGCCGATGACCTCCAGGCCGAGGGCGCGCGCGCTCCGCCTGGCGTCGTCGATGACGGTCGCCCGGACGTCGGCGGCCCGGCCCAGCACCACCGCGACCGCGCCCTCGCCGCGCCACCCCAGCGCGCTCGCGCGCGAGGACAGGGTGTCGTCGGGGTCGGCCCGCAGGACGGAGTCGACCACGAGCGCCTCGAGCCGGGCGTCCCAGGCGCCGCGGATCTCGGCGGCGCGGGCGTACACCTCGGCGGTGGCGAAGGCGACCTCGCGGGCGTAGCGGGCGATCGCGTCGCGCAGGTCGGCCGCGTCGTCCTCCCCGACGAGCTGGGCGGCGTTGGCCTCCACCACCTCGATCGTCAGACGGACCAGCTCGACGGTCTGGCGCAGGGTGACGACCCGGGCCAGGGTGCGGGGTGCGACGCCGAAGACGTCGGCGGCGGGAGCGGCGGACCCGCTCGGGTCGCGGTACCACGACACGAAGGACTGCACGCCGGACTCCACGATCAGCGTGATCCAGGAGCGCTCCTCGGCCGAGAGCTCGCGGAACCACGGCATCTCCGCCTCCATGCGGGCGGTCGCCTCCGTGGTGAGCCGCCCCGCCGACCGGCGGATGCGCTGCACCAGGCGCGCCCGCTGCTGCCGCGGGGTGGGTTCGGACGCGGTCGGGGGCACGTCGGCACCCTAATCCCGGGTGGACTCCGGCCGATCAGACTCGCGGTCTGCGGTGTACGTACCGGTGGTATCTGGTTGACTGCACAGGAACGACAGGAGGCGGCGATGGTCAAGGGCTGCGAGGTCCAGTACGTCACGATCCACGGTCACCGGCGCGCCTACGTCAAGGCGGGGAGCGGGCCCGCCCTCCTGCTGCTGCACGGGCTCGGGTGCGACCACACCACCTGGGAGCCGGTCATCGGCCCGCTCTCGCGCGACTTCACCGTCATCGCCCCGGACCTGCTGGGCCACGGCCTCTCGGACAAGCCGCGTGCGGACTACTCCGTCGGCGGCTATGCCAACGGCATGCGCGACCTGCTCACCGTGCTGGGCGTCGACCGCGCCACCGTCGTCGGTCACAGCCTCGGTGGCGGGGTCGCGATGCAGTTCGCCTACCAGTTCCCCGAGCGCACCGAGCGGCTGATGCTCGTCGCGCCCGGTGGGCTCGGACCCGAGGTGACGCGACTGATCCGGGCGATCACCGTCCCGGGCTTCCACCAGGCGCTCGCGCTCCTGACGGCCCCGGGCGTACGCCACGTGGGGGCCGCCGGCCTGCGGGCGCTGGCCGCCAGCGGGCTCCCGGCCACGCGCGACCTCGACGAGGTCGCCGACATCTACGAGTCGTTCCGCGACCCGCGCGCCCGCGCCGCCATCCGCCACGTCGTCCGTGCCGCGGTCGACCTGCGCGGCCAGGTGATCACCATGGTCGACCGCGCCTACCTGACCGAGGCGATGCCGATGTGCGTCGTGTGGGGCCGCCAGGACCACGTGATCCCGGTCAGTCACGCCACCAACGCGGCCCGCGTCGCGCCGAGCGCGCGGATCGAGATCATCGACGACGCCGGGCACTTCCCGCACAAGGACCACCCGCAGCGCTTCGTCCGTGCGCTCACCGACTTCGTCCGGCAGACCGAGCCCGCGACCCACCACCGGGGTCGCTGGCGGGCGCTGCTGAAGAACGGCCGTCAGGCACCCGTCCCGGTGGAGGCGCTCAGCAGCGGCCCCCGCCAGGTCATCGCCTGACGGGGCCGGGAAGCAAGGTCTCGACAAGCTCGACCGACGAGCGCTGCTCGACCGGCGAACGCCTCAGGCGTCGCCGCCCTCCTGCTTGCGTCCCGCGACCGCGGTCGGGTCGTCGATGCGGTACTTCTCCGAGGCGGCCACGACGACGTCACGGTCGATCTCGCCGCGCGCGGCGAGAGCCGCGAGGGCCTGGACGACGACCGACTCGGCGTCGACCTGGAAGTAGCGCCGCGCGGCCGGCCGGGTGTCGGCGAAGCCGAAGCCGTCCGTGCCGAGCACGTGGTAGTCGGTCGGCACCCACGGGGCGATCTGCAGCGGCACCGCGCGCATGTAGTCGCTCACCGCGACGACGGGGCCCTCGACCTCCTTGAGCTTGTGGGTGACGTACGGCGTCCGCGGGTCCTCGCCCGGGTGGAGGAGGTTCCACCGCTCGGCGTCCACGCCGTCGCGGGCCAGCTCGTTCCACGACGTCACCGACCAGACGTCGGCGGCCACGCCCCACTCCTCGGCCAGGATCCGCTGCGCGTCGCGCACCCACGGGAGACCGACGCCGGAGGCGAGGAGCTGGACCCGCGGCGCGGCGCCGCCGTCCTTCCCCTCGACCGACGGCGGGGTCAGCAGGTGGTAGATGCCCTTGA
>Ga0172376_10005414_pt1 | contig 14260 bp, 12 predicted proteins | sample Lak35m_FD_121114 | JGI IMG/M metagenome (GOLD analysis project Ga0172376, IMG submission 121114) | Freshwater microbial communities from Kabuno Bay, South-Kivu, Congo - kab_092012_35m | ecosystem: Environmental > Aquatic > Freshwater > Lake | place: Democratic Republic of the Congo: South-Kivu...
AAGAATTAGGAATTACTTCGGTTGGATTTTTAGGTAAAAAAGGTGGGCCAGCCCAAGAGTTTTGTGAATACACTTTCAATGCTCAAACAGAAGTAACAGCGCGAATTCAAGAATTACATATAACGGCAGGCCATATTGTGATGGAACTAGTAGAAGAGTATTTAATAGATAAAGGATTAATCAAAAAATAATGAGTAACGATTTTTGGTTTGACTTAAAAGATCAAGTTATTGTCATAACTGGTGGTGCTGGATTATTGGGTAAAGAGCATGTCAAAGCTATTAATAAATGTGAAGGTATTCCGATTATTGCTGATTTAGATTTAATACAAGCCCAAAAAGTTGCTCAAGAAATTGGCGGTAAAGCCGAAGCTTATCAACTTGATGTCACAAATGAAAAATCAATAAACGAATTATTAGATTATTTGCTAAAAAAATATTCACGAGTGGATGCATTGATAAATAATGCGGCAATCGATCCCAAGGTTAGCGATAAAGGTTTACAAAATTCACGTTTTGAAAATATCAATTTTGAATTCTTACAAAAAGATCTAAATGTTAATTTACTAGGTGCTGTTTTGTGTAGCAAAATTTTCGGAAGTTATTTTGCAAAAAACGGCGGAGGAAAAATCTTGAACATTTCATCCGAATTAGGAGTAATAGGGCCAGATCAAAGACTGTATAAACAAAAAAACTTAAAGGATGAAGAACAACCAGTAAAACCAGTAAGTTACTCGATAGCAAAAGCTGGATTAATTGGATTGACCAAATATTTAGCAACTTATTGGCCAGAAAAAGGTGTCAGAGCTAATGCAATTTGTCCTGGAGGCGTTGAATTTAATCAACCAGATGAATTTAAAAGTGAAATAGCGAAAAGAATTCCACTTGGTCGAATGGCTCAAGCATACGAATATCAGGCATTAGTTGCTTATTTGTGTTCTGATTCCTCTTCCTACATGACAGGCGCAGTCATTTCGGCAGACGGTGGGCGAACTGTTTGGTAAGTTGAAGACAACTTCAAATAGGAGATGCATCTTGTCTATTTTTATAATTGCTGAAATTGGAATCAACCATAATGGAAGTCTTGATACTGCAAAAAAATTAATTGATATGGCCGTAGATACAGGTTGCGATGCAGTCAAATTTCAAAAAAGAACGATAGACATTGTTTATTCTAAAGAAGTTTTAGATACGCCTAGAGAAAGTCCATGGGGAACCACTACGCGTGAACAAAAAATGGGACTTGAATTTGGAGTAGAAGAATACAAAGAAATTGATAAGTATTGTAAAGAAAAAAATATTGAATGGTTTGCTTCAGCTTGGGATGTTGAAAGTCAAAAATTCTTACGACAATTTAAATGTAAATATAATAAAATTGCTTCTGCTCTCTTAACCCATATTCCTTTATTAGAAGAAGTAGCGAGTGAAAAGATCCACACTTTTATCTCGACAGGAATGGCGACATTTGCCGATATTGACAAAGCTGTTGAAATATTTAAAAAACATAATTGTCCTTTCACATTGATGCATACTGTTTCTGTATATCCATGTCCTGAAGAGGATTTAAATTTAAACATGATTCACACATTGAAAGAAAAATATAACTGCCCAGTTGGTTATAGCGGTCATGAAACTTCTCCAGTACCATCCATTGCCGCAGCTGCAATGGGAATTACAGCTTTAGAAAGACATGTAACTTTGGATAGAACTATGTATGGTTCGGATCAATCTGCATCTTTGGAAAAAAGAGGATTAGAGATTTTGGTAACAGGAGTAAGAAGTGTTGAGAAATCATTAGGAAGTGGCAAGAAAGAATTTGGCGTAGCAGAGCAAAAAGTAGCTTCTAAATTAAGGTATTGGTAAAAAAATTTAATGAGTATCACTTCCGATTTTGGAATAATGCAAGGACGGCTCTCACCAAAAATCGAAGGTAAGATTCAGGCATTTCCTGCAGAACATTGGAAAAAAGAATTTAAAATAGCTCAAGGTATCGGTTTCAATTCTATTGAATGGATCGTTGAGGAGCCACTAGAAAATAACCCTTTATTGACATCTAAAGGGATAAAACAAATCCAAGAATTAATAAATGAGACTAAAGTTAAAGTAGAATTCATTTGCGCAGATTATTTCATGAAAAATCCAATTTTAGATTCTGAAACTATTTTAACGAATAGTAAAGAAATACTTACTAACATAATTTTGGCGGGAGATAAAATTGGAGCTAAGTGTGTCGAAATCCCTTTTGTTGATAATTCAAGTATTAGAAATATAGATTTTAATTATCTAGTGGATTTTTTCAATTCCTTTGAAGAAATTTTACAAAAAACAAATATGACTATTAATTTAGAGACCGATTTGGACCCTGTCCAATTCAAACAATTATTAGAGGAATTGAATTTAAAAGTAGGAGCTAATTACGACATTGGAAATAGTGCTTCTTTGGGCTATAACTTTATTGAAGAAATAGATTGTTACGGTGACAGAATCAACAACGTGCATATAAAAGATAGGATTTATGGTGGAAATACCGTTCAATTTGGACTAGGAGATGCAGACATTTTCTCAACCTTGCATGCATTGTCTGATTTAAATTACCAAAGTGGAATTGTTATACAAGGCGCGAGAGGACAGAATGATATCGAAACAGCGCAATCGCAATTTGAGTATGTTAATAAAATATTAAAAGTTATCAATAATGAATAATAAAACAATATTTGTATCAGGTTCGAGTAAGGGAATTGGTAAAAGTATTAATGATTACTTTGCAGATCTAGGATGGCTTCATTTTATAACAGCTAGGAATATAAACTCAGCTGTTTTGAAAAGTCATAATGCGAATACTTTAGATATCAAATCAGTAGATTTCAGTGACGTTAAACAGGTAAAAAAATATAGTGATGAACTTTTACAAAAAAATATAAAAATAGATATTTTAGTAATTAATGCAGGTACAGGACAAGGTGAAAAAGGATTAAATTCAAGTTTTAAGAATAATTTAACTTCCTTTAAAAATAACTTCTTACCAACATTTAATACTCTAAGTTTTATTGGTGAAAAAATGATGAACAAAAATAGTTTGATTGTTTTTATAGGAAGTATCGCAAGTATGACTAATGTAAATGCACCTTTGATTTATTCGGAAGTCAAATATTCATTTAAAACTTTAGCGAAATCATTTGCTTTATTGAATTTGGAAAATGAGAGTAAAATAAAAGTTGCAGTGATTCATTTAGGTCATGTGAAATCAACTGGAGGAATATGGGATTTAAACACTGTAAATAGCGATCAGACCAAAATTGAAACTACCCTTAGAAAAATTCCAGATAAGCAATTTGGAAGTCCAAGCGAAGTGGCTGAATTGATCTTAAGAATATACGATACAGAGTATTTTAGGTATTTAGAAATAGCCCAAGATGGTGGATTTAGTATTTTTGAAAAGTATGCTTTTGCGGAAAAATAAAAGAAAGTTTAAAGTTAAACCAAAACTAAATAAAATCCAACGTATATTATTCATCGGAGTGCTAGCACGAGTGATCAACTCGTAATTCCCTGAGGGCAATTGCCACGCACGTAATGAGTTTAGAAAATTAGAGGGCAATACATTTTCGCATTCATTTTTCGTGTTGCATAACTTACCTGACCAAATAGGGCTAAATATTTCATTTTGCAACATGACAAAAGATTTATTTGCTTTAATTTCAAATTTTTCAATATCTTTATCAAATTCAATTTGAGTGATAGAAGCGTCACTAAAGTTATTACATTTCATTTCTTGCCTTAGGCAGAGTGCGAAATTGTCATTTGCGTCTTGGAAAGAATTAAATAAAAATTGACTCCCCGGTCTCATTAAAAAATCAATTACAGGATCATCTTTAACTTCTAATCTTGTAAAAAGTGAATTATATTCTTTTATATCTTTTATATTGTGATACCCCAAGGCGCCGAATTCTCCCGTTAACCAAAACCGGTTATATCTAAAGTCATTTTTGTATTGATTTGAATCAAGAGGTGGTTTATCGAACATAATTCTGGGTGGGCGAGATTTTATAGGTAGTTCTATAACTTGTTTTACAGAATCAAAATCTGCTCCGTAAACTTCTAAGTTTTTCTGGGCAATTGGATATGTCCATGTCAAGTTGTTTTGATACGAAAAGTATGAATTAAAAATAAACGTGACGATAATAATAGCGAGTAAAGCAAAATTAACATATATTGTCTTGAAATTTTTACTTGTGAAAACCCAATACAAAGTTAATAAAAACAAAATTGATAAACAGGAGTATATGGCAATTTTTATGTCATGCATATAATATTTCTGGTGTATACCTAATAAATAAAATAAATAAATTACTATAAGTGAGGCTGAAAATCTTGCAACATAATTTATTCTTGAAATTTTACTAATATTGTCCAATGTGATTCCAATTGTCAAAATAATAATAATGTTAAAACTAGTTCGCCAATCAGTCATTCCAAATCTACTTAAATTTGCACCCGGTAATACTTCTCGCAAAAAATTTTCAAATATACTACTTGACATCATGACGAAGAAAAAAACTATTAGAAATAGATTTCTATAAAAAAATTTGTGTCGAAATAAAAAAATTAAAACGATTAAAGCTGTTACTCCTATATAAATACTTCTTTGAGAAGGATCTGGATTTAAAAAACTTAGATTTTCTCTGACGTTTACTACACAATCACCCGTTGTACAATTAATGTTAAAATAATAAGGAAAAATTAAATACACTAAAGAATCAATTGATATAGGAGATTCGTTAATGACATTACTTGGAAAAGAATTTCTTTGTATTAGAACTGGTAAATATCGTAAAGTTCCCATTAAAACTCCTGATAAAGTTGAAATAAATACTGTCAATAAATATTCCATTTTTTTTTCCGTAGCAAAAATATAAAATAAACAAATAAATAAAATAGTTGTATAAAAATTTGATATTAAATTTCCAGGATAAGATCCAACTATAGTTTGAAAAATTATAAACGAGAGTAACAATGGTTTCCATTTACTATTTAAAATTGTTAAAGGATGGCTTAAAAAAAGTAGCCATGGCAAAAGGGCTGAGGCTCTAACTACACCATAATGTTGAGCATTGGAATAGAAAGCTGGAATAAATAAATACATAGTACTGAGTAAGAATTGAATTAATTTATTACTGATGAAGATTTTGGATAAATTAAAGAAACCAAATGTCCCAAATAAAATTAATAGCGCCTGAACTCTGGCTGCATTAGCGGGATTCCACGCAAGAAATTCTGCAGTAAAAGTAACCGGGAGAAACCAAGCTCCATCTTGAAGCATCTGGTATTCAGGAATTCCGAACCAAGCATATGGGAACCAATTTGGGGGATTAAAAAAATTGCCATCCTTATAAAAACGAAATTGTTCAACCATACCACCCCCAATGAAATCCCAATGCGGAGATTCTTGACCTAACCAGTATTGTTTAAAAATAAATAAATTTAAGATTAAAAGTAATAAATAAATTATGAAATCAGGACTTTTTTTCAAATATCGCCTCTTGAATTTGCTTTCGCAATCCTTGGTCTAAATTAAACTTTGGATGATAATTCAGTAATTTCTGTGCTTTAGATATGTCAGCCGAAGTTCTATCCTGATCTCCAATCGGCCTGTCCGTAAAAATTAACTCAGAGTTACTTTCTAACAATTTCTGCAGCATATTAATCAAATTTATCAAACTACATTGGCCTCCACCCGAGACGTTAAAAATTTCATTTTTAGTTTCGGATTCAATAGCTGAAATTGTTGCATTTACTACGTCATCAACGTAAGTAAAATCCCTTATTTGCTCACCGTTTCCATGAATAAATATTTTTTCATTTTTTTTCATAGATTCAATAAACTTTGAAATTGCCATATCTGGTCTTTGGCTAGGCCCGTAAACTGAAAAATACCTTAGAATGATGTAGTCGATATCAAAATATTTGTTGAACGTGTAAATTAATTTCTCACTTGCTAATTTGGATATTCCATATGGAGAAACAGGGTTAGTTGGTGTTTTTTCGTCACCTACAGCCAAACTACCGTAAACCGAAGAAGTTGAAGCTTGAACAAACTTTTTTATATTTTTATCTACAGAAAATTGTAAAAGTTTGTGAGTGGTTTTTATGTTGTAATCAATGTAGGTATCAAATTTACTCCAACTAAGGGATTGTCCAGGTAAAGCAGCAAGATTAATTACATAATCTAAATTCTTGGTGATTTTACTAAAGTCAAAGTTTAATAAATCATCTTCAAAAAAATCAAAATTTGAAAGTTTTTTCAGTTTCAATAACCGAGAGATTTTTAATTCACTTGAGTATAAAACATCATTTAGGTTATCTATTCCAATTACATTGTAATTCCTTCTTATTAGTTCGCTGCTCAAATGACTTCCAATAAATCCAGAGCAACCTGTTACTAGAATATTCCCGTTATGGCGGTAAGTCATACTAAAAATCTTTGACTTTAGGAATTTTTATCAAAAAATTATCTTTTAAAATTTTGACAAAAATTGACAAAATTAAAAAAAATACCGATTCAAAATTTGTTTTATAAGTAAACAATGAAATGTCTCCAAATGCTTTATTTAGATAAAGTTATTTTGTTACTATAACTTACCTTAAGCTAAAGTAAAGGTGGTATCATATCAATATATTTCCAATAGAGCGTTTCAAATCGAATAGCAGTTATTTTTGCGAAAGTAGTTAATTATGTGTGGTATCGCTGGATACATTGGTAATGGTGATTTGCATCTTCTTAAAAAAATGGCAGAGTTTCAATCTCACAGGGGTCCTGACGATGAAGGTTTTTCGTATGGAATGAATTACGGATTAGCTTTCAGGCGGATGTCAGTAATTGACGTTATGAATGGGCATCAACCTATAACGTCAAATTGTAGCGATTACATTTGTGTAGTTAATGGCGAGATATATAACTTTAAAGAATTAAGAAATGAATTGTTAGAACTGGGGCACAATTTTAAGTCAAATTCTGATTCAGAAGTTGTTTTACACGGTTACGAACAATGGTCAAACGAAGTGTTTCGCAAATTAGATGGAATGTTTGCTCTTGCAATCTGGTCAAGTAGTAAAAATAAACTTATTTTAGCAAGGGATCCTTTTGGCAAAAAACCATTGCATTTCTTAAAAAATAGTAAAGGTTTTTATTTTAGTTCCGAGATAAACCCGCTTAAGTGTGTTGAAAATAAACTTCTTGATTTAAACAAAGCTTCAATTTTTGAGTATTTTCAATTCGATAGCGTCGGGGACAATTTAACAATTTATGAGAATATATTTAAGGTTAGAAGCGGATCTTATGCAGTAGTAGATTCAGATTTTAATTATGAAGAGCACCAATATTGGTACCCTAAATTTAGAAATAAATTTTTTGATGTCAAAGAGTCAGTTGAAGCAGTAAACGACTCTCTTGTTAAGGCTGTAAAAAAAAGATTGGCTTCAGATGTTCCAATAGGAATGTTTTTATCAGGAGGATTAGATAGTTCAGTAATCGCCGCAGTTTTGGCAAAATACAGTGACAAAAAATTTGAAACTTTCACCTTTGGATTTGAAGATAAAAGCTATGACGAATCAGATTTTGCTAAAAAAATATCAAATTATTTAGGTTTAAAAAATAATTTAATCAAATTAAAATCTCTTGATGCGGAAAAATCTATCGATTTAATGGTAAATTATTTAGATGAGCCTTTAAATGATCCAGCATTCATTCCCCAGTATCTGATGTCTTTTGAAGCTAAGAAACAAATAGATGTTGTTTTGACTGGTGACGGAGGTGATGAGTTATTTTTTGGTTATCAGCATTTCCTTCCTAATTTAATTCTAGATAAGTACAAATTTCCTGATATATCATTGAAATCTGCTCAATTTGTTCTAAAAAATATTCGCAGTAGGGATCAATATTTTGATTTTGGCTTTAAGAGTCAGAGATTAGCCAGGGGCTTATTAGTAAAAGGTTTTTGGGAAAGAGATTTAAGTTTTCGGGGGTCTTTTGATCCAAAAGAAATAAACAAGTATTTAGAATTGGATTATAAGAATGATTCTTTTAATATTTTACTAAAGAAAATAAATTCTGAAAATATAAGAATTAATACGAAACTTAGTTTTTACCAAAAATTAAACTTTATATACTCGATGACATATTTACGAGATACAGTTTTAGTTAAAGTCGATAGAGCAACAATGAGACATGGGTTAGAGGCAAGATCACCTTTTATGGACATTGAATTGTTCGAATACGTTAATTCAATTAGCGACAAAGTACGTTCTAAGAAAATAGGGAAAAAATATATTTTGAAAAAAGTTGCGGATCTTTATTTACCGAGTGAATTAACTCAAAATCGTAAACATGGATTTGGCGTTCCGGTGTCAAAATGGCTTAAAAATGATCTCAAAAAGCAATTGCTTCATTACACCTCTGCTAAATTTTTAGATAAACAAGGTATTTTTAATTCAAAAAATGTGGAGAGTTTAGTTCAAAAACATTTAAGCGGTTTGTATGATTATAGAAAAGAACTTTGGGGAATTTTATTATTTCAAAGGTGGTATGAAAAAAATGGATACTAATATTTACAAGCAAGTATCTGTAATTCTTCCGGTTTTTAATGAAGTAGACTGTATTGAAAAAGTTTTAGAAGAAGTTTTTTCTGAATTGAAGAAGTTAAATCTGAACTCATTTGAAGTTATAGTTGTAGATGATGGTTCTACAGATGGATCTAATAAAGTTTTGAAAAATTTTCAAACTAAAGAAGATAAATTAAGAATATTCACTTTTGCAAGAAACTTTGGACAGTCTGCAGCGCTAGCATGTGGCATTGATAATGCGAATTTTGAAATTATAATTACATTAGATTCAGATGGACAAAATAATCCAAAAGATTTTGGACGCTTACTTAATTCTTTAGATGAAGGAAATGATGTTGTATCTGGTTGGCGCAAAAATAGAAAAGACTCAAAATTTCTAAGAAGGTTACCTTCTTTTCTGGCAAATAAATTAATTTCAAATTGGACAAATTTGAATCTTCATGATTATGGATGCACTTTAAAATGCTACAGAAGAAAAGCTATTCAGAGTTTTCCAATTTACGGTGAAATTCACAGATTTTTGCCCGCTTATGCAAGTTTTCAAGGTGCAAAAATATCTGAAATTGAAGTCGACCATAGACCGAGACTAACTGGAGTTTCAAAGTATGGAATTGGTAGAACTCAAAGGGTGATACTAGATATTTTAGTTGCTCGAGCACAATCAAAATTTTCCATGCGACCAATGCATTTACTTGGTGGGATTGGAATAATTTTTAGCGCATTAGGCACATTGTTTTTACTTATAAGCGTAATTTTAAAAATTTCGGGTTCCTGGGACTTTGTTGACTCGCCTTTGCCAGTCGTTGGTGGATTTACAATAATATTTGGATTACAAATGATTCTCATTGGTTTACTGGCTGAATTTCAATTGCGATTGGTTATGCGTGAAGGAAAACTTAAACCTTATGTTTTAAAGTAATTTTATTAAAAATAATACTAAGAATTTGAATGAAATTAAGTATTCCAAGTAAGTATAGAATTACAGAAACAGGGAATTGATGTCGAGGCAATTCATTGGGAGTAGAACCAAACCACCAAGACAAGTAAGACAGAAGTAAAGCAAAAAATAGAATAGTGTTGACAAATTTAAAGAAAACAAAGTTATCTTTTTTGTGTATTTTATTAAAAAGAATCTGCGGAATTGTTATAAGTAGAAAAATTATACCTAAAATAATGTATTTTGAAGAACGTTGATCAGGCCAGAATATGTCATAAGAGTTAAAGTTCAAAAATTGTAAATTTTTAAAACCAAAGTAATTTTTCAAACCTTGTGAATATCCAAAAAAAAGCGTTCCTTCTAAATTTTTATTTTCCGTATAAAAAAACATCAAAAATGGAGCGAGAAAAGTATAATCCGGTTTAGCTATCATCAGATTTATAAGAAAGTTTTTACCTTTCGAATAATACCAATTTTGGAAAGACGGTAATTTTGAAACTGCTTCATCGGGAGGTAAACCTAAATTATTATTTGAGTACTTCAAAAAAACATTTCTTGCTTCCAGTGGAAACCCTTGATCAAGCGCATAATTCCGCCAATTTTTATTTTCCCAAAGTCTTGAATTAGTGATTGCAGAAGTGTTTAATATTGGCGTTGCTTCAACATTTGTGGTCACGTAAGTGGCTGCTAATAATGAAAATAAAATAAAATAGAGATTAACTGATTGAAAAATTTTTTTCCAATTTTTTTCCAATTTTAATTTCACTTGTACTATTTTTGTTAATAAAATAGATAAGCAAAAAATTGATAAAATTCCATTAATGCTTTTGATTCCAGCAAAAATAATTATTGATAAAGTTGTAAAGAAGACATCTATATATTTATAATTATTCTGCAACAATCGAAAAACGCACGTTGTAAGTAGAAAAATTGAAGAAATATTTAGCGATTCCGCCATGATTAGATAATCTAAACTTACAATATTTGTTGATATTGCAAATAAAAACATTATAAGAATAAAAATATATTTGAGAATTACCTTTTGAATAAATTTGACGAAGGTTAGTGTAAAAAAAGTAATTGAAGTAATTGATATAAGAACCTGAAAAATTATAATTAGTTTAAAGTCTTTAAGTGTAGAATAAATTAAAGTTATAAATGGCATTCTAACTCCACCCGTTAGTCGAAATTCAAAGTATGAAGGAGAGTCGTATAAATCAACTTTCGGATCGGTAGTCAATACACCCTTAATTCTTAATATCGTCATGAAAGCAAATAAAATAACAAAGTATGCATATAACGATTTATTAGTTAACAATTTATTCAAATTTAAAATCCACCACCTTCAACGCTAGCTGTCTTGAATCACCGTTTGCTAATTTACAACTTTTTGGCATATTGACTATTAATAAATGTCTCTTGTCACTCATTGGTGGTAATTCAAACGATATTGAGATGTCATTTTTTTGATTTAAATTTGTGAATTTCAGCCTATTACTAAAGTCTTTATCTTCTCCAAAATAAAAATCGACAGGAATTAGACATGGGTTTGATTTAACCTTAAGAACCAATTCACCTCTGTGAGTTTCATCGGATTCATTTTTGATTAATACTGAATTTTGGCCTTCAAGTATCCACCAGAAAGGTTTGTCAACATTATATTCGGTTTCCGAGCTAAACCTAACTACAACTTTTTCCTTGAGTATAGTTTCGGTTGCTCCAAGAATTTTGAGGTATACGACTCCGTAAAATATCAAAAACAGTCCTACAATTAAGAATAAAGAATGCAAAGAGTATTTTAAGATTTTAGTTAGTATATTCATCTAGAATTTAATTTAATAAAAAGTTCCTCAATTGTTTTTACTTTATTTTCGTAAGATAAATACCAATCGATTGTTTGCGTCAAACCTTCTTGGATTGTAATTGTTGGTTGCCATCCAAATTTATTTGATATAAATTGATTATTTGAAGCTCTACTCCCAACTCCAGCTGGTTTTGTCAAATCATGATTAACCCTATTTGGATTCCAATTAAATAAAGTAAATATAACATTTGTGAACTCATTTACTGTGACATGTGAAGAAGTGCCAATGTTGTAACTATAAAAAGTTTGGTCTAAATCCTGAGATCCTAGGATTAAACCCGCGACGGTGTCAGCAACGTAAGTAAAGTTTCGAGTTTGTTCTCCGGTTCCCCAAATTTCAAATGGATCCATTTTTAAATATGATTTTGCTATAAGTGCAATTGCAGCATGACTTTCATTTTCTCTTGGTCCGTATGCAGTAAAAATTCGGGCAGCGCGACCACGAGTGCTAGTTTTTTCTGTTAGAAGTTTAAGTTGAAACTCTCCCATTAATTTTGTCCAACCATAGACTCCATCAGGAAAAGCGGATCCGGCATTTTCAAAATTTGCTTGTTTTTCTTGTAACAAATTTCTAGAATTACTATCCGATTGTAAAGCAATTGGGTAAGCGCATGCACTTGATGCATGGACCACAGTTTGAGTGTTTGCACTTACTGCAGACTTGAAAACTATTTGATCAATCATTAAGTTTTTTAGCATTTCTTTTCCATGTGACTCAATAAAACCTCTTCCACCGTGAACAGCTGCAAGATTAAAAACATAATCCATATCTTTAAATTCATTTTCAACATTCTCTAAAGTCACAATGTCATGGTCGACTATAGATAATCTATTGGAATTAAATGCGTCGTCCAAATTTTGCAATTTACCGCTAGAAAAGTCATCAATTATTTTTACGTTTGCTCCAACATGAAGCAGCGTATCAACTAGGTGTGATCCAATAAAACTTGCTCCACCTGTAACTAAGCAATTTTTATGATTATAAGTTTTACTAAATTTCTCTAAAAGATTTACAGTACCTTTAAATTTTTCTAATAAGTTCATAATTCCTCAATCTGCTGATCTACACTTCTATACTATAGTAGGTACTTAAAGAATAGGGAAAATGTGAAGTTTCAAATTTTGATGCCAGTTCATAATGAAGCTGACACAATAGAGCACACAATTAAAGAGTGGTATGAGAGTTGCAAACAATTAAATCTGAATCCTACATTTATTATTTCTGAAGACGGCTCCCGTGATAATACTTTAAATAAAATAAATGAATTAAGTGAAGTGTATAAAATAAATTTAATTACTTCAAAAAATAGAAAAGGATATTCTCGAGCCGTAGTTGATGCAATATTTTCTGCTGAAGATGGAATAGTTTGTTGTATTGACTCAGACGGCCAATGTGATCCAAAAGATCTTAAGAAATTTATGGAGACTTTAGATAAGCAACCAAATGTAATTATTTCAGGAGTTAGGTCTCCAAGAAATGACGTATTAATAAGAAAAGTTATGTCCAAAAGTTTTGGATTTTTATTTAAAGTCATTTTTAAAATTAACATGAAAGATCCATCTTGTCCATTTGTTTTAGGCAAAAAAGCAAATTTTGATTTTGTTTCAAAAGAAATATTTTTAGAACAAGGTTTCTGGTGGGAATTTCATGCACGTAGAGTCCAAGGTAAAGTTCCTGTCGCTGAAATCAAGATAAATCACAGAATGCGACAAAAAGGTGTTTCAAGAGTATATTCGGTTAAATCAATTTTTAAAATCGTTATTAAACATATTTTTGGTTTATTAAAATTAAAGAACAATTTAAAGTTGCATTGACTTGGTTAGAATTATTCAATTTTGTTAATTTTTAAGAAAGCCTAGAACTGGATTACACACATATTTTATCATTATATGAACATATTAGATATTAATTTAGTTAATCCTCAAGATTGCTTCACCTAGTACCTTACGAATAATTTGTTCAATTTCATCAAATTGAGTCTTCGTTGCAATTAATGCTGGAGCTAACTGAATAACGGGGTCCCCACGATCATCAGTTCTGCAATAGATTCCGTTTTCAAACAAAGCTTGTGAAATAAAACCTCTTAATATTTTTTCTGATTCTTCAGCGCTAAAACTTTCTTTAGTTTCTTGATTTTTAACTAATTCAATCCCGTAGAAGAATCCTTCTCCTCTAATATTTCCGACAATTGGTAAATCGTAGAGTTTTTCTAATGTTTTTCTGAATAGACCTTCATTATTTCTCACGTGTTCGTTAATTTTTTCGTCTTCCATAATGTCGAGATTTTTCATAGCCACTGCAGCTGCTACAGGATGACCTCCAAATGTAGAACCGTGAGCAAACATATTTGATCCAGTTGAAAAAGGTTCAAATAATTTGTCACTTGCAATCATAGCTCCCATTGGGGCATATCCTGAAGTTAAGCCCTTTGCACAAATTAAAATATCTGGTTGAACTCCAAATCTATTTATTGCAAAAGTTTCACCGATTCTTCCAAAAGCAGTTATAGTTTCGTCTGCTACAAATAAAACATCGTATTTATCGCAAATTTCTCTAACTTTTTCCAAATACCCAGGTGGAGGTGGAAAACAACCTCCAGAATTTTGAACTGGTTCTAAAAATACAGCTGCAACTGAATCTGGACCTTCAAGAATTATTGTTTGTTCAATTTGATCTGCAGACCATTTACCAAATTCTTTTTCGTCATGCTGTAAATGTTCTGGTGCTCTATAAAAATTTGTATTTGGAACTTTATGTCCGCCTGGAACTAAAGGTTCAAATGGGATCTTTGCAAAAGGAATACCAGTAATGCTTAAAGCACCCTGACTTGTTCCGTGATA
>Ga0172376_10005415_pt1 | contig 14260 bp, 2 predicted proteins | sample Lak35m_FD_121114 | JGI IMG/M metagenome (GOLD analysis project Ga0172376, IMG submission 121114) | Freshwater microbial communities from Kabuno Bay, South-Kivu, Congo - kab_092012_35m | ecosystem: Environmental > Aquatic > Freshwater > Lake | place: Democratic Republic of the Congo: South-Kivu...
AAGAAGGTAACGGAAGTTCGTCCCGTTGGCCTTCATCGGGTAGCCGTCCCCTCCGTTGGCAAGGAAGTTCAGCGTCACGAGGCGGATCACTGGCGGCGCCCATGGCGAGAAGGTCCCGTCATAAACCGCGTCGCGCAGTTGCCCCTCTTCCCCGATCAGCGCGATCCTCGTGATCCGGTCTCCGACCGGACGTGCCGGATCGTAGGCGAACGACACTCCCCCAACTTGCGGGAAGCGGCCCTGACCTCCCAGCACGGCCACTCCGTGCTCCAGGATCGCCTTGAGCCCCGCAGGCGTTGTCTCAAAGGCCAAGAGACGATTATTGAAGCGCATCGAGTTTTCAATGTCGAGCTGCGACACCCCTCCGGCGGCTTTCCCGGCTCCGGGATTGGCCAGAGGCGGATTCTTCGCTCCACTGACGACGTCGACCGCTCCTATCGCGGCACGGATCCCGCCTCCGTTTTTCAACGAGACAATCGGCAAGCTCGATCCCGCGGCAGTCGCCAGCTTGAAGGCGTTGGCGTCGGCGCTCAGATTGCCCAGGTTGGTCTCCTGATTGCGCACAAAGGCACGCTCCCCTTCCAGGTAGAAGCTGGTGTAACCTTTCACGTCACCGTCCTTGGCCGAGATCACCGCCTGCACCGCGTCGGTGATTTGCTTGACCCCCGCTCCCTTGGTCCCGGCGGCAAAGGCGGTCGTGGCCAGGTCCGCTTCGGTCGTTCCCCACGCGGCGGCAACGTTCGCGGCAGTGGCAGCGTAGGCGCCATTTTCCGAAACACGGCCCGCGAGGGCGTCGGTCACGATTTCACCATTGGAATCAAAGTCGACGATCAATCGGCCAAGGTAGGTAAACTCGTTGTCGGTGTTCAAGATGAGCATGGGCTTCGCATCCGCACCGGCGGTCACGATCGGATAGCTCCCGGCAAAGTCCGCTCCGTGCCCGGTAAAGGCCACGGCCACGTCGTCGGCATCCCCCAGACGGGTGTTCGAACCCCCGGCCAACACGAGGTCGACCCCGGTCAGCAGCGGCGCGAGCGACTGCTCAAAGGCGATCTGCTGAAGGTGGGCCATGAGGACGATCTTGTTCACTCCCTGTCCGGTCAGGTCGTTGATGACGGGCTGCAGCTGGCTGGCGAGCAGGACCATGTCGTTGCTCTCGCCGCCATCGCCGACAAACCCCTTCACTTCCACCCCTCCGGTCGAGGTGATCGCTTCAAGGATCTGCGTCGTCGCTCCCACCAATCCAATCTTCTCGCCGTTCACCGTGATCACCGCAGAGGGCACGATCTTTTTGGCGAGGGTCGACGCTTCTTCAAGGCCACCAACTCCGACGGTCTCCAGGTAGCGCGCACTGATGCCAGCGTCCCCGGAGAAGTCGAGATTGGCCGACAGGTAGGGGAAGGTGGTGTCATTGATCGCGTCGGAGAACGCATTGGTCCCGAAATCGAACTCATGGTTGCCCACCGTCGACGCCTGCACCCCAATCCGGTTGTGGATCTCGATGTCGGCCGCGAAGGGATTGTTCCCCTTGTTGTGCGTCGCCGCCACCAACGCATCGGTCCCAGCCGCCGCAAACGGCCCAGGGATGTAATTGTCCCCACCCGCAAGGATCACCGTGTTCGTGTAGCTCCCGTCAAAGGCGTCCACGAGGGCCGCGAGGTTCGGCGCCGTCTGCGAGGCAAGCAAACCGGCTTCGCCGTCGGCAAAGTGCAACACCTGCAGCGGATAACGGAACTCCGCCTCCACCGTCATCCCCTCACTAACAGGCACAGAAAGGCTCGTGCCCGTCCCTGCCGCCGACCCGTTCACTTTCCAACCGGCAAACACATAGCCAGCACTCGGTGTCGCCAACAGGGTGGCAGTGTCGCCAACCAAGTAGACACCCCCCCCGGAAACGGTGCCCCCGGAGTTTCCGGCGACCACGGGAGTCACGGTCGTCGGAACTTGGAGAGTGAGATCGGTCGAGGAACCGTCGCCAGTCTTCGAGACCCGGAACTCCTCGCGTTGGAAACGCGCGTCGAGGGTGGCACTGGTTTCGGAGTAGAGATTGTCGTCGATGAAGCCGACATCGATCTTCCGGTAATTTGCGAGGAACTGGTTCGAGCCCGCGGTGAAGACCGTGTAGCCGTGCGCGGAGGTATCCGCATCGGCCATTTCGGGGGTATTCCTCCGAATGATGGAGTCGGTGGCGTCGATGACCGCCTTCTTCTGCGAGGCATCGAAGGCGAAGGTTCCAGGCAGGCCAGTGGCGGCCCGGACCGAAGGCGTCATGAGACCCTCCACCGAAGCAAAGGCGCCCTCGACGGCCCGACGGAACTGCGAGGAAGCGGCCGACGGCACGGTGAAATCAACAACCCTCTGCCCGTTGCTGGCCAGATTGTTCCCGACGAGCTGGGCGTGAATGTCGCCGGAGACCAGAATCGCGTCATGTTGCGCGAGAAGATCGATGACCCCCTTGCGGAACTGCGGGAAACCGGCCGGCTCATCGGCGTTCAGAAGAAACTCGACGAGGAACTGGGCGGGAATCGATGCAGGGATCGTGACGCCGCTGATGGAACCCTGCGTCGGCAGAGTGACGCCGGACGGGAGATCCCCGAGCTCGAATTGGATGGGAGTGTAGGGAGTGGAACTGGCCACCACCCTCCAGGCACGACCGGCCGTGGAACTGGACGCGAGTGCCCCACCCAGGAATGACTGTTGCGCGCTGTCGAAGAAGGCCTGATCGCGGCCCATCGCACCACCGGAAAGCAGGAACGCCTGGTAGGTGTAGCCCGCATAGATCTGGAAGGTCTGGTTCACCACCTGATAGCGGCTGCCGAACTCACTGAAGAGGCTCGTCTTGCCGAGGAGGTAGTAGGAGAGACCCCGGGGCATCGCCGCCAAATCACTCGCGCCGAAGGGAGCGGGGAGACCGGCACCGGCGAAAACCTGATTGATGAAGGCGGCATCGCGAAGCCCCGTCACACTTGCCTCGGCATATTGCGCGCCCGTGGAGACGGGGGCCTGACCCGCCGGAAGCGCGGCGAAAGCAGCATCCGCCATGGCGCCGATGATGGCCTTGAAGGCCCCCTTGACCGAAGCCAGGGAGGGATCATCGATGTTCACGTAGGGCGCGAAGTTCCCACGGAGTCCCGGCCAGACCGCGGCGGAGAAGTCCGCAGCACTCAGGCCGTTCGCCGCCGCGAGGGTGGCGATGACGTTTTCTTCGGACATGGGCATCCCCGAAGGACAGACATCCTCGGGGATGAGGTGGTCGGCCCGACCCGTGCGGATGTCGGTGGTGATGAGGTCGAGGTTGCCCCCGAAGTTGAAGGCATCGTAGATGACCGTGTTGGGGTAGAGATCGGAGGAATCGATCTCCAGACCAAGGCCATCGTTGGCAAGCCCACGTTCGGTGGGAAGGAACTCCATCCAAGCCTGCTCGCCGTTGCGTTTCCGGGCGGTCTGCTGTTCGGCAGTCTTCCCGTCGAAGTAGGTGGCGTTGTCCCTCCAATTGTCATCGCTGAACTCATGGTCGTCCCAGATGCTGATCATCGGGAAAAGCTCATGGACGCGCTGCAGCTGACGGTCTTGGCGAATCGTCTTGTAGAGATCGCGGTAGTTGCCAATCGACTGGGCCGCAAAGTTACCGCCACCGAGGGCGATCGCTTCTGAAGGGTTGGAAAGAACCATGGCCCGATCCGGAGTGGTCGTCTGGAAGCCAGGGTCGCCGGTGGTCTCATACACGTAGTCGCCGAGATTGAGGACGAAGTCGATGGTCTCCGCCTCTTGGTCCGCAAGGTGCTTGAGGGCATTGAAGTAGCGGCCCACAAAGTCGTTGCAATTGATCGCGGCATACTTCACGACACGGCTCGATCCCGGAGCGGGCGCGGTGCGGGTGCGTCCGATGGGCGAGCGATTGCCGTTGTAGGTGAACTGGTAGTAGTAGGTCGTGTCCGCGGTCAGACCGGTCGCCTTGACCTTGACCACACCATCGTGGTCGGAGTCAGCGGTGAGGTTGCCCCCACCCCAGAGATTGGTTCCCCCGAGGGCGTCCGTCGTGCCGACAAGCGCCAGAGACCCCGAGGTGGTGAGATGCACCGTCACTTCACGATCCGCCTTGGTGTCGCCATCGAGGAGACGGGTCCAGAGCACCACACTGCTTTCGCGTGGATCACCGGACGCGACGGAGAGCGGGAAGAAGGGAGATCCGAAGGCAGGATCAACGCGGATGGTGAAGGACACGCTCGTGAAAAGCGGTGGAGTCCCCGCATCCGTGGCGGTGACCTGGATCACATGATCACCGAGGTCCACCGCAGTGGGTGTGCCGGAGAAGGTGCGAGTGGCGGGATCAAAGCTGAGCCATGCCGGCAGCGGACTGCCGTCTCCCCGGGTGGCGCTGTAGGTCAGCGCCTGCCCTTCGGAGTCGACAAACGTGCCGACGGGGAGCTGCATGGAGAAGGCACTGCCCTTCGTCGCGGATTGATCGGTGATCGTCATTCCGTTGAAGGGCGCCTGATTGTCCGAGCCGGTCACGCGGACGCGATAGGCGAGCACGACGGTGTCGTTGTCCAGACCCGAGTTATAAGTCTGGTTGACTCCGGCGGCATCCTTGTAGACCCCCGCCTGCGAGGCAAAATCGTTGTCGTTGCCGATGAAGAGGAAGTAGTCGTTCGGATTGGCCGGATCATTCGCTGAAACCATCGAGAGTGCTTCCCACTTCTCGCCGAGGGAGTTCAGGTCTCCCGGCGCCGCGTCGATGTTCAGATTGAAGCGTGACAGTTCCTGCGTCGTCGCGTCGATCTTGGCGAGCATGTTGAGGGCCTCCTTCCAGGACAAGGGCGTGACCGAGGCATTGAGCACGGCGCCCGGCGACACCGCGGCGGCTTCGGCATCGTAGGTTCCATCAATATCCGTGGCCCCGTTGAGTTCAGCGAGGAGGACCGATTTGAAGACCGGAGCACCCGCCGCGCCACGGCCGTTGCCATCGCGAGAGAGGATCAGGAGCTGGTGATCATTCAGAGCGAGGATGGCACTCTGGGCGCCGGTGCGGTCAACCCCGGGGGTGGCATCGGTATTCAGCCGCGGCAACTGGATCACATACTGAGACGCCGGATCACTCGGCGTATCGGTCGAGGAGATGTCGTAGACAAGAAGACGGGTGTTGTAGCGGTTCTGGTTGCCACTGGCGCTGTCCTGCAGGGTCGCGCTCTGAAGCAAGGCAAAGAGCTTGGACCCGTCCGGAGCTTGGGCGATGCCCTCCATGCCTTGGTTCTCACGACGCCCATTCAGGTTGGCAGGAGCATTCGCGAAGCTGGTCGTCCCCACCGGATTGTGGGGCACGAGCGCCTCGGGAAGTTGCAATTGACCGTCGATTTCACCCTTTGCATTGAAGTGGTAGATGTAGGGACCATACTCATCACTGACCCAGCCGGATCCAACCTTGGACGGCCTCGAATCGAGGATAAGGCCCTCGGCGTCCACCGTGAGACGGTTCGCGAAAGTGCCATCGCTCTGGGTGGTGTTCGCGGCATGCGCGGGAATGACCGCACCAAAAAGATTGACCTTGCCCGTCGCCAGCAAACCTGTCGAGAAAATGGACGGGGTGGCTGGATCGCCGTCATGGTCGTAGGTGAAACGCCGCGACCCCTCGAAAGTCAGCGCGATCTGGTTTTGCAACGTGGTCGGGGCCGCTCCGGTGTAGGGCGTGAAGGTGAACGAGAAGTCATTGAGTCGTGCCGCGTAGTTTGAGTAAATCGCACCGGAGTTGTAGCCGCGGTCGGGGAGGAAGTGGAAGGTGCCGGTGAAGGTTCCGTCAGTGTTCTTCTTCCATCCCGAGATCTGCATGTCGGAGACAGATCCGATCGACTCACCCGTGGCTGGATCAATCGCGGTGGCAGGAACCCGTCCCACGCCCTGCAGACCCAAGTTGACGAACTGCGTTCCGTTCACGTTCACACCTGCCGGATTCCAGATCCCGGTATTTGGAGTCAGGACATCGATTCCCGAATGGGTGTAGACCGGAAGGTAGGGCACCTCAATCGTAAAGGTCGTGGAGGTTGGCAGCCCGGGATTGCCGCCATCCGTGGCTGTGAGTTTCACCACAAGATTCCCGACGTCCAAGCCACCGGGAGTCCCGCTGAAGGTGCGGGTGGCGGGATCGAAGCTGAGCCACGCAGGCAGCGGGCTGCCATCTCCCCTCGTCGCCGAGTAGGTCAGCGGCTGTCCTTCCGGATCAACGAAGGTATCCGCAGCGAACTGAAGGGAGAAGGGGCTGCCACTGGAGGCGACTTGTGTGAGGAGGACACCCCCCAGTTCCGGAGCCTTGTTGATGACACCCGGCGAACCGAGCTCATTGACGCTGTTGGCCGCGACAAAGGCTCCATTATTCCCTGCAGCGCTGAACTGAGTGACCGCACCGTTGTCGATCAAGGCGGAGTTGTCGAAGGTCGCGAACGGAGCCACGGCGGGCGAGGCCCCGAAGGTGACCTTGGCACGGCGGACATTGCCGGAGTCGAAGAGGTTGACCGCGTCGCCGCCGGAGCTGAGACCCACGCCACTGCCGAAGTAGGTGCCCACCTGGAGACCGGATGGCGGGGCCGACCCGAACCAGTTGCTCCGGAACGCCGCGGCGGTCGAGGCAACCGTCTCCGTCTCGAGGAAGATGACCGACTCGCCCGGAGCGATCGCGGCGATCCCGTTCAGGGCCACCGCACCGATGGGCGACTCCGAGCTGTCATCCATTTTCCAACCCTCAAGGCTGACGACACGTGCCCCCACGTTCGTCACTTCGAACCAATCGGCGCCGACCGGGCTGTTGCCGCTGGACCAGGGAGCGACCTCGGTGATACGGAGCAATCCGGGCGCGGCGAAACCGGGAGAACCGATCTCGGTCGCGGCGCCGGCCGCGGGGAGGGCACCGTGAATGCCGACCACGCTGAGACGGGACACCGCGACCCCGTTGAGACCGGCGGTATTGTCGAAGGTCGGGTAGGAGGGGCCGGCCGGGGAAGTCCCGAAGGTGATGCCAGTGCGGACCTGGCCCGAGGGATCGAAGAGCCAGACCGCGTCGCCGCCCGTGCTCAAACCGAGGCCGGATCCCGAATAACTGCCGATCTGGAGACCGGAGGAGGGATTCGAACCGAACCAGGTGCTTCGGAACAGTGCAGCTTTACCGGAGAGATCGGCCGTCTCGATGAAGAGGACGGACTCGCCCGGAGCGATGCTGGTGATTCCGTTCAGGGCCGCGGCCGAACCGAAGGCCTTTGAACTGTCATCGATCTTCCAACCGGAAATGTCGACGGCACTCGGACTGATGTTGGTGACCTCGAACCAGTCGGCGCCAACGGCGCTGTTGCTGCTCGACCAGGGCGCCACCTCGGTGATGAGGAGGACCGGCGGTGGTGGCGTCTCGGGGTCCTGATCGGTCACGGTCAGGGTGAAGGGCTGCGTCGCATCGGGAGTGGTGCCGAGCGTGGCGTCATCGACTTGAAGGGTGACCTGGTAGGAGGACTTGGTTTCAAAGTCGAGGATCGTGCCCGACTTGAGGAAGAGGGTGTTTCCAACGAGCTCAAAGAACGCCGCGTCCGCCCCGGCAAGGCTGAGGGCGTTCGTTCCGAGACCGTCGTCGATCACGACGACTTCACCGAGCCGAAGCGGTGAAGTCATGCTCGTATTCTCGATCACCGAGGTGACGGCTCCGTTCAACGAGAGTCCCGTCGGAGCGGCGTTCGGCGCGGTCGCCGGCGCGAAGACCCAGAGTTCGGGGAAGTCGATTCCACCACCGCCGTTTTCATTGACGATGTAGAGGAAGCCGGCGGCGTCCATCGTGACCCCTTCGTGCTGCTGTCCGGCGACCGAAAGCGGATTGCCCGGGTCGGAGAACAGCTGGCGCGTGCTTGAGATCACGCCGCTGCGGTCGATGCTGACGAGCTTGCCGTCTTCCTGGCTCAGGACGATGAGATTTGGCTGCTGGGGCTGACCCGTCATCCCGGGAAGAAGGGAAAGCGCGAAGACATCCGCCACGTCGGTCATGCCGAGAAGGGCCGGGCTGAAGAGATCGGTCGAGTTCACGGTCGAGGCGGAACCATTCGAGGCGGTTCCGGCGGCGAAGTCCACCGTCGTCTGGAAGATGCCGATCGGGCTGATTTCCTTCAGGACGATGAATCCGCTCGTGAGGGGATCGTAGGAAAGGCCCTCGGTGCCGGTGTTGTCGACGAAGGTGCCGATCTTCACCGTCTGCGTTTGGGCACGTGTCAGGGTGGTGCCCGCAGCATAGGTAAACTTCACAAGCTGGCGGTCGCGTTCCTCGGACATCACGAACTGGCCGCCACCGACGTAGGTGATGCCTTCGATATCGTAGAATTCGGTCCCCTGAGGGCTCGAGCCAAGAGCCAGGGTCATCGTGTCAGTGAGCACACCGGTTTTCGAAACCTGCGTCACCGAGCGCCCGCCGTCGGCGACGACGAAGAGCGTGTCGGTATCCCAGTTGTAGGCGACACCCGACGCCTCCTGGCAAAGAAGGTTGTGGGTGGGAGTGCCGGCCGGCAGAGCGGTGAGAAGCGGCTCGGGGAGGCGATGGCGACCGACCCGGACGTAATTTGAGAGATCCACGGAGGTGATGGGAGCGACGACGTCCACCGAGATGGTGTCGCTGTCGAAATCACCGCCGGCGTTGCTGGCCCGCACCCAGAAATTCGTCGATCCGGTGAGCGCCGAAGTCAGCAAGGTGGGCGAAGTCGCCCCACTGATGGGATTGCTCGTGTCCCCCTTGCTGCCCTGATACCACTGGAGGGTCGGAGCGGGATAACCGCCCGCAGCGACGCGAAGGGTCGTGACCCCGCCACTCGCGATGGTGCTGCCTCCCAACACCTGAGTCAGGGAAGGCACGACGACATCGTCGTTGGTGATGGTCGCCGTCCCGGAGGCCCGTCCGATGACGGTATCGGAGACCGTGTTGACCAGATTCGAAAGGGTGACGACGATCGTCTCGTCGAGCTCGGTTTCGGTGTCGCCGTTGAAGGTCAATTCGATCGTCTGGGTCGCGGCACCTCCTTCGGTGAAGGTGAGGGTGCCGGAGGCGAGGGTCGCATAGTCCGTGACGGGAGTCGCCGTGCCGCCGGTGACGGCATAGTCCACCGTGAAAGCCGTCGCGGTGTCGCTGCGGGTCACCGTAAGCGCAAGAACCTTCGTTCCGGCATCACCCTCTGCCGTCGCGTTGTCGGAGAGGCTCACGGTGCGCACCACACCGAATCCAGGAGATCCCAGGTCGGTGGCCGGGGCGACCGCGGAGAAGGTGCGGAGGTTCGTGCCGCTCGCGGCCGTGTAGCGCGGGCTTGTGGTGCCCGAGGACGTCACCCAGACGAGCGACTGCGATTCGGCCGTGCCGCCCGCCGACGAACCCGCGTGACCTCCCACCGAGGCGGTGCCGTCCTCCCGGGTGAAGCCGCCGATTCCATAGCTGAAATAGAACAACTCGTTTTGCTGGGCATCAAAGAAGGAGACGCCGTCGTTCTGCCCCAGACCCGGCGCACCGACGCTCTGGAAGACCTGCACCGAGGCCGGGATTCCCCACCACGCGCGGAAATCCGCCGCGGACGCGGCAGTGAAGATCACCGACTCGCCGGGGGCAATGGTCGTTCCAGCCGGAAGCTTGTAAGCCTGCGCCGCGGAAGCGCTGCGGCCGCTGTCGTGCCACGAGTAGCCGCTGAGGTCCTTGGAGGTTGAGCCAATGTTGGTGAGCTCCCAGAAGTCATTCGCGGTGACAGGCTTGCCTGCCGACTGGCTGGATTGGACTTCGGTGAGGAGGAACGAGGTGTCGAGCACATCGCCATCGTCCTCGACAGTGAGGTCGAGCGTGCCCGGCGTCGCGCCAGTTGCGGTCGCGGTGAGGGTGACGGTCTTATTGCCATCAGGGAAACCATCGTTCACCGCGGAGATGTCGAAATTGACCGAAGCTTGGCCGTCCGGAATCGTGACGGAAGCAGGCACGGCGGCTTCGGTCGTGTCACTGGAAGACAGCGTCACTTCGAGCGATCCCGTGGTCGATCCGGAGCGGGTCACGGAACCGACCGAGGCGGGATTCGAGGCGCTCTCGGAAAAGGTCGAGGGAGTCGCGCCGATCGTGAGCAGGATGGATCCGCCGCCGCCCGCCACGAAGCCACTGATTCCAGGGGAGCCAACGTCCGAAGCGTTCTCCGCCGACGCGAAGGCACCCGAATTTCCGGCGACAGCGGCGAGGTAGCGGGGAGCAGTGATGCCATGGACCGGATCCCAGAGGACCGACGCCGTTCCGGAACCGCCCGCGGACGCACCCGCATGGCCTCCGGCAGAAGCCGCTCCGTCAGATTTCGTGAACCCACCCGCCGCGTAGCTGAAGTAAGCCCGTTCGGTGCCGGCCGCATCGAAGAGAGCCACGGCATCGTTGCTACCCAATCCCGGAGCCGCGCCCGTGCTGATGACCTGGACCGTCTCCGCGATCCCCCACCACGTCCGGAAGGTCGCGGCGGCAAGACCGGTGAAGACGATGGACTCTCCTGGAGCGATCGTCGTTCCGGCAGGAATCGTCACGGCCGCCAAATCGGCTGGATTGCGGCTGTCGTCATCCCATTTCCAGTCACTGAGATCCACCGCATCGGCCCCGATGTTGGTGAGTTCCCAGAAATCGTTCTTCCCGGTCGAGGCCTGACTGGACTGAACCTCGGTGATGAGGAGCTTCACCTCAGACTGGGGTGCCAGGGCGATCCCGCGGAACGAGGTCTTGGCCGATGCCGTCGCCAGAAGAGCAGGGGTCGCTGAAATCGTCGCATTGTAACCCGCGGCATCCGCGAGACTGACCAACTCCCCTCCTCCGGCCGCCGCCGTCCCACCCTTGCGCGTCGCGTAGAGAGTCACAGTCGTTCCGCTGACGACACCGGTGAGGCCACGATAGGCATCGGAGTGGACACCGGCGATGCCGTTCGCCGTCCAAGTCCCGCTGACGAGAGAGAACTTGCGAATGCCCCCGGTCCCGGCGGTGTTGGTGTCGTCCGCGATGTAGACCGTATCAACACCCGCGACTTCGGTGCTGAGGTCCGCGAAAAAGAAAGCGTAGGGAGATCCCGACGTCGGGATCCCGGAAAGATTCGTGATGGCTTGACCGGTCGCTTCGGGCAGCCCGGATCCGACCGTCCCGAGCCGAACGGCCGTTCCGCTGCCGGTCGTCGTGTAGAGTTGCCCTCCGACGATTCCGAGTTGGCGGAGGTTGGTCACCGTCGTGCTGATGTCCGTCGAGGTCGAGGCTCCGAGCGAGGCGAGACGAACTCCGCCGGCACCGCCGGACGTCCAGAACTTGGTTCCATCGACTGAGACCGCGCTGCGCGGATTGTTGCCGGTGGCGTAGTCCGACAGTGCCGTCGAGGTGTCCACCGTTCCCGCCGCACTCACCCGACCGATCACCCGGTTCACCGTCGCCGAAGCGGAACTGGTCAACGACGCGGAGTGGGGAGGAGTCACGTCATAGCCGGTCAGGATCAGAAACCTTCCGTCGGCACTCCGCGTGAGGAGCCCCTCCGAGGAGGCGGTGCCGCTCGCGACGAGACGCTTGTTCGAGCCGCTTACCGTCGTCGGCATCTCGATGGACTGCACGAGGACGCCCGCGGAGGTGTATTCATCGAGAAATACGGACGCTCCGGTGTTGAGAAGGTCGGAAGACCCGGCACCAATCCGGTAGATCACGAGATTCCCCGGCGTGAAGGGAGCTGACTGGAGCGCAGGAATCATCAGGCCGAAAATCGAGACGACGACGAGGGCGGCGAGTCGCGCGAAGGCCGGGGCACTGTAAAAGACCGATGGAATGTTCATGGGGCGTCGGAGCGGTGGGGTGATGGAAAGAATTACAAAGCGTGCCTTCGATGACATCGATTCACCGGTTTTCCAAAACCTCGCTTGCAACGATTCCGACAGGATCAGCCTTCCATGCCAAGCAACGGAAATTTCACCAAAATACTAAACTAACATCCCCATAAAAAATCGGTGTGCGCGTTTCGGCGGGGTAGACACGCGTTTCGAAATTGAAGAAAACGTCACATGCCGCATCTTGGCGAGCGGCTGCCGATGTCGCGATCGTTGCCGATGAACCGGATCGCCTTCGCCGCCGTTGTTTTGATTCCTTTGGCCGCGCTCGGCGCCCAAACCCTCGTGCCGCTCGAGGAAACCGAGCCGGTCCCGGAACTCACCACTTCCATGGGAGAACTGCAACGCCTGACACACAAGCTCGCGCTCTCGGCCGACGCGGGGAATTTTCCACTCGTCGAGCTCTACGCGCACGAATCCTTGCTGCAGATCCGGAAAATCCAGGCCGAGGTCCCGGAATACGAGGGCCAGCCCGTCGCCCTCCTCATCGACCGCATGGGACTCCCGGGATACGAGGCCATCCAGAAAGCGATCGCGGATCGGACGAACGACCCCGAGATCCTTGTCCGAGCGGTCGGGCAACTCGTGCAGAGCTGCAACGCCTGCCATGCCGCGACACAACGGGGTGCGATCCGCATCACCCTTGGCACCGACCACAATCCCTTCAACCAATCCTTCGCTCCATGAGATCCCTCCTCCTCTTCTTTTTCGCCGCAGCAACCTCGCTGACAGCGGCAGAAACACCCAACCGCGGGATCGTCCGCATCGAGGGCCGCACCGCCTCGCGGGAAACCAGCCACGGCCTCGGCTTCATCGTGGAGAAGGAGGGCTTCCTCCTCACCACCTACCGAAACCTCGTCGTGCCCTCGAGCGAAGATCTCCACGAGACCTTTCAGGTCCGCTCCGGCAACCGTGAGTTCTCCGCCGAGATCATCGGGGTGGAACCGACCATTGATCTGGCGATCCTGAAACTGAAAACCGAAGATATCTTCACGCCGGTCATCGCGGCGACCCAGCGGGAGATCGCCCCCGGCCAGAAAGTCGAGGCGACCACCTTCGCGGGATCCAACCTGACGATGATTCCGGGAGCGGTCACCGCCCTGAACACGAAGCAGTGCTACCAGCACAGCCTCGCCTCGACCATGTTCCGGGCAATGATCACGATTCCCGCGGCATCGATCGGGGGACCGGTCTTTCATGCGGACACCGGCGAAGTGGCGGCGATCTTCACCGGCTTTGATCCCGTTCCCGAGCCCGGCCATGAAGAAGTCGAAGGCGAGACCCACCTCCTCCCCATCGGGCTCTGCTTTAATATCTACGAAAGTCTCAAGACGAAACGCAGCCTGAAATCCCCCTGGACCGGCTTCTCGGTGCGCCCCCTCACCGACGCCGAACGCGCCTTTTTCCCCACCGCGAAAAAGCACCACGGCGGCGTCGCCGTCGAAGACATCTGGGAGAACAGCCCGGCCCAACGCATGGGAGTGAAAGAGGGGGATATCCTCGTGCAGTTTTCCTACAACCGGATCCTGAGCGTGGCCGATTTCCAGAAGTGGCTCTACATGTATGGCGTGGAGCACCAAGTCAAATTGACCTTCCTCCGCAACGGCAGCGACTACCTCTCGGTCGACTACCTGATCGAGGAGCGTCCCGAGTGGGCCAAGCCAAAGTAGCTCGCGGTTTCGGACGACACCCGGGGACCGAACCAGGACCGGTCGTTCGAATCACTTCCGCCAGAGCCACCGCATCGAATCCGGAAAGCTCGCACCGCCGTGGTTGCCGTTGTGGGCGCCCTCGCCGAAGACGAACTCGTAATCGTAGCCCGCGAACTTCAGCGCCGCGGCCATCTCCTGATTAGCGAGGGGCCAGTTGCCGTGTTCGTTGTCGAGATCGTTCGAGCCGTCCTGAAGGAAGACGCGGAGCGGCTTTTTCTCCGTCTTGCGGATGAGCGAGGGATAGACGTGCCCGCCGCGGATGTTCGTGAAGCTGCCGATGTGACTGAGGACCTTGCGGAACAGATCGGGCCGCTCCCACGCCACGGTAAAGGCGCAGATCCCGCCCGAACTCATCCCGCAGATGGCGCGTTGGCCGGGGTCGTCGGTGAGGCGCAGGGTCTTGCCGACCTCGGCGAGGATTTCCTTCTCGAGAAACTCGGCATACTTCGCGTCGAGGGAATCATACTCGACCGAGCGGTTGCTCCCCACGCCCTCGGGGGCCTTCCACTTCTGGGGCTCCTTCAGTTCCTCCGCGAACCAGCCCGGATTGATAAAAATCCCGATCATCACCGGCAGTTCTTTCGCCGCGATGAGATTGTCGAGCACCACCGGGACGCGCACCTGACCCTTTTCATCGACGTAGGCGTGTCCGTCCTGGAAGACCATCACCGCCGCCT
>Ga0172376_10005416_pt1 | contig 14258 bp, 11 predicted proteins | sample Lak35m_FD_121114 | JGI IMG/M metagenome (GOLD analysis project Ga0172376, IMG submission 121114) | Freshwater microbial communities from Kabuno Bay, South-Kivu, Congo - kab_092012_35m | ecosystem: Environmental > Aquatic > Freshwater > Lake | place: Democratic Republic of the Congo: South-Kivu...
AGGCTGACTTCCAGTTGCTTGATCTCGAGCCGGGTTACCTCGATCTCCTGCTGCAGGCGGGCCTCGATTTGCCGCATCTCTTTCTGCAGGCTGACTTCCAGTTGCTTGATCTCGAGCCGGGTTACCTCGATCTCCTGCTGCAGGCGGGCCTCGATTTGCCGCATCTCTTTCTGCAGGTTGACTTCCAGTTGCTTGATCTCGAGCCGGGTCGCACCAATCTCCTTTTGCAGGTCGGCCTCGATTTGCTTGAGTTCAATCCGGGTTGCGTCCACACCCTTGTGCAGCGCGGTCTCCAGTGCCTTGGTTTCCGTCCGCGACTTTTCGATTTCCAGCCGGATTTCCTCGATGTCCTTTTTGAGGCGCAGTTCGGTCTCACCCAGATTTTGCCGGGTCACCATGTCCTTGAGATCAGGGTATCGCTCGTCCAGTTCACTGAGTGCCTGAACGATCAACCGCGAGCGGGTTTTTTCATCCACGGCTTCCGACAGTTGTTCATAGAGATTCAGGGCGTACGCACTCATGGGGGCAAGCTCTCCCGGGTCAGGGTCAATGGGCACCTGCAAGCCAACAACCACGCCAGCAGGGTGTTTTGATCGAAGGGCCAGCCCAGTTCCGTACCGGTGACGGCTTCGGCGATGACCGGTATCCGGGTTCCGTAGCGGGCCAGGAGTTCATCATCCCCGGCAATGTCCCGGTATTCCACCAGACAATTACCGGGTATTCGATCCACGCAAAGTAACAGCAGTTCCCCGGCCTGTTCACAGAGGTGACAGGCCGGGGTTCCGTACAGGTACACGCGCAACGATTTCGTCTCAACCGGGTTCATAAGCCAGTATCGAACCCAGCCAGCGTTCCATGTCTGCGGTCGAGCGTTGTTTGCGGGCCGCATAATCGGCAATCTGGTCGCGGTTGATTCGTCCGGTGTTGAAGTAGCGGGCCGCCGGGTGGGAAAAATACCAGCCACTGACCGAGGAGGCCGGATACATGGCAAAGGATTCGGTCAGACGGATACCGGTCGCCGCCTCGGCATCCAGCAACGCGAACAGGGTGGCCTTTTCGGTATGATCCGGACAGGCCGGATAACCGGGGGCCGGGCGGATGCCACGGTACTCTTCTGCGATCAATTGCGGATTGGACAGGCTTTCATCGGGTGCATAGGCCCAGAATGTCCGGCGCATTTTCTGGTGCATGAGTTCGGCGAAAGCCTCTGCCAGACGATCCGCCAGCGCCTTGAGCAGGATGCTGCGGTAATCATCGTGTTCGCGGGCAAAGGCATCCAGCCAGGTTTCGATGCCCTCGCCGGTAGTCACGGCAAATCCTCCCAGATAATCGGCGACCCCGCTGCCCTCAGGGGCAATGAAATCACTGAGACAGTAATTGGGCTGGCCCGGTGGCTTCTCGGTTTGTTGCCGCAGATGATGCAGCACGGTGCGTACCGCCTGGCGGGTGTCATCCTGGTACAACACGATGTCGTCCCCCCGTGAGGCCGCCGGAAACAGCCCGACCACCGCCCGCGCCCGGAGCCAGTTCTGCTCGATCACGGTTTTGAGCATGGCCTGTGCGTCGGCGAACAGCACGCGGGCCTGCTCACCGACGACGGCATCGTCGAGAATGGCAGGAAAACTGCCAGCCAGTTCCCAGGTCTGGAAGAAGGGTGTCCAGTCGATGCAGGCAGCAATTTCCTGCAAGGGATAACCCTCGAAGACCCGACATCCCAGGAAAGCCGGAACCGGCGGTTGATAATGTTGCCAGTCGCCTTTGAAAGCATGGGCTCTGGCCGCTTCGAGCGAACGCAGCGGCTGGGTTTCCCGTCGACCGGTATGCCGCTGCCGAACCGCAGCATACTCCTCCCGGATACGGGCCACATAGTCGCTACCCAGTTCCTCGCTCAACAGGCTGCCTGCCACGCCCACAGCCCTGGACGCATCGGTGACGTAGACCACGGGATGACTGTAACCGGGTTCGATCTTGACGGCCGTATGGGCCCGCGACGTGGTGGCACCGCCAATCAGCAGGGGAATCCGGAAACCCTGCCGTTCCATCTCGCGGGCAACGTGTACCATTTCATCGAGTGAGGGGGTAATCAACCCCGACAGGCCGATCATGTCGACCTGCTGTTCGCGGGCTGCCGCCAGAATTTTATCGCAGGGCACCATGACCCCCAGATCGATGACCTCGAAACCGTTGCACTGCAACACCACGCCGACAATATTTTTACCGATGTCATGCACGTCACCCTTGACAGTAGCCATGAGGATACGACCATTGGAGCGGGCTGGAGCCCCTGCTTTTTCAGCATCCATGAAGGGGGTCAGGTAAGCCACGGCCTTCTTCATGACCCGGGCCGATTTGACCACCTGCGGCAAAAACATCTTGCCCGCGCCGAACAGGTCACCCACTACATTCATCCCGGCCATGAGCGGCCCTTCGATCACCCGCAGCGGTCGGCCCAGTTCGAGCCGGGCCGCTTCGGTGTCGGTCTCGATGTATTCATCCAGCCCCTTGACCAGGGCATGTTCCAGCCTTTTTTCCACCGGCCACGCACGCCAGGCCAGGTCTTCCTTTTTCTCGGCGGCCTGACCGTCTCCCCGGTATTGGTCGGCCAGGGCCAGCAGGCGTTCGGTGGCATCGGTACGGCGGGCCAGGATGACATCCTCCACGGCCTCACGCAGGCTTTGGGGGATTTCCTCGTAAAGGGCCAGTTGACCGGCATTGACGATGCCCATGCTCATGCCGGCCCGGATGGCGTGGTACAGGAAGACGGCATGAATGGCTTCCCGCACCGGGTTGTTACCCCGGAACGAGAAGGACACATTGGAAACCCCCCCGGAAATCAGGGCATGAGGCAGGTCACGGCGGATGACCGCCGCCGCCTCGATGAAATCCAGGCCATAACGATTATGTTCTTCGATGCCGGTAGCGACCGCAAAAATGTTGGGATCGAAGATGATGTCCTCGGCTGGAAAATTCAAGTGCTGTACCAGCAAATGGTAGGCACGGGTGCAGATATCCCGCTTTCTGGCCAGGCTATCGGCCTGACCCTGTTCATCGAAGGCCATGACAATGATGGCCGCGCCGTAGCGGCGGGCCAGCCGGGCCTGCCTGAGAAAGCTGGCCTCGCCTTCCTTGAGTGAAATCGAGTTGACGATGCCCTTGCCTTGCAGACACTGGAGACCGGCTTCGAGAATCTCCCATTTGGAGGAGTCCAGCATGACCGGAACCCGGGCAATGTCGGGTTCGGAGGCAATGAGATGAAGGAAGCGCACCATCGCGGCTTTTGAATCGAGCATGCCTTCATCCATGTTGATGTCGATGATCTGGGCTCCGTTATCCACCTGCTGGCGGGCTACCTCGACGGCCTGCTCGTAGCGTTCCTCCTTGATGAGCCGGCAAAAGACGGCCGAACCGGTGACATTGGTGCGCTCACCAATGTTGACAAACAGCGAGTCGGGGCCGATGTCGAACGGTTCCAGTCCGGATAAACGGCACTTCGGTGCCAGGGTTGGTACAACACGCGGCGGGTAGTGTTCTACCGCATCATGAATGGCCTTGATATGTGCGGGGCGGGTACCGCAACACCCGCCGATGATGTTCAGAAAGCCTTGTTCGGCCCACTCGGCGATTTCGTGTGCCATGGCTTCCGGTGTTTCATCGTAGCCACCGAATTCATTGGGCAAACCGGCATTGGGATGGGCCGAAACGTGGGTATCGGCCAGGGCGGACAACTCCTCGATGTACTGACGCAGTTGTGGCGCACCCAGGGCGCAGTTAAAACCGAATGACACCGGTTGAACGTGGCGCAGGGAATTCCAGAAAGCCGCTACGGTTTGACCGGACAGGGTGCGACCGGAGGCATCGGTGATGGTGCCTGAAATCATGACCGGCACACGAATGCCGTTCGCCTCGGCAAAGCCGTCCACTGCAAAGGCAGCGGCCTTGGCATTGAGGGTATCGAACACGGTCTCGATCAGGATCAGGTCGGCCCCTCCGTCGATGAGTCCACGCAAGGCCTCGGTATAGGCCTCTACCAGTTGGTCGAAATGAATATTACGAAAACCGGGGTCGTTGACATCCGGTGAAATGGAGGCGGTACGGTTGGTCGGCCCCAGTACGCCGGCCACGAACCGGGGACGGTCCGGGGTGCGGGCCGACATGGCATCGACGACCGCCCTGACCAGGCGGGTGGATTCGAGGTTCAGTTCGTAAGCCAGGTCTTCCATACCGTAATCGGCCAGACTGACCCGGTTGGCGTTGAAGGTGTTGGTTTCGATGATGTCGGAGCCGGCTTCCAGGTAAGCCGTATGGATGGCCTGGATGATGTCGGGTCGGGTGAGCGACAGCAGGTCGTTGTTGCCTTTGAGATCATGCGGCCAGGTGGCAAAACGCGCCCCCCGGTAATCGGCTTCGGTCAGTTCGTAACGCTGGATCATGGTGCCCATGGCACCGTCCAGAAACAGGATACGTTCGGACAAGGCCTGTCTGAAAAGAGAGGTACGGGAGTGGAAATCGATCATGGAAGCCTGTCTGAGTAACTGAAAGGTAAAGAGGCTTATTCTATTGCATGACGAGGGGTGTTTGGGGATTTCTTGCCATCCGGAAACAATTGGTGTCACAATTCAACCGGTTCGCACATCCCGTTGTCATTACACCCGGACAATCGGCAGGCCGGGCACTCCATCAAAGTCAAAAAATCATCAACCGCAGGGAAACTTATGTCTACAACACTTATCCGAAGGCTGGGTCTGCTGGGCTTGCTGCTCGGCAGTTCACCGGCGTGGTCCGATATCTTCATCAACGATATCAGCGAGATTGCCGGCACCTGGCAACTGGAATCGGTTGCTGCTGCACTCAACAAACCAAAAATAGAAGAGAAAAGAACCTGGGAATTCAAACCTGAAGGTATCATCGTGACCTCGGGCTTCAACCGGCACTTCGGTGCCACGGACAGGCACGAATGGAAATTCGGAATCATCGATGGAAAGATCGTATCCGAGACCCCCGGACGCCCCAGCAAGCCACTGGAATACGTACTTTATGAAAAAACCAGCGATACCATGATCCTCAAGGGCGGTATCGAAGGTTTTTATTTTTTCAAGAAATGATGAGGAGAGTAAAATGTTCAAACAGATGTTCCAATTCCGCAAGGACGATCTGATCATGTGGGCCGGTATCGGTGCCTTCAGCCTGATAATCCTGGCTGCCCTGAGTCTCATCGGCAGCAATGGCTTTTTGATCCTGAAGGATCTGCTCGGACTGGCGGTGGTTATCCTGCTGCCGGGTTATGTCATCGTCAAACTGTACCTCGACAACTTTCAGGTCAGTGAGAACATGACCAAGGATCCTGACGTAAACAAGGCCATCGACAAGATCATCATGTCGATGGGCTGTGGTGTGGCCTGCATCATTCCGCTCAACTTCCTGTGGAACTACCTGCTGACCATGGGGGGCGGTGAAAGTGCCAAGGGCAATATCTGGGGTAACGTGGACGAAGAAATGATCTACACCGGCAGTGCCACTTACCGTGCCCTGTTCACCGTGATCCTGGTTTTGGCCATCGCCATCGGTACGAAAATCTATCTGCTCAAAAAGAAGCAGTCGACGACCTGAGGTTGATCATGCAAGGCCCGCACGAATCGCCTGGTAAACCTTCTTTATGGCAAGTCATCGGCAGCGTTCTGGCCGCCGGTTTTGGTGTACAGAGCCAGCACAACCGGGAACGTGACTTTACCGGCGGCTCGGCCAGTCAGTACATCATTGTGGGAATCATCGCAACGGTGCTGTTCGTGGCAACCCTGTTAGGCATCATCAGCCTGATCCTTTAGGTGCTGACACTGAGGATGGCAGAAGAAGAAAGCGGAGCGGTCAAATCACAAACCGCATCATTCTTCTGCCTTCTGCCTTCTGCCTTCTGCCTTCTGCCTTCTTTTGTCAGGCTTTGATCATCCTTCAGGCTTTTCCCCGATTTCGCTGCGCTGCATCGGGGCTACGGTCGGCATTTCGGTCGGACTCAGGCACCTGTTCCAGGCGGTCAGTCCCAGATTCAGGATGACCGGGCCAATGAACAGCCCGGGAAAACCGTATTGCACGAACCCGCCCACGATACCCAAAACGATCAGCAGGAAGGGAATCCGCACATTCTGGCTGATGATCCAGGGACGAATCAGGTTATCCACCCAGCTCACCACCAAAGCCCCCCACAAAAACAGGCCCAGTGCGGCCCACGTCTGCCCATCGAGCAGTAGCGAAACACTGGCCGATACCCAGACCAAGACCACCCCGAAGGGGATCATGCCGAGTAAAAAAGTCAACGACCCCAGCAACAAGGGAGCCTTGAGTCCAGCCGCCAGGTAGCCCAGGGTTGCTATCAGGCTTTGACCTGCCGCCGTCAGTACGATGCCGTAAACCACGGCTCGGGTGGTGGATTCCACCACGCCGTAGTAAGCGGGCAGTTCAGCACCCAATAGCCGGGTCAGGGCGTGTTTTATCGAGGTCGCAATCCACTGACCGTCCCGGTACAAAAAAAACATGATGAAGAGGGTCAAGCCTCCCCGGGCCATGCTAAAACCAACGCCGCCCAGCATGGCCATGAGTTGTGTGCCGACCTGCTTCAAGCCGGGCACCCCGTAGTGGCGCACCAGACCCTGCAGGGTTTCAAAAGGCGTGAGCAGAAAGGTCAGTTGCTGGCCCGGTACGGTCACATCGGTCAGCCAATCAGGCAGTGCCAGGGGCCGTTCCAGCCAGGCCGATACATCGGCGTAGAGTTCAGCCCATTCCCGTTGCAAAAAAAACAACCCGCTGGCCAGGGGAAGCAGCAATATCACCACGATGCCCAGCGGAATCAACAAGGCACTCCAGTGCTGCCGCCCCCCCAGCCAGCGTGTCAACCCCTCATGCAGCGGCCAGCTGGCGTACACAAAGATGACTGCCCACAGCAGTGGCTCCAGCAGGGGCCAGAGCAAATGCAGGATCAACAGGCACAGGCTCCAGACCGCAAGATGAACGGCATTGACCGACATGCGGGTTACGGCGTACTACCACCCGCCCCGACCAGCACCGTTTGCATTTTGGCCGGGTCGATGCGGCGGAGGAAAGCCTGGCGAATCTCTTCCCGGGTGACGGCATTGATCCGGTCGGTGTAGGTATCCAGATAATCGAGTGGTCGGTGATAAAACGCGATACCGGCCACCTGTTCGGTCAGTTTCTGGTTGCTGTCGAGTCGCAGTACAAAACCACCGATGATGTTCTTGCGGGCGGCTTCCAGTTCGATCGCCGCCGGGCCGCGCTCGACGAACCCCTTCAGGGTATCGAGTGCCACCTGCAAGGCCTCTCCGGCTTTTTCGTTACGGGTTTGCAGGCCGATTTTCCACGGGCCGGCTTCTTTCTGCGGATAAAAATAACTGTGGGCACTGTAGGACAAACCCCGTTTTTCCCGCACTTCCTCACTGATCAGCGAGACCAGTCCGCTGCCGCCCAGAATATGATTGCCTACATAGAGCGGAAAATAATCCGGGTCATTGACCTTCAGCCCCAGACTGCCGATCAGGATGTGGGTTTGAGCCGAAGGGTAAGTGGTTTTTTCGGTAGCGGCGGCTGTTTTGGCCACCGGTTGCGGCAGGGCGGGTGGTAGCTCACCGACCGGTAACGGGCCGACCAGATGATCCGCCACCCGCTCGGCATCGGCACGGGAAACCTCACCCACCACCACGACCAGGGCATTGCGCACGGTGTAGTAACGTTGATGAAAGCGAACCAGGTCATCCCGGTTGAGGGCGTTCAGGGTTTCGGTGAAACCGTCTTCGGGATGGGCGTAAGGGTGATCACCGTAGAGCAGTTTGTTGAAGGCAATCTCGGCCAGTTCATCGGGTGATTCGCCGCGCTGCTGGATACCCACCAGGGCACGTTGCCGTTCGCGCTCGAAATCAGCCGGGTCGAAGCGGGGATGGGCCAGGATGGCAGCCGCCGTGTCCAGGGCCACGTTCAGTTTATCCGGCAACGTCAGGCTGCGTAGCGACAGCCAGGCCATGTCCCGCGACACGCCCGTACCCAGTTGTGCCCCCACGCCATCAAGCCGGTTGGCAATGGCATCGGCATTCCAGTCATCCGCTCCGGTATCCAGCAAGGCCGAAGTCATGGCTGCCAGTCCGAATCGTTGCTCATCGCGGGCACTGCCGGCATCAAAAACCACCCGGATGTCCACCAGTGGCAAACCTTGGGTCGGCACATGGTAGACCGCAACCCCTTTGGGCGTGGTCCAGTGATCGATAGCCGGGGCCGCCGCCAACAGCGGACTGAACCAGGCCAAAAACCACAGAACGATGAACGGTAAACGGTTAACGGACATGAGCACCTCCGGCATTGGGGGATTCTTCAGGCAACGAAACCCCTTCCGGCAACGGCAAGGGTTCGAGCTGGGCGATATTGAGGTGGTCTTCCACCAGATATTTGCGGGCCACTTCCAGTACCTGTTCCGGGGTAACCGCCGTGATGCGGTTGACGTAATCGCCGACGGTCTGCCAGCCCAGCCCCACGGTTTCTGCCATACCGATCTGCATGGCTTGATAGAACATGGAATCGCGCTGGTAAACATTCTGCGCCACCACCTGGGCCTTGACCCGTTCCAGTTCATCGGCAGGTACGGCTGCCTCGCGCAACTGCCTGACTTCATCCAGCAGGGCTGTTTCGAGTTCGGCCAGGGTTTTGCCCTGGGCCGGGGTGCCTTCCAGGGCAAAGACGGTAGACAGGCGGGCATAAAGGTCATAACCGGCTCCGGCTCCGGCGGCTATCTGACGGCCCCGTACCAGACGGCTGGACAAGCGGGCACCGTTGCCGCCGTCCAGTACGCCAGCGGCGACTTCCAGGGCATAGGCTTCCCAGTCTGCTGTCGCGGTCTTCAGGGAGGGTGTCTTGTAAGCCAGGCTGAGATACGGCAGTTTGGCCGGGACGCGCAGGCTCATGCGCCGTAATCCGTGTTGTTCCACTTCGCCTTGCGGCTTCAACACGGGCCGGGTTGCGGGTTTTAGTGAGCCAAAATACTTTTTGGCCTGTTTGAGTACTTCCTCCGGTTTGACATCGCCCACCACGACCACGGTGGCATTGTTGGGCGCGTACCAGCGTTTATACCATTGCCTGAGATCATCGAGGGTCAGGCCGGCGACATCATCCGGCCAGCCGATCACCGGATTGCGGTAAGGACTGTTGGTGAAGGTGACGGCGGAAAAATGTTCGTCGAGGCGGGCACGGGGCTGATCGTCGGTCCTGAGCCTGCGCTCCTCCAGCACGACCTGTTGCTCCTTGTCGAATTCGGCCTGCAACAAGCGCAGATTCCTCATGCGGTCGGCTTCCAGCTCAAAGCTGACGGGCAGACGGCTTTGCTCCAGGGTCTGGAAGTAAGCCGTATAATCCCGTCCGGTAAAAGCGTTTTCTCGCCCCCCGTTTGCTGCGATAATGCGGGAGAATTCGCCGGGCGGATGTTTGACCGTACCCTTGAACATCATGTGTTCGAGCAGGTGTGAAACCCCGGTAATTCCACCGTACTCACTGCTGGAACCGACCTTGTACCAGACTTGCGATACCACCGCCGGTGAGCGGTGATCTTCCTGTACCAGAACTTTTAATCCGTTGCCCAGCTTGAATTCATGCAACGGGGATTCTGCAGCGTGCAGTCCCAGCGGCACCAACAACCAGGCCATGCGGAGTCCACGAAATGACATGTGACACTCTCCCGAGTTTGAATTAAAAAGACAGTTTATAACCCAGGCACCTATCCGCGATGAATCCGAATCAATCCAACGTAACCACCCCTCTGCCCGTATCCTGGAAAACTTACCTGGGTCTTTGCAAACTCAAGGTGGTCGGGCACATCGTATTCACTGCCGTCATCGGCATGTTTCTCGCGGTGCCAGGCTGGCCCCCACTGGCTGAAGCCTGGTGGGGCAGTGTAGGTATCGCCCTGGCCGCCGCCTCGGCAGCCGCCCTCAATCACTTGCTGGATCGGGAAGCCGATGCCGGGATGGCCAGAACGCAGAACCGACCACTTCCACAAGGACAAGTTCAACCGCGTGAGGTGGTGATTTTTGCCCTGGTTCTGGGCGGCCTGTCCCTGCTGATACTGGAATACCTGGTGAATACCCTCACCATGGTACTGACCTTTTTCTCGTTGATAGGCTATGCCGTGATCTACACGGTCTACCTGAAGCGGGCCACGCCACAAAATATCGTGATTGGCGGGGCCGCAGGGGCCGCCCCCCCCGTGCTGGGCTGGTGTGCCGTGACCAACCAGATCCACCCTTACGCGCTGTTACTGTTTTTGCTGATTTTTGTGTGGACCCCGCCGCATTTCTGGGCCTATGCCATTGCCAAACAGGAGGACTACAGCAAGGTCAACATTCCGATGCTGCCGGTGACCCACGGTATCGAAATGACCCAGTTACACATTTTGCTGTACACCGTCCTGCTGTGCCTGGTCAGCCTGTTTCCCTACCTGACCGGCATGAGCGGTTTGATCTACCTGATCGCGGCCATGGCTTTCGGGGCAGGTTTCCTCTACTACGCCATTCGCCTCAGACAACGGGCAGAGCCTGCACTGGCCATGCAGACCTTTGGTTATTCGCTGGTTTATCTGGTGGGGGTGTTCTCGGCCCTGTTGATCGATCATTACTGGATGATCCGGTAACGCCTCCCCCCGGCATCCTTGTGAATCGATGTGAATCGAAATGAATGAATTGATCCGGAATACCCTGATGAGTCTGTTGGCCCTCGATGGCTGCCTCTATGCCGGGACTGATTGGGTCAGTGCCCTGGAGCAACTGGCCTGGCTCGGCCTGCTGTTTTTGCTCGATGCGGAAGTTCGTTTTCACCTGACGGCCTTCCGACTTCGGATATTGCAGGCCATACGCGGTGGCCTGGGCCTGCTGATACTCGGTGTTTTTGTCAGTCATGTTCTCCATACGGACGGGCTGGACACCCTCAATACGCTGCTCTGGTTTGCCATTGTCATCAGCATGGAACTGGAAATCAGATTTCCGCCCGGATCGAAAAAAGCCCGGCGGCTGCAAACCGTTCATAACGGCGTATTGTTACCCGGCCTGGTACTGATGGTCGGCCTCTGGAGTTGGCAGGCTGCCTGGCTCGATGCCTGGGATGCCCTGCTGTGGCTGGCGGCCTATGTCATCCTCGAACGGGATATCCGGGCAGCCCCGACGCTGAGCGAAAAATGCTGAAACACCTACCCGCATGACCCTCCCCGATACCCCCAAAGACAATCTCGACAGCGTACTGTCCGATCCCGGCCTTCCCGGCATGTTTTACCAGACCGGTGGCTTGATACTGGTCACGGGTGTCATTCTGACCGGGTTCAATCTGGTCACCCCCGGAGCCGGTTTGAAACCGGGTGGCCTGGTCATCATGAGTATGGGTGTGATCATGCTCTTGCTGACCTGGCATAAACGGATCAAATGGGCGGCTACCCTGCTTTGCTGGCTCGGTGTGCTGTCGGTACTGCCGCTTGCTTACACGACCACGGGTTTGCAAAGTACGGTCTGGGCGATGGGATACCTGTTTATTTTTGCCGGTACCTGGTTACTGGGGAAGCGTACCGGTTACCTGATGGCAGGGCTCAGCCTGGTTTATTCGCTACTGCTCTACCTGTTACATAGAAGCGGACATTCCTTCGACTACATCTACCCGTTGGAAAACCTGCTGGCAATTGCCGTATCGATGATCAGCAACACCCTGATCATGGGTGTCCACATGAACGATGCCTTTCAGCGCAAATTCCGGCAACTGCATGACTCCCGGCTGGAACGGGCGGCTTCCGAAGCGGAGTTGTTTTCACTCATTGACAGCACACACGACCTGGTCTGGTCGGTCAGTGCCGATTCATTCCGGCTGGTCAAATTCAATCGGGCCATAGCCGGTTTTTTCCGACACCGGCACGGCATAGAACTCCGCTCCGGCATGGTTCCTGCCGATTATCTGCCTGACGATGCCTTGACGCACCGGTGGATCAGCCTGTACCGGCAAGCCTCGATCAAGGAGGTTTACAGTCTGCAACAGGAGATATTCGCAGACGGTCGGATTTTCCGGGTGACATTCAATCCCCTGTTGAAGGAAGGCGGGTTACACGGCCTGTCGGTGTTTGCCAGCGATATCACCGGAGAGATCAACCTGCACCGGGTTCAGGACGAGCAAAATGCCTTTGAACATCAGTTGATCGAATCCATCCCCGGCATCCTCTATGTGTTTGATCAGCAGGGGCGTTACCTGAAGTGGAATAACAACCTGCTAACGGAACTGGGCATTACGGCCGATGCCCTGCTTCAACGGCAACCGCTCGACACCATCGCGCCTGCACAACGGGAATCGGTAGCAGAAGCCATGGAGCGGGTTTTCACCGAGGGCAGTCATTGCATCGAGGCCGAGGTATTGACCTGGCGCGGACCGGTACCTTATCTGCTGACCGGTTACCGTCTGGACTGGCAGGGATCAGTCGCCTTGCTGGGGGTGGGGCTCGACATCTCCGAACGTAAAGCCGCAGAACAGGCCCAGACCCGTTATCAGGCCGAACTCGAACGCCAGGTCGAGGACAGAACCCGTGAATTGCTGTTGGCCAAAAAACAGGCTGATGTAGCCAACCAGGCCAAAAGCGGCTTTCTTGCCAACATGAGCCACGAAATCAGAACCCCCCTGACCGCCATCGTCGGCTTTTCCGAGAGCCTGTTGCAGCAAAGCCTGAGCGACGGCGAGCGGGAGCAGGCCATACAAACCGTTATCCGTAACGGCAGGCATTTGCAGGGTCTCATCACCAATATCCTGGATTTTTCCAAAATAGAAGCCGGACGGCTGGAGATCGAATACACGCTATTTGAACTGGAGGGCTTTCTGGCGGATATCGAGGTACTTGCCCAGGCGCAGGCACAAACCCGGGATCTTCGTTTTTCGATTCATCTGCTTCCGCCCTTGACGGTCAAGGTACGCAGTGACCCCACCCGCCTGCGGCAGATACTGATCAATCTGCTGGGTAATGCCATCAAGTTCACGCTCCCCTCCGGACAGGTCAGACTGCTCATCAGTTACGATCAGGCCAACGCCCTGCTGCTGTTTACCGTGCAGGATTCCGGCATCGGCATGAAACCGGAGGCCGTACAGGACTTGTTCGAACCGTTTACCCAGGCGGATGCGTCCACCACCCGCCGGTTTGGCGGAACCGGACTGGGCCTCAGTATCTCGCGTGAACTGGCCCGGTTACTGGGTGGAGACATCGAGGTATCCAGCATCGAGGCACTGGGCAGCCTGTTCATGGTCAGGCTGCCGGTCGGTATCAGCGATAACGTCTACCTGACCGACCACCCTGAACTCAAACCGAGGCAACCGGCCACGGATCACCACACCGTCGCAGTTCCCCACCTGTACGGTCATGTGCTGGTAGCCGAAGATACCGCAGATACCCGGCAACTGATCAGTTTGTTGCTGCGTCGTACCGGTGTTCGCACCACCCTGGTCAACAATGGCCAGGAGGCCCTGGGTGCCATACAGGTCGCCGAATTCGATCTGGTGTTGATCGACATGCAGATGCCGGTCATGGGCGGACTGGAAGCCGTGAGCCTGATCCGGCTGACCGGCTTTGCCCAACCCATCATCGTGCTGACGGCCAATGCCACCGAAGCGGATCAAGCCGGGGCCTGGCAGGCCGGTTGTGATGATTTTCTGACCAAGCCCATTGATCAAACCGTGTTTTACCGCACCCTGCAACGGTATTTGTCTGCCGCTGAATCGCAGCCCTCAACCGTACCGACAGCCCCGGCGAACACCCTGTTCGATGATCCGGAATATCTCAAACTGAAAGCGGATTTCATGGAAGAACTGCCAGATCGTCTGGCGGACATCGAGGCCGCTGCCGACCAGGAAGACTGGCCTGCTTTGCGGGCCAGGGCGCATCAGTTGAAAGGGATTGCCGGCAGCTACGGTTTTCCGGATATGTCAGACATCACGGCTCAAATCGAGCAGGACATCAAAAACGGAGACTACCGCCAGGCCGTAGCCGGAGTACACCGCCTGACCAGGCGATAACGTTCCGCATCCACCACACATGCCACCGATTCCTCTCTGATTTCCTCGTCAACCTCATGGCGGGAATCGTGGCTTACTGCCTGTCAGACGACAAACCTTCCCTGAGTCTCACCCGGGTCAACCTGATTCCTCCGGCATAAGGCTTATCCCGAACTCACGCGTTTTTCCACAAACAATCGACTGCGAACCGA
>Ga0172376_10005417_pt1 | contig 14256 bp, 9 predicted proteins | sample Lak35m_FD_121114 | JGI IMG/M metagenome (GOLD analysis project Ga0172376, IMG submission 121114) | Freshwater microbial communities from Kabuno Bay, South-Kivu, Congo - kab_092012_35m | ecosystem: Environmental > Aquatic > Freshwater > Lake | place: Democratic Republic of the Congo: South-Kivu...
AGCCTTCAAACAAAAATGGGAACAATGTAAGCGAAATGGGACATTAGAAAAGTATATTTATCAAAGCAAACAAGAGCAGCAAGACTTAAGCCTGGAAAATTGGCAAATCATTGATAAACCAAGTGAAACAAGAAAGCAAACCTATGAATTTCGTTTATTCAAGGACCTGTCTCACAATGAAGTGCCTCAGCTGGGCATAATATACATCGAAAAAATACTCAATCAATTGACGTTTTACGCTACGCTTCATGCGAGTGAATTCAACCTCAATTCGCCTCTCGATCCATATTTTATTCCTGTTCTAAAAATCACAGAGACGATTGGTGGTGGTGAAGTAGTAAAAATATTAAATGGGTCGCTTAATATTGAGATCGAAAGCGATAGATTAACGCTCGAAGGTTTAAAGGACATTGGCCCTACGATATTGGAAATGTTAAAATTAGGAGGGGTTATACCCCTGAATGATGAAGAGATCTACGACCTTTGTTCTTTTGATAACATGCCAGAAGATGGGCCGTTGGGAGGAAAGATATACCTACAGGAAAAAGACCAGGGCACCCTCAGAGGCACAGCAGTTGTTTTTCTGGAACAAGAATGGTTTAGAAACATTCTTCCTATTTCTGTAGACCTCCCCATTGCCATTGAAGGGGAGTTAGACGTAGAGGTTTTACAACCCCTTAAAACGGACATATCCATTGCATTCCTCAAAGAATTTTGGATATTAAAAAAACGAGGGATGGAGGCATTAAAAGCACATATTTATCAAGTTAACGCTGCCGGGAAGCTCCAGGAACAGGAAAAAGAGCCTTTTGAACCAAACTCAGAGCTTCTTTTTCAAACATCTCCTCTACCCGAAAGCGGATGGGGGTGGGGAACAAACCTTCTCGGACGGCAATGGTGGGGACAAGCCTCAAATCTGGGAGGATCTCTTTCAGAACCGACGCTGCTTGAAAAAGAATTTATAACAAACGTATCTTTGGAAGGCTCTCTCTCGGATGCTGCTCCAGGAACCCCTCAAAAGGGAAGGTGGAGGATTTGGGGAATGCCGACTGGCTTTCTACAAGGATACCGGAGCCAGCCCCAAGACAGTAAGCCGGAAGACCCTCCCATCGAACTCACAAGCCCAAAACAGAAAAAGGAAAGGAGAGGGGCCTATTCTTTTCATTTCATGGAAGATTTGCCTGCAAATGGTGCACCCGAACACAATATAATATATACCAAGAAATGGCATAATAATAAATTAGAGTTTAAGATTGCAATTCCTTCTGAAGAGTCCAATCCAAGTGCGCCTTTACACGGGCCATTTGAGAAAATATCAACAACTAACCCTTTATTTCTCTATCTATCTTTTAGAGATACTCGAGTTGGAAAAATATTTAGTGGAATCCTCGATATCACCATAGGAAATTCAGAATTAATACTTGAGGAATTAGAATCTAAGAGACCTCAAATATTGGAGGCATTAAGGTCGGAAAAGATCATTTCCATAAATGAGCCGGAAGGTGCTGACCCGTGTTCTGATACCTCTGGAGAGGAGGAGACTGAAGAAGAAGTTTTTGAAGACCTCCAGAAACAAGACACTCTAAACACCCTTGAAGGAAGCTCGTTAATAAAGCCTTCCTTATCGGCCTCTCTTCACACCGTTGCATCAGCTTCTCTTCAAAGCGCTGCTTCCTATCTATCACCAGGATTCTCTCAATGGTTTAGAGGTTCTTCAAAAGAAGAGGAAGTTACTCTTGAGGAGATCCCAGCCAATGGGCCTGTAGTTGGTGAGGAAGTTACTCTTGAGAAGATTCCAGCTGGTGGGCTTGTAGCTGGCAAAGTATACGTGGAACGACTTAAAGTATATGTAGAACAAATTGAAAAAGAGGGGCTTAAATGTACGGGACTTGTTCAGGTCGATAAAAATGGAAATCGGCAGATGCTTCCTGTATCTCTAGAAATTCCCATTGTGGTGCAAGATTTCACACTTTTACAATCTATCGAACCGGACATATTAGCAGCTTTCAAGTTCAAATGTGAGGAACTTCAGAAAGATGGGTTATTAGAAAATTATATTTACCAATCTTAATGTATAATAATTTTAAGGTAAACCCTAACTTGACTATACCTCACAACATTTCTGATCTTGCCGAAATGAATATGATGGATTATTCTTTTTTTAAATTAGGAAGTAAATTTAGGTAGACAAATTACGCATGAAAAGAATTGTTGGGGTCGTAACATTTGTTGCCGTTACCTTGGTGGCGCTTTTGCTGGGGGGCTGTTCGACAACAACGCCAAAGGGTGAAAAATCTCCGGATAAACTCTGCACAGGCACCAAGAAACCATATCAAGTGCAGGGAAGTTGGTATACACCTCAAGAACATTACAACTACAAAGAGGAAGGCGTGGCTTCCTGGTATGGGCCGCGATTCCATGGCCGGCCAAAATCATGTGGTGAAATTTTTAATATGCATGGGGTAAGCGCGGCCCATAAGACCTTGCCCATCCCTTCCGTTGTTCGTGTGACAAACGTCCGAAATGGCACCTCTGTGAACTTATTAGTGGATGACCGAGGGCCTTTTGTGGACGACCGCATCATCGACTTATCCAAAGGAGCGGCCACTTATTTGGGCATATGTAACCAAGGTCTTGGTAAGGTTTGTGTGGAGTGTTTGCCGGAGGAAAGTAAGGCGTTCGCAAGGTTTGTTGCTCAGTACGGCCGTTACGGGCGTGATCCCAGCGGTCGTACATGGGAAGCCATCTTCCGGGAAAAGTTTGATCATGATGGGCGCATAGTAGCACCAAAACCATTAGCACCCGCTCAGCAGGTTCGAAAAAACCAGGACAGATTAGGGAAAGCTTCATTTAAAAGAAACGTTCCTTCTCGCCGTCCTATTGCTAAGCCTATTCCTGTATCAAACCGTTCCTACAAGAAGCCGAAAAAGTTGGGTCGTGAAAAGGACATTGACCGTTTATTAGAGGTACGTGCCTACTAAGGGTATTGTCACATCGTATTTATTAGGTATGTTATGATTTATTTTCCACTTATTATCTTGCGCTTTCTTGAGGGAGGCCATAACCGCATGGCCCTGCCTAAGACGGCTAATCTATCACTTTGGAAAGTTCAAAGGCGAGGTTTAGGCTTTATAGCGTTAATCCTAGGAGGCTTTCTTATATCAATGAGCCCAGTCTTGGCAGCCAAGGCAAAGCAAGCTGTGCCATCAGCCAATCCATCAGTTGATTCGCCCCTACCCTCTTTAGAGACCATCGCCAAGCAAGCTTTGATGATTGATTTTACAACCGGGGTAGTCTTATTAGAAAAAAATGCAGATGAATTGATGTTCCCCTCCTCCATGACGAAAATCATGACAGCCTATCTTATCTTTCAAAAATTGAAAGAGGGGCATATTCAAATGGATACAACCTTTCCCGTCAGTGAGCGAGCATGGCGGATGAGTGGGTCGAAGATGTTTGTGCCCTTAAATGCAATGGTCCGTGTTGAGGACTTGTTGAAGGGGATTATCATTCAATCGGGAAATGATGCTTGTATTGTGGCTGCTGAAGGGGTGAGTGGGACTGAAGAAATATTTGCTCAAGAGATGACACATATAGCCCATGAAATGGGTGCCCTTCAAACGCTGTTTAAAAATGCCAGCGGGTGGCCAGATCCTGAACACCAAACGACAGCACGGGACTTGGCGATTATTGCTCATCGGCTTATGACAGACTATCCTGAATTCTATAGCCTGTTTGGTGTTAAAGAGTTTGTATACAACAATATTCGACAGTGGAACCGCAACCCTTTGCTTTATAAAAATGTGGGTTGCGACGGCGTGAAGACCGGCTATACAGAGAGTGGTGGCTATGGTATTGTCGCTTCCGTTGTTCAAGAAGGACAGCGTTTGCTTTTGGTATTGAACGGCCTGCCATCAGAACAAGCTCGGGCAAATGAAGCCTTGAAATTAATGACTTGGGGTATGCAAACATTTACCAATTACTCCCTTTTTAAGCCTGGTGAGACGGTTGATATGGTTCCTGTTTCTTTAGGGAAAGATAATTTTGTTTCAGCAACCGTCCCTGAAGAGGTTGTTGTTACCTTACCAAAGCTTTCTAGAAAAGGGTTAAAGGTAGATGTTCAGTATGAAAGCCCGATTGGAGCACCTATTGAGAAAAATGCACTGCTTGGTAAAATGATCATTTATTTACCATCTCAAAAACACCCGATTGAGGTCCCTCTGATCGCTGAGACATCCATAGAAAGAGCTGGTTTCTTTAAGAAAATTAGGGATTCAATAAGTTACCTGATTTGGGGAAAAATATAAATGGTGGAAAAAATAGGAAAATTTATTACTTTTGAAGGGGGTGAAGGAACCGGCAAATCAACTCAGACGGTATTATTAGCTGATTATCTGAATGATCATGGCTATCCAGTTATTTTAACCCGCGAACCTGGAGGCAGTGATGGGGCAGAGTTGATTCGGGCTTTATTGGTGTCAGGTGAGGTTGCTCGATGGTCCCCTATCACGGAAGTTCTTCTCCTTTATGCAGCGCGCGCTGAGCATTGGCAGAAAGTAATTGAGCCAGCTCTAACACGGGGGGAATGGGTGATATGTGACCGGTTTGCTGATTCCACACTAGCATATCAAGGATATGGGCATGGTGTGGACCGTGTATTTATCAGCAAGCTTTACGCTGCTGTTATTGGGACACGGCAACCAGATTGGACGTTCATGTTTGATTTAGATCCAAAAATTGGGGTTCAACGCGCCTTAAAGCGCCACACTAGTGAGAACCGCTTTGAAAGCATGGACATGGCTTTTCATGAACGGTTGCGTGAAGGGTTTTTAAAAATCGCCCATCAAAATCCTCACCGCTGCCATGTTGTGGATGCAACCCAATCAATTTATGCCATTCACCGGCATATCGCCCGCACTATCTTAGGGGAAGAGCTCCCTTGACCTTAGGGCGCATCATCCAATAGACTCAGGAGCCAACCTCACTTCGTTTAACCTGGGTTATGGATTAAATTTAACCTAATTTTGGTAGTTAATGTTTTAGAATCAATGGCTTATCTTGCCACCGTGAGCGGCCGCAGGAAGCATCGACCAATTATTTTAGCCATATCAATCTCGTATATGCTGGCTATAAAAAACCTATCTGCACGCGCCGGTTATAAGTCTACTATAAGCGGCGCGTGCTCAAAAAATCAATATCCAACTTTAGCAAGAGAATTTATCTTTAAGGCTGTCTACTCAAGCCAGCGCGCCTTATAGCTAGGTGTTACACCATTACAAGGTAAACACCTAACTAAGCTTATGTGCTGACTTTAAGTACTTCATAGTAATGCCTGCTGCTAAAATACTGAGAAACATGCCGATCAGGAGCGTTATACGGAACCCGTGAAGAAAAGCCTGGCCAATTAAGTCGAGGAGGGCTGGAATTTGTTCTGCTGAAAATTCTTTAAGTTGCTCAGGCGTATGCTCAACTTTACCAATAACGTCGATGAGCGTTTGTTGTTCTTGAGGGGTTATGGCTGTGCCTCTTTCAGCTATAAGCTCCATAAGCTTTGGCCTTCCAAACATGACAGCAAGGCTGGTGGAGGCAATGACGCTCACTGTATTTCCCAACATCATGGACATTGTGAAAATAGCGGAACCCGTATTGATTTCTGAAGGGTTGAGCGTCCTGAACATGCCCGTATTCAGAGAGGGAAATCCGATGCCAAGCCCCAACCCGGCAAGCAGCAACCCTGTGCATACGATGAGTGTCGAGCTGTTCGCATCCAAAAGGCTGAGGGTGAGGAGAGCGAGGGTCGTGAGGGTGAAGCCGGTAACCATGGGAATACGGATATCCATATGGTCTGCAAGTTTGCCGCCAAGGGGGGACAAAATACCGATGGCTAATGTCATGGCAAGGAAATAAGCGCCCGCTTCGTGGCTTGTCAGTCGGAGTGTGTTTTGCAAATAAAGGCCCATCATTACCAGGACAAGGGAAAAGCAGTAAGAAGTAAGAAAAGCTGCTGCAACAGTACTCATGAAGGAGCCATTTTTTAAGATGGCACGGGGCATTGTTTGAAAAAGCTGCCGGCGGTCTTGATAAGCAAATAGGGATAAAAAGAAAAGACCAAGGGCCCCCAAACTCAGGAGGAGGGGGTCGTTTACTCCCCACACCTCTATCTGGTTCAAAGCAAAGAAAAACGAGCCCAAGCCGGAAGTTAAAAGGGCAACCCCCAGCCAATCAATAGCAATGGCCTTTGCGGATTTTTTTTCAGGGGCTGCATACATAAGCAATACGAAAATGACAATAAGCCCCAAAGGAACATTGATATAAAAAAGCCAGCGCCACCCAATTTCTTTAATAATCCATCCTGCAAGTGAAGGGCCAATGGCAAGGCCTAATCCTGCTGCAGCGCCGATACAACCCATGGCCATTCCCTGTTTTTTAGCAGGAACGGATGAGAAAGTAAGGCCATAAGCTGGAGCAGAGAAAATAGCGGCACCCAAACCCTGAATAAGGCGCCCTGCAATCAGTATCCAAGGACTGTGCCCAACGCCTGTAACAATAGAGCCAATGATGAAGATAGCAACACCGAGTATGAGAGAAAATTTCTTTCCATAAATATCAGCAAATCGCCCAGCAGGTACCACAAGGGCCGCCCAAATTAAAACATACCCGCTTAAAAGCCATTGAAAAGTATTCAGGTCTCCCTCGATTTCTTCAGAAATGGGAGCCAATGCTAAATTGACGGCTGTGTAGTCGATGTTCATTAAGAAAATCAAAAGACCTATGGTAAACAACATGATCCATGACTGAAAAGGAAGGGATGAGGTAGACTTAGGCATATTGATAAACCTTTATTATATAAAATGAATATAGAACGAATGTGCGATCGAAGCGATGAATAATAAGATAAGCCGTTAACTACCTGTCTCAAAAAGCAACTAGGTTCTATGAACAAAATTTAATATCAAGTTGCAATCTGAAAGAGTCCGAAAATTTTACTCCTCACCCGCCCTTTCGTTTGGTTCCAGACTGACCTCTGAACAAAGTGAAAGAGGTGGGTGAGGGGTAGTAATTTTATCCAAAACCCTATTCCTTGAAGCCAAGAAATAACGGTTTTGTATAAGCAGGGTTTCTTATTTTAAGGGTGAGCCTTCACAGATACCCCACAGAAAAATTTTTGACCGGTATTGTTCTTGCGGCTCAATAAATTTTTACTGCTCCAAACCGTTGCTTCTCTTTCTTGGGTCCGACCGTCAGGCGTTTGAACAACATAAGGAACGCGATGGGCTTTACCATCCTCTGTGCCGCGCAAAGCCTTAATCATAGTGTCTACAAAGGGTTTTCCCATAGCATCTGTAGCCGTCATCGCGCTGGTTCCAAGTTTCATGGGTTCTGGAGGATAAACAACCCATTTTCCATCGGCCACACAGAAAATGAAAGAATTACCATCTTCAGCATTAATAACGGTTGCGATATCACCTTGAAGCCCTTCCAGGTTTCCTTTTCCACTCTCTGAAGCAATGCCCGTGCCACCAACCCCTTGACCATTTAAAATCTTAAAGGAATCTGCGCCATATTTTGTGAAGATTTCTTTAACTTTTCCCATGCGGGTATTGGGATCCATAGGTGTCGCATAAGTGATTCCAACACTCAAGGTGATGGCGAGTAGGATCCTTCCGGCAATTTTTTTTGTCATTATGTTATCTCCTTTTATAAACTGTACGAAATGGTTGACTCGTTCATCGTAGACGTAATTTTATACAAAAACAAATAAAATTATTAGATCATTCTCTTATTTATGAGGAGAACCACAGCCGTATCCTGTCCCAAAAGGATGAGCTCCCCTGGCTCTTTGGTTTCTCCTGTGATTGGCCTTGAGTAAGTTTTGCGTCTTTTTCCTTGTCAAACCACCAGGATGTGAACTCAAGAGCATGATATTTGGGGGTGATCTCAGGCCTTGAAAAGCGGTCCCAATAAGCAACACGGGTAACATTGTTATGCCAGCTTGGGATCATGTAGTAATTCCAAAGAAGGACACGGTCGAGCGCTTTTCCTTGATTCACAAGAGTTTTATAGTTTTTTGCGTTAATGAGCTGTTCAATAAGTTGGTCAACAACGGGGTTTTGAATGCCAAACAAGTTTCGGGTACCGGGTGTATTGGAACGCTCTGAGCCAAAATAGTCCCGTTGTTCATTGCCCAGGGAGGGGCTTTGACCAATCCCCGAATAAACCATATCAAAGTCCAAGTTATCTAAACGGAGTTGGTACGCAGCTGTATCTAGGTTACGTATCCGAAGCTTTATACCAATCCGCCCTAAGCTTAAAGCAAAGTTAAGAAAGATTTTTTCAAGGGCTTTGTCAAAGATAAGAGCTTCAAAAACTAATGGTTCTCCCGTTTTTGTATTCACCATATTGGTATCTTTGATTTCATAGCCAGCTTCTTTTAGCAGTTCTTGCGCTTGTGTTTGAAGGGCGCGATTATCTTCTTCACTTTGGGGACTGGGCAAGGTAAACGGTTGTGAAAAAAGTTCTGGTGGTAGTTGGTCTTTGAAAGGTTCAAGGATGGCCTTTTCTTCAGGGGACGGGAGGCCTATGGCTTCATAGTCTGAATTAGGGTAATAGCTGTTATTTCGGCTATATAACCCGTAGAATAAATGTTTATTGATCCAGGGAAAATTAAATAAAAGGGTTAAGGCTTTGCGTACGCGGATATCTGAAAAGACTGGTCGACGCAAATTAAAAATTAAACCAATCGTGGCACATATAGAACCTTTCAATTCTTCTCGTTTAACGAGGCCCTTTTGGACAGCCGGAAAAGTATAGGCTGTCGCCCAATTTTTAGCGGTATTTTCTTCCCGCAAATCGTATTGGCCTGACTTAAAGCCCTCGAACAGAGCGTTGCTTTCAAGGTAATAATCGGCCTTGATCTGATCAAAATTATGATGCCCTTTCTGGCTGGGAACATTAGCGCCCCACCAGTTCTGGTTACGTTTTAAAGTGATGGAATGGCCGGATTTCACTGACTCAATTTCGTAAGGCCCGGAGGAAGGAGGGGCCTTAAGGCTTGTCTCTGCAAAGGGGTGGGTTTCGTAATATTTTTTAGATAAGATGGGGAGTTGTCCCAAGATCAACGGGAGTTCATGGTTGGAGGTTGTATTAAAGGTAAATTTTACAGAGTGGTCATCCAGCTTTTCTACTTTTGTAATGTTTTTATAGTAAGTGCGGTACATAGGAACGCCCTGTGTCCGAAGGGTTTCAAAAACCCAGATAACATCATCTGCCGTGACAGGCTCACCATTACTAAAAGCAGCCTTAGGGTTAAGTCGAAAGATGACCCAAGAATTATCCGGGGCCACTTCAACGGATTCAGCTGCATACGCATAACATTCGCCGGCGCGGTCTTTCGCTTCTTGTAATAAAGTTGCTGCTGTGAGGAGAACCAAGCCAGGTGGCATACCTTTAACAATATAAGGATTTAGACTATCAAAGGTTCCTATATTACCTAAGCGAAGGGTACCTCCTTTTGGAGCATCCGGATTAGCATACTCAAAATGGGTAAAATCGGATGGATACTTCAGGTTTCCAAAGGTTGAGAACCCGTGGGTTCCTTGAATTGGAGATGTTGCGGGGGTTTCAGCGAAGGTTTGGGGGGTTCCCAAAAACAGAAAAAATGCGAGAGAGGCTATTTTCGTTATTTTATGAATTTTCATACAGGTACTTTCATTTAGGGTTATTGGGTAAAGGGGTGGGAGAGTCACTGAGCGTGTTGAGATAAGCAATAACATCTGCCCGCTCTTGGTCGTTCTTAAGGCCAACAAATGACATTTTTGTAGCCGGTACGAAGGCGCGTGGTTTATGGAGGAGAATATTCAGAGTTTCATAATCCCAGGTGCCGCCTTTTTCTTTAAAACCAGAAGAGTAGGCAAAATCGACAGCATGGGCAACTTTTGCGCCGATAATGCCCCATAAATTAGGCCCTGTCCTATTGGGACCGCCTTTTTCAAAGGTATGACATTGTGTGCATTTTTTGGCAATGGTTTGGCCGCGTTCCACGCTGGCTGAGGCCAGTAAGGGAGTGATAGGTTTAAGAGCTTCCTCTTCTTGGGCTTTTCCTCCAGGCTTTGGTGTGTCCTCAGCACCCTCAACCACAAAAGCCTGCTTTTCTAATTTTTGAGGGTGAACAAGATATTCTGATAAAAGGCTCCCGACCATTCCAATCAAAAGTGCTACCAAAATGCTGGCGGTAATTTTGTTATACTCAAAACTGTCCATTTATAAATGGTGACTCTTTACGCAATCATCTCTCTTGAGTCTCAGTATAAAGCCAAACAGGGGGGGTTGCGAACCCTATAATTGTGAAATCGAGGTAAGATTTTTTGCGTGCTTTTTCCGCGCGTGTATGGCACTAAGGATATGCTTTAATAATGAAAAGGAGACTAAGGTATGCTTGACCCCATTATTTTAATTCCCTCCCGCTTAGCGGCTGTCCGTTTACCCAATAAGCCATTAGCAGATATTCAAGGAGAGCCGATGGTTGTCCATGTTTGGCGCCGTGGGATGGCGGCAAACATTGGCCCTGTGGTTGTGGCTTGTTGCGGCCCTGAGATTGAAGATGTTGTTAAGCAAGCTGGTGGCCAAGCTGTAGTAACCGATCCAGAATTGCCCAAAGGGACAGACCGGATTTATGCAGCCCTCCGGCAAATTGATGTTCAGAATCCAGGCAAACAATATGATGTCATCATTAATTTACAAGGGGACTTGCCCACCATTAGTGCCGCACTCTTGCATCAGGTTTTGGCGCCTTTAGCAAATCCTGAGGTTGACATTGCGACCATTGCGGCCCCAATTACAAATGAAGCAGACCTCACAAACTTGAATGTGGTAAAGATTGCCATGACAGAGCCTAATGAAGCCCCAGGTGGAGCCAAGGTGGGTCGAGCTTTATATTTCTCAAGGAGCCTGATTCCCTCTGGGGGACAAACCCATTACCATCACATTGGCGTTTATGCCTATCGGCGTAAAGCCCTGGAAGCTTATGTCCAAATGCCTGTATCTTCCCTAGAAACTGCGGAACAGCTTGAGCAACTGCGGGCCCTGGAAGCCGGGATGCGTATTGGCGTGGCTATTGTTGATGAAATTCCCCCAAGCATTGATACACCGGAAGATTTGGATCACGTTCGAAATTTAGTTGGTCGCTGATTATATAAAAAGCCCCTCTCTAAAAAAGAGAGGGGCTAAGTTTTTCATAATTGTGTGCGCTTAATCTTTTCTTCGTTTATTGATTTCCTCAAGGAAAGTAAGTTTTGGCTTTTCAACTGCTGAAGATTCGGCCTTTTCTTGTTCAGCCATCATTTTCCTTTGAGTTGGGCTCATAGCAATGGGCTTTTCCGATTCACCTGTTGGCTTTGCAACGGGTTCTACAGCCTTTGAGGGAAGCTCTTCAGTCTTTGGTAGTGAAGCCATTAATTTCTTTTGAGTTGGACTCATAGCAATGTGTTCTTCTGATTCAACCGTTGGTTTTGCAGCAGCTGAGCCCGTAGTAAGGGGCTTCGGTCCACCCTTCGGAGCAGGAGGTGGTGTTAGAGGTTTTTTCATGGGTTCGTCGTTGGCTTCTTGCTTTACAGCAGGTTTATCTATCTTTGGAGGCATCGATAACGTTGTTACCTCATGTTCTTCCACCGGCATTTTTGGAGGAGGGGGAGCCATGTTCGCTGTTGGGTGAGGCTTTTCTATGGGTTTAGTTGGCGTTGTTTCTACAACTGTGGCAGGCTCCTTCTTTACAGGTGGTTTTGTATGGGCTTTAACGCCGTCTTTTGGATCAGGTTTTATTCCCATGGATGCCTCTCTTTTTTCTCTGGCAAGCTTAGCTTTCTCTTGCCACGTAAGAGGTTTAGCAGATCCACCCGCTGCTTTATTCATTTCTTGGGTTTTGCGAAGCTCTTCGGCCTTTTTCTGTTGGTTTAAAGCAATTTGTTCTTGCAGGGTTCGTGGTTTATGGGTTGCCGTGGTAGGAGGAGCTGCATGCGTGGCAGGGGGTTTTACCGGTGTCGGCTTAACGGCTTCCATAGGCTTAGCGGTTTCAGTGGTTTTTTTCTCTACTTCAGAGGTCGCTTTTGTCTCTGGCGTTGCTTTTGTTTCGGAGGCTGTTTCTCCTGCTGTTCTCTTACCGATAGCTGCTCTCATTTCAGCAAGCCGATCTTCCCTTGCCTTGTTGGCTGCTTTTTCGGCTTCAGTAACTTGAGGTTCTCTTTTTTCCCAGCTATCACCTACCCCTGCAAGTGCCGTATATGAGCCACCAATCATAAAAGTGACGACAAGGGTTTTTAATAGGAAAGAAGTTTTTCGTGATAGCATGGTAGCCTCCTGTTGGTTACTTAACAAAACATTACTTCAGTTATTTAAAGTAGTTTTAATTTGTTAAGATTTAGTTAATTTTTAATAAAATTATTTATTTCTTAAATAATATATTCTTAAAAGTGTCCATTCGAGCCAGTATCCTTCAAAAAACTTTTCCTAAAGACATCTTTTGAGAGGTTTGCTATAGTTTTTCGCGGGAGACCAGTCTTAGACGTATTCCTCGCCAACCTGGTCAGGTCCGGAAGGAAGCAGCCATAACGAGTTCTTTTGCGGGTTAAGGTTTGGCCTCCCACTGTTTGACTAAGACTTGCCATTTTTGAAAGTTTGACGACTCGATGACCCAAAATCCCCTAACCAAGGCAGCTTCAGAGCTCCCATATCGTGTGTTAGCGCGCCAATATCGCCCTCAAAAGCTATCAGAGTTGGTTGGCCAAGAAATTTTGGTTAAGACTCTTGCCCAAGGTATTGAACGCAATCGGCTACCCCATGCTTTTCTATTACATGGCATACGAGGCGTTGGGAAAACAACGACGGCGCGTATTTTAGCTAAGGCTTTGAATTGCCTAGGAGAAAATGGACAAGGAGGACCGACGCCGGACCCTTGTGGGGTCTGTGACTCATGCAAGGCGATTCTGGAAGACCGGCATATGGATGTTCTTGAAATGGATGCTGCTAGCCGTACAGGTGTTGATGATGTACGGGAGGTGATTGAGGCGGCCCGATATAAAGCCGTGAATGGGCGCTATAAGATCTATATCATTGACGAAGTTCATATGCTGTCAAAAAGTGCGTTTAATGCTTTGTTGAAAACATTAGAAGAACCACCGCCCCATGTGAAATTTATTTTTGCAACCACGGAAATCCGAAAGGTACCTGAAACAGTTTTATCGCGGTGCATGCGTTTTGACTTAAAGCGGATTGACCCTAAAGTGCTTTTTAGCCATTTCACGACCATTATGACGAAGGAAGGTCTGACAATTGAGGAAGAAGCTTTGTCACTCATTGTTCGGGCAGCGGATGGTTCCGTGCGTGATGGTTTGTCTTTGCTAGACCAAGCCATTGCTTTATCAGAAGCTGGTATTGCTACAGCAACGGTTCGCGATATGCTGGGGCTTATCGACCGCGGCTTGGTATTCACCTTGTTAAATGCCCTTTTGCAAGGACAAGTTGGAGAAGCCTTGGCCCAAGTTCGGGACCTTTATGCCCGTGGAGGGGATCCGGTCGTTTTCATGGAAGATCTTTTGGACCTTGTGTATTGGCTCACCTGCCTAAAAACAGCTCCTCAGCTTCAGCAAGATGTAACATGGCCGGAAAGTGACCGTCGTCAAGGGGCTGAAATAGTCAAAAGCTTGACTTTACCAGCTTTGATGCGCGTTTGGCAGGTTCTGCACAAAGGCTATGAAGAAGTCTCCCGTTCCCCTTTGCCGTCCCAAGCTGCTGAAATGGTTCTGGTGCGGGTCGGTTATTTAAGTGATCTGCCCCAGGCGGATGATCTTTTGGCAGCTCTTCAAGGGGCGCCGGCATCTTCTCGTTCCCTACCTGCCGCTTCGCAAAACTCACCGGCGATCTCTCCCGCAAAGGGGGAAGCATTTAACACAAACGTGCCCCTTACCTCTCCCTTTGTGGAGGAGGTTGCCTCTGAACGCAGAGAAGAGACGGCGGATGAAGAGGTGAAAAAAACTCAATCTGAATCAGCACCAATACCAGTTACCTTTCCGGCGCTCTTAGAAATGCTGAAAGAGGCTAAAGAACCTATTTTATATAGCCACATCCTTCAAGACATCCATCTTGTTTCTTATGTGCCTGGGGAGATGACCATTCGCCTTGCTGATATGGCTGCGAAGACGCTGCCCACCCAATTGCGTCAGGTTTTGGAGAAGATGACCGGTCAGTCTTGGATCATCAATATTG
>Ga0172376_10005418_pt1 | contig 14255 bp, 6 predicted proteins | sample Lak35m_FD_121114 | JGI IMG/M metagenome (GOLD analysis project Ga0172376, IMG submission 121114) | Freshwater microbial communities from Kabuno Bay, South-Kivu, Congo - kab_092012_35m | ecosystem: Environmental > Aquatic > Freshwater > Lake | place: Democratic Republic of the Congo: South-Kivu...
CCACTCGGCGGAAAGGAATCGTTGTCGGTTCGTGATGTGTGGCGTCGTGAGCGACTTCGCTCATCTCCTGTGCAGACTTCGGTGCAACCGCAACTTGAGGAACCGTGGAGCTTGAGGCGACTGCCTGAGTCACCGTGGCTTTAGCTTTCGGTCGCAGCGCGAGCACGACGAGCAATGCACTGAGTGCGCCAATAAATGTTGCCAGAGCTTGAACAGTGCCCACGAGCCACAAGGGATGCGTTGTCGCCTTGCTGGTCGGAGCGGGTTCTGCGTCTTTCTCTGAACCACCGAGAGCAGGCATCAGTAAAGGATCGGGGCGCGTCGCAGACTTTGTCGTACTGAGCGGCAGTCCGGGGAGTCCAGGCAGAGTCGCAGGCAGTTCAGAGGGGGAGCTTGGATGATGAATTTCAATAGGAGCAGGACCAGTCTCGACCAGGCGATCGTTCTGGAGTTGAGTGGGAATCGGATTGACTTGGTCATCCGCGATACCGCTTGGAGTACCCAAGAGCACTGGAGTTTGAGCGCCGCGAGACTGCACATCGTCTCGATCAGGCAGCGGAGGATCGGTTGGATCCGATGATTTGTTGTTCGCTGGTTTCTCGGCATTCACTGGCTGCCAATGCTGCATTTGATCAAGACGATCCAAAACCGTGCGTGCTGTTTGCAAGGACCTCTCGACTTTGGTGGGTTCAATCTGAGTGGGTGCTGTCGACAACGGTTGGTGTGGATTTGGCTCTGGCGATGGCGTCGGCTCGAGCAGCACATCGGCGAAGTCTTTGGCCGTGGTCGCCACGTCGAGTACTTCGCGGCCTTTCGTGGTCAGGCTCTCAAGTGCCCGAGTGGGTGTCGGTAAGAACTCGTGGCGAAGTTGCTCCGTAGCTGGTGTGAGGTTCGCGGCCGCTTCATCAGGGCGTTGGGTCTTTCCGAACTCTCCACTGGTGGTCAACGTATTGACCGCTGCGTTGGCGAGCTGTTGATTCTTTGAGATGTTCTTGGGCTGACCGGGCAGCATTCCCACCGTGACTGCGGCCGCAGGAGTATTTGCCGTCTGCTGGGCCGCGCGGGCGAGCAGTTTACCCTCCAGTTGCCTGACATAGTCAGCAGGCGTTTGCTCGCTGCTTGGCCAACGTGCGTCCGTGGTTCGCTGAGCTGCTCGGTACACGCCATCGGCTCGGGCGGCGAGGTCGAGCGCGTTTTCGAGACGGCCTTGAGCATCTTCCTTGCGTGCTTCTGACAGCAATTGCCGAGCCCGATTTAGCACTCGGTCATCGGACGCGGTGCGTGATTCAGTTTTGGGTTGAGGCTGCGCCGCCGGTTGCTCTGCCTTGCGGAAGATCGAGGGCAGTTTGAGCAAACGGCTTTCCTCAGCAGATGCCACGCTGAGCGAGACCAGCAGACCTGCTCCTGACATCCATATCAACCGGCGAACCGGGCGAAAAGAAGTGGACTTGAATCCCTCGCAATCACGGTGCTGAGTCATAAGAGCGATTCCGTTCGGACCCTTGAATGTTGTCAGTGGCAGACTGACTTCCTGGCAGTCCACCCCAAGAGAGGCATCACCGGGCTGTGAACTGAAACCTTGCTCCACCACTGACGCGGAGTTCAAGTTCTTCAATTCCTGGCTGTCGTGATTCGTTTAACGCTTGGCTGGGCCTAGTGAAGCCCACGCCGCGACACTCGGTTTCGAGAGTCATCGAATTCATTCGGCATTCGAGCGGTGTGAACTTAAGCCGATTATTCCGATTATGCCGATTGGCAGACCGAACTCGGCGGCGCTGCAAATCAGCGTCCAGCGCGAGGTCTTGCTTCTCGAATTGCACGCGTGGGGCATCACCAATCAATGCGAGCGGTCACGTTCATGAGGGGCCTCTTTGGGCCACCACGGAATGAACGCCGACGTGCGTTCAATATAAGCCGCGTACTCTGGAGAGCGTGCTCGTAAGGCCTTCTCCAGCAAAGCGACTCCAGACACGCGGATGAGCAAGAACGACATCAGCAGCGGACTGATGATGCTCCACCAAGTGGAGCCATAATCGCTGACGCCCAGGCTCAGCAGCCAGTGGCCCCACCAGATCAGAAAGTCACCGAAGTAATTCGGATGCCGAGTCCATTTCCACAAGCCGCGATCCATGACTCGGCCTTTGTGAGCGGGATCGGCTTTGAACTGCGCGAGTTGCCAATCACCAAGGGCCTCGAAGGCGAGCCCAATGGTCCAAACAGCAACACCAATCCCACTCAGCACGTGGCACACAGACGGAGTTGGTCGAGCGAGCGCCATTTGCACCGGCAGCGATACGACCCACATCACCGCGCCTTGCAAACCAAACACGATCCCTAAGCTTGACCACACAAACGCTGGACCGCGTGCTTCTCGCATCGCGGCATAGCGATAGTCTTCGGGTTTGCCGATGTTTCGCTTTGTGAGATGGAGTGCCAGCCGCAGACCCCAGATGGTGACAAATACCGGTAGTAACCAGCGGGGCCACTGAACGATTTTCAAAGTGATGTCACAGCGCCACACGCCGACCCAGGCGATGGCCACAAAGCCGAGTCCCCAGCCGATATCGACGATGCTTACATTGCGCAAGGGGATGCTTAGTAACCATTGGACGAGCATCAGTCCGGCGATGACCACTGCACTCACTATCAATACGTCGGCCAGCATGTGAAGCCTTTGGTTCTGGCGACGGAGTCACCTCAGGAAGCGTCGTAGAATCACTTCTGTCGTTCACAGGTCTTAGTGGAAAACGTCTCGCATGGACGAGGGATCGGAGTGCTGAATTGTGGGCAGTCGGGTCGTGGCTATATCGAGTTGACACGATCGACGCGGCGCGGTTGGGAATGACTCGCTCCTGTCACACCAACAGAGTTGCTCTACTGCGTGTTGTGACAGAGGTGTTGCTAGAGGTCGGTTTCACTCGCTCATTGGCATCTGCGGATGCCCTCATCGGAAGGATACGCTCATGCTCAAACGCGTGATGCTGTGCTCGTTGTGCTGCTGGTTCGCAGTGGTGGCGTTCGCTCAGGCTCCGAAGCCAGCGGTCGATCCTCGTAAACCAGCGGCGATCCATGCCGAGAACGTGCCGGTGTCAGCGCCCGAGATTTGGGATCGCGTGCGGCAATATCAAAGCGTGCGAGCGGCTCGCTTTCGCGGATGGGCTCCTGATGGATCCGGCATGCTGGTGCAGACTCGGTTTGGTAATACGGCTCAGTTGCATCGGGTTTATCAACCGGGTGGTCGTCGCGAGCAGATCACTTTTTTCGAAGAACCGACGGATGGCACGTTCATTCCCGCCGATGTACACGGTTCATTGCTGGGAACGCTTAGTGCTGGCGGTAGTGAAAACGACCAGATCTATTTGCTCGATCGTGCGACCTTCACGCAGCAACGCCTCACGGATGGCAAGTCCCGTAACTTGCTTGGCCCGGTACGGGACGATGGCTTGTTCTTTGTCGTCAGCAGCAATCAACGCAATGGTCGCGACATGGACTTGTACTTGGCCGACCCGTACTCGCCGGGAAAGTTGGAGTTGCTCTATCAGGTTGAGAATGAGTTCTGGGTTCCGACGGATTGGTCGCCGGATGGCTCTAAGCTGTTGATGAATCGCTATGTCTCGATCAACGAGACCTACCCCGCGATCCTGGATCTTGACTCGAAGAAGCTGACCGCGATCACGATTCCTGGCGGTAAGGCGGCATTTGGTGAGTTGCATTTCGGAGCGGACGGCAAGTCGATCTATGCCGCTTGCGACGCGCGCAGCGAGTTTCAAGAACTGTGTCGCATCAACATCGAATCGAGGGAGTATCAGTGGCTCACGAAAGACATCGCTTGGGACGTCGAGCAGATCGTTGTTGACCGCGCGGCTGATGGCACCGAGTTGATGGCTTTTACCGTCAACGACAACGGAGCTAGCCGCGTCTATCTGCTCATCGGCAATAAACCTGTACCGATCAAGCTGCCACTTGGGATCGTGAGCAAGTTGCAATTCTCGCCGGATAGCACGCAATTGGGTTTCACGCTCTCAAGCCCTAGTGCTCCTGCGGATGCCTACTCATTCGACTTGCGGACACAGAAACTCGAACGCTGGACTTTCAGCGAGCTAGGTGGACTGCCACCGGATTCGTTCGTGACCGCGCGGCAGATCGAATTTCGGTCGTTCGATGGTCGCCAGATTCCGGCGTACTACCTCCAACCCGCCAACGCCTCGCGCGATAAAAAAGCCGCCGTCCTGATCAACATTCACGGTGGCCCCGAGGCGCAGTATCGCCCCGACTTTGATCCGATCGATCAGTTCTACCTGGGGGAACTAGGGATCGCGGTCATTCGTCCGAACGTGCGCGGCTCGGCTGGGTATGGCAAGACCTATCTGCAACTCGACAACGCCGAGAAGCGCGAGGACTCTGTCAAAGACATCGGTGCGTTGCTCGACTGGATCGCGCAGCAGCCGGAGCTAGATGCGTCCCGAGTCGCTGTCATCGGCGGTTCGTATGGCGGCTACATGGTGCTCGCGTCACTGACGCACTTCAGCGATCGCTTGAAGGCCGGAGTCGATGTCGTCGGCATCGCGGATTTTGTGACGTTTCTTAACAACACGGCGGCCTATCGCCGCGATCTGCGTCGCGCGGAGTACGGCGACGAACGCCAGGCAGCGATGAAAACCGTCTTCGACCAAATCAGTCCGTTGAAGAACGCACACAAGATCAAGACAGGACTGTTAGTAGTGCATGGCAAGAACGACCCCCGTGTGCCGTTCTCGGAAGCCGAGCAGATCGCTCCGAAAGTCCGTGCAAATGGTCAAGTGGTGTGGACGGTCTATGCCGACGACGAAGGCCACGGTTTCGGTAAGAAGGCGAATCGCGACTATCAAACGGTCGTGACGATCATGTTTCTGAAGGACCGACTGAGCCCATAACGAGCGTCGGTTTCATTCCACGCGATGGCTGGTGGTTGACGTCGAAACGCGCCTCCGCTGCCACGTCTGCCTTCCATCTGCGGATTCATCATGTCTTCAGGCAGACGTTCCGCAGAGGAATGCAGCAAGTACCCAGAGAAAGTCGATGTCACTCGGTCTGAGAGACGAGAGTTTCTCCCATTGGTCGCTGCTGCGGGAGTTGTTCGTAATTGAACTCCGACGTGAGCCGAACGCGCTAGCGTCGGGCGAGAAAACCAAGGCCCTCACATTGAGCGCGACTGTTTTCTGCGATCCGTATTAGTCGGCTGGATCGATTTGGTAGGTCTTGCTACCAAGATTCAGTACGACGGGCTCATCAAAGACGAGGTACTTCGCGAGCGTGCCACCGTGTGATGCAGCAAGGTCGAAGTACTCTTTGCTGAATTGCTTAATGCGCGTGGCCTTCGCTTGCTGCTCGGTGCTGACGGTCGAGTCTTGCCAGATGTTGTTCTTGCGGAAGAACGTCTTCTGACCGAGTTGCCGCACCGAGTTGAGTTCGCGCACCTCGCCGCTTTCGTCGAGTGTGGTGACGCCACGGAACGCGTCGTTCTTCGGAACTCCGCCACCAGCCATCTTCTTTTCGGCATCTTTCGAAACACTTGATCGAGTTGCCGCCCCGCTGGAGCCCGTAGTCGGAGCGCCTTGCGGAGCACTGGTGGCTGCCGCCGCGTTGTCTGCGAACTGTAACTGCGATTTGAACGCGCGCTGTTCCACGCCAGCCTTGCCGGATTCCAGCGACAGCGCGCGGCGCGTGGACTCGGCTGCACGACCGAAGTTGCTGCGGTCAGCCAACTGCACGTTGTCGTCCGCCAGGAATGAGGTGTAGGGCGTGATGATTCCGTGCCGGATGGAGAGCTGAACCAATTCCTGGACGAGTTCTTGGTTCTGCCCGTGCAGGTCGAGTTCGTCGATGATTTCGCCGACGCGACGAGTGGCCCACAGTTTCTCGGCGAAGCCGTTGCTCTCCCCCATCGAACGTTCGCTGAGTGTCACGGGAAATGCGAAGCGCTGCGGCTGGCCGGCGTGTTGTCCAGTCAGAACAACTTTTGCGAGACCGCCTTGGCGATAGCGTCCGACCAATACGAGTTGCTCGCCGAAGAAGAGGTCTGATAGTCGCTTGGGGTAGAGCCGATTGATGCGAGCAGCCTCAGTTGGTGCGGTCGGTTCATCGAATTCGAAGTTGACCGCGAGGTCAGTCAGCATCGGGTTGCCGATCTTGCTATAGAGCGTTGAGACGCTCGCTTCGATGTCTTCATTCGGCCGGACATAGACCGACTGACCGCGATTGTCGCGCGACAACCGATCCAGCAATCGGCTGTTGACGTCGTAACCGACTCCAAAGTTGAAGAGTCGCGCGGAGACGTTGTTGATCGCCTTCGCGTTTGCAGCGATGCGTTGCTCGTTGCGTTCGCCGACGGTCGGCAAACCGTCCGTGAGAAAGAGGACATACGAGGGCACGGCCTTCGTCGTCAGCATCTTGAGTGACGTCTGCAAGGCTCCGTCGATGTTCGTACTACCGCCCGCATAAATGCCTTCGGCGTAGCCGAGCGCGGCTTTGACGGTCTCGGGATCGGCACGTTGCAGTTCCGGTCGGAAGCTCTCTACGACCGAGTCGTAGACGACGATGTTAAACGTGTCTTGAGGCCGCAATTGATGGACGAGGAACTTCAATGCCTCGCGGGCTTGCTTGATCTTTTCGCCATTCATGCTGCCCGAACGATCCAACACAAACAGCATGCTGCGCGGCACTGGAGTGTCGTTAGTTCGCTTGAGTTCCGGACTGACCAGCAACACGAAGTAGCCATCTTCGGAGTCATTCGGCTTATAGCTGATGAGATGCGTGCCGAGTTGTCCCGAACTAGTCCCGAACAGCAGGCGAAAGTCTTCAAGACGTCCTGCCTGACTGAGAGCCAATTTGCAATGTGCGTGTTTGTCGTCAGCACGTTGTAACTCGATGCCGTGCGACGGTGAGTAGATCGTGCGCAGCGGATCGTTCGTCTCGACGCGAACGTCCACATGCACTTGTCCGATGGGGCGGTTGGCGTGTTTGCTCAAGCCAAGGGGCAGCGTCAGATCAACGAGGCCCGAGTCCTTCTTGAGCAACTGCGAATAGCGAATCTGCACGGTCCGCGAGGCTTGCGGTGGAACCGGAAAGACACTGGTTTGATAAAGTCCTTGCCCGATGTATTCGAGCAGCGCTGGATCGCGCCGTGATCGCACGATTGATTCGTAAATTGAGCGGGCCTCTTCCTTGCGCATCAGCTTGCCTGCGAACTCTTTGCCATCGACGAGCAAAGTTAGTTCGTTGATGGCCGCATCGTCCGGCAGCGGAAAGACGATTTGCGCTTCGAGCACTTGACTGCTTATGTTCTGAAAGACTTGCCCGATTTGAACGGTCGCCACTTGTTCGCGCACCGTTACGTGAAAGTCGAGCTTACTGATCTCATAGAGCGCTGGCGGCAGCGGTCGCGGCGAAACGCCAGACGGCACCGTCCGAGGCGGCGTTGGCAGGATGGTCGTCGTGGTGTTCGTGACAACGACGACTTGAGCGAACAATGCGCCAGGGCAAAGCCCCAACCACGCGACAGCGAACAGCCACAAACGTCTCATGATCCAGTCTCCGAATACGAATCAGTGTGAGAACGCGGATGCGTAAGCAACGATCGAACGAGGAGGGCTCTTAGGTGCGAATGGAGATCTTTTTCGAGGCGTCCGCATTACGGTTAGGAATGCGCTCAGTTTGAGCTGAGGCATGGAGCTATTTCCGAGTCAGTACCGCGACAGACTCGATATGGGCCGTGTGCGGAAACATGTCGACCGGTTGTACTTCTTCCAGGCGATAGCCCGAGTGCAACAACAGCACGAGATCGCGAGCCAAGGCTTGCGGGTTGCACGAAACATAAACCATGCGTTTCGGACGCACTCCACGGCCAATGAGCCGCAAGATCCACTCTGGAACGCCCTCGCGTGGTGGGTCCAGGATCACCGTATGGAAGTCGCGGTCGCGCGGCATTTTGCGCATGATGGCTTCGACTTTGCCCTGTCGAAACTCACAGGACGTGATGCCGTTAGCCGCAGCCGTGATTTGCCCGTCTTCAACGGAATAGGGATTTTCCTCGACAGCGACGACCGTGCGACCGCGCTGCGCTAAAGGTAATGAAAACAAACCACTACCCGCGTAGAGGTCCAAGATTGGATCACAAGCTTTGTCCAAGACGGCCCGTTGCACGACTTCGAACAGCTTTTGCGCCGCACCTGCATTCGTTTGGAAGAATGACTGCGGCGAGACATGAAACTCGACACCGCCAATCTTCTCGCGCAGACGTGCTTCACCAGAGATGTGTCGGTTCTCGCGACCGAGGTATGTGTTGAGCGGATCTGGTTGCAAATTGAAATGCACACCTTCGACGCTCGGCAGACGCTGCGTCTTTTCGAGCACGCTTTGCCACAGCGGCAAATGTTCGCCGGTGGCGACGAAGACAACGTGCGATAGCCCCGTCGTTGACGACGTGCGGACAAGCAAGCTCTTGAGGCCGTCATGCATGCCGTGCGCTGTCGCCGCCGGCACGTTGTGATCCTTCAAGAGGCGATAAACCGAGCGGGCAACTTTGTCCCCTGCTTGATTGTGAACGGGGCACTCACGAACCCATTCGAGCGAGGGATCGTGCAGCCGATTATGTCCAAAGACGATGCCTTGTCCGGTGTCGGGATCCGTGCAATCGAACTGATAGAAGATTTTGTTGCGATGCCCGAACGGGTACGGAGCTGGGATCATGGCGTGAACTGGCAAAGCCACTTTTCCGAGTCGGAACTCCAGCATCTCGCGCAGCAACTGAGTCTTGAACTTGAGCTGATGTGGATACTCGATGTGCTGCCAGATGCAGCCACCACAAGTTCCGAAGTGACGGCAGGCCGCAACGGTTCTGGCTCGGTTGCGTTGATCGCCGCGTTCAACTCGAGCCCTTGCGAAATCTGACCCAGTGGTAGTCACGATAGCATTGACGTATTCACCCGGAATGCCTCCGCTGACGAGGACCACGAACTGACCGAGATGCGCGACACACTCGCCTTCGGGAGTGAATGACTCCAACTTCAAACGGAGCCCCTGCCCGACCTGCAACTCGCGTGATTCATGCCGGTAATAATCATCACCAAGTGGTTGCTGATGCCGAGGCTGCTGGTAACCGTGATGAGGTTGATGGCCGAACTCGCCGCGGGCTTGCGCTGGTCGAAAGTTCGGGCGCTGCTGATGACGGCCGCGCTCGTCACGGTCTCCCTGCGGCGGACGCCGAGGTGGCGGTCCATCGAATTGACGGCCTCGCGGAGGCCCATTGAACTGGTCGCGTCGAGGCGGGCGTTCGAAGTTTTGCCCCTCCGTCGCTATCGGGAACCTGTTGTTGGCTGAGGACTCATCCTGCTCTGGAAAGTTTTGCGAAGAGAACGCATGTCGTGAGCGGCGTTCGTTAGTCGCTCCTCTGAATTGCTGTTCGTCGAATTGCTCTCGACGAGGCTGACGACCGCGCGGTCCCTGATGACGACCGCTGCCCGCGGTTCCATCTGGCTGTCGCCCCGCGAAGCGCGCGCCTTGGCCGCCGCGCCCCTCAAATTTGCGAGACTTTCCAGGCGTTGATTGTTCTCTCGCCGTCGGTGGCTGTTGCGGCTGAATCGAGTTTGCACTGGCAAGTGAGCCCGGTGTGGCGGGGGACAGGGGGGGCGCATTGAGTTGCGGTGCCGCAGCCGTCGCATCAACAGCCGACGCGGAGCCGATGGGGCGAAACGTCGGTCGTTTGCGGGCGGGTGGGGTCGGAGGTTGCTGTTCTGAGGAGTCCATGAGGCGACTGGATGATCTCTGAAAGGCGTAGCAGGGCGAGGTACTGCAGTGCTGAAGTTGGCATCCACCAAGCTCAACTTCAGAGTCACTGGTGGGTTGCAGCCGCAGCGTTGAAGAGACTGCGAAATCGTCATTCCTGATCGGATCAACAGTCCGATCCAACGGGAAGAGGCGGACTATAGCCGACCACAGACAGATTGCGCCCTTGCACTGGTCTGAGAAGGATTCGGTCTGTTTCGACAGCCAGGCGTTCGAGGGAGGACTTGTTCGCCGGGACAGTTCTCTTTAAGGACACCTTAAGTGTCGCTGCAAACCGTTACGGCGGGCCGATGAGTTCAGCGATCGTCGTGCGACACAGTCTCGATAACTCAATGAAGTTAATGGGCGACTGATTTGGTTCTCGCCTGTGGAGCATTTCTCGGCATGCGTGCGATTGTGCTGACCTTTGATCGGCTTCCCGCTCAGTTGTTGAGCAGCCTCGGCAATGAATGGATCGAAACTCCGACATTTGATCGACTCGCTGCAAGATCGCGTGTCTTCGAGCAACATGTGGTCGAACTTCCTGCGGCAGTTGGCCCCGCTCATCCGTGGTGGAGCGGTCAACAGGAATTCTTTTTGGCGCGTCATGCGACGCCAAGTGCCGTCCAAACGTCTCCTCTGGTCCAACTGCGGAACGCCGGAATCACCTGCAGATTCGTGACCGAACGGCTTGAAGGTTTGCCCTTTGAACTCTTCGACGACGCTGTCGAGGTGTGCGGCGAAGATGGTTTGCAAGCGGTGCCCGAGCAAGTGCCGTTTGCGAGACTGATCCAGGCGGCGATAGAGCGCTTACCGGTGGCGTCTGAGGTGCCGACTCTATTGTGGTTGCACTCACGCGGCGTGCCTGATCAATGGACGCCACCGCGCGTGTTTGCCGAACTTTATCTTGATGAACTCGATGACGTTTCAAGCACAATCCCACAAGGCGATGACGACGAACTGCCGCCCGTGTCTTCACTGGCCACTGCCGCGCACGACTTACTGGAACAGTTGGGCGAAGATTCCGAGTTACGGGAGGTCGTCTTGTCTGACCGACTCTTCACTCAGGACGAGGATGACACGGATGGAGAGGTCGCTGCTCAGTCTGATTGCCAACGTGCGGCCGTGGCGGTGGATGACATGGAGATGCAATGGCTGTTGCGTCGTTTTTCGAAACTCGTCTTCGGTGGGTATGTGTCATTGCTCGACCACTGGCTTGGCCCGCTTGTTACGGCGATCGAAACGTCATCCGAGCCCACGTTGTTCATCGTCTCTGCGGCCTGTGGACAAGCTTTCGGAGAGCGCGACGTCTTGACGATTGACTCTGAACCATCCCTCGCGGCGACCGATTTGCAAGATGCTATGTTGCGTACGCCGCTCTTCGTCTGGCGAAGTGACCGTCAGGGATTTGGGTCGCGACATCAAGAACTCCATCAACCAGAGGACTTGCCGCTCACTTTGATGGAGTGGTTCGGTCTCCCAGCGGCATGCGGTCTGAGCACAGGGGGTTCGTTGCTCAGCGCGGTGACACGCGAGGATGCTCGTCAAACTGCTGTGCATTTCAGTCCGAACGGTGCCATTGGCATTCGTGAGCCAGGACGTTTGCTGGTCGTGGACACAGCACAAGCCTTAAGTCCGCAAGCCAACGAAAGCGATGACGTGGAATCATCGTCGTCGGTCAAACTGTTCGTGAAGCCGAGCGATGTCTGGAATGTCTTCGACATCGCGACACAAGAGCCTGGTGAAGTCGAGCGTCTGATAGAGCTTTTACGACAGCGGCTGCCGGAGTGAAGGTTCGAGTTCAGACCCGTCATCCGCGTCCTACGGAGCTATCAACCAAGCGCGGTGACAAAGCGGTCTCCTCGTGCGATCGAATGACCGCGAAGGAATTCAGTAGCGGCCATCGGGCGCTTGCCCTCAGGTTGTAGCGTCAAGATCTCGACTGCACCGTCACCAGTTTTGACGACCAATCGTTTGTGATCGAGGACCTCAACGGTGCCTGGCTCACCGTCGATCGCCACGGCTAGCGGTTCGATGTCGAGGATCAACAAACGGTGCGTTCCATGCGTTGTCTGTAAGGTCGCAGAAGGCTTGGGCCACGGTTGGACGCCGCGAATGTGACATCCCACGAGGTGCGACGTTTTGTGCCACGGCACTTCGCCGTCAGTCTTCTTGAAGCGCTTGGCTTTGGTGACTTTGCTGGGATCTTGCGAGCACGGAGTGGTGGTGCCATCAGCAATTTGATCGATCACGCGCTGCGCCAACGGTACTGCGAGTGCCGCTAACCGCGTCTCTAATTCTCCGTAGGTTTCTTTGGGGCCGATTTCTAGTTTGGACACTCCCAGAATGGGGCCTGCATCAAGTTTGGGTTCGATCTGAAAGATGGTGATGCCGGTTTCTGTCTCACCGTTGATCACCGCGTATTGGATTGGTGCCGCTCCCCGATACTTCGGTAATAACGATGCATGGAGGTTGATGGCGCCCCATTGGGGAATGCCCAACAAGTCCGCCGAAAGGATTTGTCCATACGCCGCGACGACGAAGAGATCTGCCTCGAATTGACGAAGTCGATCAAGTGACTCAGGCAGGTTGGCGCTCTCGGGTTGGAAGACCGGCACGCCGCGTTCGAGTGCCAGTTCCTTCAACGGGTTGAGGTGTTGATGGTGTCCGCGTCCGGTACGATCAGGTTGAGTGACCAATCCCACAACCTGATGTCGAGTTTCGAACAGTCCCCGAAACGTCGGGAGTGCGAACACTCCGGTTCCAAACATTGCCAGTCGAAGCACGTGGGCCATTGATCCTCGCTATGGAATGAGTCAGGGCAGCTTGTTGAATTTCGTGGGGCACGTTTTCAACGTGCCCGGATTGATCAAGTTGAGAGCACGATAGAATCGTGTTCCATGTGTTGTTCAACAGGCTGCTAGTGAGATGCTGTGGAGCGTTGTAGCACGCCGGGCTCAATCGAGTCAGGTGTTGTGCTCGCAACTGCTGGATGGAGTATCCGAAACGGCGTCATTCTGGATCGTTTAACCCTGCGGAGCATGCTTGCTGCTCACGCGTTCGACGACTTTGGAGAGACCAAGGACTATCGCATGACTGATACGACTCCCGTTCGTCGTCATACCATCAGCCCGCTGTTGTTGGTCGTGGCTGTACCGTTGGCGATGCTGATCCTGATGGTCGGAGTTTTGATGCTGGCTCAGCGGTACGTCACGCCTCAAGGACTCAGCGAGTACGAGTGCGAGATGCCCGACGGTTCGATTTTGAAGATCGAGGCACTCACCTGGGGCACAGCGCACCACATCACGTATCAACGTCCTTCGGCGGGCTTCAGTTGGATGATGGGCGTGGGCAGTGCCATGCTGAATGCCAACACCTCACGCAATCAAGTCATGGTGTGGATGACACGCCGCCATGGCCAAACAGGTCAACCGCTCGATCTGGAGTTTTGGTATGAGAACGTCGTCACCGATGCCTTTGATGACGAGATCTCTGATCGCTCGGCTCAGAATTACTACACCACTTTGCATCAACTGTCCGCTCATGGGCAAAGCACCAGCAGCACTGCCGAGCGTCCGCTGAAATGCGATCGCAGCATGTACTCGTCGTGGGTCGTCGCTAGCCCGTTGCCGCCGTTTCGTCCCAAAGATGATCGTCTCCGACTTCGAGTGAAGAACACCGAAGGGAAAGTCGTTGCAGAGTTCAATCTGGCTCACCCGTCGCCCACTCCTTACCCCGTCTGGACCGCAGAAGCGTTGCCTAAGACGTTCGTCAGCGGGGATCTGGAAGTGACCCTCAACAGCATCCAGAGCGGTGGTCACGAATATCTTTCGAATCACCAAGTGGTGACGAGCTATTGGGCCTCCACGAATGCCGAGTTCAAGTGGCAAGGTCAGCCCACCAAAGAGTGGCAGCAGTGGGCGTCCTTTACGTCGCCGTTAGGGGTTGGTCTGGGCTCTGAGGGTGTTGGCCCCACCGACAAGGAGAAAGTTTGGCAGATGCAAATGACTTGTACGAAGTTGCCGAACGCAACCTTTACGGAGCAAGAACGCGGCAGCATCAAAGCCATCGAACTGCAAGAGGCTGCAAAGTCCTCGAACGTCGAGTTGAGCACGCCAATTGATGGCGGCACGTTGCAGGTGCTGACGGTCGCGGGAGCGGGCAAGATCACTTTCGATCTGCCTTCGTCGCGACTTGCCTTTGGATCGGGGCGTTACTCGTCTGGCCACGGTCATTTTGCCTTCCAGAAGAACGTGCATTGGCAGTTCGAGGGGCAAGCTGGCGGTAACAGCCAGATTACGGTCGACAGCCCATTGCCCTGGATTTTGATCGATCGTGGTTCTGGTGCTGGAATGAAGCAGTTCCACTTTGCCGTCACGGACGATCAAGGGCGCGAGGTGAAATCCGAGATGCAGTACCTGCAGAACACACTCTCGGGCGTCTACCTACAACCG
>Ga0172376_10005419_pt1 | contig 14254 bp, 8 predicted proteins | sample Lak35m_FD_121114 | JGI IMG/M metagenome (GOLD analysis project Ga0172376, IMG submission 121114) | Freshwater microbial communities from Kabuno Bay, South-Kivu, Congo - kab_092012_35m | ecosystem: Environmental > Aquatic > Freshwater > Lake | place: Democratic Republic of the Congo: South-Kivu...
CCCTCGGGACTCGTCGCCACCGCCAACATTTTTCTGGGTCAAACCGAAGCGCCCTTGCTGGTTCGACCTTACCTCGAGCGCATGTCGCGCTACGAACTTTTGCTCGTGATGACCGCGGGCATGGCGACCATCGCCGGCTCGGTGATGGTCATCTACTCCGCCATGCTCGGCGCACAATTCGAAGGCGTACTCGGGCACCTCATCACCAAATCGATCATGTCGGTCCCCGCCGCCGTGTTGTTCGCGCACATCATGCTGCCCGATGACAACGGCAGCGCGCAGGATCTGCAGCAGCCTCCCAAGATTTACTCGAGCGCGATGGACTCGATCACGCGCGGCACGGGTGACGGTCTCGCCCTCTATCTCAACATCATCGCCATCCTGATTGTGCTCACCGCGTTCGTGGCTCTCGCCAACAGCGTAGTCGGCTTTCTGCCGACCGTCGGGGGTGAAGCCGTCACTCTCGAGCGCGTTGCGGGTTGGCTGTTCGCACCCATCGCTTGGTTGATGGGCATCCCGTGGGCCGAAGCGACCACGGCCGGCTCGCTGCTTGGCGTAAAAAGCGTCCTCAATGAATTCATCGCCTTCATCCAGCTCACCGGTGTGCCGCCCGAAGCGCTGTCCGATCGCTCGCGGCTCATCACCATCTACGGTCTCTGTGGCTTCGCGAATCTGGCGAGCATCGGCATCCAGATCAGCGGCATCGGCACCATGGCTCCCGAGCGACGCAATGATCTCGCGAGCCTCGCGTGGCCGGCGTTCGTCGCCGCAACGCTCGGCTCCTGCATGACCGGCTGCGTGGTCGGCATCGTCGCCGGCTGAACGACCTCTGCGGCAGCATCCATGGCCAAGCTGTATTTCTATTACTCGACCATGAACGCCGGCAAGTCGACGGCCTTGCTGCAGGCCTCGCACAACTACGGCGAGCGCGGCATGCGCACGCTCGTCTACACCGCCAAACTCGACGATCGCGCCGGGGGCAAGGTGGCTTCGCGCATTGGCATCAGCTCCGAGGCCAGGCACTTCGCAGCAGAGCGCGATCTATTCGAAGAAATACGCGCGGAACTCACCAACGGCCCGCTTGCCTGCGTACTGATCGACGAGGCGCAGTTCCTGAGCGCCGCTCACGTGCGTCAACTCGCCCGCGTGGTCGATGAGCTCAACGTGCCGGTGCTCTGCTACGGACTGCGCACCGATTTCCTTGGGCAACTCTTCGAAGGCAGCGCACAACTGCTCGCCTGGGCGGATAACCTGGTCGAGATCAAGACCGTATGTCATTGTGGCAAGAAAGCCACGATGGTGGTCAGAGTTCGCCCGGATGGGCGAGTCGAAACCAGCGGCGCTCAGGTCGAAATTGGCGGTAACGATCGGTACGTCTCGCTATGCCGCCGGCATTTTGTTGAGGCGCTCGCGAGCGGCAGCGCCTGAGCGACCTCGGCGGTGATCGACCGCCGTCATAGTTCTCTAACAATCGATCCGTAGAATCGCGCGCGCGGAGCGCTTCGCACTGACGCGGGGCGAATCCCTAAACCCGTTCTGGCCCTATCCGGTCGCCGAGGAGAAACCCGATGTTGTTCAGGAAACTTGTGCTCACGCTGTTGACGGCGCTGCTCATTGCGTTGTCAGGCCCCGTGGGCTTTGCCCAGGAAACCACCTCGGCCCTGCGCGGCCAGATTACCGATTCGACCGGAAAGCCGCTCGCGGGGGCGAGCATCTCGATTGTCCATAACCCGACTGGCACCCGCTCCTCGCAAGCCAGCAACAGCGAGGGCGTGTTCGATGCGCGCGGCTTGCGCGTTGGTGGGCCCTACACCGTCGAGATCGCGGCAAGCGGCTATCGCACCGAAAAATACGAGAATGTCTTTTTGATCGTAGGCGAAACCGGACGCCTGAACGCGAGTCTCGAAGAAGCACTCACGGAGATTCTGGTCTCGGCGTCGCCGGTGCGCGATGCGATCGAGATTGGCTCCGTCACCAACCTCGATCGGGACCAGATCGACGCGGTCGTGTCGATCAATCGCGACATCCGCGATCTCGCTCGGCGCGACCCGCTTGTTTCGGCCAACCTGCGTGGCGATGGCGGCATTTCGATCGCCGGCTCGAACCCGCGCACCAATCGCATCGCCATCGACGGCGTGCAAGCGCAGGACGACTTTGGTCTGAATACCGGCGGCTTGCCGACCCGTCGCGGTCCAGTCTCGATCGACTCTGTCGAACAGTTCTCCGTACAAGCCGTACCGTTTGACGTCGAGAACGGTGACTTTCTGGGTGGCGCCATCAATGTGGTGCTGCGTCAGGGCACTAACGACTGGGCTGGCTCGATCTTCGGTAACTTCCTCAACGAGGATCTCGTTGGCACCAAGATCCGTGGCACCACCATCAAGACGCTCGTCGAACAAGACAACTACGGCGGCACGCTACGCGGACCGATCATCGAGGACCGCTTGTTCTTCGCGCTGTCCTACGAAAACTACGAATCAGTCGATGTGACCTCGGTAGGCCCTGCGGGCGGCGGATTCGCCACCACGATCATCGGTCCGACCGGCAGTCCGATGACGACCGAGAACATTGCGGCTGTGACGAACGTCTTCGCCAACACCTATCGCTCGACCTTCCCCTTCGGCAGCATCCCGCAGACCAAGCCGATCACGGACGAGAAATACACCGCGCGCCTCGACTGGAACATCATCGACGCTCAGCGCGCGGCGCTCACGTACCGCAAGTCCGAGTCCGGTCTCATCCAGCGCACCAACCTCAACACCGGCACAGCCGGACTCGACTCGCAGTGGTACCTCACGGGCGAAGACGACGAAACGATGGCACTGCAGTTGAACTCCGACTGGACCAGCAATCTGTCCACCGAACTGCGCGTCTCGCAGCGCGATTACACGCGCCTGCAGGAACCGCCCTCCGGTCAGAATTTTTCTGATATTCGGGTGTGTTCGACGGCGACGCCGCTTGATGCCGCCGGCACCACAAATCAGCCGCTGACCTGCCGTAACGGCTCGGCTTCGGCGGGTATCGTGCGCTTTGGCCCCGACCAGTTCCGCCATGCGAACTTTCTCACGACCTCGAATACTCAGGCGCAGCTGTCGGCCGAGTTGACCGTCGGCTCGCACCTCATCAAGTTCGGCGGCCAACTGCAGCAGCAGGAGATCTTCAACCTGTTCTTGCCCAATAGCGATGGCACCTATTACTTTGACTCGATTCGCGACTTCAGCAACGGCTTCGCGGGTGAGTTGATCTACCGCAACGCGCTGTCGGGTAACCCGAACGACGCTGCAGCCAATTTCAGTTACGACACGACGTCGTTGTTCCTGCAGGACACTTGGGATCTGGCCAACGAGCTCACCGTGACCTACGGCCTTCGCTACGATACGTACAAGGTCGACGACAAGCCGGCGCTGAACCGTAACTTCGTCAGTCGTTTCGGATTCAATAATCAGGGAACCTATGACGGCATCGATGTGCTGATGCCCCGCTTGTCCTTCGATTGGCGCCCCACCGATACGCTGAAGCTCAGCGGTGGTCTCGGTCTCTTCTCGGGTGGATTGCCCGACGTGTTCCTCTCGAACTCGTTCAGCAACACCGGCATCCTTGATAACACCATTGTCTTCCAGCGATCGCTGACGGCCGCGAACGCCACGAGTCTCGCGGCCACGGCCGCGCAAGGCGGTGGTTTCATCACCGAGACCACCGGTGCAGTGAATTGCGCGGTCAATCCGGCGCCCTGCCTCGCGGCACTGAATGTTGGTGTGAACTCGAGTTTTGGCTCATCGATTCCGGCGTCGATTCAGGCCGCGCTCGGTGGCTCAACGGTGTCGCCAACTTCGGAGACCAATTCATTGGTTCCGGGGTTCCGCATGCCCTCTGACTGGCGCATCAACCTCGCTGCGAACTGGGAAGTCCTTGACGGCTGGAACCTCAACGCGAGCGCTGTTTACGTGCAAACCAAGGACGGTCTCGCCTTCCGTGACATTCGCTCGCAACCTTTGATCGTCAATGGACAGCAGGCACGTACGCCGGACGGTCGCCTGCGCTACGACGGTCTGTCGAGCGCGCAGCGCACGATCACGGGCAACACGGTCAGCTCCACCAACCCGGGTTCGGCTCGCGACATTCAGGCCTACAACCCCGAGTCAACGGGTTCGATCTGGACCGCGGCTCTCGGCGTCTCGAAGTACTTTGATAACGGGATCAACTTCGCGTTGTCCTATTCAAAGCAGAACTCCGACGAATTCTCGGCGTCGGCGCGCTTCTCTTCGACCGCGAGCTCGCTGTACAGCGGCCAATACGCTTCGCTCGACCCCAACACCGCGACGAAGGGCCGTGGTCAAGAAGAAATCTCCGACGCCTTCAAGGGCGAGTTCGGCTTCCGCAAGACGCTGTTCGGTGATCTTGAAACGCGCTTTTCGCTGTTTGCCGACTACCGAACGGGTCGGCCCGTCACGTTCACGATGAACGGCGGTTCGGGCCGCAACGCGACCTTTGGTGTCAATCGTGGCGCCCAACTCGCCTACGTCCCGGACGTGTCAGGATCGATCACGACTTCGACGATCGGTACGACGCCCGTGGTCACGGTCTCCTCCGCGCCGCTCGTGGCCTTCGACAGCGCCGCATCGGTCGAGAATGTCCGCGCGCTGATCGCCAAGTTCGGCATCCCGACGAATGGCATCGTGCCGCGTGGCTCCTACGACAGTCGCGATATCAACCTCTGGGATCTGCAGCTCAGCCAGGAGTTGCCGGCCTTCGGCGAGGGCCACAAGGCCCGCGTCACGTTGGATATCGCCAACTTCCTGAACCTCATCAACGAAAAGTGGGGCACGATCGAAGAGTACGGCGAGGACGTGCGCCTGTTCGATGTGTCCTGCGCTGGCGCAAATGGCGTGTCGGACAACGCCGGCGTACTCAGTTGCGCGCGCTACCGCATCAGCGGGGTCAATACCTCGCTGCTCACCCCTGCCTCGTCGACTGGTCCAGCCGGCGGCGTGGTTCGCAATACCGACCGGTCGCGTTGGCAGATCCAGATCGGGTTGAAGTACGAGTTCTGATCAAGGCCATTACATTGCCATCACTTCAAGGCGGGCCTCGTGCCCGCCTTTTTTTGTATCTTTTTTACAACAATACGTATTTGCCAGATGCGTGATAGCCGCGCTATCGCGTACAATTCGGGGCCGGTTTGAACCACCCCCTGCCACCAGTTTTGGGCAGGAAGCCCGAAGTTTTCCCGCGTACTTCAGCCTCTGGAGAGTCCAACGATGTCCACCCCCATGTCGGGCGCTGCAATGCCCGTGTCCGCGTCGCGACGCTCACGCGTCTCGCTCGCCGTTCTTCTCACTTGTCCGTTGCTGGTGTTTGCCACGAGTCACTCCGCGCTCGCGCAGTCGACGGGCACGACGGCCGCCGAAGGCCTCGAAGAAATCGTCATCACCGGTCGCCGCGTGGCGCAGCTCGGTGCGGTCACTGAACAAAACGCAGCAAAGTCGCGCATCACGATCACTGGCGATTTCATCCAAAACTACATCCCGGGTCAGACCTTTCTCGAATCGCTGAACCAGGTGCCGGGCGTGAGCTTCACCAACAACGACCCGTACGGCAGCTCGGGCGGTAACCTGCGTCTGCGCGGCATCGACGGCTCGCGCGTGTCGCTCACCTTCGACGGTATTCCGCTGAACGATACCGGCAACTACGCGATCTACACCAACCAGCAGATCGATCCCGAGCTCATCGAAGCGATCGACGTCAACCTCGGCACCACCGACGTCGACAGCCCGACCGCCTCGGCCGTCGGCGGCACCATCAACAGTCGTACGCGTCGCCCGGGCAAAGAAGAAGGCGGCATGATTTCGATCGCTGCGGGCGAGTACAACTATCGCCGTTATTTCGGCATGTACGAAACCGGCGAGATCGGCCCTTGGGGCACCCGCGCCTACGTCACCGCTTCGCACGCGAGCAACGACAAGTACAAGGGCCCGGGCGAGATCTACAAGCGCCAGTTCAATGCTCGTCTCTTTCAGGACATGGGCAACGGCGATTTCATCGCGGTCGCTGCGCACTTCAATCGCAACCGCAACAACTTCTACCGCAACGCCAACGAAGCGCAGTGGCTTGCCAACGGCCGCAACTTCGACAACCTGGCCACCTGCACCCGCGTCCCGGGTGTCAACGGCACGCGGCAAGACGAAAATGCGGGCACGCTGACCGGCGGCACCGATAACCCGCTGAATCCGTCGGCCTGCACCAATTACTTTGGTCTGCGCGTCAATCCGTCGGACACCGGTAACATCCGCATCAACTCGTTGTTCAACATCACCGAGAGCCTGCGGCTCGCCATCGACCCGTCGTTCCAGTACGTGCTCGCCAACGGCGGCGGCACGCAGCTCGTCAATGAAACCCCGTCGGGCGCGGATCGCCGCGTCGTCGGCGCCTCGACGGTCGCCGGGTTCGATCTGAACGGTGACGGCGATGTGCTCGACAACGTGCGCTTCTACACGCCGAGCAACACCAACACCCGTCGTTTTGGCGTCAACGCCTCGCTGATCTGGGACGTGTCCGAGACGCAGCGACTGCGCCTCGCCTACGCCTTCGACTACGGCAAGCACCGCCAGACCGGCGCCTTCGGCTACCTTGATGCCAACGGCAACCCGGAGAATTTCTTTGGTGGTCGTCAGGGCCGCAAGGTGCCGACTGCGGACGGCAGCTTCCTGCGCACCCGCGATCGCTACTCGATCGCTCAGCTGAACCAGTTCTCGGCCGAATACCGCGGTCGCTTCCTCGATGACAAGCTCGTCGCCACCATCGGCGTTCGCGCGCCCTACTTCGAGCGTCAGCTGAACCAGTACTGCTATACCGCCAACGGCTCGGGTAACGTGCTCTGCACCACGCAGCGCCCGGCGAGCTTCCTGCCAAACGGCAACGTCACGCTCGGCACCGCGACCACGCAGTACATTCCGCCCTTCGCCGGCACCTTCAAGTTCGACGATGTGCTGCCGAACGTCGGTCTGAGCTATGCCATCACCGACACGCAGACCGTGTATGCGTCGTACGCGTCCAGCCTCTCGGCGCCGCGTACCGATAACCTGTACACCGTCAGCCGTGGTGCCAATGGCAGCATCGTGCAGGCCATTCCAGATCCCGAGACCACCAACTCGGTGGACCTCGGTTGGCGTTATCGTGGCGACGGACTGCTCGCTTCGGTTGCCCTCTGGCAGTCGGAGTTCAAGAACCGCATCGTCTCGTCCTTCGACCCGGATCTTGGCTACTCGGTCGACCGCAACGTCGGCAACGTCGATCTGCGCGGCGCCGACTTCCAAGTCGGTTGGCAGGCGAACGATTGGATCGTGGTCAACGGCTCGGCTTCGTACAACGACAGCGAGCTGAAGCAGGACCTGCGTGTCAGCTCGGCCAGCACGCTGCGGACCGCGGGCAAGCGTCTTGTCGAGACGCCAGAGTGGACCTTCGGCGCTCGCGTGGAGCTGCGTCCGTTCGACGGCTTCAACCTCGGCATCGAGGGCAAGTTCGTCGATGATCGCTTCACCACCGATTTCAACGACGCCAAGGTCGACAGCTTCAAGGTGTTCAGCCTCGACGCCGGCTACAACTTCGAGTTCGAAGGCGTGAAATCGATGCGCGTACAGCTCAACGTCTACAACCTGTTCGACGAAGAGTTCTTCGGCTCGATCAGCAGCAGGGCGTACTCCGTGGCGCAGACCCCGGCGCTTGCCGGTTTCTCGCCCAGCCAGCCGTTCCTCACGCTCGGCGCGCCGCGCACCGTGAGCCTCTCGCTGCAGACCCGCTTCTAAGCGGTCATCGACTGCCGCAACATGCGTGCAGACGAGCAACAAAGGGGCGCCGCGAGGCGCCCCTTTTCTTTGGCGGCCCTACTGATGACAACCGCGCTTTCGACGATCTGTGCGTCATCGGCTACAGCAGCACCGGGGACGCTGCGCGTCGCCGCATGGAACGTCAGTTTCTACCGCCAGACCGAGGGCGAGCTGGCACGAGAACTTTCCAAGAGCGGCTCACCGCAGCCACAGGTCATCGCCGCTGTATTGCAAGAGGTACGCCCCGACATACTTTTGCTCAATGAATTCGACTATGACCCGGCAGCGCCTGCGCTTTTCCAAAAAAATTATCTCGAGATCGCACAGCGAGGCCGCACGCCGCTGAGCTACCCGCAGCACTTCATCGCTCCCTCCAACACCGGCGTACCAAGCGGGCTAGATCTTGATCGCGACGGCAAGATCGGTGGCGGCAACGACGCGCTCGGTTTCGGACAATTCCCGGGACAGTACGGCATGGTCGTCTTCTCGCGATTCCCCATTGATGTTGCCGCAACCCGCACGTTCCGAAACTTTCTTTGGCGCGACATGCCGGACGCCTTGCTGCCACCCGGCTGGTACGACGACGCCGCGCTCGCCAAACTACCACTCTCGTCCAAGAGTCACTGGGATGTGGTGGTACAACTGCCCGGCCGCGCGCTGCATTTTCTGGTCAGCCACCCGACTCCACCCGGCTTCGACGGTCCCGAAGATCGCAACGGTCGACGCAATCACGACGAAATCCGGCTCTGGGCCGATTACATCGACCCAGCGCGTAGCGAATACCTCTACGATGATGTTGATCAGCGCGGCGGACTCGCGCCAAGCACTTCCTTCGTCATTGCCGGGGACCTGAATGCCGACCCGTTCGATGGCGGCAGCATTCGCGGTGCGATCGACCAGTTGCTCGAGCATCCCCGCGTGCATCGCGAGGCGGCAACCGGCCGACTTGCTCCGCGCAGTCAAGGCGCTGCCGAGGCGGCGCGTCGTCAAGGCGGCGCGAACCTGACCCACGCCGGTGACCCAGAACTCGATACCGCCGACTTCTCTGACCGCGGCAACTCGGTGGGCAACCTCAGAGTCGATTATGTGCTGCCTTCAGCCGATCTCGAAGTCTGCGCGTCCGGAGTGTACTGGCCGAAACAAAATGATTCCGAGTTTGCGCTCGTCAACGACGACGCTTCGACGAGCTCGGACCATCGGCTGGTGTGGATCGATATCGCCTTGCCAGGCGACCGTTGTCCGCGTTGAAGACTGCGTTCGACGCAAGCCCCCGCGTCCAACCCCGCCCGCAGTCTAGGGGCTAGGCGCGGGCTCAGCCTCGAGCGCGCCATAACGCCTCGCAGTCGATGCAGCGGCGCACGCGTCCGCGGACATGCCGGAGTCGCAAGCGCCTGCCGTGATTGCCCTCTCCCAAGAGCCATAGATCGGGTTCGGCAAGAGGAACCAACGTGTGCCGAAGCGTTCGGCGAGCTCGATGCGTCGTACCTCGTATACCGGCCGGTCAACGAAATCCCGCAGATCATCGCCCACCAGCGCAACGATACGATGGCTCTTGGCGATCCACGCACGGCGCAGAGTCTTGTCGGAGCTGGCCCACTCGGGTCGCTCGAGGCGCAAGGACAGCGCATCCGGCGCGTTCGCATTTGGTAATTGCAAAGCCTCGAGATTGCGCAGTGTCGCAGTGCGTGCCGGACATGGATCATCGGGCAGAGCCTCGAGACGCCGGCACTCGCGATTGGTCACATAAAAAATCTTGTGGCCCGCACGCGCGGCGGCTTGCAGAAATTCCACGGCGCCGGGCAAAGCAGGCGCTGAGGCCTCCTGCATCCACGCCTGCCATGAGGCTTCGTCATACTCGCCACCGATGAGCGCACGACGCGCTTGATAGAACGAGTTGTCGAGCACTGTCTCATCGAGATCGACGATGATGGCAGTCGGCAACGCGCTCCACTCGGACGGCGACCGGCTTTGCTGTTCGAGCGCTGCCGTGCCCGGTGCGGCGATCGTCGTCGCAAGTCGCTCGGTGGCGAGTCGATAGACCTGCTCCGATGCGATGCGAAACTCCGCGGCGCGCTGCATCCACAGCGTCGCACTCACCTGCTCGCGACCGATCACGGGTACAGTCGATTTGGTTGCCGAAGGCGCGCTTGCGCAGCCCGTCAGCGTCGACAGCGTCAGCGCCAACGCCGAACACACCAGCCACCGCATCAACCGGCGCACGCCCCGCGATTCTTCGACGGCATGCTGCACGCCGCCTGCGCGATTCGGTGTCATCATAGCCCTCACCATGTTAAAACAAGCCATACGCACCATACCCGACTACCCGAAACCGGGCATCCAGTTCCGTGACATCACCACGCTGCTTGGCGACGCCGCGGCCTTCCGTGCGGCGGTTGATGATCTCACTGCCCCCTATCTCGGGCGGGGGATCGGCAAAGTCGCAGGGATCGAGGCACGAGGCTTCATCTTGGGGGGCGCCGTCGCGCACCAACTCGAGGCGGGGTTCGTGCCGATCCGCAAGAAAGGCAAGCTGCCGCACGATACGGTGCGCATCAGCTACGCGCTCGAGTACGGCACCGATGAAATCGAAATTCACCGCGACGCTGTGGGTCACGGCGAAAAAGTTGTTTTGGTCGACGATCTCATCGCCACCGGAGGCACCGCGACGGCAGCGATCTCGCTGCTGCGCTCACTCGGCGCCGAGGTGATCGCCGCCTGCTTCGTGATCGATCTGCCCGAACTGCAGGGCGCCGCACGCATTCGCGAACTCGGCGTACCAGTTCAGGCCCTCGTGACTTTTGACGGTCACTGAATCGCGGCAGCCTCGCGCAAGCTCTGGATCATCGAGGTCTTCAGCAGGAACGCGCGTGAGAGCGCGGGGTCGGCCGCTGCGCGCATGAGTTCTGCCTGACGCTTCGCCTGCACGTCGGGGTCTTTCGATTCCATCAACTTCTTGTTGTTGATGGTGTGCTCCTGAACGAAGCGGACACAGATCTCGCGGCGTTGACGCTCGTAGAGATCGAGTAGCGGGTCGGCCTGCTCGCCGTGATGGATGCGAATCAGCTTGTCGGCAAGGTTCCAGGCATCATGAATGCCGCCGTTCATGCCCATCCCGCCGAGCGGATTATTGATATGCGCCGAATCGCCCGTGAGCAACACGCGGCCACGACGCCAGATTTTGGCGACCCGCTGATGCACCCGATAGATCGAGCGATGCACGATCTCGTAGTCGCTGTCATGCGGCGCCATGTGATGCAGGCGATCCTGGATCCAACGATCCGACAACCACAAAGAATCGTCCTCGATCTTGGGGTCGGTCGGGATGAGCACGCGCCACAGCGTCGGGATGCGCAGCAACACCAACCACTCTTCGGGGTCGGCGATATAGTTGACGTTCGACAGCCGATGAAACTTGCTCTCGAGCGGAAAAGTGGTCGAGGCGACAAGAAACTTCTCGGGCCACGTGAACCCCTCGAACTCGATCGCCACGGCCTTGCGCACGGCGCTGTCCGCGCCATCGGCGGCGATCAGATACGAGCCACGCAGGATTTTTTCCTGGCCGTTGTCCCAGACGAGAACCTCGACGCCCTCGGCAGTCTGATGAACGCCTTTGACGGCGTGATTGAAATGACACTCGGCCAGGCCCGCATACTGGGTCTGCAGTTCCTTCCAGACAAGTCGCGTGTATTTCCACTGCTCGACTTGTAAACGATAGGGGTGACGTGTGTCCTCGGCGAGATGCCCAAGATCGAACTCCGCGATCTCGCCGGTTCGACGATCGCGGTATTGATACTGCGGACAGATCAGGCCCTGCGCTTCGAGCGGCTTGGTCACGCCAAGTTCATCGAGCATATCGAGGGTCGGTGGATGAAAGGTTGAGGCGCGTAGCGTCTCAGGCAGCGCAGCAAGTCCCTCGAGCAGCACGACGGGAATCCCCGCCTGAACGAGACGCAGTGCCGCCGTGCAGCCCACAGGACCGGCTCCAGCGATGATGACGGGCGCAGTGATGGCCAAGATGATTCTCCCTCACCCTCGCGGGTAACCCGATTATTCTAAGCGAGCGAGGAGGTCCACCATGTCGAGTTCATCCCGAATCGTCCACCTGCTGTCCATCGCCGCTCTGCTGCTGATCGCCGCTTCATCGGTCAGTGCGCAAGAACGTACCGAGAAGCCGCCCTTGCACGGTCGGCAATGGATGGCCATCACCGGCAAGCCGCTGGGTGCGACGGCGGGCGCGCGCATCTTCGAACGCGGTGGCAACGCGGTGGATGCCGCCTGCGCAATGATCGCGGCGACTGCCACGATGTGGGACGTATTGCACTGGGGCGGCGAAACCCAGGCACTGATCTGGCACCCGGGCTTGAAGAAAGTCATTGCCATCAACGCGCTCGGCGTCGCACCAACTGGCGCAACCCCCGAGTTCTTCAAAGCCAAGGGCATGAAGTATCCACCCGAGTTCGGTCCGCTCGCTGCGGTCACGCCTGGAACACCCGGCGGAATTCTCGTGATGCTCGCCGAGTACGGTCGCCTGTCACTCGCCGAGGTACTCGCGCCAGCGATTGCGCTCGCCGACGGCTATCCGATCGATGCGCAAACGGCGACCTTGATCGAACGTAACAAGAAAAAACTCAAGGAATGGCCCAATACCGCGCGCGTGATGTTGCCGCATCGGCGCGATGATGGTGCGGCGGGACGCGAGGGCCCGGCTGCCGGCGAGATCTTCAGACAGCCCGAGCTCGCCGCCACGCTACGCAAGCTGGTCGACGCCGAAAAGCGCGCGCTCGCGCGCGGCGCGACTCGCAAGCAGGCCATCATGGCTGCCTACGATCGGTTTTATCGCGGCGACATCGGCGCCGAGTTCGCGGCGGCCGTGCAGGCCGAGGGCGGCCTCATCACTCGCGAGGATCTCGCCAAGTGGCAAGTAAAAATCGAAGAACCGCGGCACGTGAATTACCGCGGCATCGACGTCTACAAGCTCGATGTGTGGACGCAGGGCCCCGCGATGCTGCAGGCGCTCAGCATTCTCGAAAACTTTGACCTCAAGGCAATGGGCTACAACTCGGCCCGTTACCTGCACACGCTCTATCAGTCGATGAATCTGTCATTCGCGGATCGTGATTTCTATTACGGCGATCCGGCGTTCGCACCGGCAGAACCCGTGCAGGGTTTGCTCTCGAAGGAGTACGCCAAGCAGCGCGCTGCGCTCATTGGCGAACGTAATGATCCGCGCATAGGGCCGGGCGATCCATATCCGTTCCAGGGCGAGCGCAATCCGTTTATGCAACTGCTTGAGAACGCCGCGGGCGAGCGGCCTGGATCATCAGCACCGACGTCGCCCAGTACAGCACCGAACGCATCGCCGACCCCGCCGTCCGATCGCCCTTATTCCCCGGGCGGAGTTGTCCCGACGGTGGATGCGCGACTGCCCGAACGAAGCTATCCGCTCGATGACCCCGAGCAGGCATTTTGGCGCGGTACAACGACGGTCGTGGCCGCGGATGCCGAAGGCTGGCTGGTGTCGGTCACGCCGAGTGGCGGATGGATTCCGGCGGTGATCGCCGGTACCACCGGCATCGGTCTCTCGCAACGCATGCAGTCGTTCGTGCTCGACTCCGCCGAGAATCCCTTCAACGTCGTCGCGCCAGGACAGCGGCCGCGGGTCACCCTGACCCCGAGTCTTGCGCTGAAGAACGGCAAACCTTGGCTCGGCTTTGCCGTACAGGGTGGCGACAGCCAAGATCAGAACCTGCTGCAGTTCTTTCTCAACGTGGTCGAGTTCGGCATGACGCCGCAGCAGGCATCGGAAGCGGCCAACATGAACAGCTTCCAGTTGCGCGACTCCTTCGGCAATCACGAAATATCTCCGGGACGCATGCTGCTCGATGACGAGACGCCGCGCTGGATCCGCAGCGAGCTCAACTCGCGCGGCTACCGACTCGAGTTCCAGCCGCGCACGGCAGGGCCGATCAACGCGATCATGATCGACCACGAGCACGGTACATTTTGGGGTGGTTCGGGCAATCACGGCGAGGACTACGGCATCGCCTGGTGATGGGCTAAAAGAAAAACCCCTGATCCTCGCGGACCAGGGGTTTTCTTTGATAAGGACCCTGACGGTGACCTACTCTAGCGTCGCAACAGGCGAAACTACCATCGGCGCAGAGCGTTTTCACTTCCGAGTTCGAAATGGGATCGGGTGGTTCCCGCTCGCTATTGCCATCAGGGAATTCTTGAATCCGGGTGTTTTTTGACGTGACGCAGTCGCGTTCACATGAGTGATGGAATCAACTCCATCGCGATCAATCCTGCAAGCAAACTGCTTGAGGTTATATGGTCAAGCCTCACGGGCAATTAGTACTGGTTAGCTGAAGCCATTACTGGCCTTACACACCCAGCCTATCAACCACGTAGTCTTCGTGGGCCCTTCAGGG
>Ga0172376_10005420_pt1 | contig 14254 bp, 16 predicted proteins | sample Lak35m_FD_121114 | JGI IMG/M metagenome (GOLD analysis project Ga0172376, IMG submission 121114) | Freshwater microbial communities from Kabuno Bay, South-Kivu, Congo - kab_092012_35m | ecosystem: Environmental > Aquatic > Freshwater > Lake | place: Democratic Republic of the Congo: South-Kivu...
CGTGAACTCACCAAACTGCACGAGGAGATCCGACGCGGGACGTTGGCCGAGATGCTGGCCGGTGTGCGCGCCACCGAACCCCGTGGTGAGTTCGTGGTGGTGCTGGCCGGGGCCCCACCCCGGCCCGAGGCCACCGACGAGGAGATCCGTGACGCGCTCGATGGGGCGCTTCGCCGCGGTCTCACCACCCGTGATGCCGTGGCCGAGGTGGTGGCGGCGTTGGGCGCGCCCCATCGACGCGTCTACGAACTGGCCGTGACCCGCTGATCGGGCCCCGGCCGATCGATCAGGAGGCCGGTCGGGCCGGGATCATCGACAGCGCCGAGTAGCCGATCATGTAGGCGGCCACATCGTTGGCGGGGTTCGTCGCCGTCGAGGTGCACGCCGGCTGCTGGGTCAGGAACGACACGTCGGTGGTGGTGATCGGCACCGTCACCTGACCGCGGACCGAGCCGCTCACACACGTCGGCACGTTCAGGTTGAACACCTGTGTGCGGTCGATGGTGCCGGCGGCGATGGCATCGCGGTTCTGACGGAACCACTCCACGACCACGGTGGCCGCCTCGACGGGTGCGAACGGTCCGGTGATGGCGCCATTGCTGGCGGCGAGGGCCGGGATGTTGCGCTGCACCGCCGCGCGGGCGGCGCCCACCGTGCCGGACACGTCGATGACCGGGCCGAGATTGGCGCCGGCGTTCACCCCCGATACGACGAAGTCCGGCGTGAACGAGATGCCCTTCTGGTCGACGGCCCAGATGATGGAGTCGGCGGGCGTGCCGGCCACGGCCTTGAGCGGGTAGCCGCTCTTCGAGGTCTGATCGCTGGCCGTCAACGTTCCTCCGGTCACCGCTCCGCCCTTACCGCTCTGCTGGGTGGCGGGCGCCACCACCGTGATCTCCACGTTCGGCTCGGCCTTCAGCGCCTGGATGACGGCGTCGATGCCGGCCGAGTCGTAGCCGTCGTCGTTGGTGACGACGATGCGCAGCACTTTCGGCGCAGCCGTGGTGGTCGAACTGGCCGAATCGCTACTGGAACTGCTGCAGCCGGCTGCCACCAGCGCCGCAGCGAACAGCAGTGCCGTAAGTGACCGACGCAGTGTGGTGGATCGATTCATCGCATGTCTCCTCGGTGTGGTCGGTGTGGTCGGTGTGGTCGGTGTGGTCGGGTGGAACCGGTCGCTCAGAACGCGGGGATGACCTCGCGGCCGAACAGTCGGATCATCTCGGCGATGTCGTCGAAGGAACCGAGGGAGGCCTGGCCGGTGTCGGCCGGGAGCCCGGCGCCGAAGGCGGCGTGCACGTGGGTGCAGCCGGTGGCCGCCTCGTACTCGCGGATCTGGCCGATGACGCGGTCGGGATCGCCCCACAGCAGTCGGTCGGCGGCGATGTCCTCGGCGCTCACGTCCCCACCGGCGTCGATGCGGGCGAACAGTTCGAGCTCCTCGGCCTCCTCGGCCGACTCGCGCCAGTGGGCCATGAGTCCGTCGACGTAGACGGGCAGGACCTCGGTGCGTACCTGTTCGTCGTCGGCACCCACCCACGCGTAGCGGCGTAGCACCCAGTCGTCGGGGCGCCCCAATTCGGCGCGCCGCGGTCGGTACACGTCGAGGCACCGCAGCGCGGCGGCCAGTGACTGCACCGGACCGCAGATCCAGACGTCGCCCAATCGGGCGGCGCGGTCCACTGCGGCCGGAGCCACACCGGCCACCCACAGCGGGGGATTGGGCTGCTGGACGGGACGGGGATGCACGGTCAGTTCGGGGAACGACCAGAACTGGCCGTCGAACGAGGTCTGCTCCTCGGTCCACACGAGACGCAGGATCTCGAGGGCCTCCTCCATGCGGGCACCGCGTTGGCGGAACACCGAGCCGTGCACCTCGTACTCGAGCGGCCACCATCCCATCCCCACGCCGAGCGACACGCGTCCACCCGACAACTGATCGATGGTGGCCACCTGCTCGGCCACGCGCACCGGGTTGTGGATCGGCAGCTGGAAGATGCCGGTGCCCACTCGCACGGTGGAGGTGCGGGCGGCCACCGCGGCGAGGAAGGTGAGCGGATCGCTCATGTTGCCGGGCATGAAGTGGTGATGGCCGATGGTCACGGTGTCGAACCCGTGTTCTTCGGCCAGCATCGCCAACGCGAAGGTCTCGCGGAACGGATCGGCCGCCGACAGATCCTTGAGCAAGGGAAGCGACAGCGAGAACTTCACGGTTCGAATGGCCCCTTGCCCATCTGGTCGCGGATGGTCACGACGGCGGGGTTCGTCATCGATCGACGCTGCCAGTTGGCGCCGTCGACCACGAGGGTGTGACCGCTGATGAACTGCGCCCACGGTGAGGCGAGGAAGGTGGCGGCCCACCCCAGCTCGCGGGGGCGCCCCACGCGCAGCGCCGGTTGGCACACGTCCTTGTCGTTGGTGCGCTGCAGGTTGGACTGGATGTCGGCGGTCATGTCCTCGTGCGGGAACAGGCCCGGCACCAGTCCGTTCACCTGGATCCCGTAGGGACCCCACTCGACGGCCAGGGTCTCCACCATGTTCTTCACACCGGCCTTGGCCGCCGCCGAATGGGCGAACCCGGGTCCGCCCGTCCACGCATACGACGCGCCGACGTTGATGATCGAACCCGGGGTGTTGGCGGCCAGATGTCGGCGGCCGAACTCGCGGGCGCAGAAGTAGGTGCCATTGAGGGTGATGTCGACGACGGTGCGCCACGCGTTCGGACTCATGTCCTCGGCCGGCACCGGGAAGTTGGCGGCCGCGTTGTTGACCAACACATCGGGCAGACCGAAACGTTCGGTGGCGGCGTCGAAGGCGGCGGCGATCTGCTCGGGTTCGCGGATGTCGCAGGTGACCGTCAGGTGCGGCTTGCCCAGTTCGGCCATCGCCTCGGTGGCCTGGTCGAGGTGCTCGGGCTTGCGGCTGGCGATCACGAGATTGGCGCCGAGTCGGGCGAACTCGCTGGCGATGGCCCGACCCAGTCCGGTGCCGCCACCGGTGACGAACACCGTGCGACCGTCGTAGGTGCCGGCCGGCAGTGCGCTCGATCCGAGGGCCGGAGGTTCGGGGATGCCGATGGGTGCATCGGTGGCCATGTCAGCTCCCTCGGTAGACGGGATCGCGTTCCTCGGCCCGGGCGGCGCGGAACTCGGCGAAGTCCTCGGACTTGTTGATGAACGTCTGGTAGATCAACTCGTCCTCCATCGACGTGACGATCTCGGGGGTGGCCAGATGGGCGATCACCCGGCGGGCCAACTTCACCGTCACCGCCGGAGACGACGCGATCTTGCGGGCCATCTCCATCGCCGTGTCGTCGAGTTCCTCACGGGCGACGATGCGCGACACGATCCCCAGTGACAGCGCCTCCTCGGCACCGAGCGGTCGACCGGTCAGGACCATGTCGCTCACCACGCCGTGGCCACACATCTGGTAGAGCCGGCCGACACCGCCGGTGTCGGGGATGACGCCGTGTCCGACCTCGGGCAGCATGAACCTCGTCTCGGGGGTGGCGATGCGGATGTCGCACAGCAGCGCCCGCTGGAACGAGCCGCCGATGGCCCAGCCCTGGATCGGGACGATGATCGGGGCGTCGAGATCGAAGATCTGTTTGATCCCGCGGTGGCCTCGGGACATCAACTCGTGATGGGTCATCTCCGTCTTGTTGGTGCCGATCGATCCGACATCGCGACCCGACGACCACGAGTGTCCCTCGCCGCGCCACACCACGGCGCGCACCGCAGGGTTCGACCGCAACTCGCCGAGGATGTCGAAGAGTTGCTTGTCCATCTCGTCGGTGAAGGCGTTGCGCTTCTCCTGGTTGTCGTTCGTGATGACGGCGATCGGTCCGTCGATGTCGAGCCGCACCTGTGCGTTCATCGTGCCCCCTCCCGCCGGCGCCGTGCCGGGTGCGCAGCAGTCTGTCAGGGTTCTCCGGCGGTCGTTACGCTCGGACCGGGCGTCTCGAGGACGTCGTGGGGACGTCACCGTGGCGTCACCTGGTCGTTCGGGGGGACATCATGAACTGGCGAATCGGAGACGTGACCGTGACCAAGGTCGTGGAGGCGGAGGTGCCCGTGGCGCTCTCCGGGCTGTTGCCCGACGCCACTCCGGAGGCGCTGGAACCTCATGCCGACTGGCTGGCGCCACTGTTCATCGACGGGACCGGCACGGCGCAGTTGTCGATCCACTCCTTCGTCGTCGAGTCGCAGGGGCTGCGGATCCTGGTGGACACCTGCGTCGGCGACCGGGAGGTACCGGGGCTCGACGGCATGCGCGGTGATCCCGGCTTCCTCGATCGACTCGCCGCCGCCGGGTTCCCGCCCGACACCATCGACATCGTGTGCTGCACGCATCTCCACTTCGATCATGTGGGTTGGAACACCCGTTGGGACGGCGAGCGATGGGTGCCCACGTTCCCGTCGGCCCGGTACTTGTTCTGTCGGGCGGAGTACGAGGGTTGGATGGCGGAGACGAACCCGTTCGCCAGCAACCTGCCCGACACCGTGGCGCCGGTGATGGAGGCCGGTCTGGCCGACCTCGTCGATCCGGACCATCAGGTCACCGACGAGGTGCGGTTCGTCCCCACCGCAGGGCATTCGCCCGGACACGTGTCGGTGCTGATCACATCGGGGGATGCGACCGCGTTCATCACCGGCGACATGACCCATCATCCGGTGCAGTGGGCCGAGCCCGACTGGGGCTTCATCGGCGACTGGGACGGCCCGATGGGTGCGGCCGCGCGACGTCGCATCGCCGACGAACACGCCGATCGGGCGACGCTCGTGCTCGGTACTCATTATCCGACGCCCACCGCCGGCCGTATCGTCCGCAGGGAGGGCGGTTGCATCTTCGTCGGTGAGGGGTGAGCGCATGGATGACCCGGGTGACGTGATCGTCGTGACGGGCGCGGCCAGTGGCATGGGTCGGGCCTGTGCCCATCGTTTCGCGGGCCGGGCCGAGTTGGTGCTGGTCGACCTCGATCCCGATGCCGTCGCTGCCGTGGCCGCGGCCACCGGCGGCCAACCCTTCGCCGCCGATGTCACCGATGCGGCTCGGGTGGCGGAACGGGCGGCGTTCGTGGCGTCGACGGGCCCTCTCCGTGCTCTCGTGCACGCCGCTGGCATCTCGCCGGTGATGGCCGAACCCGCTCGCATCCTCGAGGTCGACCTGCGGGGGACCGCACTGCTGCTCGACGCGTTCGATCGACTGGTCGTTCCCGGGACCGTGGCCGTGTGCTTCGCGTCGATCGCGGCGACGATGATCGCCGGCGCCGGGGATCCCGCAATCGATGCCGTGCTCGACGATCCGTTGGCCGACGACCTCGTCGACCGACTGCAGAGGCTCGACCACTCTCCACTCGACGACCCGGCGCTGGCCTACGGATGGGCCAAGCGCGCCGTGGTGCGCCTGGTGCGCCGTGCCGCACCGTCGTGGGGAGCGCGCGGCGCGCGCATCGTGTCGCTGTCTCCGGGGGTCATCGACACCCCGATGGCGGCCCGCGAGGAGGCGGTCGGACCGATGATCGCTCAATTGATGAAGACCACACCGCTCCATCGCGAGGGGACGGCCGACGAGCTCGCCGCCGTGGTCGACTTCCTGTGCTCGACCGATGCCTCGTACATCACCGGAGTGGACATCGTCGTCGACGGCGGGACCACCGCCGGGTTGGCGTCGGGGGTCTGATCGGACTTCGGCGCAATCCGACGCACTGCGGTCCGTGGTCGCGCTCGGTACTGCGTAGCCTTGCGCCGTGCCCGAGCCGTTCTACGTGACCACACCGATCTACTACGTGAACGACGTGCCCCACATCGGGCACGCCTACACCACGGTCACGGCCGATGCGCTGGCCCGCTGGCACCGACTGCTCGGTGATCCGACCTTCTTCCTCACCGGCACCGACGAGCACGGACTGAAGATCCAGCGGGCGGCCGAGGCCAACGGGCTCACGCCCCAGGAGCAGGCCGACCGCACCAGCGCCCGCTTCCGCGAGGTGTGGGAGATGCTGCAGATCTCCAACGACGACTTCATCCGCACCACCGAGTCCCGCCACTTCTCGTCGGTGCAGTCGTTCATGCAGGCCATCTTCGACAACGGCTGGATCCGCAAGGGCACCTACGCCGGCCACTACTGCGTGCCGTGCGAGGCCTATTACAACGAGACCGATCTGGTGGACGGTGAGTGCCCGATCCACGGTCGTCCGGTCGAATGGCTGGAGGAGGACAACTGGTTCTTCGAGTTGTCGAAGTTCGAGCAGCCGCTGCTCGACTGGTATGCCGCCAACCCGGGCTGCGTCCAGCCCGAGGGGAAGCGCAACGAGGCGCTGGGGATCATCCGCAAGGGGCTCGAGGACGTCTCGGTGTCGCGCACCTCGCTCGAATGGGGCGTGCCGGTGCCGTGGGATCCGGGCCACGTCTTCTACGTCTGGTACGACGCGCTCATCAACTACGCCACTGCGGTCGGCTACGGCGCCGATCAGGAACGCTTCGCCGAGTGGTGGCCCGCGGTGCACCATCTCCTGGGCAAGGACATCCTGCGGTTCCACTGCGTCTACTGGCCCGCCATGTGTCTCGCCGCCGGGATCGAGCCTCCGAAGAAGCTGGCTGTGCACGGCTACCTGCTGGTCGGTGGCGAGAAGATGTCCAAGACCCGGCTCAACCAGATCTTCCCGGCCGATCTCGTGGCCGACTTCGGCGTGGACGGTTTCCGCTACCACTTCCTGCGCGACAACCCGTTCGGTCCGGACGGCGACTTCTCCTACGAGGCGATGGTCAACCGCTACAACACCGATCTGGCCAACAACCTCGGCAACCTGCTGTCGCGGGTGGCGACGGTGGTGGCCAAGAAGTGCGGTGGAGTGGGCCCGGCGCCGTCGCCCGACTCGCCGCTGGCGGCTATCGCCGAACGCTGTGTGGCCGAGACGATGGCGGGCTGGGCGTCCATCGCGCCCAGTCAGGCGCTCGAGGCCACGTGGCGACTGGTCGGCGCGGCCAACGCCCATCTGGAAGCCAACGAACCATGGAGGGCCGACCCCGGCCCGGGTGTGGATGCCGTCATGGGCGATGCGCTGGAGGTGCTGCGCATCGTGGCGATCCTCGCCTCGTCGGCCATCCCGACGACGTCGGCCACCATCTTCGAGCGCATCGGGCTCGAAGGGGCGCCGACCGACGTGAGGGTGCCCGAGGCGACGCAGTGGGGCGGTTACCCGGGAGGCCTCACCGTGGTCAAGGGTGATCCGCTCTTCCCGCGCATCACCGTGACGGACGAGTGAGCGTCGTGCGCTGGACCGACGAGCACTGTCACCTCGGTGATGGTGCCGATCGGTGGCCCGAGGCGGAGGCCACGATCGCCGAGGCCCGCGCCGCCGGTGTGGAACGCATGATCACCGTGGGGTGCGATCTGGCCACCTCGCGCACGGCGGTGGCGGTGGCTTCGGCCCATGAGGGCGTGTGGGCCACCGTCGGTCTGCACCCCCACGATGCCCGCAACGGCCTCGATGGCCTCGCCGAACTGCTGGACGATCCGGTCGTGGTGGCGGTCGGCGAGTGCGGACTCGACTACCACTACGACCACTCGCCGCGCGACGTGCAGCGCGCGATCTTCGCTGCCCAGATCGCGCTCGCCCACCAGCACGATCTGGCGCTGGTGGTGCACACCCGCGAGGCATGGACCGACACCTGGGACATCCTCGAGTCCGAGGGGGTACCGGAGCGCACGGTGCTGCACTGCTTCACCGGTGGTCCCGACGAGGCCCGCCGCAGCCTCGATCTCGGCTGCCATCTCTCGTTCAGTGGGATCGTGACCTTCCCCGGTGCCCCCGAGGTGCGCGAGGCGGCCGCCCTGTGCCCGTCCGATCGCCTGCTGGTGGAGACCGATTCGCCCTTCCTGGCCCCCGTGCCTCACCGTGGGCGGCCCAACGTCCCGTCACTGGTCCCGGTGGTGGGGGCGATGCTGGCCGAGGTGCGGGGCCAGTCCGTCGAGACTGTGTCGGATGTCACATGGAACAACGCCGAGCGGGTCCACCGCCTCGGTGACATGGGCAAACGCGACCGTTCCTGATCTTCCACATCGTGGGATTTCGTCGATGGGGCCCCTGACATGGGGATTCGCGGTGGTCCCGAGGTGTCGACCGGGTCGAGAGTGGTTGCGAGCTCCCGAGCGGCCCTCCTAGGTTGATGTCGGCTCCGGGCGGAGTTCGAGGCGTCATCGACGCGTCGGTCCCCGCGTGGTGCGCTCCTGTCCGCCGACCGAGGAACCGTTCTGAACGCCCTCATCGCTCACCCGACCCAACGTCGCCTGTTGCTCGCGCTGGTGGTGACACTCGTGTGCCTGCCGCTGCTGGTGCTCGATGTGGTGAGTGGTCAGACGCGGTCGGGTGCCGCCGAGGTCGGATCGCTGGATCCGGGTCTCGTGGCCGCCGTCGGCGCGTCGTCGCCCGATTCCCTCGACGCAGCGGTGGTGGAGATGGACTGGCCCACGCCGGAGGAAGTGGCGCAGGCCGCGACCACCACGACGCTCGCGCCGCCGCCCACCTCGGTGGCTCCCCGACCCACGACCACCACCACACGCCGGGTGGCGACCCCGACGACGGCTCCGTCCCGGTCGGTCGACGCGGTGATGGCCTGTCTGCGCATGTGGGAGTCACGCGACAACTACGGGGCCGTCGATCGGACCGGCACCTTCATGGGCGCCTACCAGATCTACCAGGGCGGCTGGGACGCCTATGCCGCGGCGATCGGACGCGATGACCTCGTCGGGGTCCCGCCCAATCTCGCCGCTCCCGCCGATCAGGATGCAGTGGCCCTCGAGATGTACCGCCGCTACGGCCTGCGTCCGTGGAACGGCGCCTGCGCCTGATCGCCCTGCGCGCGCTCTCCCTCACCATTCCATCGTGACGCTCACCCGCACCCAGGTCGTCGACCTGTTGGAGCGACATGGCCTTCGACCGAGTCGCGCTCTCGGGCAGAACTTCGTCGCCGATCCCAATACCATTCGCCGCATCGTGCGTCTGGCCGATCTGCGCCCCGACTCGCACGTCGTGGAGATCGGACCGGGTGTCGGTTCGCTCACCACCGAGCTGGCCGCCACCGGTGCAACGGTCGTGGCGGTCGAACTGGACCGCCACCTGCTCCCGGTCCTGGCCGAGACGGTCGAGCCGCTGGGGGTGCGGGTGGTGCACGCCGATGCGCGCACTGTCGACTGGTCCGAGGTGCTGGCCGAGGCCACTCGCTGGTCGCTGGTGGCCAATCTTCCCTACAACGTGGCCACCACCATCGTGCTGGAGCTGCTCGATCGAGTCCCTGCCATCACCGAGATGCTCGTCATGGTGCAGCGCGAGGTGGGAGAGCGACTGGCGGCGCCCGTCGGTGGATCGGCGTGGGGGATCCCGTCGGTGAAGTTGTCGCTGTGGGCCACGGCCGAGGTGGTGGCCCGCATCCCGTCCACGGTGTTCGTGCCCCAGCCCAAGGTCGAGTCGGTGCTGGTGCGGATCGTGCGACGTGACCGACCGGCCGTCGACGTCGATCCCGACGCGCTCATGGATCTCGTGCGAACCGCCTTCGGTCAGCGCCGCAAGATGCTCCGGCGCTCGTTGGCCGGAGTGGTCACCCCTGAGCAGTTCGCGGCTGCCGGCATCGATCCCGCCGAACGCCCCGAGCGGCTCAGCGTGGTCCAGTGGGGGGCATTGACCACCGTCGTCGGACGTTCGCGGCGATGATCGTCCCATGACCCCGGTCCGATTGATCGCCCCGGCGAAGCTGACGACCTCGTTGCGCATCGTGGGCGTCCGCGACGACGGCTACCACCTCATCGAGGCCGAGATGGTGACCCTCGATCTGGCCGATGAACTCGAGGTGGAGGAGTCCACCGACCTCGAGGTCGTGCACCGCGACGTCGAGGGCCGAGAGGTCGCGGCCGGCCCCGACGATCTGGTGGTCGCCGCCCTGCGTTCGGTGGGTCGTCGGGCTCGCGTGGTGGTCACCAAGCGGATCGCCCCGGGGGCCGGGCTCGGCGGCGGGTCGGCCAATGCGGCGGCCGTGCTGCGATGGGCGGGCGCCGTTGACCTCGCGGCTGCGGCGCGGATCGGCGCCGATGTGGCGTTCTGCCTGATCGGCGGTCGGGCCCGGGTGTCGGGCATCGGCGAGGTGGTGGAGCCGCTCGGGCACATCGACCAGGAGTTCACCCTGCTGACCCCGCCGATCCACTGCTCAACGCCGGTCGTCTACCGAGAATGGGACAGGCTCGGCGGGCCGGCGGGCGACCACGGGAACGATCTCGAACCGGCAGCCCTGTCGGTGGCCCCCGATCTGGCCCGTTGGCGCGACGAACTGGCCCGGGCCACGGGGCAGCGCCCGCGACTGGCCGGCTCGGGTTCCACGTGGTTCGTCGAGGGCAACCATCCGGGGCCGGGGCGGGTGGTCACCCGTACCGTTCCCCCGGGGGCATGATCGACTACTTGCCTGCAGCTCGACGCTGGAAGCGCGTGCGCTTCAGCATCTTCTTGTGCTTCTTCTTCCGCATGCGTTTGCGGCGCTTCTTGATCAGCGATCCCATGGCGGGCCGACTGTAGCGGTCGGGCCATGACGGGTGCGAAACGAGTCGGCTCGGGGGCAGGGACTCGAACCCCGAAAACCAGGACCAAAACCTGGCGTGTTGCCAATTACACCACCCCCGAAGGGCACAGGGACCGTACTAGAAAAGGCCGGTGATCCCGAGGCCGCTGTCCGCCATCGTCCTCGCCGCTGGCGAGGGGACCCGCATGCGGTCGACGCGTCCCAAACCTCTCCATCTGCTGTGTGGGAGGGCGATGGTGCTGTACGCCATCGATGCGTTGGCCGGGGCCGAGGTGCAGCGAGCCGTGATCGTCGTGGGCCATGGCGCCGAGCGCGTCACCAAGAAGTTGCTCGATGCCGCACCGTCCGTCCCGCTCGACTTCGTCGAACAGGAGGTGCAGCGCGGCACCGGTGACGCGGTCGGCGTGGCGCTCACCGCCTTCTCGCCTGACGATCTCGACGAGAACGACGCCGATCTCGTCGTGGTGCCGGGCGACACTCCGTTGCTGCGACCGGACACGATCCGGGCCGTCGTCGAGGAACATCGACGGACCGATGCCGCCTGCACGCTGCTCACTGCGGTGCTCGAGGATCCGACCGGGTACGGACGCGTGCTGCGGGGCCGGTCCGGTGCGGTGGATCGGGTGGTGGAACAGCGCGACGCGACCGAGGCGGAACTCGCGGTCGACGAGGTCAACACCTCGATCTACTGCTTCCGCGCCAGCGTCCTCGGTCCTGCCCTGCGTCGTCTCACTCCCGACAACTCACAAGGGGAGTACTACCTGACCGACGTCGTGGCCGTGCTCGCCGCCGCTGGCTATCGCGTCTCGGCAGTGGTGGCCGATGACCCGGCCGACACCATCGGCGTGAACGACCGGTTGCAGTTGTCTGCCGCGGAGGCCGAGCTTCGCCGCCGCACGAACGAGGAGTGGATGCGGCGCGGGGTGACCATGGTCGATCCGGCTCGCACCTACGTCGACACCACGGTTGCCCTCGGACCCGACGTCACGTTGTTCCCGGGCACCATCCTGCAAGGACACTGTGTGATCGGTGACGGTGCCGAGATCGGGCCCGACTGTCGGCTGGTCGACTGCACGGTGGGCGCGCGGTCGGTGGTCGAGAGCACGGTCGCCCGGGGCGCGACCATCGGCGAGGATGCCGTGGTGGGGCCCTTCGCCTCACTGTCGTCCGGCGCGACCATTCCCCCCGGCACCACCACCGGACCCTTCTACACTCCGTCGTCCTGACCTCTCGGAAGGCCCCGCATGGAACTGGTCACCAAGAAGCGGCTGCACCTCGTCTCCGGTCGCGCCAACCTGCCGTTGGCCCAGGAGATCGCCGAGCGGCTCGGGGTCGAGCTGGGGGAGTCGAACCTCGCCGAGTTCGCCAACGGTGAGTTGCACACCCGCTTCGGCGAGTCGGTGCGGGGCACCGACGTGTTCATCGTGCAGACCCATGTCAGCACCGATGGCATGACGGTGAACGACGCCATCATGGAGCAGTTGATCATGGTGGACGCGGCCAAGCGCGCGTCGGCCAAGCGCATCACGGCTGTTGCCCCCTTCTACGGGTACGCCCGTCAGGACCGGAAGTCGGAGGGACGGGAGCCGATCACCGCCAAGTTGATCGCCAACATGTTCAAGTCGGCCGGCGCAGACCGGCTCATCTCGGTCGATCTCCACTCCGGGCAGATTCAGGGGTTCTTTGACGGTCCGGTCGACCACCTCACCGCCATGCCGGTACTGGTGAACTACATGTCGGGACTGGGCGACGATCTCGTGGTCGTGTCCCCCGATGCCGGTCGGGTGAAGGTGGCCGAGCGGTATGCCAATCAGTTGCACGCCGATCTGGCCATCGTCCACAAGCGTCGGGTGAAGGGTCAGAAGAACACGGTCGAGGCCCGTGACGTCGTCGGCGAGGTCGAGGGTCGGACGTGCGTGTTGATCGACGACATGATCGACACCGGCGGAACGATCGTGGCCGCCGCCCAGCAGCTGCAGAGTCGCGGGGCCACGGCCATCTACGCCGCCTGCACCCACGGAGTGTTCTCCGGTCCGGCGATCGAACGACTGAACGAGTCGTGCATCGAGAAGGTGGTCATGACCAACACCCTCCCGCTGCCGCCGTCCAAGCAGTCGCCCAAGATCGTGGTGCTGTCGGTGGCCGGGATCATCGCCGATGCGATCGATGCCGTGTTCGAGGACACCTCGGTCAGCGAGATCTTCGGCGGGAACAACCAGGGCTGAGCGCCCCGATCTCTTGCGGCACACGCCGGGAGGCCCGGTTCGCCCCGCTGGGGTCCCGATCGGTAGGCTCTCCGGCTGTTTCACTCTGACAGGAGCGCGCCGCCATGGCCATCACTCTCACTGCTGCCACCGGACGCGAGGTCGGGTCCCGTTCGTCGTCCCGTCTGCGGGCCGACGGCATGATCCCGGCCGTGGTCTACGGGCTCGGACGCGACGCCCAGTCCGTCGCCGTCCCGTGGACGGACCTGCGCCGGGCCCTCACGACCGAGGCCGGCATGAACGCCCTGGTCACCCTCGAGGTCGACGGCACAACCGATCTGGCCATCGTCAAGGATCTCCAGCGTCATCCGGTCCGTCGCAATGTCCTGCACGTCGACTTCCTGCGCGTCGATCCTGACGCGCCGGTCACGATCGAGGTTCCGATCGTTCTCGTCGGCGAGGCCCGCGACGTCGAGAGCCGCCGCGGCATCGTCGACCAACCGCTCAAGACGCTGACCGTGAGCGCCAAGCCCACCGGCATCCCGTCGTCACTGGAGCTCGATGTCAGCGGTCTCGAGCTGGGTGGCTCACTCACCGTGGCTGATGTCACCCTCCCGGCTGGTGTCACCACCGACGTCGATGCGTCGACGCAGCTGGTGCTCGGTCTGGCCACCCGCTTCTCGCTCGAGTCCGAGGCCGGCGGCGAAGGAGCCGAGGCGTCCGCTGAAGGTGGCGCCGACGCATCGGCCGAGGGTGAGGCCGAGGCGGAGTCCGCCGACGCCGACGCCGCCGAGTAACCGCCGCCCTCCATGGCCCGGACCGGCCGCAACGGCGAGCGGTCCCGGACCGGAACCCCCGCCGATCTGCTCGTGGTCGGCCTCGGGAACCCGGGACGCGAGTACGACGGAACGCGCCACAACGTCGGGTTCGACGTCGTGGACCTGCTGGTGACCCGTCACGGTGGACGGCTGCGGGCCGGCAAGGAGCGCGCCCTCGTCGACGAGGTGCGCATCGACACCCGTCGGGTGGCGCTGGCCGAACCCACCACGTTCATGAACCTGTCCGGTGAGTCGGTGGCGCCGCTCGTGCGTCGCTACGGGATCGTCGATCTTGCTCGTCTGGTGATCGTGCACGACGAACTCGATCTCCCGGTCGGTGAGTTGCGACTCAAGTTGGGGGGAGGACTGGCCGGACACAACGGGCTGCGCTCGATCCACCAGCATCTGCACTCGGCCGACTTCGTGCGCCTTCGCATCGGTGTCGGTCGTCCGCCGTCGGCCGAACGCGGCGCCGATCACGTGTTGTCGAAGGTGGGCCGGGCCGATCGCGAGGCACTCGACGACGCCGTGGAGCGCGCCGCCGATGCCGTCGAACTGCTCCTCGAGGTCGGACTCGATGCGGCCATGAACCGCGTCAACACCAAGTCGACGCAGTAGGGCCGACGCAGTAGGGCCGACGCAGCAGGGCCGACGCAGCAGGGCC
>Ga0172376_10005421_pt1 | contig 14251 bp, 15 predicted proteins | sample Lak35m_FD_121114 | JGI IMG/M metagenome (GOLD analysis project Ga0172376, IMG submission 121114) | Freshwater microbial communities from Kabuno Bay, South-Kivu, Congo - kab_092012_35m | ecosystem: Environmental > Aquatic > Freshwater > Lake | place: Democratic Republic of the Congo: South-Kivu...
ATTCCAGCGTACTCCGTGATACCTCGGGTTATCCGGAAGATTTGCTGGCTGAAGACGGTCTGGAAGTCAGCGATAACAGTGCACTGGCCCCGGGTCAGACCCGCACCGTTGACGTAACCGCCAGCGATGCAGCATGGGAAACCTATCGTCTGTCCGACATCATCTATGATCCGGATAGCCGTTTCGCCGGCCTGCTGTTCTTCTTCGATGCCGCTGGCAACCGTCAGGTTGTACAGATCGACGCACCGTTGATCCCGTCTTTCATGTAATGAAATTGGCTCTGCCGCAAGGTATGAGTTAAATTCGAAACGTGAATCGGTAAAACAGAAACCCCTGGTTTCCATAAACGGAGACCAGGGGTTTTTTAATTGGCTTTTCAGGGGGCAGGTTACTATTTCAGAATGTATAACCTGATAGATCGATATCCATTTCGTAACGTTTTGCTATTTCTGCCAGGGTCTGACTATTATAATAATCGCGATAATGACCATGGGAGGAGATATTGACATGAGGTATCTCCGCAACGATGCCCAGATGGTTGCAAACAACAGTCATGTCCTGACTATAACGTTCAAACCGACCGACATAATTTACGGCTATTTGTCCATGATCGCCAACAATGAACCGACTCTGATTGAGCAGGTGTACGTGTGCAAGATCACGGGTCTCAAACACAAACTCACTAAAACTGAGTTTATTCAAATTCAAACCATAACCGGCAGCCATGGCGACCAGATCGGGATCCTTGTTGAAATAAATGGAGACCATCCTGTCCCATGGATTGCGCACCCAGGCGAAAGAGAAGTAGTCATTCAGGCAATGGCTGGATAGCAGTTCGGTTATTTCCAGGATACTGAGATGCTGAAGAAAGCGGGTAATCCATTGCTTTTTCAGGATATCGGGTGACTGTATCAAACCGAACAAACAATCCCGATCTTCGAGTCGCCAGTCCCTGAAAACACCTAACAGGTGTTCGATACTGCTACCCCCTGTCTTGGGGATATGTACAAAAATGCATTTGTGAGCGTGAGAGACGGGCACTGGAGACCACGCGTTCGTTATTGGGACCAGGGTACTTGATGTCCATTCCAGTGAATGATATTAGCATCTGTAACCATCAAGCGGAATTGTTGAGCAATGTTACGTGACCATACCCATGGGCTGGATAGCAGCGGCGTATGTTTGACGCAGAGGTTGTAGGTGCAGTTATCCAGTACCCGTAATTCCTGTGCTGTTTTCTGTATCGCCCAGATCAGTGCTCCCTGATCGTGCCAGGATATGGCATCACGAATGCTAATGTCATGGCAAGCCCTGATGATGGGATAGCAATAGGCTTCGAGTATATGGCGGTCACGCATCGTGTGCCAGCCGGATACCCCAGCATTAATGCAGGGAATCAGATGGTCAAATTCACGTGCTATAGGAAGAAGTTCATAAAGGGCAGCCTTATTGGGTGTTCGTTCAGGGGCCAGGTTTTCAGGCGTAAAAACGGGGCCATCTTCAAGCATTTCAAACAGGGTATCAAGCTTGCGAAGTACCAGAAGATCGCAATCCATCCAGATCACGCGGGAGTAGGGACAACTGGCTATAAGAAAAGGACATAACCAGAGAGGCCATACACGTTTACCTGGTTTGGATACGGGATCCATGGTGTGAAATGAATCCATGACAAGCCTGACATCATCCGTATCAGGTAAATCCATGACTTGAAGCAGGGGGAATTGTTGACTAATGGTTGCCTTTTGTTGTTCTGTCAGGCCAATATCAAAGCAGATCAGAGGAACCGGAAAAGTTTCCTGTATTGAACAATACAGGGATTCCAGTCCGGGATAGTAGTTGCTGTCAGACAGGGTGACTATACATTTATCATCAGTGCCGGAAGTCTTCATTGATTTGGTTGTCAGTTGTTATTGTGGGTGATTTTTTCCATGAAGTTTTTCAAACGGTTATCCAGTATCAAGCGACCATCGGACAACCCCTCTTCAATTCGTTTGCTGTCATATTCCTGTGTTTTATAAAAGCTGTCAAAGTCACCGGATTCCAATAATTCATGCAGGACGCGCCAGGTTTTACCCATGCCCTTGTTGAGGTGGGTATTTCTCGCGTAGGCTGCGCCACCCAACACTATTTTTTGCCGAAACTGATCAAGGCTTCTGATGGGAAAATGCAGTATGGAGAGGCTTGAGGGTTCAGCGTCCATGATCTTGTTGTCCAGCATGACGGCATGGTTGCCTTGTCTGACTTCAATATCAGGATGACTGCGGTGACAAACTTTGGGTTGCAGGGGTTCGCCCAGAGTATTCAGTGACAATGATTCCCGATAAACCATGGCTTTATAAAACGGCATATTTATCCCGCTGGAGGCCAGGGGTGCGAAATTATGTCGCTGAACTGATAAAACTTTTGTTTTTTCAGGTTGACTGTTGAGATAATCAGCCAGTGTGCCGGAGGTGCCAGGCCACCAGAACTCGTCTGCATCATTATTGATAACCCAGTGTGCCTTATATTGAATCGCAGCCATCCGTGCCATCCGGGTTACCCACCGGTACTGTGAGTAATCGTCTCCGGTTTCGTTGATGACATGCAAGACCCCCCGGGTTTCGTATTTATGCAAAATATCCGGTGTGCCATCGGTGGAAAGATTGTCAGTAGCTATAATGAAATCAACACCCTGTTCAAGGTGGTATATTATATTGCTTTCAAGTATATCCTGTTCATTGCGAACCAATAACGTCATGACCAACATGGTTAGGGTAAATGAAGTTGTTTATTGATGGTGAAGCCCAGTGACTCCACGTAAGCCAGGTCTGCCACCGGAAAAATGGAAAGGTCTTGCAGGATATATTTGCCTGATGAACTGGATGTATTCATCAGTTGTTCCAGCGATTTAATGGTACTGGCGGTAGCATCCACCTCCAGAAAATCAAGAAATGCCTGGAGTATGGGGGTCGGATCAGCCAGCAATAGATCATAGTTGAGCCAAAATACGGGTCTTTCAGAAGCCCATTGCCTGGAAAATGCAGCCATTTTCCGGTGTACGGCACACCAGTACTTCAAGAGATAGGGCGGGTCTGCTGCCTGCACCTGCTCCTCAGTGTTCAGCAAATGCTTGCCCCACAGTAATGCCTGCCGTTTGTTGTTGCTGTAAGCCATGTCCAGGCCATGACGCATGACATGAATGTACTTGAGATGAGGGACGGCTTCATATAAACGATCAATAATAATATGCGTATTGGGTTCTTTCCAGCCTGTACGGGCATTGCTGTGAATAGCTTCCGGCTTGTCAACAAGCGATTGAAACACGTGTGAACAAACGGCATTTGACCATTTAACAGGATGGGATTGCGCCGCTTTATGAATAACATCCATAAAATCCATATCGGGTTGTCGGCCATAAAGGCTGTCAAGAAACAGGTTTATACAGGCTGAAAATTCATCCTGCTGCATATTCAATATTTCGGGGCGTTTGAACAGCAGGGTGAAAAACAGGTTATCCATTTCAGCATTGAGAGGTTGACCCAGGCTAAAACCCAGCGCGGACATGAGCATCGCAACCAGGCGGGTTCCGCTCCCCCCAATGCCACCGACAGCATAAACCGGGTCAAGCCCGACTGAACTACTCATGATGCGTAATGTTGATCCGCGAGGCAGGGTATTCAAGCCAGTGACTGCAATTCCAGTTTAATTGTTTTTCAAGTCTTGAAATATCACTGTAAAAAATATCTGCCAGATACTCCCAGTCAGCCTGGGTAATGGACTCTTTATAGGGTAGGTTGTGTTTTTTGGGTATCGGTATTTCTTCAGGCATGCTTATCTTGAGGAACTTACAGATATGTCTATGGCTTTGAGTAAAGTCAGTCAATAAATCTTCATGACGCAAGATCAGCAGGTTACGCGCCGGAAAGGCATCAATATAACGAGCCAGTTGCAGACTGTAAAATCCACGATCCATATAAGAGTAAGGTTTGCACTGACCCGTTGCAGAAGCGGCCAGTCTGGCGGATTCAGCATCCAGTGCCTCGCGAAAAGACAGGGGTTCCCGGCCTTTCAGAACGGACATGTTCCAGTGGGAATACGCCCTTTCCACCGGATTTCTTAAAATAATTATGATCTTGATTTCAGGATTATAGGCTTGAATGCGTGAGGGAGTCGTTCTCCAGTACAAGTACGATGGAGTGGCTTCGCCATACAATGAGTTCAGGGTGTCAGGCTTAAAATGGTTGTGATATGGGGTGTAATCGGGAGAGGTATCCCTGAAGAATTCATCCGTGTCAAAAAAGTGAACTTCCTTGGGGTTGGAGGGGCAAATATCGGGATGGGTCGAGAGTGCGCTGAACACGGCGGTAGTACCACATTTTTGCGCACCTGCAATCAGAAAACCAATTCTCACGTCTGTTCCAATACTGAATCACCCATTGATCCGGAAGCGCGAACACACGCCCCACTCGTTTTAGGCCCAACTGGGCGTACTCCAAAAACTGCCCCGACCTCGCGAATAATGCCGGTTTTTCGGAATGTTAACAAGAGGGTTTAATATAACTTCATTCTTTCAGGGCAGCATCCTGGCAACTGAACGGCTTGATGGCCACTGGCTATGTCAGAACCTGGAGGTTCTATCCGGATGCAGGGCGGAACGGTTACCCTCCAGGCAACCGTCCGATTGCGCTTTGCTACGAGAGGCTATGGAAACCGGTTACTCAGGCAGCAAGCTCCTCCTCCAGTGCCTTGAGGCTTTCCTCGACACCGGCGGCCTGCGTGAGTTCAGCAACATTATCCCTGGTGAAAAAGCCCTGAAAATCACCAAATCGTTGCACATACTCCACAATCAGTGAGGAGTATTCCGAGGCACTCGAGAAAATCTGCTTGAGACCTTCCTCACGTGAGCCGATGACTTCCAGCAGGAACTCCTTGCCACAGCCTTTCAGGGTGTCGACCACATAGTCGATATTGGCAACCTGTCGGGTTTCACCGTCGTTAACGGCAACGGCCAGGTGATGTAATCTCGGGCCAAAATTGCGTACGAATTGTTCCGTTGGAGAGGGTAACTTGATCAAATGGTTGACAAAATAGGGCTGGTTGGCCGCCGTAAAGACCTTGGCCGGACATTCCAGTTCGTTGGCGTGGTGTATGCTTTTGGTTACATTGGTCGATGAATTCTGGCTATGGATATCATAGGAACCCCAGTAATAATAGCTGCTGAGGGTAAGCCATTCGAGTATGGCGGCTTCACGGTTCTGACTGTAGATACGGGTCGCCAAGTGATCAATGGGAAGCAGCAATTTATTGATTCCCAGTTTTTCCTGGGTTTCCTTGGCTTCCACATAGGCTTTTTGTACATCGTCGCGAATCGTACTCCACCCCAGCGCATACACTCGGATATCGGCCTCCGGTCGCTCCCAGTAGCCGACTATGTTGTGGGTATAGGGTGAGGGTTTCACTACGGCCATGTTGCCGGGTAATTCAAGTTTCCTTATTTGTTCCTGATTGAAAAATCGTATATCACGGCTTTTTTGTAATTCAACCACGTCATGCACATTTTTGACGCGGAAAATTTCTCCCATGTAACGGGAATTGGGTTTATGCGCCCCGATGGGATAAACTTCATTCAGGCTGCGGAATATGCCGTGGGTTTTGCCGTCTTTGACTTCCCGTACCAGTATATCCGGTGCCGACATGTCTATACGCAGTATATGGGTGAAATGGCTCTCGGATTCCAGTGTCACCAGATAGTGATACGGTGTCATCAGGCATAATTCACCCACATAAGGAACAGAGTGCCCAGGTTCCACGGTAATCATCAGGGCATCGATTTGCCGGATCAATTCACTTAAACCGATCTGATCCCTGTGTTCGAGTAATTTGTGCAGGTATTCCTCGAAAAAGGGTGAATTGGTTTTATCGCCGTACCGTGGAAAATTAAGGGATGTCGTCATGCCTGTTGCTCTGATTGGGATGAAATAAGAGTGGTTTGAGGCCCGTCTGCTGTCGAAACGGGAGGGTGAAAATACTGATTTGACAAGGTTCGATGTATATCCCCCAGATCGGTCTGGGTCTGATCCAGATATTCGTGCAGTACGGCTGGTGTCAAACCCTCCCAGCGCAGACCAGCCATACGCCGCCAGGCCTTGCGAGCCACCCTGAGGGTAACGGCCTGATGAGGCAGGGTGGCCAGACTCTCATCAATCTTGCCCAGACAATGCCGGACCGAGCGGGGAAAATGGGTATCCTGTAACAGGAAATTCAGCACGTCCTGACCGCTGACATGAACGCATACATGGCGACGATACATCTGATAGGCACTCAATGCCTTGAGTACCGCCATCCAGAGGCGTTCCTGCAAGGGTTCCAGAGCCATATCCTGCTTTGAAAACAATACAGCCGAGTTGATGTCCACAATCCGGGTGGTCATGTCGGCCCGCTCGATACTGCGACCGAGTTCGATGAACTGGTAGGCCAGGTCATGACTCATGCACCCCATCAATAAACCGCTCAGGGATTGACAGCGATCAATCACCTGGTTCAGGACTTCATAGCGGGATGCCCGGCTCTGAAACGTGCGCGGTGCGTGTTCCCGCATGTACAGGTACAGGCTGTTGACACGCTCCCAAAACTCTTTCGGTAAAATTTCCCGGAATGTCCGGCTGTTTTCCCGGGCACAGTTGATACTGCTGACGAGACCGCTGGGATTGCGTTCATCCTCTATCAGGAAATACATGATGCTCATTTCATTGGTTTCCTTGCCAAATTCATCATATAGTTGGTCAAGTCCGGCTACTTTCAGTAGTATGTCCCATCCGAATGAGGCTTCTTTGGGTAGATCAAGCAATACCTGTGTGGTGGTATTGATCAATCGTGCCGTATTTTCGGCCCGTTCCAGATAACGGGCCATCCAGTACACATTTTCAGCAACGCGGGATAACATTATTCCTCCGTCTCGACGATCCAGGTATCTTTACTGCCTCCACCCTGGGAGGAGTTGACTACCAGCGACCCAGGCCGCATGGCCACACGGGTGAGTCCACCCGTTGTGGCATACAAATGACTGGATTGCAGGATAAACGGGCGTAAATCAAGATGACGCGGCACCAGCGAATCCCCGTCCAGGGTAGGTGCAGTAGAAATGCTCAGGGTGGGTTGAGCCATGTAATTGCGCGGATTGGCCCGGATCAATTCGGCAAATTTGAGTCGCTCATCGTGGGTGGCCCGGGGACCTATGATCATGCCGTATCCACCGGATTCGTTGGCGGGTTTGACCACCAGTTTATCCAGATGGGTCAATACATAATCCTTGTCGGTTTCATTCATGCAGAGATAACTCGGCACATTCTGGAGTATGGCATCCTGATCCAGATAATAACGGATGATTTGAGGAACAAAGGTATAGACCACCTTGTCATCGGCTACCCCGGCTCCCGGCGCGTTGGCGATGCCCACTTTTCCGGCCCGCCATGCCCGCATCAAGCCAGGCACTCCCAGACTGGAGTCCGCCCTGAAGACTTCCGGGTCAATGAAATCATCATCGATGCGCCGGTAGATGACATCAACCCGGCGCGGTCCCGAGATGGTTTTCATGTAAACCTGGTCATCCGAATCAACCATCAGGTCAGAGCCTTCCACCAGCACCGCCCCCATTTGCTGAGCCAGATAACTGTGTTCAAAATAGGCCGAGTTGTAGATGCCGGGGGTCAGCACCGCCACCACCGGACGTTCACCGTCGCGGGGCGACAAGGCAGCCAGCGCATCGTGCAGTTGGGTCGGATAGTCATCTACCGGCAGGATCGAACAGGTCTGGAAAATTTCCGGAAATATCCGTTTCATGATCTGCCGGTTTTCCAGCATGTACGATACGCCGGACGGTACCCGGAGATTGTCTTCCAGCACGTAGATCGTACCGTCCTTGTCACGCACCAGATCGGTGCCACAAACATGGGCCCAAACCCCGAATCTGGGCGTTATTCCCCGGCATTGCTCACGAAAGTTATGGGAGCCTGCCAGCACTTCACGCGGGAAAACCCCATCCTTGATGATTTTTTGCTCATTGTAAAGATCGTTGATGAACAGGTTAAGGGCGATGAGGCGTTGTTTCAGTCCTTCCTCGATACGATCCCACTCTTTTTTGGCCATGACCCGGGGAATGATGTCAAAGGGCCAGGCCCGGTCGATGTTGCCGGCTTCACTGTACACGGTGAAGGTAATTCCCATGGCCATGATAGCCGCATCAACGGAACGACGGCGGGTTTCCAGTTCGCCGGGCTTGAGGGCATTGAGGTACTCGAACAAGGCCTGGGCCGCTGCACGGGGATGGGTGTAGCGATCAAGCAACTCGTCGTAGGCTTCATTCTTCTGATATTCGACGTAAGAGATTTTCATGGGGATACATCATGGGATCGATCATACGCGGTACGTGCCCCATAAAGGGGCCGCAGCCAAAACCGGATAAAAGCAGAAGATATGCCACTTTGCTAGAAAGGCAGTACGGGGGAACGACGGGGGCGCGGCAGGCAGGTCAGCACGACGCGCAGTCGCCGGTAACTTTCAGGGTCGGTGGCATCGCGGCTGATCAATAGTGCATGAGTTCCCCGGTCTGTGCGTATCCGTAAAATGACACCCTGTGTCGTCGCTACCGTACTGTCCTGGAGGATGCCGGTAAAGTGAGTACCAACCGGATAATGCACGCTGACGTACCCTTCCGGTTCCAGTGTCAACCGGGTACCGGCCAGGTGTCGGTGTTGCCTTTGGCACAGGAAAAAACTGAACCCGGTGGCCAGCATCAAGCCACCCTGCATCCATAACGGGCCATCGGTTACCAACACGGCCAGCAGGCTGACTCCATGAACCAGGCCTGTCCAGACCCGCAGCCTCGGCGAGTCTTCAAGGCGTAAATTCAGGGTCGGTAAGGATTTGCTGGACAAGGGCGTGAAACTCGTCAGGGAGAGGCGAAGTGGGCACACCGTACAACCAACCCCAGAGCTGGTCGTCGGCTTGTTCCAGAAACCTACGGAATCGCGCTTGCTCGGCGGGTGTGCTAGCGGGGTAAGCCCGGGCCAGATAGCGTTGCAGCGGCCATTCCAGTTCTTTCATGCCCCGGCGACACAGCCAGTCAAGCGGTGGTTTCCGGTTCATGCCTGGCGTTCTACCAGCAGGGCCTTGATCTCACCGATGGCTTGGGCCGGGTTGAGGTTTTTGGGGCACACCTGTACACAATTCATGATGGTGTGGCAGCGATACAGTTTGAACGGGTCTTCCAGGGCATCCAGGCGTTCACCGGTTTGCTCATCGCGGCTGTCCGCGATCCACCTGTAGGCCTGCAACAGGCTGGCCGGCCCCAGATAGCGTTCACCGTTCCACCAGTAACTGGGGCAGGCGGTGGCACAGCAGGCACACAGGATACATTCGTAGAGTCCATCCAGGCGGGCACGCTCCTCCCGGCTCTGCCGTCGTTCGCGGTCTGGCGGGGTAGGGCTTTCGGTTTGCAGCCAGGGTTTGATCGAGGCGTACTGGGCAAAAAAGCGGGTTTGATCCGGCACCAGATCCTTGATGACCGTCTGATGCGGCAGGGGATAAATACGCACCGTGTCGGTCGCACAGTCGCCAAGGGCGCGGGTGCAGGCCAGCGTGTTCTGGCCGTCGACATTCATGGCGCAGGAACCACAGACACCCTCCCGGCAGGAGCGACGAAAGGTCAGGGTGCTGTCGGTTTCGTTCTTGATCCGGATCAGGGCATCCAGCACCATCGGGCCACATTGTGCGGTATCGACCCAGAAAACATCCAGTCGGGGATTGGCTCCGGTGTCGGGGTCGTAGCGGTAAATCTCGAAACGACGTAACGGCCCCTCACCCGGTGGCGGCGGGTGCTGGATACCGGGTTGAATTCTGGAGCCGGTTGGCAAGTTAAATAGGCCCATGATGAAAAACTCCTCTTAATACACCCGTGGTTGGGGTGGAATCACGTCGATGGCATCGGTCAGGGTATACAGGTGAACCGGGCGGTAGGCACTGCGCAGTGTGTGGGTTTCGTCCAGCCACTGCAGCGAATGTTTGAGCCAGTGGACATCATCCCGTTCCGGAAAATCTTCCCGGGCGTGGGCACCCCGGCTTTCTTCCCGGTTGAGGGCAGCAGCCAGGGTGGTCGTGGCCAGGGGGAGCAGGTTGGCCAGTTCCAGGGTTTCCACCAGATCGGTATTCCAGATCAGGGAGCGGTCACTCAGACTGACATCGGCAAAGGAGGCCAGGGTTTCCTGCATTTGGCGCAGTCCATCAGCCAGCAGGGGGCCGGTGCGGAACACCCCGGCATGTGCCTGCATGATTTTCTGCATGGCGAGACGAATGCTGGCTGTGCGCTGTGTGCCTTTGGCGTGGCGCAGACGGTCGAAACGAGTGAGGGCGGCTTCGCTGGCCAGACTGCCCAAGGGTTTGTGGGCCTGGCCGGGCTGGATTGTCGCCGCCGCCTGCCGGGCGGCGGCCCGGCCAAATACGATGAGGTCGAGCAGGGAATTGGAACCCAGGCGGTTGGCCCCGTGTACCGAGACGCAGGCCGCCTCGCCAATGGCCATCAGCCCCGGTACCACCTGATCGGTCTGATTTGCATCCAGGGTGATGACTTCGCCCATCCGGTTGGTGGGAATACCACCCATGTTGTAGTGAACGGTCGGGATGACCGGAATGGGGGCCCGGGTTACATCGACACCGGCAAAGATTTTCACGGTCTGGCTGATGCCCGGCAGGCGTTCCTCGATCAGGGCCGCATCCAGATGCTCCAGATGCAAATGCAGGTGATCCCGATCCGGCCCTACACCACGACCGGCCCGGATTTCCAGGGTCATGGCCCGGCTCACCACATCCCGCGAGGCCAGGTCTTTGGCTTTAGGTGCGTAGTGCGGCATGAACCGCTCGCCGAGAGCGTTGGTCAGGTAGCCGCCTTCCCCCCTGACACCTTCGGTCACCAGACACCCGGCTCCATAGATGCCGGTGGGGTGAATCTGGACAAATTCCATGTCCTGCAAGGGTAACCCGGCCCGGATCACCATGCCGCAGCCATCCCCGGTGGAGGTGTGAGCCCCGGTGCAGGAGAAGTAACAGCGACCATAGCCTCCGGTGGCGAGCAGGGTGGTGTGAGCGTGAAACCAGTGCAGGCTGCCTTCCTGGAGGTTCCAGGCCAGAACGCCCCGGCACACCCCGTCATCCATGATGAGGTCGAGGGTGTAGTACTCGATGAAAAACTCCACCCGATGTTTGAGGGATTGCTGATAGAGGGTATGCAATATGGCATGACCGGTCAGGTCGGCGGCTGCACAGGTACGTTGCGCCGTGCCTGCCCCCTGGTGGGTGGTCATTCCGCCGAAAGCCCGCTGATAGATGGTGCCCTCGGCGGTACGGGAGAAGGGTACGCCGTAGTGTTCCAGTTCCAGCACCGCCGAAATGCCTTCACGGCACATGAACTCGATGGCATCCTGATCGCCCAGCCAGTCGGAGCCTTTGACCGTATCATAGACATGCCAGCGCCAGTCATCCTCACCCATGTTGCCCAGGGCGGCACTGATGCCCCCTTGCGCCGCCACGGTGTGACTGCGGGTAGGAAAGACCTTGCTGATACAGGCCGTGCTGAGTCCGCTTTCGGCCAGGCCCAGGGCAGCCCGCAAACCGGCCCCGCCGGCTCCGACCACCAGGGCATCGTAATAATGGTGAATGATTTTATATGCCGTCATCGGGTCAACCTGTGATTTCGATATGCCAGAGGGCCAGCAGGGCGGCTGTGCCCAGCAGCCACAGCAGGGCACGAATGAGCAGCAACAAACCGAAGCGCAGTCCACTCGCCCGGACATAATCTTCGAGGACGGTTTTGAGCCCGGTATGGGCATGCATGACCAACAACGGCAGGGTCATCGATAACAACACGGTGTGTAGCGGTTGGGCTACCCACTGCCGGGCGGTTGCGGCCTCCATCCCGGGCCATTTTACCAGCACAAAGGCCAGCCACAGGATCAGCGGAATCAGCAGCAGGGCGCTGACCCGCTGCCACAACCAGGCTGTGGTTCCACTGCGGGCCGATCCGCTCCCCCGGGCACTCGCTAACGGTGATCGGAAATTCATGAATTGTCTCGTATTGAATCAGGGGTGTAGTCAAAGCAGGGCGTAGGCCACGCAGATCAGGGTCTGGCCCAGGGCCGCCAGTACTTCATACCTGGCGAGGCGATCGAGTTGATCCCGCGCCAGACCCAGGCCGATATCCCACAGGAGATGGCGAACACCGTGCGTCAGGTGAACGAACAGCGCGAAGACAAAGGCACCGGTCAGAAGCCTGCCTGCAATACTCGACAATCCCTGTTGCAGCACGGCATACGCGGTATCGTTCCAGGCCAGTGCAATCAATAAAACCAGCCACACCGCCACCCCAAAACAGAGCAGAACCCCGGTTATCCGGTGGGTGATGGACAGCAGGGCGGTCAGGGGCAGCCGGTAGACTTGCAAATGCGGCGACAGGGGAGGGGGGTGTTGCATGGTGGTGAGTCCGGGTGAAGGGTTGTCGGGTTCGGGGTCAGGGGTCAACGTTCGTTCCTTGGGCCTTGATCATCGGACAGCCCACTCGTAGCCTCGATGCAGCGAAGCGAAATCGAGGAATCACGGTGGAAAACCTCGGTGGGTAAGCCAGACCGGCTATTCACCAGCGCGTATTTTTGGGCCGAGGGATGGCCAAGGCCGCTCCTTAGCCTTTGTCCCTCAATTTCCGCCCATAGTGTCCAACAATAATTTGATGGCGGCAATGCCTGCGATCAGGCCCAACCCGCGTTTCAGGGTTTCTGCAGGCAAGCGGTGGGCCAGCCAGGCTCCAAGGGGCGCGGTACTCACGCTGGCCAGTGCAATGCCCAGGGCGGCAGGCAGGTGTACATACCCCAGGTTCCAGGCCGGTAATTCCGGTTGCTGCCAGCCGCTCGTGAGGTAGACCCCCGTACTCACCAGGGCAATGGGAAAACCCGCCACACCGGCGGTCGCCACTGCATGGCGGGCCGTCAACCCGCAGTAAAGCAGAAAGGGAACGTTGAGGGTTCCGCCGCCGATACCGACCAGGGCAGACAGACAACCCGTCATCAGGCCGGCCTGCCAGATCAGGCCCTGCACCGGACGGTCGGGTGGGTGGATTCGGGCCAAACCCGGTCTGATCAGGGTGATGGCCACGCCGGACTGAAATATCGCCACCAGCAGTTTGAAGAACATCACCGGCAGCAGTTGCACCAAATGGGCACCGGCAAACGCCCCCAACAGGATCGCAGGGGCTTGTTTCAGGGCAAACGGCCAGTTGACGTAACCGCGTCGATGGTGTGCCAGACCCGCCGATATCGAGGTCGGGATGATGGTAGCCAGCGAAGTGGCGACGGCCATGATCATCCGGTATCGATCCGGATAATCCAGTAGTCCGAAACCCCAGTAGAGGGAAGGAACGATCACCAGACCGCCACCAATTCCCAACAGACCGGATAAAAGGCCGGTCAGTGCGCCGAGGCTCAGGTAAGCGAGCAGTATTTCCAGCATGAGACGAGAGCAAGGATTCATCAGGGGAGGGTTACGGGGGACGGTTCCACGACCATGCGACAATTTGTCTCATTCCCGCATCCGGTTGAATCGGTACAATACACACCATTCGTAACGTGCTTGGCGAATCGCTGAAACCGCAATCGTATTGCAGGTGTTCAATGTCTTCCTCATTAGTCAGATTGAAGGGGTGTCCGCATCGGGCATCCCTTTTTTTTGTCATTGTTTTTGATCCAGAACGACCCATTGCCGACAGGATGAATCCGGTCGTACCACCACGCGTCCGGGCCGGGAAGGCTCGGCGGCGGGCTGCCAGTCCAGCACCGGTGTCGTCGTCCAGGCCTCTCCGGTAGCGGAACAGGCGACGCTTACCTGTGCCATCCGGCTGGCCGTACCGGTGTAGGGCAACACGAACAGCAGGGCCGGATCCTCCCGACGGGTCAGGGCTTGCCCGGTCGCATCGGTCAAATGCAGGCTGTAACGCTCGCCCCTCACGTTACCCGGCACACGGCGGGCGATTTGTGCCTGGTCAGCGGCATTGGGTTGGTGCGCATCGATCAGTACCCGCACATCCTCCAGCAACACCCGCTGGCGTACCTCACCGGCTGAAAGCAGGGCCACTTCCCGCAGCGAAGCCGCGCCCACCCCACTGTTGAACAGCAACCAGTCGCCATTTCCCAGGTAAGTCTGCAAACGGCGGCCCAGCACCGCATCGATGCCGGTC
>Ga0172376_10005423_pt1 | contig 14247 bp, 13 predicted proteins | sample Lak35m_FD_121114 | JGI IMG/M metagenome (GOLD analysis project Ga0172376, IMG submission 121114) | Freshwater microbial communities from Kabuno Bay, South-Kivu, Congo - kab_092012_35m | ecosystem: Environmental > Aquatic > Freshwater > Lake | place: Democratic Republic of the Congo: South-Kivu...
TGAATTGCGACGAGCAGTATTTGCCGGGGGCGTTGCGGTGGGTGGCGGATTATTTCTTGCTGTCGCCCAAGGTGGATGTGCTGTTCGGGGCGGCGATTGTCACGCGGGCCGACGGGTCTTATGTCTGCGACCGGCGGGTGATGGTGCCGACCCGGTGGCACACGATGGTGTCGGGTAACCTGTCGATTTTTACCAGCTCGACGTTCTTCCGCCGCAAGTCCGTCGTTGAGCGCGGGCTGTTGTTCGACCCGCAGTGGCGCGTGTGTGGCGATGCGGTTTGGGCGCTGCGTTTTCTCGGGGCCGGTCTCCGCATGGAGGCGACCCATAAGTCGCTGAGTGCCTTTGCCGAGACCGGAGTGAATATGAGTGGGACGGGCAACCCGCGCGCGGCGGAGGAAAGCCGGCGTCTGGCGCTCTCAGCGCCTGCGGCGGCGCGTGCCTTCAAGCCGGCGGTTCTCCTGGCCTATCGTTTTCGCCGCTGGTTAAGCGGCGCTTATGCCCTCAAGCCGCATAGCTATGCGGTTTATACCGCAAGGGAGGCAGATCGTCGCCATCGCTTCAATGTCGATCGGCCCAGCTTCCGCTGGAAAATGGGGGCGGTGTCGAGTCGGGACTGATTTGTGCGGCAGGCCGGCGTGTCGCTATGAGTAAAAGCGGTGGATGTGATCCACCACGTAATCCACCTGCGGCTCCGACATCTCCGGAAAGATGGGTAGAGACAAGATGCATGATTGATTGGCGAATGCGTGGGGAAAGTCATCCGGCTGATGTCCCAGGTAAGCGTAGGCAGGATAAAAGGGTAGGGCTTTGGGATAGTTGAGCACGGTGGGCACACCGTGGCTGGCAAGGTGGGATTTCAGTTCATCGCGGCGCTCGCAGCGGATTACGTATAGATGATACACATGGGTGCGCCCTTCGGCGATTTGCGGTGTGTGGACCTGCGGGATGTCCGCCAGAGCGCTGTCATATAGCGCGGCGATCCGGCGTCTCCCTTCGGTCCACTTGCGCAGATGGGGCAGTTTGACCGACAGAATCGCCGCCTGCAGACCGTCGAGGCGGCTGTTGATGCCTTCGATCTGGTGGTCCCCCTTGCCCCCGTGTCGCGCATACATGGCACACCATGCGGCGAGCCGATCATTTCCTGTAAGCAGACACCCGGCGTCGCCCATGGCGCCGAGGTTTTTCCCGGGATAGAACGAAAACGTGGCAGCGTCGCCCATGGTGCCGACCTGGCGCCCCAGATGTTCGGCCAAATGGGCTTGGGCGCAATCCTCGATGACCCACAGCTGGTGTTTGGTGGCGATGGCCAAGATCTGATCCATGGAGGCCGGCTGACCATAAAGGTGCACGGGGATGATTCCGACTGTGCGCGGGGTGATGGCCGCCTCGATGAGCCCAGGATCGATGGTGAAAGTGTCGGCATCCGTATCGCAAAAGACGACTTTGCCACCTGCTTGGGTAATGGTTTCCGAGGTGGAAATCCAGGAGTGGGCCGTGGTGAGGACCTCATCGCCGGGTTTAACGCCCAAACCGCGCATGGCGATGTAGAGGGCATCAGTTCCGTTGGCGCAGGAGACGCAGTGCTTGACTCCGATGGCGGCCGCGAATTCCTCCTCGAAGCGATCCACCTGAGGTCCGCGGATGAAGGAAGACTCGGTGATAACCCCGGCAATAGCGGCGTCGATCTCCGGCTTGATGCTGAGATATTGCGCGTGCAGATCAACGAAAGGGATTTTCATGATTTACAAAGAGTTGAGGGACGGGGGCCGGAGGGGGGAGGTCGGAAGCCAGAGGTCGTATTTCAATATTTTTTCTGCTGGCGGATGGAGCTATGGAATTTTTCGCAGCAATCGCGCCGGGTTGCCAGCGTAGATGCCGGGTTGGGTGATGTTTTTTGCCACGACGCTTCCTGCGCCGACGACGGCATCGTTGCAGATTTCGACCGGGAGGATAGTGGCGTTGGTGCCGATGGAAACACGATCACCGATCTTGGTCGGTTTCCATAACGCGCGATTGCCGCGGGCCGGGCCGCCGGTTTGGAAGAGGTCATTGAGGAACATGACGCCGTGGGAAATGAAGCAGTCGTCACCGATTTCCACCATTTCACAGATAAAAGCGTGGGATTGCACCTTCGTGCGCCGGCCGATGCGGCAGTCTTTCTGGATCTCCACAAACGGGCCGATGAAACAGCCGTCGCCGATCTGGCACCCGTAAAGGTTCACTGGCCCGATGACGGTGACATCGGCGCCGAAATCAACGCTGGTGATTGAAGCGGAGAGCAATTTGGAGGGATGGGAGGCCATTTATTGCGTCTTTGCGTCCGCCATGATGCGCACCACCTCGCGCGCGTGATCCGGCCCAGTGAGGCATGTGGCGTGGCCCTGGATGCAGTCGAGGAAGTGATCGATTTCCAGGCGGAGCGGCTCCTGGCACGGGATGGCGGGAAAGTGGATGTCGCCCGAGCGGTGGACGAAGGCCGGAGGGCGAAGCTGATCGTAATCCATGCTTTCCCCTAAGACCGCCTTGGGCTCGATTCCCTTGTCGTAGATGGCGATTTTGTGTTCGGCCATGTCGTCATAGACGGCCATTTTCTTCGATCCGACCACGGTGAGGCTCCGAACTTTGTGGGGATCGAGCCAGCTCACGTGCACGTGGGCCAGAACTTTGTCCGGGTAGGCAACGGTGAGAAAGACCACGTCGTCGATTCCCTTCTGGACGAAGTCCATCCCGGTCCGGTGCACGGCGATCGGCGCGGGGTTGTCCAGCAGGTATTGGATGATGCTGATGTCGTGGGGCGCGAGGTTCCAAAGGGCATCGACATCGGAGCGGATCCGTCCGAGATTGAGCCGCTGGCTGTAGATGTAGCGGACCTCGCCGAGTTCGCCTGCGTCGATCAGTCCCTTCAGATAGCGCACCGCCGGATTGTAGAGAAACGTATGGCCGACCATGGCGACTCGGCCTTTTTCCCGCGCGAGGCGCCCGATCTCATCGACCTCGCTGGTGGAAGTGGCCATCGGCTTTTCCACGAGCACGTGCTTGCCGGCGGCGAGCGCGGCCACCGTGAGCACGTAGTGGGTTTGCGCCGGTGTGGAAATCACGACCGCGTCGATATCGTCCGAGGCGAAGACTGTGTCAGCATTCGCCACAGTGGTGATGGCCGGGTAGGACGAGCTGACAAAGGCGCGCCGGTCGGCGGATTTTTCCGCCACGTGGGTCAAGCGGCAGCGGGGGGAAGAAGTCAGGTTGCGCAGGAGGTTGGGACCCCAGTAGCCAACGCCGATTTGGGCGATTTGAATCATAATGAGAAGCGCAGATCCTGACTATGGTGGTTCAAGACGCGGCGAGCAAGTCGCGGTAGATGTCGACGATTTTCCGAGCATGCGTGGCCGGGTCATGTCGTGCGCCGATGATTTTTTTTGCGTCGCGCCCCAACTCTGTCCGCCGGTCTGCACAGGCTGCGAGGTCGAGAATAGCGTGGGCCACGCCCGCCAGATCGTGCGGTTCAAAAGCGAGGCCTGTCTTGCCTTGCACGACGGCCGCGGCATGGTGCGGATCGGGAATCGTGGCTACCAGGGGCTTGCCAGCGAGCGGCGCCTCGTAGCCAGCCCGGCCGACAGCTCCGAGGAACTCCCCGAATAAACACAGCGCGATATCGAACCCCGCATAGGCCAAGGCGATATCCTCCTCATAACCGACAAGGTGGACGCGGTGGGCCAGACCGGCCTCTTGGATGGCTGCCTGCAACGCCGGTCCTTCCCCGCGGGCGGGCGAGGTATCGCCGCAGAGAACAAAGTTCAGGCAATTATTTTGCGGGCAGATCTCGCGCGCCAGATCGAGAATACGCCAAATCCCCTTCTCCGTGTGCAGCGACGCCGCTTGGCCCACGACGACCGCATTCTCCGGAAGCTTCCATTTGCGGCGCTGGGCAACTGCTTCTTCATCTGCTACTGATCGCATACTGACCGGGTTATAGACCACCTCGCTCCGGGCGCGGCAGTGGGGCGGCAGCGAGCGTTGGGTTTGCTCATCAATGCAGACAAAGCGGACTTGGTGGCGAGGAGCCATTCGGTCCAAAAGCCGCATGCCTCGGGATTGTGGGCGGACCACGGTGCGGGCATGAATGACCAAAGGCAGCTCGAGCCGGGCGGCCGCCAAAGCATAGGGAACCAAAACCGTCTCGTTGAGGTGAACAACATCCGGTTGCCACTTGCGTTTGAGATGGGCCAGCGTTGCCAGAGCCAGAGGCGCTTTCGCGGCATGGAAGGCCCGCAGATGCCAAGGCATGCCCGTCCCGTAAGTGGTGGTATCCGCCATAGCGAGGAAATGGTCGCGGTAAGTGTTTGCCCGTGTCGCTCCGAACCGCTCCGCGAGATGCGACTTGCGGTGGAGGCAGAAAAGCTGGTCGATGTCCGGAGAAAGTCTGCTCAATAACGTAGCAAGGCTGATGCCTGCTCCGGAGATCGTATTTGTGTGGTTGGCGTAGAGAACTTTCACAAATTGATCACGCGTCGACAAAACTGTGGGTAGTTGGTCTTAGCGTTGTATTTCTGCCTCCACGTGCTTTGGGCAAGAACACTTTTTTTCTTCAGCCTGCCACTATCGCTCATCGCATCCTTGAGAGCCGCTAGCACGGTGTCGACCGCAGGATGATCAGGGAGAAGCCATCCGTTCTGGTTGTTCACGATTTCGCTTGTTCCGCCGACATCTGTGGCCACGACAGGTATCCCTGAGGCCATGGCTTCCATGATAGATACCGGCAACCCCTCTGATTGGCTGAGGTTGAGGAATATGTCGACTGGCTCAGACATCATAAACGAGCGGACCTCCGAATTCGGGCGAGCACCCTTCCAGTCATGCTCCAAGTTGTGTGGGCTGCACTTAAGGAGTGATGCGAATTCCTGCTGCATGCTCCCGATCCCAAAATGGGTCCATCGGAATCGGCGATTGCGCTCATGTCGGGACAGCCTGAAGAGGCATTCGGCAAGCAGCAAAGGTCGCTTTTGCGGCTCCAAGCTTGAGCATGTAAGAATATGAAATCGCTCACTCTTCAAACCGGAACGGTCAACGGCATCTCCGGCAACGCCCAGCCGAGAAACTTCAGTCCGGGCTTCGAGAGTTGGAAATTTTCCGGCAATGTAAGAGCGCCCATGGTCAGATATCGCAAAGATACGGTCGCAAGACGTTAAGACGTGCGGGAGGAACGGAATGAATCCCGGTGCTACCTCCTCCTCGTATACATCCGCCCGATGGATACGGCAGAAGATCTTCGCGTCGAGACGTGTCATTAGTGCCGCAGCCGAAGTGGCCGGACCCGCCCAATAAGAATACACGAAGCGTTGCCCAACCGTGCGTTTCGCCCACCATGCCAGAGAGGCCTCGCACTTTGTGAATGCCATGGCCCATCTGAGAATTGCGTTGATTGCGACGCCGGGGTGGCTGGTAGGCACAATCCGCTTGAACTCCGCGCCACCGTGTCGCCATAACTGGAGGATAGCTGCGGTCGCTGCGCGAAACGTGGCAACTTGCCATATCTTTCGAGACATGATGTCGGAGACTACCGCGTTTGGAGGAACGGCACGCCGCGCTCCGGCCGCATTTGCCGGGAATAACGTCAGTTGGTCAAAGCGCTCGGCAAGAAACGGGAGCTCCGTCTCCAAAAATGTCTCGCCGTTCCCAAACGGGAATCCGGCGGTGAAAAGTGCCAGAGATTGTGAAGGCACGTTTTACAAGCTGGCATTCACGACCAGGCAATCACGGAGGAACGGGAAACGCCTTTGCAGAAACCTGCACAGGAACTGTCGTCGCGGAGATTCCCAAACATAGTGACACGGCGCAACCCACCGAGGTGTCAAACCTGCTGCGGCAACGACACTGGCAATTGTGTAGGGCGTAAACCAGTATTTATGATCTGTGTTTATAGCTTCATAGCCACGTAAAGAGTTGAAAAAATTCGAGAAGCGCAGTGCATTGGGAACGGTAATGACAAGTCTCTCCACAACACCACTGTAGTAATGGTGAATTTGCGTCAGGAATGCCACGGGATCGGGGATGTGCTCAAGAATCTCTCCCAAGATCATAACATCCCAAGGCATCTGCTGCCGAAAATAGTTGGCACTAGACTCGCTGAAGACATCGCCGGCTCTGATATTTGTGACGCCGTAGGTTTTCCTTATATGTTCCACAACTTCCGCCGCTGTATCTACCCCCACGCACTCTTGAGCGACACCAGTAAGGACCCCGTGGAGCCATATCCCACTCTGGATCTTGTTCCCGATCAGGTTCAGGTGGTCTGCGGCCCCCATGTGTATAACCCGCTTGCCGGCACACTCAGAGGATAGAAGATCAAGCCGGGATTGTTTCGCTGAATTTCGAACGGACTTAAAATGGTAGTTATTGCTGAACTTTCGCGGGTTCAGATAATCCAAGTCTTTAGCTGAAATATTCATGATTTAGCCCAAGCCTCTCCGGTTAAACACGATATCATTGCGTTTGAGGCTTTCAAGATGAGGTATTTGCGCGGCATATTGGATATGTCTGGGTTGTGGCCGACGTGTGCGGTTGGCAGCATGGCTGGCCATAAACTGCGGTCGCTACGTTCATATACAAGTTCTCGCTCGCATTCACTGGAAAACCCCCATGCGTCTGGCCGAGCGCTACAACCTTCGCGCGCGACAGTTCGGTTGTCGGCAACAGTTGATCTGCGTAGGCTTTGTCCACCTGACTTGGCGCGAAGGTTTGCGCGACATCGAGAAATGCTTGCGCGCAAAAGGTCCGGCCGCGCTTTACGATCTCGGACCATGCGAACCGGTGGCGCGGGTGAGCTTGCCCCGAGCCAACGAACAACGCGGCCGGCGACTATGGAAGGATCTGACCACGCACTTGATTGCCTTGGTTAAGCTTCGCGCTGGCGGGTTGTCCTTCGGACAGGCGGACTTCCGTCGGTCGGTTCCACAGCCATCGGCCTGTCCGTGCAGCATTTTCCGTGGGGCGAGTGCCGTTCGACCAAAGCAGGCGTCGAGTTGCACACACAACTCGATCTGCTCGATCCGATTGCCGTGCACACCTAATGTGCACGTTTAACGCTGCGCGTAAACGCACCGGCAATAATAGAAAGGATCCCCGTTGCTACCAAAGCGAGACTTAGAGAGTAGGCGATAGTGGTTGCGGAAACTGTTGAATTAATGCTGACCCACAACACAATAAGTCCAAAGCCAAGCAAGCCAGCTAAGCGACCAAGTGCTAAGGCGCGGTAGGCATCATGAGCCAGCAGCACGGCAGTCGGAAGATGGTAAGCCGCATAGGCCAGACTCAGCCACCCGAAAGCTTGGAAAACAGGAATCGCTCCAGCCCAGTGAGAGCCAAACAGCCAAACGACGAGAGGATCCGAGAAGAAATAGAGGACGGCCCAGTTCAAAACAGACCCGATTCCCATGACCGCGGATATTTTAATGAGCGTCGATACCCGACGCGTGGTGCCAGCCTGAGCTTTCAGGGCGACAACCGTGGCATTGGTCAGCAGTGACCACAGCGCTAGCGCCGCCACAGGGGAATAGTTTATTGCGCGATTGTAATATCCGAGCTGGGTATCCCCCGCAAAAAAACCAACCGCGATTTTGTCAAAACGAAGCAGAGCTGAGCCGCAAGCAGTGGTGAGCCACAGCCACCAGCTAACGCGTAGTTGACTGGCGAGGCTTTGTCGTGAGATCGACGCCTCGCTCATCTGTCTGCCACTTGATTTCCAGTAAAGATACAATTGCGGAAGAAACCCAATGAATCCTCCCATAGCCAAGCCGTAGATTCCCCAGCCTGACAGGACGAGGAGTATTGACACGACAGTCTGAGTCAAGACTCCCGCGAACTGCACCTCGAAATTTGGTCTAAATCGTCCGCGGCCCTCCAGATCGGCGCGGAACACATTGAAAAGATCCATAAAAACCAGAGGCAGACCGACAAGTGCAGCTACGATGGCATCTTGTGCGTTACCAAACCACAGATACCAGGCAACTACGAGGACCAAGACAAGGAGTTTCAATGCCATCATAACTATAACCAAGCCCAACACTTTGCCGAACAAGGCCGGGGTACGATCGTCGTCTGTCACCAGCACCTGCGTTGAGGAAAGGTTCAAAGGAATCATCAAGAGAGCGAGCGTGGCGGAGATAAATGCCAGTTGCCCGAAAATCTCGGGAGCCAGCAGTCGCGCAAACACGATACCCATCAACATGCCGCCAATGGTCTGGGTGTAGCCCGCGAGGGACTGCCAGATCTGGGCCCGTACGTGTCGGCGCTGGCGAAGTTGCCAAATAAATTGCCTAAATAAATTGCTTGCCGCCTCTTGCAGGAAAAACCTCACCTTAAAACCAAAAGTTGCACCAAGGACTTTTCGTGAAAAGAGCTAAAAAGGCGATCAGTAGGTTTTTTAGAAAAAGTAGAGCAAAAAGTATTACCAATCAAAATTTATGCTTCTCAGGAAAGCAGGAAGGCGAAAAGGAGGGTTCAGTTCAAGCAGTCAGGATAAGTGGCTTTCTTGGGCCGTCCGAGAATCCCAAAGCAAAACTCCCTTCACTTAATTATGTTTTGAAAATTGGCTGGAAGCCTGCGTTGGAGCGGGGCGAGTCTGCCTGCCCTCCAGGCTCCAAAGTTGCTAAAGACGGTTCACGCATAGAAGCTTGTGCCCTCTTGAGTCGTGGGATTTCGGACCAAATAGCTAAACCAAGTCCATAAACCCACCATTCCTTAAAAGCACTCAAGGCGGTATGGCCGCTCGTGAATGACTGAAGGAGCCCCTGGACAACAAAACAAAGCTGAATTAGAACGAAAGCATTAACCCACCCCATGCCCCTAGTTTGATCCGCCAAGAGCATGTAAAGAGCCAGCATCATTAGATTAAATACGGCATAGAAAATGGATGCGGGAATGCCAATGTCGGCGGCCATCCCCAGCCATTTGGCGTGCCAAGAACTCCCCGCGGCCAAGGCTTGCCGCTCTTTTTCGTCAATTCCCTGAGCCCCACTAATCAGGGCAACCATGTCCTTTAAATCAACCCCCAACCCCTGACCCGTCAAAGGTTTCTCCGTGATAATTTCCCTTGCCTTTTCGTGCATTAACTTTCGGAACTTATCCGGCTCTGAACTAAAGGCATCTCCCTTGGTTTGCCCGATCACCCGCTCATCCCATTTACCAGGGAGGTTCACCATGGTTCTTTGTACGGTTAACGGAAGGGTGAATGCAGATCCTTGGCCTGCGACCATCACAAAGACAGCCACCAAGCCTACTGCCGTCATGACCGACATATGAAAATACTCTTTGCGGGCAATGCCGATGATTACCGGGAAAATAAGGCACATAGCCAAACCGGCCCTTTTCCCACTCAGAGCCACCAAAACCACGCATAATATCAAGACAGGAATCGACCAAAAACAGTTCTTAAGGTTGAAAAGCTTTTTGTACGGAAGGCTGGCTAGAGTTAAAGTGTAGATGGGCAGGGCTGCGACCGAAAGGTTTTGATGCCAGGTGTAAAAACCCTCTTCGCCAAAGGTGGCGGAAGTACGAAGCCACATAAAGGCTGGCAGGTAATATGCGGAAAACGCATTCCAAGCTGCCGTGGCGATTTGCCCCAAAAGAGTGGCCGCCAGAATCCATTTTATTTGTTTTTGAGTAGGAACGATGCTCGCAAGAATCAAAAATGCCATAAAGGCCATCCCAATTTTAAGATAAAATCTTGCTCCCCCGGTTTCGGAACCCATTACCCAAAGACCGACCGGACGTTGAGCATAGCTAAGAGCCACCATGGCAAGATATAAAAGAATGGGCCAAGACCATTGAGGTCGAAGTTTGATCGGTTGGTTTTGCAGGGCGATGCGAATAAAGAAAAGGAAGCCCGCCAAGATCACCGCCAGTTCCGAGGCCTCCAAAGCGCGGAAGCCAATAGGAACCGCCGGCAGGTTAAGGCTTAGGCCGATGGGAATCGCCAACCAGAAGTGCTCCCGAGCTGCCAAAAGAACCGTGATTCCAACTACCGTGGAAAGAATAAAAAAAATCGTCTTGTGGTTGCCCTCAGCAACTTGAGTGGCAAAAAAAACAGCCGCGGCGCATCCCGCTAAAAAAACTCCTGCCAAAACAAGCTTTTGAACGGTTAAGTTTTGCACAAGATTATTCTAAAGAACCCAACACAGAATGCAAAGTGGAGGTTTTTTCTAAAAGCAATGCACCAAAGCACGTTTCAGCAAAAGCCGCTTCCTGCAAAATGGCCAAAATCGCCAGATTAATCTTAAAATTCGATCATGTGCTGCTTAGCACAAGAAACAGGCCTCCTAACTGCAGCGCTCCAATGAGTGGTAATCTGCTGAAATGAAATTAAACATCCCTCAAAAAGCTTGCGAGCCCCCAGGATCAGTTTCAACGGCAGAATATTTATCCTGACAAATAAAAAACGATGCAAACCCGTCGGGGAAACTTTTACTGCAAACGCCTCGCTACCTGCAAGCCGAGGACACTCAGAGCAAAACTTCCTGAAGCCACAATGACCGAGCACCCGAAAAATGCGCAGAATAAAATCAAGCGTTGAAGATTTGCCTGCATATTCACATTTGCGAAACCGGAATTTATCCAGTCCCACATGGAGAAGCCGAAAGGGAGCAGGGAAATCAGTCCCAGCATTCCAGCTAGTGCCAGGCCCTTCTCAAGGGAAAAGATTCTGAAAAGTGCGGCCAATGGCTTGCTTGGCGGCAGCAAATTTTCCTTTTCACAAAAAACCCTTGCCTGAATGGCCTGAATGCAGACCAAAAGCCCCATCAGCATGGCCAACATGCCGAGAATTTGAGTTCCGACGCTAAAAACCGGCGGGCCGACTTTCAGCGGGCCCAAAATCCCGATGGACTGGGAAATCAGGCCTAGAAAAACCAAAGCGATTCCGGGAACAAGAAACAGCCATTTTGGAGCCAGCAAAAGCATGAATCGAAGATGCCGCCAACCGTCCCTCCAACTGCGCAGGTGCGGAGGTCGGGAACGGCCATCGGGATGTAAAGTGATGGGCACCTCGGCAACCGGCAAGTTCATCAGGGCTGCCTTAATGACCATTTCCGAGGCAAATTCCATCCCGGTGGTGTTGAGGTTTAAAGCGCGGACTTCCGCACGGGAAAACCCCCGCAAACCACAATGAAAATCATTGATCGGAGAACGAAAAAACAGCTTCCCGAGGAATGTCAGGCTCGGATTGCCAATCCAGAAATGCTTCCAAGGCATGGCGCCGGGGAGGATGCGACCCCCTCCCCAGGGCATACGGCAGCCCATGACCAGGGCATTTCCTTGCCGGAGTTTTTGCATAAATGACCCCAATCGGGAAAAATCGTAGGAGTCGTCCGAATCCCCCATGATCACGTATTTGCCCCTGGCGGCGGCGATGCCACCGCGTAATGCATGCCCGTATCCTTTTTCACGAATGGATACAACTCTTGCTCCCAGGCTTCTGGCAAGGAGAACGGAACCATCCGTACTGCCATTGTCCGCAATGAGCACTTCCCCCCGGATTTTGGATTGCCGGAGAAATTTGAGGGCTTTTTGAATGCAGGGCTTTAAAGTTTCCGCTTCATTCAGACACGGCATCAGGATGGTAAGCTCCAACGGGGCTTTTTTGGCGTTGTTCATGAAAGGATCAAGGATGGCTGGATTTATTGTCCAAAGGATTGTCGAGCTGCCCAGCTTTGTCAGAAGTTAGGCTCTGAGATTGCAACGTAAAATAAAAAGTCTCGAGAGCCGGAGCCTCCTTTGGCCGAGATGAGGCGGTCAAAGACGCAGGCTGATGGCGACCCGTTGAGCGCCAATACCAGTCGCGCAGACGGAGAGAAAAAGGTAGTGGCCCGCTTGTCTGTGGCAACATAAACACTTTCTTGTTATGGTGAGTCAAAAAATCCCGCAATTCAGCGTCAATAGGCTGGTATGGTGTGTAAAGGTAGAGAATATTTAGCTCTTTTGTGTGGAACTCCAAGAGGAGGTTCTCCAATCGGCTTTTGCTTTGAATGCCGGAACGAAGAAGGCGATCAGCCTTTTGCCTGGCAACGTAAAGCCCTGAAACATTCCAAGGTGGTAGCGGAGTCTCCTGGTCAACAAGATTCGTGGCCACAACATCATGCGGCTTAGCCTCGGCAGCAATAAGATCGGCAATAAAGCGGGTTTCCGCAGAAAGAGAGGGGTTGGAGAAGCGCAGAAATACATAAGGTAGACCAAGTAAAGCCAGCGCCATCAGAACCCCGGCGGTCAATTGTCTCAACCGGCCTGCTCGGACCGTTGATAGAAAGGCACAGCAAAGTACCGCAGAGGGGAAAACGAGATACTCAAAGGGCCAGTTCTCTGTTTTAAAAAATCCGCGCAGCGCGAATGATGCGGCGCCAAACATCGGCAAAAAGGCCAGGGCCATGAGTTCAAATGGACGGGCCTTCCTCCCAAACATTAAAACCAACGCGCCCGCCAGCGCGCCGAGCACAAGCCCCGGGCCGAGGCTCATCACTGAGCGGGTGGTGGTGCGTACTAGCCAAGCCATAAAACTTACGTTCTCAGCCGATTGTTTTTGTAAGTAACGGAACAGATTCTGCCAATCCGGCGTATAAAGAAGGACTTGGGCCGCAAATCCAAGTACGGTTAAGCCGCCCCCAATCAAGAGTGCGAGCATGAGCGCTCGAGTCGGGGCGATGCGTGGGTGCCCCTTGAGGTTGATTCCGGCAGCCCCTACTAGCAATGCTCCGAAGACTACCCAAACCATCCAAGAAACCTGGCCAAATAAAAAACAAATGACGCCGAGCAAGCATGCCCGAGATAAAGTCGATAACCCGAGGGTGAGGCATAGCGCCGCAAAGGGCCAGAGAGCAGCACCAAGAGCACCTTGATTCGGATCAACATCATAAATAATGGTGCTTGGGGCAATGGTAAAAAAGACAGCACCGACCAAACCTAGAGCGGGTCCGTAAAGCACTCTTAAGAAACAAAGCGTGGCAACACAGGTGGCCAAGCCCAGCAACAACCACAACGTCACAATACCCCAATCGCTAAAACCGCGCTGCACAATCATATTCACCCAGTGAACAGGAGCGGGGTGATTCGGATAGTTGTAAAGTTCGGGTTTTGAGACAACCCCGGCAAGAAAATGAACATCAAGCAGTGCGCCGCACCGCTCATGCCAACCATAGTAATTAAGTTTTTTCGCCTCCAGGACCTCCCAATAGTTCCATGGCTCGGCAACGAACGCGGGCCAAAATCTTGTCACAGCGAAAACGCAAACTACACAAAAACAATGTGAGAGCAGGCGCCCGTTCATCTTAAAGAACAGACGTAAAAATATTGACCTCCGAAAGGAATCTGGCGCAACCACCGCTCCAGCGGCCTAAGGCAAGCCAAAGCTGAGGGAAAATAAAATAATGAAGAAAAATGAATCGGGCTAAAGCCCTCTTTCCGCAACAAATGTTGCGCCTTGCAAGGGGAGATGGTCACGGCATCACGATCGAACCTCACGCGTCTCATGATGTAAAGGGTGCCCGGATTCCACGGATTATTTTCAAAAAATGTAAAAAGCCCCGTGGGTCTCATCGCTGTCCTGACCGCCCCAAAGGCAGAAGTCCGATCTTTTGGCAAAATGTGGTGGAATACCCCATTGGTGAAAACCAAGTCAAAATCTGCCAAGCCGGCGGTTGACAAGGACCAAGCTGTTTTTGGCTGGAGGTGTCGTTTGGCGGCGACTTTTAACGAGACCTCAGAGGGATCGAAGCCAACGTATTCAGCATCAGGCCAAAACTCATAAAAATATTTCCTTGATCCACCGACCCCACACCCAAAGTCGAGAATTTTTCGAACGCTTTTCCGGGACTCATGGTTCAGAGTTGAATAAAGAGCAGAAATTCTTCCTCGTGCGTAAAACGCGCTATCCTCTCCCGTAACGGCAAGTCCTTCTGAAAGCTCCTCTTCATAGCGAGCCGCAATAGCGTTAAAAATCTTCTCTGACCCTTTTAATTCTGACATAAAAATATAAAATAAAAGCTACTTCTTTGGAAAAGAATCATCACTTATCTTATAAACACTAAAGGTATCATCGATAAAAATAGGTTGAAAATTTCTTGGCCAAGCCCGTGAAATAGACTCCAGTGGAAGGTTGGGCGTCCCCTTGAATCTGCGGCGCAAAGATTCCATGAGACCAATTTTCTCCTGGGCCGTTGTCACGATAGCGTAGGACGAGGTTTGCAAGGCACGCAGCTTTTCCCA
>Ga0172376_10005424_pt1 | contig 14247 bp, 13 predicted proteins | sample Lak35m_FD_121114 | JGI IMG/M metagenome (GOLD analysis project Ga0172376, IMG submission 121114) | Freshwater microbial communities from Kabuno Bay, South-Kivu, Congo - kab_092012_35m | ecosystem: Environmental > Aquatic > Freshwater > Lake | place: Democratic Republic of the Congo: South-Kivu...
ACACTCTCACACTCGGCACGCTTTTCGCGGCTCGCCTTCACTCGTCGGGATGACTTCCTGGGCATCCGGCAAATCTACCGGCTCCGGACGACTCTGACCACGGGGCCAATTTATTGACGCTTACCATAGGGAGCCATGCGTGACGCTTACACCCGTGCGAGGTGCCCATTCATTTGACCGGCGAAGCCGCACACGGCACCTCATCAGCACGGGGCGTGACGGAGCGGCCGTTTGCCGGACAGCTTGGTGGCCCCCGCTTCACGCGCCAGCGGAACGACGCGCGAACCTGCCAATAATTGCTTATCAAAATCGAACCCCGTCGCCACTCGCGCCTTCACCTGTGTCGTCATCAAATCCGATGAAGATATAACCTTCGGGGTATTCTCCCTCAGCAAAGACCTTTGCACCCGGCCAAGTCACAAAGTTGCCATTTTCATCGACAACCCCAATTACATTCTTCCCTTCAATGCTCTTGAGAGTGAATGCCCAATCTCTAATCTGCTTGCGGACATGATCAGACGCCTTGTCGAACCACTCTGAGGGGACCCTCGCATCTCCGACGACTATTTCTATATCGTCGCGCCTAGATGATTCGTTTACGGCTACTGTGTCGTCAAAATCTTCACCTGCCTTCCCATCGTCAATTTTGCCAACAACAGATTCTGCATTGTCTGCCGACTGAGTTGGGGTTTCCTTCTCAACTCTAGGGCGTAGTTCAGTTCCCTCCGATTCGTCTACGCTTGATGTTGACGATTGCTCACCCGGTTCAAAATCCTGACTCTGCTCTCGATGGACCTTCGAACTCTGATCGCAAGCAGCGGAGCCAAGTGCAATCAAGACGGTAAGTGCGAGCGGTTTAATCAAGCGATTGCTCATATTCATGGATCAACGTCAACAGGTTGTAAACTTTCGTTTGCTACTGGGGGAGTTAGCGCTCCGGGCTTGTTGTCGCCGATAATCACGACACCATTCCAATAAACTCGCGAACCACCAATCTGGAAAACCTGGTCAGAGACTGGCGTCAAATTCATCATTGTTCGTTCCCCGAGATCTTCTTCACCATTCCCATTCGCATCGTTGAACGAGGTGTCGAGATTCGCTTCAACGCCCCACTTTGTGCTAGCTATCGGGAAGATCGTTCCATCTTCGAAGGCATATACAACAAAGACGGAGAATTCGAGTTCCCAGATCAAGTTATCGAATTTGCGACTTCCCTGCCCAAACTTTCCAATTCCACCTGTTAGAGGCGAGTCGTGCACGGAATATTTGCTTTCGTCAACCAGGTATCCAGTATCATAAAATATTGATTGTGGAGTGTTGGCAGGTGGAGCCGCATCCAATACAGGAAAATCGACATCATCTACAGGGACGTGACGTCCGAGAACCGAATTTTGCTTCTTTGGATCCGAGTAGAATGCTCGGAAATCGACTGATTCAACGTTCTGAACGAAACGAATCCCGGAGTTTCCGGTGTTCGCGGGAGCATCGACAACGGCTTCGATTCTAGCACCTCTCACAGTCCCCAGATCATCCTGAAAACCGGTTTGGACGAGAAAGGTATGAAAATTCACATTTCCCAGAGTCACCTTGCTCGATGGTTTAACCTCAAGCGATTCATAAACAGGCCCGACCGCAAACTTGATCGTGTCCACGATGTGGTTCTGCTGTCCCGCCGTGACCTCCATCGTCATCGTGATTTCTCCCTTCGCGTCGCTGACCTTGATTCCCTCGATGTAGAAGTCGGTGATCTCGTCGTTCGGGAAGCTAAGAGTTCCATCAGCCCCGATTCCGATGGGATCGGTCTTATCGCGTCCCTTCCACGCTTTGATCTTGTCGCTGGGCGAAATCTTGATTTTCGCTTCGATTCCGTCCTCGTCGGGAGCCGTGACCTCGACGAGTTTCAGTTCTTCATCGTCCTTGCCGATCCCGCCGCCATGATCGAAGTCGCGCGTTGTCGGGATCGTGTCGTTGGTGTCGGCTTCCCAAGCCGAACCGTTGTCATTGTTCGCGTTGATGATGACGATATTCTTGTCGGTTTCCTCGTCCTCCTCCGCGACGCCCTCCATCTTTAACTCAACGGGCAGGAGGCTCACCACCCGATTCATCCCCCGCGCCACCCGCGGCTTCAACAGCAGCGTGCCGTCGGACCGCGCCTCGACCCAGCCCGCGGTTCGCGAAAGTCCGGTGACCCGCGGCAAACCTTCTGAGAGATCCTTGGTGCCCGGGATCGTAAACGTCACGGTGGCGACTTCCTCGAAGGCTTCCTCTCCTTCCTGAACGGCCCGGATCAACAGGGTGCGTTCCACGGTCTTCAAGTCTGGGACGGGCCCATCGGCTTGCAGCCAATATTCGCTCCAGCGAACATCCGGAACGATTCCGGTTTGGAAGTTCGCGTGGTTTGAAATCTCCGGTGCCCCCAAATAGGGCGAACGTCCGTAGTTTCGCCGTTCGTGTAGCGTCCATCCACCCAGGAAACCCATATTCCCGGGTGTGACGGATCCGCTCCAGTAAAGGGACGGATCGTTGTGGAAGCGCTCCTCGTCTTCATAGAGCGTACGAATCGCCGCCTCCGTCGCAAGCTCGCCGACCTGACCCTTCGCAAATCCCGGAAGGGTGGGTCCCTCCGACCAGAAGGGCCATCCCTGTGCGTCCTGCCACGTCGGGGGAGTGCCATAGATGATCTCGGTGTGTTGATACGGTTGCAGCCCCTGGGGTTGATCGTTATCTCTCATCTTCCGCCAGCCGTCGTTGAGCTTGTTCTCGAACTCCGTGTTGAACTCATCGGCCGGTGCAATCAGGTCGAAACCCTCTTCCCCAATCTTGGCGTGTTCGAAATCATAAAGATCCCGGACCAGTTCAATGCGATAGCTGCGGTAGCGCGTTTCGACGGTGACCTGATCGGCGATACCGCCGTAAAACCCTGCAAAGCTTCCGCCGCCTCCTTGGGTCACATGGGTCCGGCCTTGCAGGCTTGATTTCGGAAGACTTATGTTCGTGTCTTCGGTTCCGCCAGTCGGATTGGCCGGGCCTCCCGTGCCATCAGGACCGGGACCGGAACCACCGGGACCGGGACCACCACCGCCGGGGCCCGGATTCAGACTCCCCAATCCATCCGCCGGCGGAACCGAAACCCCATCGCCCCCCGTCATCCCCGCGAAGTTTGCCGAAGCCTGCACGGTCACGACCTCGCTTGCCGAGTAGGCGACGGTGGCACGTCCGTTTTCCTGCGTATAATGGGGTCCGGTCGCAAAGGTCGCACTGCCCGAGGAGGTCGAGAGGAACACCTCGGCATTCCGGGCCGGGCCGACCGAGACGGTGCGGATTTCGGGATCGGCGACTTGGGGATGCCTCCAGATTTCATAGGTCCGTTGCTGCACCGACACCACGAGGGTCCCGGCGGTGTCGCCGGGCTCGACATCGACGAGCAACTCATCGTGCGTGCTTTGCCACGTCCAGGTTGCAGTAGTTCCGGTGCCACCGGTGTTTCCGGGATCGGTGCCCCCGCCCGTATTCCCCGGGTCCGTTCCGCCGCCGGTGTTTCCGGGATCGGTCCCTCCCCCGGTGTTTCCGGTGGCGGGAATCAAGACCAACTCCGCATTTGCCGAGGCTCCGCGGAAGGAAACGCTCGCGGCGACATAGGTCGGATCGGAGGATGGTGTGACGCTCGCGTAGGCGAGCCCACCCGCCTCGGTCGTGGCGTAAACGGTTCCGGTGCCCGGGATCGAAAAAGTCACGTTCGCCGAGATCGCGGGGCCTTCGCAAGCGTTTCGCAGGTCGGTCTGTCCGGCGGCGTTTTCCCATACTTCCCAAGTCCGGGAATGGGCATAGGCGCGGATGGGAAGCGGAATCCCGGGCATCACCGGGGCACTGATGGGATCGCTCGAGAGGGCGATCGTGACGAGTCCCTCCTCCCGGACGTAGCGGTATGAGTCAGGCCCTGAAGCCGGCGGCGGCGTGAAGTCGACCGAGACGGTCTGATCGGTCCCGGGGATCGTCGCGGTGAGACGCGAACTCTCGTTGCCCATCTGGAAGGGCACGGTGACGTCGCCGTTTCCATCGGTCGCCACGGTCGAAGCAACCATGCCCGAAATCCGGCCATCGCCCTGGGTCACGGAAAAATCCAGGGTGACCGCCGCGGCGCGGGAACTTTGCGGCGTGCCGTCGCGGGTCGTGCCGGTGTTAGGATCGAAGAGCACATCCCACGAATCCCAAGTGACGAAGAAGGACACGTTCCGCACCGTCCCGTTCGTGAGATCGTAGGTGGGGCCATCGACCTCCGGCCCGTGCAGGGTGTATCGGCCACGGGTCTCGAGAACCTGCCATTGCGGTTCGGTGGGGCCGCTGCCGGGATCGGGATCGGGATTGGAATTGGGATCGGCATTCGGATCCGGGTTCGTTCCGGGGTCTGGATTGGTTCCAGAATCCGGGTTGTCGGCGGGGCTCTGGATCGGGACCAGGTCGAGGCTCCGCGTCTCCACGGCTCCGGAAACCGAGGCGGTGATCCGGGCGGGAGCCGAACCCATCGTGTAGGGAATGGTGAAGTTCCCGCTCCAATCTGTCCACGCCATCGAGGACGGGAGGGACCCGTCTCCCTGCTGAAGGGCAAGATTCACCGGAACCCAGCTCGCGGCATAGGAGTAATTGTAGCGCTCCTCTTCGGGACCCGTGCCATTGCCCCAGATGTCCCAAACATCCCAGCGCACCGTGCCGACGAGGTTCCGGGATTCCCCGATGACGACTCCGGAGGAACCTTCGGGCGAAAACGCGGTGATGAACGGACGCGTCTCGGAACGCAGGAGGACGACCGGATTCTCCGCGGGTGGCGCGGGCGGAGGCGGAGCGACGGCAAGATGGAGGGTGGCATGGGTCGCGTCGCCGGTGGCGTAGGTGACGTCGGCACGGATCACGGAATCGACCGATCCCATCACCATCTGGGTCTCGCACCGTCCCTGAGTATCCGTGAGCCACGATCCGGTGACGTAGGCATCGCCGCTCGCGGTGGACCAGTTCACGAACGCCCCGACCGCCGGCGAGGTGGTGTGTTGGACGGTGCGGGTGTTGCCGTAGTTGCTCGTCTCGACGTTCCAGGTCTCGTAGAGGACGGTGAGGACGACGTTCCGGTTTTCGCCTGGGGTCAGCCCGGTGGTTCCGGCGGGTGCGTCGAGGGTGGCGCGGATCGTGCCTTCGGTCCGCAGAAAGGTCCAGTCCTCCCCGGGTTGGCTGAAGTTCAGGGTCGCGGTCGAATCGGCCACGGTGGCCTGGACGGAGGGATTGCCGAGGGTTCCGTTGGCGGTGAACGAGGTCGCGGCCCTTCCCCATGAATCGGTCGTGACGGTCGCGTTTCCGGGCGTGCCGAGGTGACCGTTGAGATTCACCGTGACGGACATGGCGGGAACCGGCGGGAGGGGACGGGCTTCCTCCGCCCCGATGGAAGGACGTTTCCAGATTTCCCAGGAGTGTCGCTCGACGAACACCTCGACGGGCAGGGTGGCGGTGGGAGTGGAAAGGACGGTGCCCTGGGGACCGGAGAGGTTGACGAAAAGGATGCTCTCGGTGCGGTCGTATTGGAAGGGTTCCTCCGCGGGCGGTTCATCGGCGTGGAAGGCGTGGTGCCCGATCAGGGCGAGGACCGAAGCGAGGAGCAGGATGCGGGTGAAGAAGTCGCGGGGGATACGATGCTTCATGGCGGGCCTCCGGGGAACAGGGAGGCGTCTACCAAAAAGGCGGGTGGAAGGGCAAGGGGAAAATGGGCAATAATCAAAAAAGATCGGTCTCCGACTCAACTCACAAAGAGCGGTCCCCGGTTCACCTCCCAACGAGCCGTTCCGGCCGCACCACGCTTTCAATACGTCAACGCTCCTCCGCATCCCGTTCCGCCTTTGCCGCGGTGCGCGCCGAAACCTTCACGACGATGGCGGTATCGCCGGACTTCGGGTCCTTGGCCCCGAGGAAATGTTGGTTGAAATCCTCGTCGGCACCGGCAAAACCGTGGAGTCGCCCGACCTGCTGGTTCTGCACCTGCAGCACGGTGTGGAATTGCTTCAGATCGACCGTCTGCGGTTCCATCGCGGTGTCTTCGAGCTGCACCTCGAGCCTCGGCATGAGGTCGAGTTCGACCAAGCCCGCCTGGACGCGCGGTCGCACCACGACCGAGGTCTTGATCCGCGTCGTCGCGATGATGGGGAGCGAAATGCCGCCGGTGTTGATGAAGGGTGCGAAAAAGACCGGATTGCCCGCCTGCCCCGGCACGGGCACGACCCCGACGACACCAGCGGGAAAAACGCCGGACCCGTATTGGATGAATCCCTCGAACTCCGTCGCCTCGGTGTTGATGTCGAGGGTGACGCTGCCATCCGGGTTGATCGATCTGGTCGCCTCGCTCGTGACCCCGATGTTTCTCGTCTGGAACCGCGTCGGAGTCGCGGGAACGACGCCGGTGACGAATCCGTTCGGACCCACGAAGATCCGCGGCGGCGCGAACGCGACGGGAAAGGGCACCTCCCGCGCCATCGTGATGGAACTTTTCCGCGCGGGGAGCGTAACAGTTTAGCCGATATCACCCGGCCCTTGCCGCCTTTGGAAAGAGGATCTCGTGGGCCGTCTCGGGTGGCCCGGTGAGCAGCGCCTCGAAGATTTCCAAAGTCTCGCAGCCGCGCAGCTTCGCCGTCTCGGCGATGCTGGCAAAGATGGCGACGTTCTCCGATCCGTTTGCACTGCGTGTCCCGAGACAGACTTTGCGGAAGATCACGAGCGGTCGCAGGGCACGCTCGGCATGGTTGTTGGTGGGCGGTCCTCCGAAGCGCACGAAGGCGAAGGCTTCGCCGTGTTCCCGCGCGGCGGGGAGGAGACGCTTGCGCAGGGTCTCGGCCTTGGCGAACTCCAGTGGATGGGAGCAGATGCGATCGAGGATGCCGAGAAGGCGGACCTCGAGTTCAGCCCGGTGAGCTTTCAACTTCGGGATCTCCAAGGCGCAGGCTCGACTCAGGAACCTCTGAAGTTGCACAAGGAAGCGCTCGGCGGGTCGGTCGGTCGTCTCCATCATCGCCGCGAGCGTTTGCGCGGATTCACGGGCGTTGCGCAGGAGATGCGCGAGGCAGCTTTGCCTCGCGCGCACTTCGATGGCATTGTAGGAGGCGCAGGCATCGGTGACGAGCAGGGCGTCGAGGCGATCACCCAGGAGACGCCTGGCCGCCTCGGCGGAACGGTTCGGATCCATGCGGAAGACGGCGACCTCACCATTGCCGGCATACCAGAGGATGACGTTGCGACCGTCTTCCCTCCAAAAGGTTTCGTCCGCGTGAACCAGATCGCTGTGGCGCATCTTTTCAACAAGCCCCTCGTGGAGCGGATCAGCGCCACGGCGGGCGCGCTTCTCGAACCCAAGACAACTGGCCGGGACGAAGCTCAGCCCGAAGAGCTTTTCCATCGCCGCCTTGACCTTGCGGTAGGGCAATTTCATCTCGTGGCGGAGATAGAGGGCGGCGGCCTTGGCCTTCGGTCCGATCGGGGCGAAGGCGATCCCACCCTCGGGTGCTTGCGCGACCTGCCTGCGGCAACAGGGACACCACGCCGTGTCATGCTCGAAACGGGTCACCACGGTGACGGGGCGCAGTTCAATGTCCTCCTGCAGGTGGACGCTGCGGTCGCCCCGGGCCGGGTCGGTCGGGCTTTCGCAGTGGGGACATTGCAGCGGGGCTGCGACGGAGACGATGCGATCCACGCGGTCGGGCACCTTGCGCACCCATGGCTTGTGACCGGGTGACGCCCCGCGTCTTTTGGGTGCGACCTCGCTCCCTCCGTCTCCCGCGTTCGCTCCCGCGCCGTCGCGGGTCGCCGCCTTCTTCACCACCTTTCCCGCCTTGAAGCCGCGCTGGTGGAGGAGCTTGTTCTCGGCTTTGAGCCGGTCAATCTCGGCGTCCCGTTGGCGCAGGGCCTGGTGAAGGTCCCGGTTCTCCCGCGTCATCGCCTCGCGGATGCGGAAATGATCCTCCTCGCGCTGGAACCGATACTGGTGTTGAGCGAAAAGCCAGCGCACGGGAAGCCCTTCGGCCTCGGGGCAGCGATCCCGGTAAGGACAGGTGAACCCATCCGGAGCCTTCCGACAACCACTCATCGCCCGCCGGGTTTGCCGGGTTCGGATTCGGCCTTGAGCAGCTCCCAGTTGACCTCGGCCAACTCGGCGAGCAGCGCCTTGAGCTTGCCGTGACGGGCGACCATGCGGCGCACCTCATCAACCATCGAGGTGCGGATGTATTTGGTGCGGGTCTTGCCCTCCTCCTTGCAGGTCAGCGACCACCCTCCGCGCGGTCCCTGTGAGGTGACCGATCCGGCGAGGAAGTCGAGGTTGGCGGAGATTTCACGCGAGAGTCGTTCTTTCTTTTGGCGCAAATGCCAGGAGCTGGATGCCATGGAGATTGTGGGTGCTTGGGTTCGAAATGGGAAGTCTTGCGTTAACAGGCGTTGTTATACGCCTGTTATTGACAAAATGCAAGCACGAAAAATAAGGAAATGCGAAAAACCCAACCGAAACCTGACGAAACACCCTTGTAATCGGCTAAACTGTTACCGGGGAGCCCGGCACAAAAGGGGGTCATGCAACATTTCGTGACAGTTTCCAGACTCTCACTTCCCTTGGCAGCTCGCGTGCGGGCTCAAGGTGAAAGCGGCGGATCTGCTGGCTCGCGTTCGCGGCGGACTTGAGGTTCAGTTTCTCCGCAATCCACGCATGGGGCACGCTGGTTTCCTTCGCCAACGCCCAGGCCACCGAACTGCGCCGCCAGTCCCCGCGGCGATCCTGCTGCAGTTCGTCGCAGGTCATCCCGTAGTGCGCCATGGCCTCCGCCAGGATCCCGTGGGCCCGCTTCTCGCCGTGGTCCTTGGACGGGCCCGCGCTTCGACTCCGGTAATTGCGGCTTTGGCGCGGGGCCATGCCCTCGAGCCGCGCCGCGAGCCGCTCGCGAAACGCCTGCGATCCCCAATACCATCCACGCTCGAACGATTTCGAGAGCGGAAGATCGAAAGCCGAAGGATCGCTCCGCTCCTCGCGCACGAATCCATCGAGACGCTCCACAAACCGCCGGCGACCCGCCGCGTTGTCCCGCTCGCCGTAGAGGTCCAGCACGAATTCCGCGGCAACCGGCCCGACCGCTTCGCCTGGCGGGGCAACGGCGACACGCGCCACTTCCGGGTCGAATACCGCGACTCCTCGGGAGCGCTCGTCAGTGCCGCGGTTCGCGCAGGTCTCTACCGCACCCCCGAACGCCAGCCCGGTGATCCGTCCGACTGGCTCCGCGTCATCGTCACCCCGGAGCGCCGCCTCCTCGTCGTGAGCCAGCGTGGCCGCACCGTGACCCTGCGCAAGGTCCACACCGTGCTCCTCGACGCCAGCTCGGTGGTGGATCCGTCCGTCCGCGACGGGGTTTCGATCCGGGTGGAGACGCGATGAGGCGAAGGGCGCAAGAATTCATTTAACCTTGCCGGAACTTTCTTCACCCCCTCCCCCCACGGCTGTCCGTCCTCGTGTGATAACCTTCCCAAATCTTTCGAAAAATCGTGACCCTAACACTACGCTCCAGCCATCTAGTTGGGGAGTCTGGAAAAAGGCAACGAACAAAACAAGCAGACAAAACCACCATGGGACTCTTCGATCGATTCAGAAGCAAAAAGCCAGCACCTTCCAGTGACTACGAGCGGCTGTCTGCGCTAGGCGACGACCCTGACGCTTGGGACGAATTGGACGATGATGCTCTCAAGGCGGTGGTGATGATCAAATGCATCGAATATGGGGTCAGCCAGGACGGTGCCCGCATTGCCGGCCTATTTGCACTCTACCGACAGGTGATGGCCAGACTCGACGTGCGCGATCGGCTTGAGCTGTTGACAAAATTCAGCTCAATGACCGAACAACAAAAAGGGCAGGGACACATGGGACTGATGATGTTCCTTGCCGGTGATGACAATCCCGCCGTGCAATCGTCGGCGGCACTCAGCCTGTCCGTTTTGTTCGATCCTGAGGAAAGCCACGAGCTGGCAGGTCCTGCTTTTGTCATCCGCACACTCATGAATCGGGAGAGCGACCCCGAGGCCCAAGGTAACGGCTTGGGGGGCGTTCTACTCCTAGGCGACAAACGCGTCATGCCATTGCTGGAGGCGGCCTGGGAACAGCTCTCGGAGACGGCGCAACTGGCCATGACGAGGGCCAAGTCCGGTTTCGTCAGCGAAGGAATCGTCGAATTCTGGCTGAACTGCCTGGAGAGTGGCTGCAGCGAGTCTGTCTTTGGTTCCGTGGTAGCAGCCATCGCTAAAATGCCCGCCATCGCCCAGGTGCCGATGGTAGTCGATTTTGAGAGACGATTTCCGGCCTACGCCGGGGGCGAGCCTCTCATTACCCTGAGCCAGACATCCTTCAGTGACTACCTGGAACAAATCCGCCCAAGACTGGATATCCTCGAAGAGGAGGAGTCGGAACCCAAAGTGATTCCGAAAATCTTCGAAATCTGGCGAAATCCTGAACAGTTTCGGGGCCTCGTCGGATAGGTGCAGCACCGCTTCACCGCCCCCCAGCCCTCAGCAGGAAGGGGCAGAGGGAGAGGGAGATGCCTCGGCGGCCCGACCACCCGACCGAGTGGCGAGATTTCAATCTCGCCACCAGCCTGTTCCACGTCCTCGATCTCGCTATCCTGTCGAACCCCCACCGACCCCGGGCCTTCGGCGGGAAGGGAGCCGAGGGGTTGAAAAAGGGAATTCTTAGCAATCGCCCGCCCGTCTGCTAGAATTCCGACGCCCATGAGACCGACCACCTTGCTTGCCGCCTTCGTTTGGCTGATCGGCACCCTGCTCCCCGCCGCCGAGGGCAAACGCCTCGCTTTTGTCGTCGGAGTCGATCTCATGGTTTTCGCCAAGACGCGTGGGGAGTTACGCGATATCAGCCACGTGGGGCGAGGAGGACGCCTTGCGTCGTCTAGCGCCGGTCTCACGATGTTCGCGGCACGAGCCAACGGAATACTATATTCTGAACCTTGCCGGGACGGATTTAGTGTTCACACGTTGCGTTCCGGTAGCGGTAAAGACGAAGGAGCTGGCCGAGAAGCTGGCGGCGGAGACGATGAGACACAAGATGCTGCCGGTTGTGCTGACGGAGACATCGAAACCGATGGTGCGGACCGAACCCGTGACTCCAGGCCGGGAGCCTTTCCCGCGGGGAGCGGGATGGAGGGATCGCGAGCGGGGGAGGTAAGGAACTTTGGTGGGCTCGAGATGGTGTGGTGCCCGCCGGGGGAGTTTTGGATGGGGAGCCCGGAGGATGAAGCGGGTCGTTTCGATAACGAGACGCTGCACCAGGTGACGTTATCGCGGGGGTTCTGGCTGGCGCTGACGGAATGCACGCAGGGGCAGTGGGAGAGTATGACGGGTAAAGAACCGAGCAAGTTCAAGGGTGTCGATCTACCGGCGGAGACGGTGAGCTGGGAGGAGGCGCAGGGGTGGTTGGCAAAGATGAACGAGAAGAATCCGCTGCCGGCGGGCTGGAAGTGGGAGCTGCCAACGGAGGCACAGTGGGAGTATGCGTGCCGTGCGGGGACGGATACCGCTTTCGCGGGGAGAGGAGTTCTGGATGAGATGGGCTGGTATGGGGGCAACATCAGAATCAAAACCGATAGAGTTGGCACGAAGAAAGCAAACGCGTGGGGCCTGCACGATATGCACGGGAACGTGTCGGAATGGTGCCGGGATCTTTACGAGGACTACCCGAGACGATCCGCAACCGACCCCACGGGACCGACGACGGGCTCGATCCGAGTGCACCGCGGCGGCAGTTGGTTCGACCGCGCCGAGCTCTGCCGATCGGCGCTCCGCTCCGGGCGCTCGCCGGGCTACCGGAGCAGCCGCTTGGGCTTCCGCCCCGCTGCAGTTCCCATGGGTCGGTAGGCCCAGGGAAGATAGGCGCCAAGCCGCTGAAACGGAAATCCGTCAAGCCGTAAACCCAATCCTCCGCCTCCCTCCCCCGCGCCCCGAATGCTTCTCCTTCGCCGCCTTGGCCCGCTTGATTTCCCGAAGCAGCGTCTCCTCCGTCACGAGCCACTTTGCCGGATCAGGATCGCGGCTCCCGGCATGGATCGCGTTCAGGCAGATGTTGAGGATGTCCCCTCCGCTCAGACCCCCGCTTTGTTCCGCGAGAGAGCGCAGATTGGCTTTCACCCGCTCGGGGTTGGGTAGATGGAGGGCCAACAACTCCCGCCTCATGGAGGCGTCGGGAAGGCGGAACTGGATGTGGCGCTGCACCCGCCGCAACAGGGCGTCGTCGTAATTACCGAAGAGGTTCGTGGTCATCACCACCACGCCCTCGAAGCGGTCCAGCTCCTGCATCAGCACGTTGCGGTTCTGGTTGATCGAGGTCGCGCAGGATTCGTCGAGACTGACCCGCTTGGAAAGCAGGCTGTCGGCCTCGTCGAGGAAGAGGACCGCCCCGTGATGAGTGGCGCGCGAGAACGCCCTGGCGATGTGCTTGGCGGTGTCGCCGAGATACTTCGAGATCACCGCGCTGTAATCGACTTGGTAGAGTGGTTGGCCGAGGCGGTGCGCCACTCCGAGGGCGGCGCGGGTCTTGCCGGTTCCGGGCGGCCCATAGAAGTTGAGGATGCAGCGCCCCCGCTGCGGCTGGAGGCGGCTGATGCTCCAGACCTCCTCCAACTGGTCGCGGATCTGAATGGCACGGAGGCCGTCGAGGATCTGCTGCTTCACTCCTGCATGAAGGATCAGTTCGGCCAGTTCGTGGCGGGGTTCGGGGTGGACGAGGACGCCCACTTCGGGTTCGTCCTCCTGCTGGACCTCGCGGTTGCGGCGGCGCGGGTTGCGATGGTCGGCGGCGACGGCCGCGTCGGGCGGCAGTTCGTCGAGTTCTTGGATGGATGCTTCTGGCATGGGTTCGATGGGGTTGGGTTCAGGTTCAAATTGGCGCCCCCGGACCTCCGGGGAGCCTCCTTGCCTCGCCACCGAGCCTGCCGTTGTCGCGCCGATTGAGGGTCCGGGATGCTGCCGCGCGTCTCAGTAGTGGATCGCGGCAACGCGCCGGGCCGCCCGGCTCTTGATCGGCGGCAACCGGTCCAGAGCGAGATCGTCGCCCTGGTCGTGGGCATCGAGCGCGGCCAGATCGGCCTCCGACCACTTGGCGAAGGCATCGGGCGGGAGGTTGTCCTTGAGCTTGTCGCGAAGGGGGCGGGACTGCCGGGCGGTCCGCGAGGAACGCTCCAGCTTCGCCGCCTCCGCGAGGCATCGCGCCATCAGGCGCATCAGGATGCCGTCGTCGGAGGCGGCCAGCTTCAGTTCGTCTTCGGGCAGGTGGGTTCTCGTCGGCTTCATCGGGGCTGGACGGTTGGAGTTCTCGTTCACCCCGAAGCCTCTTCACCGTGCCGCGAGAGGTCGCGCCGTTTCCGGGTCCGGGATGCTGCCGCGACCGGTCCGCGGGGCTTGCACCTCGAACTCACGCTCCAGCACCGCCGCGAAGTCCGCGTCCCTCCACGGGTCGCGATGGCCGGCGAAGAAGCGTTTCAACGCGTCATCGTCCTCCGCCATCGAGGCGGGCACGGTGAACTCGTAGCTCACGGTTTCGATCACGATCAGGGTTTTGGTCTCGTTGGTTTGGTTCATGGGTTTGCTCATGGTTGGCTCTGGGATTCAGGTTTGGTTTCCGGTGGGGTTCCGGGTTGGGGAGGAAGGCATTGCGCGAGAGGGGCCAGTTCCGCCTCGGGGAAGCCCAGCGCGGTGCGGGCGTATTCGAGATGGGCATTCGCTGCTTCGAGGTCGTCGAAGGTGTGGGCGAACACGGGCGGCACGGGCACGATGTCGCCGGTGATGGTGTAGCGTCCAAGGCAGCGACCGTCAGGGAGTCGGATGGCGTAGCGGGTTTGCTTGTTCATGGTTGGGTTTGTCGGTTCAGGTTCAGGGTCTGCAATCCAGCCACGATTCGAGGTCGGCCAGCGCGGCCCTGACACAGCCACCACTGCCCACCGCGATCTGGAGGGCGGTCTGTTTCGGCACGGGCCACCGCGCCACGAGGAAGTCGGCCAGCTCCTCGGTCTCCGGCGGCAGGAGCTTCACGGCTTGGAAGCGGGTCTGGAACCGCTCGGTGAGCAGGTCCAACTGAAGGTTGCTGGTGCCCAAGAGCGCCCGGCCCGGCGGAAGCCGGTCGAGGTAGGTCAGGAGCAGGTCCTGCGCCTCGCGCGAGCAGCGGTCGAGTTCGTTCACGATCCG
>Ga0172376_10005427_pt1 | contig 14246 bp, 10 predicted proteins | sample Lak35m_FD_121114 | JGI IMG/M metagenome (GOLD analysis project Ga0172376, IMG submission 121114) | Freshwater microbial communities from Kabuno Bay, South-Kivu, Congo - kab_092012_35m | ecosystem: Environmental > Aquatic > Freshwater > Lake | place: Democratic Republic of the Congo: South-Kivu...
ACATTTGAGGTTGCAGCTAATCTGCTCTATATGATTGCAATTACCAATTTAGAGTTAAGTAAGGTGGGGGTCTTTATGGCATCAGCCCCTGCCCTATCTGCCTTAATAGCGATTAAATTACTAAAGCAGCGCCCATCTATTGCCAACTGGTTAGGGATTGCTGCCACCTCATCGGCGTTGGCGTTGATTGCGGTGAGTTGACTCACTATGACTTGCGTGAAAAAGCTGTTGGTTCTAAGTTTTTCAATTTCTCAAGTACTTTGTTTCCAACGAGTACTACTCATTTGACTGCCGCTAACTTAGGATTGATGACTAAGGCGGCAACTTCTGCACCTTGGACCAAGCAAGAGTTAAACTCATTTGGATACTCAGCCTTTAACTTCTCTCGATCTAAAGAACTACTCTCCTCTAATTTTCGTTTCCAGGTACAAACTCCCTCAATACCTTCGGCCTCTCCCACCAAAACTCGCAATTTGGTATTTGCTATCTGGCTCTCCCATTCGGCAAACTTTTTAATTTCCAGAACCCCTAGGTGGCTACTATGCAAGGAAAAGCCTTGTTCTAGATTGTGGTCCGCCTTCTGTAACTGATTTTTGAAGTTAGTCAATAGTTCGGACTGCTCTCGGGTGATAACAGAGGTATCAAACTTCCAATTTTTGTCAGATTTCAACCGAAAAGATTGCTTAAGGGATGTCGTGATTACTACATATTTAGAATACAGATCTGGGTATCTCTCTTTAAACAACTCTGCGTCAAACTTCTTAGCTCCTGCTCGGGTTTGTAGATTTGCTTTAGCTGCAATATCTATGCCTTTTTCTAGCGCTACATATAAATACGCCTGGTAAAGCTCTAACAACTCATCGCAATCCTCAATCACTTGCTTAAAATTCATATTTACTGCGTATAACTTTTTCATAGCCTCAGTCGCAGGTAATATTTCACCATTACTTACAGTTTTTTTAAGCTTTTCAGCTGCTTCAAATTCTTTTATATTTTCGTGCATTTGGGCTGCTAATTCCTTAGCTTTAGCAATTGCTTTTTTCAGTTCGTCATCAGTAAAACACATCCACTCACCCATAACACGTTTACTTGCAAACAAGTAGTGAAGGTTTGTTTCAACTGCTTCTACAGCTGGCATAGCTAGTGTCTCTACAATGCAAAGCTTTCTTGGATTTCCAGTCTGATGCTCTAGTAATCTGTTTTTTGAATCACGATTATCAGCATCTCGAACGATACCTATTTTGTAATACTTTGAACGCTCTCCAGTCTGAATATCTTGCTCATTAATAAAGTAAAGCTGTCCAGGGGTCAAAATCATGCGCTAATCCTATTTCCGCTTTGCAGCACCACGCTGGAGGGCTGATTGCACAGTGGCTGCCGCATCGCTTGCTCCCCAAACACTTGGGGATGTAATCTGTCTTATTAAGTTCGCTAAGACTCCTTGACTTAAGGAAAGCAGATAACGATCTTCATATACCTCATCAATTGTTATGTTCTCTCGTTCAGGTTTAGAGAGTAATAATTGTGAACGAATTGTGGCATCGCCAGGAGCAAAATTTATTGCTGTATACAAATCCTTTAATTGCTCTTCAGTAAGTAGAAATTGAATCTTGGGGGATGGTGTGTTGGCTTTAGTCAATTACTACTCCTCCTGCATCATTAGGGCAAAATCCATCAAGTCCCATTGGATGCTGGATTGACCCCTAGGTAAATCTTCATCTTCTGCCGGAGTAATTTCAATAGTTCTATAAAAATTTTGCTCTTTGTGTTGAGTCAGATCCCTCAAAGTAAGGTAGACCGAAGTGCTTGAAAACTCTCCTTGGGCACAATCTGGGGTGCAGTTATTTTCTAAATAAGTTCCATAACCTACCGCCCCATCTGGACCCCAAGTTGCCCACATTAAATCCTCTAATCTCATTCCACCACTCCCACAGGTAAGCATTAAAGATTCAGGTTGTTGTCGGGGTGTTTCGCAGTTATAGACCCAAATCTCATCTGCATTGATGGCAGATTTATTCTCCACCTCTAATTTACTCTCATGGGTTAGTACAGTTATGACAATTGTTAGACAAAACAAAAATACAACAAAAATCGGCTTCCAGTACGCTCTAACCACAAATAGTCTCCTGTAGGGTGCTAATCCTCTTAATAATCTGCTCTGCCTCATTTACCTTGCCTTTGGTAATCAAAATGTTTGCTATCTCTTTTTCTAGATCAACGGTTAAGTACCAATCAGGATACTTTGAGTCAACATTCATAGCTAATGAATTCTTAAGCAGCGCAAGCGCTTCATCAAATTCACCTATCAAAACCTTGGCACACCCTAAGCGGTAGTTTGCCTTTACCTGCAGATCCATATCTTGTGCAGTTACAGCAAAATCTAAAGCCTTTTGAGCATGGATTAAGGCATCTACTGAGTTATTTAATCCGATGTAACTTGCAGCAAGATACTCATCACAGTAGTAAACCCGCCCTGGCTCTCTTTCTAACTTAAAGTAGTAACGGGCCTTATCTAGGTGATAAATCGCATCATAATATCGACGTAACTCTTGGCTTAAGAAACCGACTGCATAATGATCCTGCCCTAGTAGATCATTTGTAATCTCTGGATCAACTATCTCCATTACCTGTTTATGACAGGTAAGTGCCTCTTCAACCCTACCTGCACTGTAATTAAACTCTCCTGCTCTTCGTAACATTTTTGCAGCATCACTTGGATAATCCTCTTTTAAGAAGACGACTGCTTCAAGTGCCATTTTGGCAGCCTCTTCACCACGATTTAAACGTGACAATGAAAATGTAATGCCTTCATACACATGGAGTAACTCTTGTGTGCTTGTTGCCGCATTTAATGATTCGTAAATCTCACGTGCACTCTCACAGAGAGCAAGAGATGATTTGTAATCTCCCCTTTCATAGGCAAGATGGCTTAACTCAACCAACTGCTCTGCCCGATCTGCACCATCACTCTTATGTAGATTTCGCCAGATCTCTTTTTCATTTGGAGCTTTCTCTGTACTCACCTTTTCCTTCCATAAACTTGGCTAGCTGTAAGGGGGGAACAAATTAGGTGCAGCCACTGACAATCTGTGAGGTGCTAACTACGCCTAGTTTGGGGAAACGGGAGACTAGCACAACTTTCGAACATCTGTTCGAAACTCTCAGGAAAGGGTGTGGATAAGAGGTAAGCTCCTCGCTCTACAAGTAATGGTGGGGCTAAGCGCTCACAAAAAACACGGGAAATGCATAATAAAAATTAGCCTAACTCAGCCAGTCTAGCCTCAAGCAACTTTTCTAAAGAACTGTACCGATTATCCAAAACTGCCTGTTGGCCAAAAAAAACTAGCAGCAATCTCAAAGTTGCACGAGTAGGAAAGATATTTTCAATAGTAGATCTAAAAAGGTCTCTATTCTCAAAAATTTTTCTAAAATGACTTGGGTCTAGGTATTTAATTTCTGCCATGGTGCTGATAGGGTCTAAATCAAAATTGGTATCAGGAAACTCAGGTATTTCTTCACGCCAGATACTAAGATATTTACAGATTTCATCCCAGGTTTCACTATGATTTAAGTAGACAAACAACTCCCGTCCATAAAAAAGGTGCAATTTTTTATGTTTTGTAGCTTTTAAACGGCTTATCTCTCTATTATAATAATTTTTATTTTTAATAAAGCTCGGATCTATAAAATAAAAAATTCCTGTCAATTCGCTATTTGAATTTTGTTTTAGCAAGATCTCTAATTTTTTCTCAAAATTACTAATCTGTCCTTTTTTCTTCGTAGAATCATGGTCGTCTCGAACCTTCTGCTCAATAAAAACATATTCATTCTGCAAACAAAAATATTGATCAATATTAAAACTATTCCCATTATCATCTCTAATATTTCTTTCAAGATTTGTGTAACCATATTCAGATATATAGGCCTTAATTATCTCCTCGAAAGCGTCTCCAAATTTAATCTCTTGCGATTGAGAGAGGTTTTGACGCATTTTTGCGCTGGGCTTTGTGGATCGAAACAAACCTACATATCTTTCGGGTGACTTTGCAATACTCTCCAGGAGATTAATTTTAGCATTGGCAAATAAACCTTGATTTAAAATTTTAGAAAAATTCTCATATTGCATTTTTTTGTTCCTCATTTAAGAACTCTTGCCTTAGATTATCAATTGAGACAAGTTCACCATTTTGACTTTGGGTGTACCAGAAATCCCAACCGTTGTTGGCTTCTTTATTTAATATTAAGGCGCTTATTTTGTGAATAGATCCTACTTTATCCGTCCACTTGATTGATGCATCGGACATTACTAGTGCTTTAAATTCCAGGTTCTTCGAATAAATGTAATCTCCGGCTTGTATCACTCCAGCTTCTATCAAGCTACCAAAAGGTACTCGTTTGGGTTTAATATCTATTGGATATTTTAGGAATTCAGCGTCGATGCTAACAATTCCTTCAATTCTATTCTTAGCGATTTTCACATAATCTTTATTTTTTTCTATACCAATAAAATTTCGCCCAAGTTTCTTAGCAACAGCACCTGTAGTCCCACTTCCCATGAATGGATCTAAAATAATGTCTCCCTCGTTGGTAGTAGAGATAATTACACGGCGCAAAAGTTCCTCCGGTTTTTGCGTTGAGTGAGCTTTTACACCATCAACCTTAATTCTCTCAGCACCCGAACAAATCGGTAGGTACCAATCACTTCTCATTTGCTTGTCATCATTAGCAATTTTCATAGATTTATAATGAAAAACAGGTTTTGATAATTGACTTTTTGATGCCCAAATCAATGTTTCGTGTGCATTATTAAATCTAGTGCCTTTAAAATTCGGCATTGGATTTGATTTTATCCAAACTATGTCATTTAAAATCCAAAATCCTAAATCCTGCAAAATTTTTCCAACTCTAAAAATGTTGTGATAGCTTCCGATCACCCAAATCGCCCCATTTTTATCTAAAATTCGTTGCGATTGCTCGAGCCAATCTTTAGTGAATTGGTCATAGTTGTAAAAAGACGAAAACTTATCCCAGTCATCATCCACAGCATCTACTTTTGTCTGGTTTGGCCTATAAAGGTCTCCTCCTAATTGAAGATTATATGGTGGATCTGCAAAAATTAAGTTCACGCTATTCGAAGGAATTTTCTTCATTTCTTCAATGCAGTCTCCATTAATGATCGTGTTATTAATTGCGATTACGATTACCCCCTTGTCTACTTTTATCGATACAACAATATTTGTCTGCAACCGATGGTAACATCTCAATAAACTTATCTGGGTTCGGTTTATTACCTTTCATACTGTGAATCTACTACCGAGCACTGACAGTTATTAGCAATATACTCAATGATCGGTCAAAAGCTGGTTGGTGAGCCTCTAGCTCACTGAGTACCAATCTCACCTAACTGCGCAAGGTAGTTTCAAAGGAAGATCTACTTATGATCAAATACACCATCGGATGAGGCAATAGGTATAAAAGGATCAGTAACCTTGACCGAAGTATCACATAGAAAACTTCAATTCTCGCTTACAGATGCGGAGATTTGGGCGCAATAATTTGTAGCACAATACAAATGAGGGCCTGAGAGCTGTCTACGCGCTCTAGAATAAATGTGAAATTAGCAGGTCAGTGGTCGTAACTATAATTTTTTGTTATCAGGCTAAGTTAGGAGGTGCCATGGGAACTAACTTGTATTGCACTCCCAGATTCTTGAACCACCTCCAGAGATATAATGGAGTCCAAGAAATTGTCGTTAAAAGAATTGCAGAGATAGCACGTCGATCATTTGCTGACCCAAATAAATGGCATTTTCAAGAAGAAAAACTCAAAGACAAGTCTTATGCAGGTATTAATGCTTTCAAGACAGCAATTACTTCAAGCGATCGCTTAATATTTGTGCTGGAAGGTTCGACTCTGATTTTTACAGATGTCGGAGACCACGATGTCATGGATGAATATTCAACCTTGAGCACAGCAGCAAGAAATCTAGATATTAAAGAAAAAAAGACTTTGCCTGAGTGGTTAAAGAAAAGAGTGGAAAATCAAATTGCATTAAAATCTAAAGCCAGGTTGCAGCCTAAAAATATAATTATGGATTTATCAGATCTGCTTAAATCACAAATAGCAGATAAAAATGAAAGATGGAAATACGAAGAAGAGTTATCTCCTGCATGGTTAACATTTCTTGATCGAGAGCAGGCACTTGTGTCTAAAAATATTTTTGAGAAAATTTCAGTGGCAAATAATGAAATGCCTATTGAATTTATTTTGGGAGGACCAGGCACAGGAAAAAGTATTATACTGTTGAATTTAGCGATTAATTTAACAAATGCCGGTCGTGCGGTTTCATTTCAATTGGCAGATCAAGTGCTTAAGTATTTGAACACTGGTAATCAAAGGGTTCCCGGTGCTAATTTGGGAGTTGGTACTGGAGTTGTGCTACTTGTAGATGATCCAAAATCAGCCAAAGATTTAGCAAAAACAATAAGACAAGCACGAAGTGCGAAATGTCGAGCTGTCATAGTTGCACTAGATCCTCTGCAGTGGCATGAAAGAACCATGGCTGAAAAATTTGAAAAAATCCGTGTGGAATGTAATCCAACTTTTCATTCACTTTGGACTTGCTACAGACAATCATATGGGGTAGGCAAAAAAGCTGTTGAACTTACAGAAAAAATTTTTACCGCATCTTCACAGTATTTAGACCTGTCTAAACAAGAAATTGCTAAAATAAACTTGGAACCTTACATAAATTTATCTTTAGATATGGAGTATGTAGACGAGTCCGGGCGATATATAGTCTTCGAAAACGCTTCGAAAAATAATCTAAATGATGAAATAGAAAGATTTAGAAGACGCTACGATAGATGGGTTCATACACATCCAATCTGTATTGTTTATCAAGAAACTATATCTTCTGAAATTCGAAAATATGTTAAAAAACTTTCCGGGAATTTGAATAGAAAAGAAATTGACATGATGCAATACCCAAACATAAGAGGCATAGAATTTCAAGAGCTTTTTTTATTGGTATCTAAAAATTTTTGGGAGGCTTTAAATGCTGGTCGCCAGGGCCTAGGTTCGGAGGATTGGAAGAGGATCACCTGCATGCACACAATTCTTAGTAGGCCAAAGGACAGTATCGACATCTTCGTTTTCAACCAGTAAATAGATAAGATTAGCGAAATTCTAAGAGAACTGGAGAAGCTGTCGTGAAAAAAAAGGTTGTAGCTTCTTTGAATAAAACACCAAAGAAAATTACAGCGAGCCCAGTTAACCTGTTATCAAAAGATGAATTTGTAGTAAAACTGTTCAGTAAATCAGACCAATCAAAGATGTCTAATATCATCGATAAAGTAGGAAAAAAAGACCTGCTGGTTTGTAATGAAATATTAAATTGTTTGAAAGATGACTATTACAAAATTAGTTCCAAGGTAAAATTAACAACGTTGAGTATTCAAAGTGTTCAAACATTAGTGAAGAATACTACCAATCATAGTTTACTTATAGCTTGCCTATACTTAAGAGCTGATCAAGATACTTTTGTATATATATATGAGAAAATGAACAAATTAGGATTATTAGATAACCTATACATTTTTCTAGATAAACATAAGAAAAAATTTGATATAAATATTTATCTAAATTCAATTTTTTTATCAAATTCATATAACGAAAAAACACCATTCAGATTTAGATACGATCTGTTTAAGCTTACAGTCAATTTAATTAACAATGAGAGCTTACTGCTCGAACAGATGAAAAAAGACCGTGATTCAAATATTGTTATTAATCTTAAACCTGAAGATGCGCAAAAATTGATTGATATATTCATAAATGGGGGAAAGATATCCGTATCTGAATTTATTTTATCTCAAAACTTAGAAACAGTACCTATCGAATTTGTGAGAAATATACGAGCGAAACTTTCTCCTCTGCTAATTGTTGAAATATTGAAATATGAAAAAATGAGAAATAGCATTAAATATATTTCATTATTCATTGAGCCAAGATTAAAAGAGATTATAAATAACGCACAAGATCTTGAAAATATTCTCCCGCTTATGCTTGTAAGAAACCAACTTAGGAGTTTGGGTTTGTTTGATCTACTTGCTGAAAAAACTAAAGAATTGCTTGGAAAAAAGGAAGATCTAGCTATCCTCTTGGAGGATCCCTTTTTGCGCGCTAATCAGTTAAAAAACGATGAATTGGTTCAGTCATTGGAGAAAAAGCATAAAGATGTATCGCATTGTGTACAAGAACTAAAATCGGCAAAATTACAAATTGAAAAGCTTGAAAAAACAATAAATTCGTCAAATCAGAGGAACATGGGTGAAGCTCGTAGTGAAATCGACACTCGAACTCAAAGAGATCGGCAAGTAAGAATTGACATTTACAAGGAATTAATCAAAGTCTTTGAGAGAGATCCAAATAGTAGAAATGTTATTTTAGAGAATTTCGGTTTAGAAGAGATAGGGCATGTTGGCGAGAAATTTGTCTGGGACCAAGAGATCTGCGAATCAATCACACGTGAAACACTGATTGAGGGATTAGTGGTAAAACCTGGATACATATGGTGGGATGGTAATTCAAAAGTTGTAATCAAGCGCATATTGTTGAAAGCACTCCAAAACTAAATGAGTAAAAATATAGCTTTTGGGCTCGACTTTGGAACTACGACTACTTTGGTTGCAATACCGGGAAATCAATGGCCAGAAATTCTACGGCTGGGAACAGTGACTAATTTTATGCCGAGTGTAATATCAAGTTCCAATGGAGTTGACTGGCAAGTAGGCGAGAATGCAGATGCTGCACCTTTGGATGAGCAATTTCTAAGCCCAAAATCTTTAATCACTTTTAATTCTAAATGGATTACTAATGGCTTAGAAATAAATATTAGTCAAGACAAGGCTGTAAAATCAGTTCTAAACGAAGTAACCAATCGATTAAATAAAGATTACCCAGGATTGCTAGGGAGTGGCAAAGTGAGAATGAGTTGTCCAGCAATTTGGACTGGACCTCAAAGATCGCTCTTAGCGAAATACGCTACAGAGAGCGGGCTGGTGACAGATGTTGATGAAATTCTTGATGAACCCATAAGTGCTGGAATCGCTTGGTGGTGGGATAAAAATATAAAATCGGCAAAAAAATCTGAGGGCAAGGCACTTGTTTTTGACCTGGGGGGTGGCACCTTAGACGTGGCAGTCCTGGACATCTATAATTATCAAGATTACCAGCCCCAATTTACGGTTCTAGCTGCCCGAGGTACTGATGTTGCGGGTGATAAAGTTGACAAAATATTTGCAGATTATATTGAAAATAGATTAGTCCATGAAGAGGACTTGAGGCTTCCAACAGGGCAGGAGCTTACCTATCTGAGGGCGGTATTACGGCGAACCGCTAAGGAGTGCAAAGAAAAGTTATCGCGCATTTCTTCTGTTAAATTTGAAGTTGATGAGCGGTATGCAGTATTGCCTTCAATAAAGATTTCGCGAGTAGATTTTGAGCATAAAATTTTTGATACGACTCTTCAACGATCTCTATCTTGCACAAAAGCTGCTTTGAAAGAAGCCGTTATGAAGCAAAAAGGTGCGAGACCAGAAAAAATAAAAGATATGGATATCACAAAAATTTGTTCAGAAATCAATTTTGTTATTTTGGCTGGGGGAATGTCTCAAATTCCATGTATCGGAGATGAATTGCAAAAATTAATGCCGAATGCTCAAGTAGAATTTGTCACTACACAAAGTGAAGCAAATGAAGGGATTGTTCTAGGCGTTGCGAACAATAACGACTTTGAGAGCCTTAATATTCATCGACCAGGATTTGATTTTATACTAAAGTGGAAAGAGAAAAATGGCGCTACTAATGAAAAGGTAATGTATCGAGCATTTACACCTTTATATTCAGATATGGACATCAATCTAGGTAATTTTAAGTTGGGTTTTCAGTCTGAAAGATGGGTTTCTTATACAGACCTAGAGAATAATTCTGCTGAGCTATCTATCAGATCAGTAGGTGGTCGAGATGTTAAACTCAAATTTGGGGATGAATTGCGGGATAGCACCATAAAATTAAAGGCTTACAAAAGCACTGCTATTGATTTTAAAATCTACATAGACGGTACAATTATTGTAGAAGATGCAGAACGCCTACATTATTATCGAGTGAGAGAATGGCCTTTTATAAGACTTGGGGTATCAAGTCAATCAGATCCTGAACTTTTCATTGAAAAAACAGATGGTACAGAGTTCAAATTTGCTGGATATGAAATGTGGCGAGAATAGTTCTAATCACCAACTACAACAGCATATGCAATAGCTTCCACTGTCAGGTGTGATTTTGGGCTCTGGTTAAGATTTAAAGTTTCATCTAATTCTTTTGATAATCTATCGAATCTGGCTTGGTTCATGTTAATTACTCTAATATCCCTATTATCCTCGACAACTTTTTCTAATGTTCGCTTTGCAGAATCTACTTTATTTTGTAAGCTTAATTGTTTTGCCTTTGCTCGCTCGTATGCAATTGCTTTATTATCTTCTTCTAAGTTTTTCTTTGCTAAAATTTGCTTGCCGCTTACCATTATTTCAATTTTTTCAACTAAATCAATGAAATTGTACTCCGTATGATTGATTGCACAATCTTGAAAATCGCCCTGAGCCAGAGCCTGCAAAAGGACATCTCCAGGGCCATCTGTATACTCTTGAGTTAGTAAATCCAGAGCTGTAGTCCACAATTCTAAAGTTGGCCTTATGCCATGTGCTCTAGCTAGATGAACTCCCACTAAAAAAGATTTGCCAGGCACAATTCCCTTTAGTTTTACGGCACCAAATCTACTTAATAATGAACCACTGCTATCTAGGTCTTTTTTAATACATTCAAGTAAGGGGTGCCTTACTGACATCAATTCTAATCCCTCGTTAGCCGCCACCTCAGCATTAAAAGTGACAATAAGACCTGGTTCACGCCCATCAAGTTCTCTTGCAAGCATTGAAGGGCTCATTGAAACCGAAGCTGAGATTCCAGAAAAATTATGATTAGCAACAAGTGAACGTATTTCTTTTGCAATTACCTCACTGCCAATTAATCTCCAATGATTTTCGTTGATTTTCGTTATTTTTCCGTTTTTCTTTCTAATGTAGTTACACACTACACGTATCATTTCATCCCTACCTAAGAATCTCCCACGACCTGGCGTGTGCTCATCGAAACCTTCAATCAAAAATGCGTCGACACCAGAGATTAAATTTTGATGGTTTGAAAGATCATCTAAATCTTCTTTCTTTTTTTGTAAAGCTATATGAAATCGATCTGTTTCACCTTTTTTTTCTTCCTCGGTGAGGGTTAGCATCAAGTTCGTACTTGCCTTTTTAAATTCACTTCGTAATATTGGCTCAAGTTCACCGATTGATTCTTCAAACACCCGTACCCGATCATATAGGCGCATAAAAATATCGTCCTCAATTGTTCCTGGAATCCTCAGATTGTAAATAAAAATCTTTTCCGAGATCTGTCCAAAACGATCTAAACGTCCAATTCTTTGTTCTACTTTCATTGGATTCCAGGGTAAATCATAATTAACCATTGTGTTGCAGAATTGAAAATCTAAACCCTCCGCGCCAACTTCACTAGATATAAGTACATTAAACTCATTGGCTCTAAAACGTTTAATGATTTCATGCCTTTCCTTGGCATTTTTACCACCGTGCATGACTTCTACTTTAAATCCAGAAGCCTTCATTCTTTTTTCGAGATATGCGATAGTCCGTCTAAAAAATGAAAAAATCAATACTTGCTGAGCTGCTCCATTTTTTTGAGCCTCACGAATTGCAGACTCAAATGCCTCATACTTGCTATCTTTTTCAACTCTTGGTAAATTTCTGAGAGGCAAAAATTCACTTTGAATTGGCATGATTATCTCTTGCTCATCTAATACTGCGTCCCAATCATCTTCTTCAATCTCTTCTTCAGTAAAGTTATAATTGTCTTTCATTAACTCATACATTGCTGGCAAGCAACTTGCAGCCTGGCGAAGTGGCATTTGCATTATAAACCCAGGAATTTGACCCTTGCTTTTGGCTCTCTCCATGAACCAATTACGAATCAATGTATAAGCTTCTTTTTCTTCAGCCGTCCAAAAAACATATAAATCGATTGGTTCACGAATTGCCCGACTCTCGGGGGTGTCAGCTTTCCGAGTTCTAGTAAATAATGAGGCGAGAGTATTCAACTCTGAGATATGTCTTTTAGCTCTTGCTATATTTGAATAGGTAAGTTTTTTACTTTCAAGAATTGATTTTAGAGACAAAAAATCAGATTTTTTTGAAATACTACTGCCTAAGTTAGTATCAGATATGTTATTGAGCGTTTTAAGTAAAGTATTAGTGTCTACATCTTGCTTTGTAATATTTTTTGCAATCTCATTTAAGTATTTATTGGGCTCCAGTTGATCTTCAAAAATTTTATTATCAAAAAATTGCACCGGATCAAGAATGTTCAGTAAATTGAATAAATCATTTGTGCCAAGATTTAAAGGTGTAGCTGATAGAAAGACCAAAGAATCTGCCCAGTCTGATAACAAATTTCCCAATAAGAAACTTCGGCTTTTCTCATTCCGTAAATAATGTGCTTCATCAACAATAATTAGATCAAATCGTGGAGACAATTTTGTCATTCGTTCTAAATGTGGTGAGGATCTAAGGCTCTCCAGCGAAACCACGGCTATCAATGGTTCTGACCTACCTTGTTCTAATTGGCTTAACCATTTATCCAGGGTTGCGCTATCTAAATCTAATAACTTTCTGTCGAATCGATTTTGCATCTCATCCTGCCATTTTCGCTTCAATGAAGCTGGGCAGACGACCATGGCTGTATCAATCCTTGTTCTAAACTCTAACTCGCTCCATATTAGGCCTGCTTCTATAGTTTTTCCTAAACCTACTTCGTCTGCAATTAGCATACGTTGGCTTGAGCCCATTAGCATTTTGAGTACTGGCTTAAATTGGTATGGACGAAATAAAGTTCTACTGGTTTGAAAAGAATAAATTATGTCGGTTAGTGGATCTTTAATCTTAGTGGCAGTCAAGGTTAAAGCAAGATCGTCCGCAGAAGCTATAGGTTGATTCACCAATGTACGAGCATCTCCTGGAATATAAGTTAATTTCTCCAAGTCTGACTCAGAGACGCGACTTATCCCTCGATTAGTAAGTACCTCATATAAAGCTTGTCCGCGCAATATTCTAATTTTTTCAATTTTTCCAACACATTTCTCTGCAATTATTTGAACTGAATCTCCAATATTAAATTTGGCAGAATTCCCCATAGTTTCTGCTTCAATCCAAAAATTTTCAACTCTTTCTAAAAGAAAAATTATTGGATCATCGTCATCTAGGTATTGTTGTCGATCACCATTTATAGAATTCCTTTCTTTATCACCTAAAGTTGATATCACTAAGGTCCAAATTCCGGCTTTACGATATAGAGTAATCCCTCTTAAAAGATTAGAAGTTCTTTCGGGCTCAGTTTGTCTACACTCCACACCCAAATTGTTAGCTTTAGTCAGTAGCTCTGTACCGGGATCTCCTATAAACAAAACTCTTTGCACGTGTACATCGTCAAGTTCATTTATTGGCCATGCTAAAGAATTAGAATAAAATAAATCTCCATCAATCATTTGTTAACTATACCAATCAACTAATGATCCACCGCTGTTGCCGTGAGATAAAGGTGCTGTCATAAGAATTTCTAGCTTTGTGCCATTTAAAACTAGGTTCCGGGCTACTTTGTTGCGAGAGCAATCGCAACATTGGCCCACACCTCAGGCGTCCGAGAATCAGGCAGGTAGCCACCAGCCCCGCCCATGAGGATTGGCAGGTCTGGAAATTGCTCTCGCACTTTTTTAGCAGCTGCAACATAACCTTCAACTGAGTACTTGAGATTGGTTAATGGATCTTCACTGTGCCCATCAGCTCCACATGCAATAAATAGTAGATCTGGATTGAATTGTTTTGCCAATTCACAGAACCTACTTACCCCATCAAGTAAGGCTTGATCATCCTTATCTGGATTATGTCCTGACTCAGTACTGCCTAGCGGATAGTTGTAAACATGTTTCTCTGGGTAACTTACATATCCAGTACCAGGAAATATTCCATACTCATGAATTGAGAAGGTTAGAACATTAAGGTTGTCTTTAGTTAGATTCTCAGTTCCATCGCCATGATGACCATCAATATCAAGTATGGCAA
>Ga0172376_10005428_pt1 | contig 14244 bp, 11 predicted proteins | sample Lak35m_FD_121114 | JGI IMG/M metagenome (GOLD analysis project Ga0172376, IMG submission 121114) | Freshwater microbial communities from Kabuno Bay, South-Kivu, Congo - kab_092012_35m | ecosystem: Environmental > Aquatic > Freshwater > Lake | place: Democratic Republic of the Congo: South-Kivu...
AGTTCGCCTCCTCCAGGTTTAGCTATTATTAACCAAGATGCTCCTGAATTTGAAATTATGCGGAGTTATGCGCTCAAGTATGGCTGTTCCAAAATCCTTGGTTTTGGGAAGTCTGAAAAAGCAGCGATCCGATTGATGAATTACTATATAGATCCAACAGGGCAAAAGGGCATGGTTACAGTAGCTTTGAATGGGCAAAAAGTGGTCTATACGTTACCTCAACCTGGCGAACATCTCGCCTTAAACAGCTTAATTTCTTTGGCTTTAGTGGAAGCCCTTGGGCTTGACCAGGGACAGCTCATTGCCCAATTAGATACTTTACCTGCTGTTAAGGGGCGAGGAGAACAACACCGTATTCAGGTTACGGGGGGCGAAATCTTACTCATTGATGATGCTTATAATGCGAATTTAACATCCATGCAAGCGGGGTTATCTGTTTTAGCTGCTACGCCTGTTTCTCCTAAAGGACGGCGGTTGGTTATTCTGGGTGAGATGCTAGAGCTTGGAGATCAAGCAGAGACCCACCATCAGCAGTTAATGATGGAAGTTTTGGCGCGCCCTATTCATCGTATTTTTGCGGTTGGCGGGCCTGTTATGGAAATGGCTTTTAAAGGGGTTCCAGCGGATAAAGCAGGGGGTTATGCACCAAATGCAGACACTCTGATCCCCCTTGTTCTTAATGCCTTGTGCCCTGGTGATGTTGTTTTTGTCAAAGGGTCTAAAGGGAGCCAGGTGAGCAAAGTTGTGGACCATTTGCTCGGTCAGAAAAACGTTTAGGATATGGTGGTTTAATATATAATGCTCTATTATTTTTTCTCCCCCCATGCAGGGGAATTTGCCTTTTTCAATCTTTTTAGGTATTTAACGTTTCGCACCGGAGGTGCAATCTTAACAGCACTCATTTTAAGCTTTTGGTTAGGGCAACCCATTATTGATTGGTTGAAAAGAAAGCAAGGGGAAGGCCAGCCTATTCGTGAAGATGGGCCGGAATCCCACTTAATAACCAAAAAAGGAACTCCCACAATGGGAGGTAGCCTGATCTTGTTAGCCTTGACATTAAGCACACTTTTATGGGCAGATTTGTCGAATGCGTATGTTTGGGTTGTGCTTATTGTTACCCTCGGTTTTGGGGTTCTTGGTGCAAGGGATGACTATTTAAAGCTCACCCGGCAGAGCAGTAAAGGCCTATCAGCGCAACGTAAGTTTTTAGGGCAAGCTCTTATTTCGGGCATTGCAACATACTTTATTATGGAGCTGTCGAGTAAAAACTTGGTTGGGGCTGTTGCTGTCCCTATTTTTAAAGATTACTTAATTCATATGGGGTTATTTTACTATGCTTTTGCGATTTGTGTTATGGTGGGGGCCTCCAATGCTGTTAACTTGACAGATGGGTTAGATGGTCTAGCCATTGTTCCCGTAATGATCGCTATGAGTTGCTTTGCCTTAATTTCATATTTGGTTGGAAATGCAGTATTTGCCAATTACCTTCAAATACACTATGTACCCCATGTGGGGGAATTAGCTGTTTTTGGAGGTGGGCTCATTGGAGCGGGTCTCGGGTTCCTTTGGTTTAATGCGCCTCCTGCGAAGGTGTTTATGGGTGATACAGGCTCTCTTGCAGCTGGAGGAGCCTTAGGTGTGATCAGTGTCATTACAAAGCATGAGCTTGTGTTAGCCATTATTGGTGGGTTGTTTGTAATTGAAGCAATATCTGTTATTTTGCAGGTTGGTTATTATAAATTAACAAAACGGCGGATTTTCTTAATGGCTCCCATTCATCACCATTTTGAAAAAAAAGGTTGGGCAGAATCGACCATTGTTGTTCGCTTCTGGATTATTGCAAGTATTTTGGCGCTGATTGGACTTTCGACGTTGAAATTGCGGTAGAAGAGAAACGATGACTATGACACGTTCTTGGTTTCCTGTTGAAGGAAAAACATATGTTGTTTTGGGTTTGGCCCGTTCTGGGTTTGCAACTGTTAAGTGGTTGTCGGCACGGGGAGCGTCGGTTATTGCTGTGGATGATAATCCTCATAAAGTGGCTGAAGCGCAAAAATTAGGGGCCCAAACTTTCCAGGTAATTCCTTGGGGACAAGTCAGTGCCCTCATCCAAAGTCCAGGTATTCCTTTATGGTTTCCGGTACCACACCCCATTACCCGAGAAGCACGGGAGAATGATGTTCCCATTATAGGTGATGGGGATTTATTGAGGGTTGCCTACCCAAAATCCCGATTTATGGGTATTACAGGAACCAATGGTAAATCCACGACGACGGCACTTGTGGGCCACATCCTTAAAGCATGTGGGGTTGATTGCCAAGTTGGGGGCAATATTGGAATACCTATGCTCGATTTGCCATCAGCACAAACCTATGTTTTGGAACTTTCTTCTTATCAATTGGATTTATCAGATGGGTTGGATTTGGATGTGGTGGCTTGGTTGAATATGTCGCCGGACCATTTAGATCGCCACGAGTCCTTGGAAAATTATATTGCCGCCAAGAAGCGCATTTTTAAGACACATGAACGAACACAAACAGCCATTATAAGTGTTGATGATGAATTTTCAGAAGCGGTTTGGCGAGAGGTTTCGGCAACGCAATCTGCAATACCTGTATCCGTAAACCGGGTTTTGGATGAAGGAATCTACCTTCAAGGAAACTGGTTGATGGATGGATCCGATCGGGTTCTGGATGTGACGCTGTTGCCAGCATTAAGAGGGGTTCACAATTTCCAAAATGTAGCTGTTGCCTATGGGGTTTGTAGGGCTTTAAGTTTAGATAAGGAGGAAATTGCAAGGGCAATTCAAGCATTTCCAGGGCTAGCGCATCGCCAAGAATGTGTCGGAATACGTGAAGGAATCCAGTTTATCAATGACAGTAAGGGGACCAATGCGGATGCAACCGCTAAAGCTTTGGCTACATTCGACCAGATTTATTGGATTGCTGGGGGAAAGGCAAAAAGTGATGGAATTGAATCCCTATCTTCCTATTTTCCAAAAATCGTGCATACTTTTCTTATTGGGGAGGCTCAAGAAAGATTTGCGGCTACATTAGAGGGGAAGGTGCCTTATACGAAGTCAGGTACACTGGAAAAGGCTGTGATAGAATCATACCAATTAGCTTTAGCCAATGGTTTACCGAATTCTGTTATCCTCTTGTCTCCGGCATGTGCAAGTTTTGATCAATTTCAAGATTTTGAACAGCGGGGCCGAGTTTTTTGTCAGCTTGTTCAATCGTTAGGGACAACAAAATGCTAAAAGACGTTTTATCATATGGAATGCGTGGACGGCAGCAGCCTCCCGAGCAAGGTCTGGAACAACCCATAGAGCTTACGGATATTTCTCTTCTGACCCAGTCCTCTGCTAAGGCAAAGACCTATATATTTTCTCGCCGAGATACCAGTATTCTAGGACGTTGGTGGTGGACGGTTGACCGGTGGAGCTTAGGGGCCATCACCATTTTGATGGGAATTGGAATCCTTTTAAGCTTTGCAGCAAGTCCTCCTGTAGCTGACCGGCTGAACTTAGGAGGTTTTTACTTTGTTAAGCGCCATGTCTTAATGATGATTCCAACTCTTTTGGTTTTGGTTTCAACGTCGCTGATGACACCGCGGCAAATTCGGCGCTTGGCAAGTTTCGTCTATTTAATTGGGTTAGCTCTCCTGGTTCTCACCATCACGAATGGAATGGAAATTAAGGGTGCACGCCGATGGATGAGTTTTGGAAGCCTTTCTATCCAGGCTTCGGAATTTGTCAAACCAGCATTTGCTGTTTTGGTAGCCTGGATGCTCACAGAACGCTATCGGAACCCCTATTTTCCAGGGATGATCATTTCCTGCACTTTGTTAGGATTTTTCGCCTGTCTTTTGATGTTGCAACCGGATTTAGGGATGACTGTTGTGGCAACTGCTGCTTGGATCGGGCAATTGTTTATTGCAGGTATGCCTTTGTTTTGGATGGGTTTTGTGGCGGTTCTGGGAGTTTTTGGATTTATTGGGGCCTACTTTTTCTTTCCTCATGTGGCCAGGCGTATTGATCAATTCTTAGATCCAACAACAGGAGATCCAAAACACGACCTTTATCAAGTTCACCAATCCCTAGAAGCCTTTACAAACGGAGGTTTGTTAGGGCGGGGGCCTGGGGAAGGAACGGTTAAGAAATATATTCCCGATGCCCATGCCGACTTTATTTTTGCTGTTGCTGGTGAAGAATTCGGGCTCATCCTTTGTACAGTGGTTGTTGGATTATTCGCGTTTATTGTTGTGCGGTCTTTTTTGCGGGTAATGAATGAGAGTAGCCTTTTTGTGATTTTAGCCGTTTGCGGGTTGATTATCCAATTTGGCATCCAAGCCTTGGTGAATATGTCGTCGACCCTCCACATTATCCCAACCAAAGGAATGACGATGCCTTTTATTAGCTATGGCGGTTCGTCCCTCTTGGCATTGGCTATGTCCATGGGCATGGTTTTGGCCCTTACCCGCCGCCGCCATGGCGCAGCGGAGATTATGTAGAGGAAGGAAGAGTGTTATGAATGATGAGCAATTCCCACCTAATAATAACAAACCATTTCAATCCCTTGAGCAAGAAACGAAAGCAAATATTCCAAATGTTATTGAAAAGATGCTTTTATTTAGAAAGGCGCGTACATTAAGAGGGGAGTCCATTCAAGTTCTTAAAGAGGAAGGGCGTCGCTAGTGAATCCTTCTTATTAAATCTTGTCTTAAAAATTCAGATACTTTTCTTGAGTAGAAAAATATGACCAAAACACCAACCAAAACCATTATTCTTTCCTCCGGCGGAACAGGAGGGCATGTTTTTCCAGCCTTGGGGTTGGCGGAAGAGTTGCATGGCCGGGGCTATGAGGTCGTGGTTATGACCGACCACCGTGGAAAAGTATTTCAAAAGGCAACGGGCGTTTCCCAAGTCATTGCTTTGCCCACCTGGAAGGGGCGAGGTCGATTGGGACCAATTGTCATGGGTTTGGGGTTAGCCGTGAGCTTTCTTTTGGCCTTGGTTTATATGGTCCGGTTACGCCCTGTCGCTGTTTTGGGGTTTGGGGGCTATCCATCTCTTCCAGCTGTATTGGCAGGCTATATAGTGCGCCTTCCCACCGCATTGCACGAGCAAAATGCGATTTTGGGGCGTGCCAATCGATTCATGGTGCGTTTGGTCACGCGGTTGGGGCTTGCTCATAAAAAGGTTAAATTTACAGAACCATTTCGGAATAAAATTGTTTGGACGGGCAATCCTGTACGCAAATCTATTATTGCCATCCGAGATGCTCCTTATCAACTCCCAAAGGCGGAGGAACCGTTTCGCCTCCTCATTATTGGTGGTAGCCAGGGTGCACGGGTTTTCTCGTCTGTGGTTCCACAAGCTTTGTGCGACCTTCCTGCGGACATGCGCAAGCGCTTGGTTGTTCATCAGCAATGCCGTAAAGAATTTTTAGAGGCGACGATTGCTGCCTATCGACAATCTGGAATTTCTGTAGATATTCGTCCTTTTTTTGAGGATATGGACCGTCAATTGCGCGAGGCCCATCTTGTGATTGGACGCGCTGGTGCTTCAACCGTTGCTGAGTTGACTGTTTCTGGGCGTCCTGCTCTCCTTGTTCCTTTTCCTTTTGCTATGGATGACCATCAGCAGGCGAATGCGAAGAGTTTAGCGGAAGATGGCGCAGCCTGGGTTGTATTGGAACGTGATTTTACACCTTCTAAGCTTCAAGAGCTTCTTCTCAATGCGATGAAAGATGATAAAATCCTTAAGGCGAGGGCCAAAAAAATGCACGACCTCGGGCAACCCGATGCGGCTGAAAAACTTGCCCAAATGGTGGAGGGATTGCTTAAGAGCTAGTCTGCTTTTTAAAGCAGAGGTACTTTGAAGATATAGATAAAATATAAGCCTGTCTTGCAAGTCAAGCTTATATCCGGCTGATCAACGACCTCGTAGGTTATACCCATTTATTAATATAAGTCTTTGTCTCTCTAAAGCCAATAAATAAAGTAAAATTTGAATGATTTTCATCATTCTGCAACGCTTGCATAAATGGTGGAAAGTTTGCTACCAAGGAGATAAGTAGTACCAATTTTATCAAGGATTAAAAAACGTCATGCGCATTCCTTCTCATACGGTTAAAACCATTCATTTTATTGGAATTGGTGGTATTGGTATGAGTGGCATTGCTGAAGTGCTCCATAATTTAGGGTATGAGGTCCGGGGCAGTGATATTGCGGAAAATGCGAACGTCCAACGGCTGCGCCAGCGGGGAATTGTTGTTACCATTGGGCATGATCCAAAGAACGTCCAAGGTGCCCAAGTCGTTGTTGTTTCTTCAGATATAAAGGCGGCTAATATTGAGTTAAAGGCTGCTCGTGAGCAAAGAATTCCCATCATCCGTCGGGCAGAAATGTTAGCCGAGTTGATGCGGTTTAAGCTCTCCGTGGCGATTTCTGGAACCCATGGGAAAACGACAACAACATCCTTGATGGCAGCGTTGTTTGATGCGGCTCTCCTGGATGCAACAGTTGTTAATGGGGGCATTATCAATGCTTACGGAACCAACGCTCGGCTCGGTAAGGGCGAATGGATTATCGTTGAAGCAGATGAGTCTGATGGCAGTTTTACAAAGTTGCCGGCAACGATTGCAGTTGTAACGAATATCGACCCTGAACATATGGATTTTTATCCCAGCTTTGACCATCTGAAAAAAGCATTTGTTGATTTTGTTGAGCGCATTCCTTTTTATGGTTTAGGGATTATGTGTTTGGATCATCCCGAAGTTCGGGATTTGCTGCCTCAATTATCAGATCGGCGTATGATGACTTATGGATTTAGTGAAGATGCGAATGTGCGGGCCGTTAGTTTGCGCCAAACATCTGAAGGGACGACTTTTGATGTCGAGATTGCAACGCCAGCAGCCCTTGCTCATCGAGCATTAGGACAGGGGGCAATTTCTGTTCTTCCCCGAAAAATCAATGACCTATTCTTGCCCATGATGGGACGGCATAATGTTCAAAATGCCCTGGCTGTGGTTGCCCTTGCCCAAGAGTTGAGTTTTGAGGATGCAATTGTTCGTCGGGCCTTTTCTGAATTTTCTGGCGTTAAACGTCGCTTCACAAGAACAGGTATTGGTGCTGGCATTACGGTTATTGATGATTATGCGCACCATCCTGTAGAAATTAAAACCGTATTGGCAGCAGCACGCCAAGCCACAAAAGGACGCATTGTGGCAGTTGTCCAACCCCATCGGTATACACGGCTGCACCATTTTTTCCAAGATTACGTGAATTGTTTTGAAGGGGTAGATGCCCTTATCGTTGCGCCTGTTTATGGAGCGGGTGAAGCTCCTATTGAGGGGGCAACAGCATCTCATTTGGTTGCAGCTATCAAGACTTCTTATGGGTTTCCGGTACAGGAATTGACAGATCCTCAAGATCTTGCGTCGTTAACATATTCCTTATTTCAAGAAGAACCGCGAGAGGGAGATATGATATTATGCCTAGGAGCAGGGAATATTACCCAATGGGCAGCCTCTTTGCCTGAGCAGTTAGAAGCCTTTAAAAGCCCTATAAAAGTAGCCAAATAATGTCAGATTGGTATGACCAACTCCCCAATGTTCGAGGACGTTATATCCTCGATGCTCCTTTAGCAGAGCAGACTTGGTTCCGGGTAGGAGGGGCTGCAGATGTACTGTTTCGCCCAGCAGATGAAGCCGATCTTGTGTACTTTTTGTCTCATAAGCCCGAGCAGGTTCCTTTGACCATTATTGGTGCTGGTTCTAACCTTCTGATTCGGGATGGAGGTGTTTCTGGAGTTACTATTCGGCTAGGGCGCGGTTTTTCAGCTATCCGTATCGAAGGGGGCCTGGTTCACGTCGGAGCTGGTTGCCTTGACCGGACTGTTGCTTTGACGTGTCGAGATGCTGGTGTGGGAGGCTTAGAATTTCTTGTGGGCATTCCAGGAACCATTGGCGGAGCCGTCCGCATGAATGCAGGCGCCTATGGTCAAGAGATGAAAGATATTCTTGTTTGTGCGGGTGTTTTAGATCCGCAAGGTAAGCATCATCGCTTGACACCTGAAGCATTACAAATGACCTATCGACATACGTCTCTGCAAGATGGATGGATTGTGACAGGGGCAGTATTGAAGGGAACGACCGACCAGGATCCATCTGAAGTTGGTAAAGCTATTGACGGGATTCTGAAGGAACGGGAAGCAACTCAGCCAACACGGGGACGCACCGGTGGAAGCACTTTTAAGAACCCAGGTCATGAAAAGGCGTGGAAGCTCATTGATGCTGCCGGATGTCGAGGGTTGAAAATTGGAGGCGCTCAAGTATCGGAAAAGCATTGTAATTTCTTGTTAAACCTAGACCAAGCAACAGCAAATGATTTAGAATCTTTAGGAGAGGAAGTTAAACGTCGGGTCTATGAAACCAGCGGTGTTTGTCTTGATTGGGAAATTATTAAGGTGGGTATAAAATGACCAAAAAGCGTGTAGCGGTATTGATGGGTGGATGGTCGGCAGAAAGAGATGTTTCTTTAGATTCAGGGAGACTTGTGGGTGTTGCTTTACAAGAGTTGGGGCACCAGGTTATCCCGATTGATGTGACCCGTGATTTGAATCAACTCACAACAGCCCTAACACCTAGGCCAGATATTGTCTTTAATGCGCTTCATGGCGTGGGTGGTGAAGATGGGGCTATCCAAGGTCTCCTTGAAGTCATGGGGGTCCCTTATACCCATTCAGGGGTAGGTTCATCCGCCATTGCCATGAACAAAGTTCTCTCCAGGCGAATTTTTGAGCAAGAAGGGATAGTGGTTCCCTCTTGGAAAGTCGTATCGAAGGAGGATTTAAATACGGCCCATCCAATGCCGATGCCTTATGTCATTAAACCGGTTAATGAAGGGTCGAGCAAAGGTATATACATTATTCACTGTGAAGAAGATTTTAAGGCCTTTCAAAAAGAATGGGCCTTTGGAAATGTGATTCTGATTGAAAAGTATATTGCAGGTCGTGAAATCCAGGTTGGTGTTATGGGAAATAAGGCTATTGGGGCCATTGAGATTCGCCCTCGAGAGGCATTTTATGACTATACAGCAAAATATACACCAGGAAGAGCGGAGCATTTGATGCCGGCGCCATTGTCATCTATTGCCTATCAAAAGGTAATGGAATTGGGTGTTAAGGCCCATCAAGCCCTTGGGTGCCGAAGCGTGTCGCGATCTGATTTTATGTATGATGAAGAGAAAGACCAGTTTTACTTGCTAGAGCTTAATACACAACCTGGCATGTCGCCGTTATCATTGCTTCCAGAAATAGCAGCTCACGAAGGGATTACGTTTAACCAGCTTATATCCTGGATGCTTGACCAAGCCCAGTGTGACTATAAAACATGCGCACCTTAAAAGTAAAACCATCCAGATCAAGGGCACGGGCCTTACCGAAACGGGGATCGCCTTCATGGTGGATGGAAACAACCTTACGCCGCTATTGGTCAAATTCTTTCGTAAAGGTAGTGGCGGTTGGTGTTATGTCTCTCATTTTTCTTGCTCTATTGTGGTGGGCAGAGTATCCCCAACGGTTCGGAAGTTTTGTTTCTCATTCTACAGTTGCTGCAACAGGTCGCATGGGTTTGCGTCTTTCCGATGTATTGGTAGAAGGGCGCAGAAATGCACCGATTGAAAAAATTCTCACCGTTGTGAACGTACGTCAGGGTGATCCTTTGTTGGCGTATGATCCTTATTTTATTAAAAAGCGCCTTGAAGAGATTTCTTGGATTCGCCAAGCAACGGTTAAACGCCAGTTACCTGGGATTATTTTTATTCAACTCCAAGAGCGCCAACCAGTTGCTCTCTGGCAGCACCAACAGAAACATTATTTAGTGGATGAGCAAGGTGTCATTATCAGCAGTGATAATCTTCAGGCCTTTAATACATTGCCTGTTATTGTGGGAGGGGATGCGCCGGTACATGCACCACATATTTTGCATCTTTTGGAAAAATTCCCTACTATCCGAAAGAGATTAACAGCATTAGTAAGAGTTGGGGGGCGTCGATGGGACTTACATTTAGATAAGTCTTTGCAAGTCAAACTGCCTGAAACAAAGGTGGAGGACGCCCTTGTTCGGTTGGATTTGTTGATCCAGCAGAAAAAAATCAACCCCTCTGGCGTTGCCATTGTTGACCTTCGAGTCCACAACCAAATGGTGATGCGCCTTTCTCCTACGGCAGCTGTGCGGCTAAAAGGCAAAGGGAAAGAAACCTAATTCAGCAAGACAAACAAGAATAAAGACGTTAAACTATACTTATGAATATTTTTACAAAAAAAACAACCAAGAACCGTCAAGATATTTTTGCAGCCCTGGACATTGGAACCAGTAAGGTCTGTTGTGCTATAGCAAGGGTTGAGAACCGTGCCCACGAGAAGGAAGGCGAAGTTTTACGACTCATTGGTGTGGGGCACCAATCTTCTAGAGGGATTAAAGGTGGCCTCATCGTTGATTTGGAGGCTTTAGAAGATGCCATTTTAAATGCAGTCCATTCCGCCGAACAAATGGCAGGCCAAACAATCTCAGAAGTTTGTGTTAATTTGCCGGCTTCCAGTGTGCAATCTCAAACCTTTGAATCACACTTGAGTATTGCAAACCAAACGGTCGACGAGACCCATATTCGTCGCCTTTTAACGTTTGACAGGAATGCCCAAATTTCGGAGAACCAACAAATCATCCATGCCCTACCGATTAGTTATTCCATTGATAGTACTCATGGAATCCATGATCCGCGTGGTATGGTGGGTAATCAATTAAGTGTTACAATTCATCTTGTTACGGCTCCGAAAGCGCTCATCCGTAATTTTCAAAATTGTATTGGTCGTTGCCATCTCGATGTGAGTGGTTTTGTTGTGTCGCCTTATGCGTCGGGTCTTTCGACGCTTGTTGATGATGAATTAACCTTGGGAGCAACCGTCATTGACATGGGTGGGGGAGCAACAACCATAGCTTCTTTCCTCGATGGAACTTTGATCCATGTAGATAGCATTTCCGTAGGAGGTGCGCATGTAACGAGTGACATTGCTCGAGGGGTATCCACGCCTCTCATTCAAGCAGAACGTTTAAAAACACTTTATGGAACAGCCCTTCCTTCTTCTGCTGATGAACGAGAGACTATTATGGTTCCCCAATTGGGTGAAAGTCAGGGGTCTCAGACCCATCAAATTCCAAAATCCTTGCTTACTCATATTGTTCGAGCGCGCGTAGAAGAAACCCTTGAACTTATTTGGAACCGCCTGACGGCAACAGGAATGGATCGACTAGTCTGCCAGCGCATCATTTTAACGGGAGGGGGGAGTCAACTTCCAGGAGTACGGGAGATGGCATCCGCTTTATGGGGTCGCCAAGTGCGCAATGGCCAACCTATTGGCGTGATTGGTGCGAGTGATGTTGCGACAAATCCTATGTTTGCCACATGTGCAGGTTTGCTTCAGTATGGCTGGCGTAACTATGCAGGAAGCCAAAATATGATGCAAATGGATGCTCCGCCGGCGCATATGTGGCAGCGTATAGTCACATGGATAAAAGAAAATTTCTGAAGGCGTTGGATTTTGCACGCTTAGGATCTATCTTAATGAATTATGGGGGAGTAACTCTGCTCCTTTTCTTACTTTTTCACCCTAGTTGCTTCGCTCCTTTGGCTAAGCCATATAGCCCACATGGGGCATTTTTCCCAAGACCTGTTCCAAAGAGTTTTCTGGTATTCTGGCCCTCACCGTTTCGGTGCAATCATGGAAATATTAAGGGGAATTTAAATCAGCGGATTTAACGAAAAGTTAGTGAATTTTAGGCAAAATTAAAAAGAAGGTTTTTATAGATTATAAATGAGGGAGAAAAGAAAATGGCTAAGGGTGACACAAAAGCTGATAAAAATAGTGCAAATTCTCGCGCAAACGACGCAGCGAATACGGGTGCGTCCCTGCCGTTAACGGCACATGCGCAATATATTAAGGATTTGTCCTTTGAAAGCCCTAATCCTATTGCTGCTTTTACAAATGAAAGCAACGCACAGCCCAATATCTCTGTGTCGGTTCAGGCAAAGGCCGCTAACCTGGGTGGCCGTAATTTTGAGATTGTCCTCGACTTTCGTATTAATGCAACTCGGGAGGAAAAGCCTCTGTTTTTGACGGAGTTGAGCTATGCAGGTATTGTTTCTTTGGGAGAGCAGGTTGAAGAAAATGAAGCGGGAGAGCTTTTAATGGTTGAGGCACCCCGGTTGTTTTTCCCTTTTGCTCGTAACATTCTTTCTGATGTGATTCGTGATGGTGGCTTCCCCCCGTTGATGTTAGCGCCTGTTGATTTTGCTACGCTTTATGAGCAACAAAAAGCTCAGGCAACTCCCTCACAGTCCGTAAATTGAGGAGCAGGCTGTTTAAAGGTAACAGCCCCTCCTTATTTTAAAGTAGCGATGCTTATCATAATATCTAACAAGTAAGTTTGGTTATTGTGGTGAGGGAAGGCACCAAAGCAAATTAGGGGTTTAGCCATCCACACACACTCAGCCACACCTACGGCTTTGCCGTGGCGGGTTGCGTGCGTGGTGACGGAACATATTGAAGATCAACAATATTTTTTGAAGTTTCCTCTTCTATCAAATTAGGGTTACTTACCCTTTATTAACTACCTTTGTTCTATTCTAGATAAGGTATCTGCCTTGTACAGGGTATTTTCAAGAAAGCTCGTCGGTGAAGTCGTATGGCGCAACAAATAAATAAATCTGGAGCCTTTAAATCTCCGGCCCAGCCGATATTGGGTGGTAGCTCTCTTTCCCCTTGGCGTCGTTGGGATGTTATTCTTGCAACAATCTCACTCAACATATTTTCTCTTGTCATGCCCATCCTTGTATTTCAGTTGTATGATCGCATCATTCCAAATCAGTCGTATGATACCCTCATTATTCTGGCGCTGGGTGCGGTCATTGTCGTTGTCTTAGAAGCCATCATTCGATTTAGCCGAAGCCATATCGTGACATGGCTAGGATTGCGCTATGAGCACGCCACAACGTTATCTGCCTATAATCATCTTCTGCACAGCCGAATTGATGATATTGCCCAATCAGGGGCTGGGGAGCACGTGGAAAATATTGAAAGTTCCAGTTCTTTAAAAGAATTTATGGCGGGTTCTGGTTTTTTGGCGTTAATTGACCTTCCTTTTGCATTTTTGTTTATCGGTATCATCGGTTGGTTTTCAATGAAAATTGCTTTAGGTGCCTTCGTTATTATGGTTACTTTTATGGTTGCTGCCTTGATTTTGGGCTTGAAATTAAAGCAGCTTCTGGAAGATCAGCTAGATATTAATGATCGTCGCTATAATTTTATCATTGAGCTCTTTGCAAACCATCATACCCTCAAGTCCATGGGCATGGAAGATTTGTTGTTAAGGCGTTATGAGCGTATTCAAAAAACAGGTAGCGCTTTCCAGTACAAAGTTAATCATGCTGCTGAAAAGGCTCGGGATTTGGGAGAGACATTTTCGTATACCATGTTTATTGGTGTTGCCGGGGTTGCTGCTTGGGAGGTGATTCATGGGGCCAGTACGATCGGCATCATGGGGGCCACCATTGTTCTAACTAACCGCATTTTGCAGCCTGTTCAGGCTGCTATGGGGATGTGGACGCGGTTTCAATACTTTATCATTGCGCGTAAACGCATGAAAGAGCTCTTTGACCTCACTCTTGAGAATCCAGAAACGTCTCTTAAACAACAGATTACTCGAGGCAAAGTTACCCTCAAGGATATTGCATTTCATTATGGAAAGAACAATCGGCCGCTCCTCAATAATCTTAATCTTATCGTTGAGTCTGGCCAAATGGTTACGATCAGGGGGAAAAATGGTGTCGGTAAAACGACTCTTATGCTCTTGATTATGGGAAATTTGACACCCATTGAAGGAGAGATTTTGATTGATGATACCCCATTGCGTCAGATTAATCCTCATGAACTTCGCCGTAAAATAGTCTATCTCCCCCCTAAAGGCATTATGTTTCAGGGAACTATCATGGAAAATATGACGATGTTTCGAGGGGGAGGCATCACAGCTGAAGCAGTCAAAATATCTCAAAAGCTGGGTCTTGATGAATGGGTGCACCGCCTTCCTCTGGGATATGAGACAAAGGTCGGTGACACTTTATTTATGTTGCTGCCGGACGGTATCCATCAACGGATTTGCCTCGTGCGCGCTCTTGTAAATCGTC
>Ga0172376_10005432_pt1 | contig 14233 bp, 17 predicted proteins | sample Lak35m_FD_121114 | JGI IMG/M metagenome (GOLD analysis project Ga0172376, IMG submission 121114) | Freshwater microbial communities from Kabuno Bay, South-Kivu, Congo - kab_092012_35m | ecosystem: Environmental > Aquatic > Freshwater > Lake | place: Democratic Republic of the Congo: South-Kivu...
CGCCTTAAGACTTCGCGCCGTCGAAGCACAGGCCGGCAACAGTACGGGTTGATGCGAGGTCTTCAATCCTTCGTTATTGTGTAGCACGCCATGCAAGCAATGGGCGAGTTTGAGCGTATTAATCGATGGTTTGCAAGGCCAGCCCATCAGCAACGCAAGCGTCTCGGTGAGACTGCTTCCTTACTGGGTATCGGTGATGACTGTGCCCTATTGAGCAGTTCAACCCATTTGGGTCAAACGATTGCGGTCTCAAGCGATATGCTTGTTTGTGGAAGACACTTTCATGCTGATGCCGATCCGGAGTCGATCGGACACAAGGCGCTCGCTGTGAATTTATCGGACCTTGCGGCCATGGGTGCTCAGCCACTTGCTTTCACACTTTCCATGGCGCTGGATTCGAGTCAGGACGACGCTTGGTTAGCGAGCTTTTCACGCGGCCTTTTTTCGCTTGCCGACTCACATCGTTGCGAGTTGATTGGGGGTGACACGACGTCAGGCCCATTGTGTTTAAGCCTCACGGTGCTTGGGCTTGTGCCCAACGAACTTGCGCTTAGGCGTGATTCGGCCCAAGTGGGCGATCAGGTCTGGGTGAGCGGACAACTCGGCGCTGCGGCCTATGCCTTGAAATACCCTGGCGATTGCCCTCAAGCTGAAGAGCGTTTGCACTGGCCTGAGCCAAGGCTTGAATTAGGCTTGGCACTTCGTGGTATCAGTCGTTGCGCCATGGACTTAAGTGATGGATTGCTCGGTGATGTCGTGCACATCTTGGAGCGCTCGAAGGTGGGGGTGGTGTTGTTTGCCAATCAATTGCCCTTGCATCCTGCGCTTATCCGCTGTGAGCCTCTTGAACGCTTATCGCTCGCCTTGCAGGGCGGAGATGATTATGAGTTGCTGTTTACAGCGAAACCCCAGGTGCGGCCAAAGCTTGAGGCACTCGCAGACCAACTCGGCTTGCCTTTGAGTTGTATTGGCGAGATTACCGCTGATGGTCAACGCCAACTCCTCGATGAAAATCGGGTGCCGATTGACATGGCGTTCCGTGGTTTTGATCATTTCTGCTAGCGCATCGTCAGCGATGAAGCTTGGCGTCCCAGGACTTTTTTCCCCCTCCTTATTAATTGCTTTCGGATTTGGCACGGGCTTGTCGCCCTTTGCTCCAGGCACGGTCGCTACAGCTTGGGCCTGGCTAAGCTTTAATGTCTTGCAGCCTGTCACCCCCGATTGGGTTTGGGTTTTGCTCCTTACAGCAGGGTTCTTCATTGGTCTTTGGGCAATTGGCAAGACAACCCAGTTACTCAATCAACATGATCCCTCGTCGATCGTTTGGGATGAAATTCTTGCCTTTTGGCTGGTTTTGTGGATCTTAAATGGGAGTCTGATGCAAGAAGCGCTAGCCTTTGTTTTGTTTCGATTGTTTGATGTCCTTAAGCCCGGTCCGGTTGCTTGGGCGGATCAGCGTTTTAAGGGAGCATTCGGCGTGATGTTTGATGATTTGATCGCAGCGGGTCTTAGCCTTTTTTGTATGGCAGTGCTGCTGCGTTTGCTCCCGGAGGCTTAAGACCATGCAATATTCAGCATTGATACAGGCGGCGCAGGATCTCGGTCTTGGACTTAGCCAACGCGCGATGATGATTGCCACAGCCGAGTCTTGCACAGGTGGGATGATTGCAATGGCGCTTACCGAGGTGGCTGGTTCGAGCCTGTGGTTTGAGCGTGGCTTTGTGAGCTATGCCAATCGTGCCAAATCTGATTTGCTGGCGGTACCGGCCGCGGTCATTGAACAACACGGTGCGGTTTCTGAAGAAGTTGCCTTGGCAATGGCGCTTGGTGCCTTGGGTACGCAGACAGCCATTCAATTTGCGCTTTCTGTAACCGGTGTTGCCGGCCCAACAGGCGGGTCTGAAGAAAAGCCGGTTGGGACCGTGGTGCATGGCTTTGCATGGCGTGACTCAGGCGAAGATGCCACGATTCATCACCGCGTGATGAGGCGTCACTACCCTGGCGATCGGTCCGAAGTGCGACTTGCGACATCGATTTTCGCCTTGAAGCAAGCACTTTTTTTGCTGCAAACTGAGCGTGGTGTTGCTTCAAACTGAGTGCGGTGTTGCTTCAGACTGAGTGTGGTGTTGCTTCAGATTGAGCGTGGAGGCTGTTAGGTGTGATCGAACATCATCCTAAGACTGTCATCCCTAAGACTGACTTTTTATACAGTATTCTTGTAGAATGATGGTGGGCGTTTTATCCCGTCCACGCAAATAAAGGATTTTCCATGGAAGACAGCAAACAAAAGCTCGAACGCGCCAAGGCTTTGTCGGCAGCTTTATCGCAAATCGAAAAGCAGTTCGGCAAGGGTTCGGTCATGCGCATGACCGATAAAGAAATCGAAAACGATCTTGAAGTGGTGTCCACGGGTTCCCTCGGACTTGATCTCGCGCTTGGAGTTGGTGGCCTGCCTCGAGGTCGTGTGGTTGAAATCTACGGCCCGGAGTCATCAGGCAAAACCACCCTGACATTGCAGGTGATCGCCGAGATGCAGAAGATTGGTGGCACTTGCGCCTTTATCGACGCCGAACATGCACTCGATGCACAGTATGCCCAAAAGCTTGGCGTGAATCTCTCCGATCTTTTGATTTCTCAGCCCGATACAGGCGAGCAAGCCCTTGAAATTGCAGATGCCTTGGTGCGCTCGGGCTCGGTCGATTTGATTGTGATCGACTCGGTTGCCGCACTCACGCCCAAAGCAGAAATTGAGGGTGAGATGGGCGATTCGCTGCCTGGCCTTCAAGCACGCTTAATGAGTCAGGCGCTTCGTAAACTCACCGGCACGATCAAGCGAACCAATACCTTGGTAATTTTCATTAACCAGATTCGTATGAAGATCGGTGTGATGTTTGGCAACCCTGAAACCACCACCGGGGGTAATGCCTTGAAGTTTTATGCGTCGGTACGACTCGATATTCGTCGAACCGGATCGATCAAGAAAGGCGATGAAGTCATTGGTAGCGAAACCAAGGTTAAGGTTGTCAAAAACAAGGTTGCGCCACCCTTTCGTCAGGCTGACTTCGATATTTTGTACGGCGAGGGTATTTCGCGCGAGGGCGAGATTCTCGATCTAGGATCCGAAGCAAGCATCATCGACAAAAGCGGCGCTTGGTATTCCTACAGCGGCGATCGGATCGGTCAGGGCAAGGACAACGCCCGTGAGTATCTCCGTGAGCGTCCCGAATTGGCGCTTGAAATCGAAAACAAGTTACGTAGCCATCATGGGGTGGCAAGCCGAGGTCTGAGCGCTCCGGAGGCCAACTGACTGATTCTTTAATCAACCGTGGTCTTGCGGCGCTCGCGCGCCGCGAGTACTCACCCGCAGAGCTTAAGCGTAAGCTGGCAGCGCATGCTGAAAGTGAAGCTGAGCTCGAGGAAGTGCTTCAGACGCTGAAAGATCGAGGCTACCTTTCTGAATCGCGCTTTGCCGAGTCGTACATACGCCGGCAGGCAGCGCGTAAGGGCACATCCTTCATCAAGCAAAGTCTAAAGCAGCACCAACTCACCCCAGAAGTGATTGCATCGGTCACCGCTAATTTGCAAGCAAGCGAGGAGTCTCGCGCAAGAGAGCTTTGGGATCGTCGCTTTGGCAGCGTTGCAATCGACCCCAAAGAACGGCTAAGGCAAATGCGCTTTTTGGCATCTCGGGGTTTTTCACATGAGGTCATTCGTCGGATCACCCGGTCCGACTAAAGACTCTGACGCAATCGCGTCGCAACCCCCGTGATACCATCAGCCCCGAACGGTGCCTGATCCCTAGGTACAGGCCCAAAGGCAGGCTTAACGACCACCGGCGGCAAGGGGTAATTCGCATGAAAATTCACGAGTATCAGGGCAAGGAGCTGCTGCGCCAGTTTCACGTGCCTGTTCCCAAGGGCAAACCAGCATTCACCGTTGATGAAGCGGTCGAAATTGCCAAAGAATTGGGTGGCCCGGTATGGGTTGTTAAAGCCCAGATCCATGCCGGCGGCCGTGGCAAAGGCGGCGGTGTCAAGCTTGCCCGGTCGATTGATGAAGTGAAAACGTGTGCCTCTGAAATTCTCGGCATGCAATTAATCACTCACCAAACGGGCGCTTCAGGACAAAAAGTCAGGCGCTTACTTGTTGAGGAAGGCGCTGATATCCGCAAAGAGTTTTATGTTGGCATCGTGACCGATCGAATCACGCAGAAGATTTGCGTGATGGCGTCTTCCGAAGGCGGCATGGAAATTGAAAAAGTCGCCCACGAAACGCCTGAGAAAATCCTCAAGGCCTTTGTTGAGCCCTCGCAAGGGCTCGATGATGCCGAGGCGGCGGCCCTTGCCAGGGGCATCGGCATCCCCGATGCCTCGGTGCCTCAAGCTGTCGATGTGCTTAAAAAACTTTACCAAGCATACTTCGATACCGATGCCTCGCTTGCCGAAATCAACCCCTTGATCCTCACCGGTTCAGGCGATGTTCGAGCGCTTGATGCGAAGTTTAATTTCGACAGCAATGCCTTGTTCAGACATCCTGAGATTGTTGCCTTCCGCGATCTCGACGAGGAAGATCCTGCTGAGATTCGAGCAAGCGAGTTTGACCTTGCCTATATCCAGCTTGACGGCAATATCGGTTGTCTTGTGAATGGCGCGGGTCTTGCGATGGCCACAATGGATACCATCAAACTTTTTGGCGGTGAGCCTGCAAACTTTCTTGATGTTGGCGGCGGTGCAACCACCGAGAAAGTGACCGAAGCGTTCAAGATCATGCTTGATAACCCCAAGTTGAAGGCAATTTTGGTCAATATTTTCGGGGGCATCATGCGTTGCGATGTGATTGCGCAAGGCGTTGTCGAAGCCTGTAAGGCGGTGAGCCTATCGGTTCCGCTCGTCGTACGCATGAAGGGCACCAACGAAGATTTGGGCAAACAAATCCTTAGGGATTCTGGCTTGCCGATTATTTCCGCCGACACCATGGCTGAGGCTGCTGAGAAAGTAGTCGCCGCGGCCAAGGGCCACTGACCAACCATTCGGGGCTAATCCGATGAGTATTCTGATTAATAAAGACACCAAGGTCATTACCCAAGGCATTACTGGCAAGACCGGTCAATTCCACACGCGGATGTGTCGCGACTATGCCAATGGCAAAGCCTGTTTCGTTGCGGGCGTTAACCCGAAGAAGGCGGGTGAAGATTTTGAGGGTATTCCAATTTACGCTTCGGTGAAAGACGCAAAGGCTTCTACGGGTGCAACCGTATCAGTCATTTATGTGCCACCAGCCGGCGCTGCTGCTGCGATTTGGGAGGCCGTCGATGCTGATCTCGATTTGGCAATTTGTATAACCGAAGGCATCCCTGTTCGCGACATGCTTGAAATTCGCAATCGGATCAAACGAGAGAATAAGCGGACACTTTTGCTCGGGCCAAATTGCCCGGGTTTAATTACCCCAGACGAAATCAAGATCGGTATCATGCCTGGTCATATTCATAGAAAAGGCCGTATCGGTATCGTGTCACGTTCTGGAACGCTTACCTATGAGGCTGTTGGTCAGGTGACCGAGTTAGGATTGGGTCAATCGTCGGCGGTTGGGATTGGCGGGGATCCGATCAATGGTTTAAAGCATATCGATGTGCTCAAAATGTTTAACGATGATCCGGATACCGATGCGGTCATCATGATTGGTGAGATCGGTGGACCTGATGAGGTCAATGCTGCACGTTGGGCAAAAGACCATATGAAAAAGCCCATCGTCGGCTTTATCGCAGGCGTTACCGCACCACCAGGAAAGCGTATGGGCCATGCAGGTGCGTTGATCTCGGGCGGCGACGATACCGCGCAGGCTAAGCTTGACATCTTGGAAGCCTGTGGTATTCGAACGACCAAAAATCCCTCTGAAATGGCAGCCTTGCTCAAGAAGGTCATGTAAGCGCTGGGAAATCGAGCCCGTGCCATGTCAAGAAGGTCATGTAAGCGTTGGGAAATCGAGCCAGTACTATGCGAGCAATTCATCGCATCGTAATGATTATAGATTTCATCACATGTTGAGATGCTAAGGAGGCTTTTATGAAAGAAAACGAAAGGCCTGTTGTTCGACGCGGCTTGGATGTTTCGCGAGGATCGAAGGTCACTGAGGGTATGTCCTTGCTGACCTACCTCGGATTGTTGGCAAGCGCTGGCATCGCAACAAGCTTCCTTGCCCGCTGGCTCTTGCAAGCCTAGCCTTTCTTATGAGCGATAAGGTGTTCTGATGACTGAACAAGCAAATAAGACTTGGATGTGCCTGATTTGTGGCTGGATTTACGATGAGGCTGCTGGCCTTCCGGAAGAAGGCATTGCCGCAGGAACCCGCTGGGAGGATGTACCAATCAATTGGACATGTCCCGAATGCGGTGCGAGAAAAGAAGACTTTGAGATGGTTGAAATTTAGGCTTTAAGTTCAGATTCAGTCTCAGACTTCGCTCGCTTCACAACTTGATAACGTTCTAAAGTCCTCTTTCTGGCTTGGTCGTGATCGACGATCGGCATTGGATAGTTTCGCCCAAGTTTGAATCCAATTGCCTGTGCGTCCAAACCCCCGATTTCCCAGGGTGCATGAATTTGCTGATCGGTGAACTGTGCAAGCTCGGGGACATATCGGCGGATGAATCTAGCGTCGCGATCAAACTTTTGGCTTTGACTTACCGGATTAAAAATCCGGAAGTAGGGTTGGGCATCGCATCCACTGGAGGCTGCCCACTGCCAGCCACCGTTATTGGCTGCCAGGTCAAAATCAAGAAGATGGCGCGCAAACCAGGCTTCGCCCCAGCGCCAATCGAGTCCGAGGTCTTTACACAAGAATGAGGCAGTTACCATCCGCAGGCGGTTATGCATATAGCCGCTTTGAAGGAGCTGTCGCATGGCTGCGTCTACCAGTGGATACCCTGTCTGTCCATCACACCAAGCCTTGAAGTCAGCGGTCGCTTTCGGCCCCTTCTCCCAGGTAATGAGGTCATATTCAGGCTTAAAAGATTGGCGCGCTACATGTGGAAAGTGATATAGAATTTGCATATAAAAATCACGCCATATCAGCTCACTCAGCCATGTTTGCGCACCGGCGTTCGAGTGCTGATTAGCGAGTCGGACTGCTTGCCGAATACTAATCGTTCCAAAACGAAAATGTATTGAAAGATAAGATGGTCCTTTAAGGGCTGGGAAGTCGCGCGCCTTATCATATCGATCCATTCGAGCGGCAAAATCCGCCAAGAGCATTTGGGCACCGCTTGAACCAATCGGTACCCGTAGCTGACTCAAATTCGTCGCTTCAAAGCCGATCGCATTAAGATCGGGCGCTGTCCCAAACCACAGTCCCCAGCCTTTTGTCTGAGCCAGCTCGCGACAGGCTTTTTGCTGCAGCTGGTCCGGCGCTTTCAGGCGGCTATGATCGACCTTTGCTTCAGCGACCGCGCTTTGCATTGCAGCAAGTCGCTTAAGCCAGGATTGTTTGTATGGCGTAAAGACGCTGTACGGCTTTCCCGCCTGAGTCAGTACTTCACTCCGCTCAAAAATCACATGATCTTTGAACGAGTAGCTATCAATCTGCCTCACCTTGAGCTCATTGACCAATTGGCGGTCGCGAGTCAGGGCGTAGGGCTCATCATCATGATTAAAGTAAACAGCCTCGACCCCAAGCGCAAGCGCAATAGCTGGCACGGCATCGCTGGCTTTCGCGTGGGCAGTGACCAGACTGCCCGAGAGGCTAGGTAGGCGCTCAAGGCTTTTTAGGCTCTCCCATATGAACTCAACCCGACGATCGGCGCGATCAGGTAATTCGTCGAGAATCGCGCGATCAAACACAAAAAGCAGGTGAACGGCTTGAGATACCCGGCATGCTTGGGCAAGCGCTTCATGATCTTCGATACGCAAGTCGCGGCGCAACATGACGAGGCTTCGTTGATAAGTGCGCGAGACCGCGGTCGACATCCGCTGCTCGCTGACTGTTATTCCGTCTGCCATTGTGTTATTCCGTCCCCAATTGTGTTGCTCCGTCCGCCATTGTGTTGCTCCGTCCGCCATTAATACTTCCTCGCTGCAAGTCGACAATTGGATCATCGAGCGCCCGGTACTTGCTGAAATCCGCGATTGGACATGGGTGTGAATCGACAAAACGTACCGATTATCGAAGAGCTAGTCTTGGCAATCCCGAGAAAGGTGAGTGCTTCGGCAGGGGATTGCCATGCAGGACTGCTAGGATCGCGCGTCATGCAATTGCAAATTTTGCAGCGCAAAGGAGAAGCATATGGATTTAGGGATTAGAGGTCGGTGGGCCTTGGTTTGTGCCTCGAGCAAGGGCCTAGGACTTGGTTGCGCAGCGTCGCTGGCTGCCGAGGGTGTGAATTTGGTCATGAATGCACGCAGTGAGCCCTTACTTAATCAAGAGGCGACTCGTTTAGCTGCCGAATACGGCGTGACGGTACATGCAGTTGCAGGTGATATCACCACCGAGGCAATTCGTGAGAAAGCACTGGCAGCAGCGCCGCAAATTGATATTTTGATCAACAATGCGGGCGGTCCGCCCCCTGGCGACTTTAGAAACTTTTCGCGCGACGACTGGATCAAGGCTGTCGATGCCAACATGCTGACGCCGATTGAACTCATCAAGGCTACCCTTGACGGGATGATCGCGCGCAAGTTCGGTCGGGTTGTCAACATTACATCTTCGGCAGTGAAAGCACCCATCGACGTCCTGGCGTTGTCCAACGGCGCAAGAAGTGGACTCACTGGCTTTGTCGCTGGGCTTTCACGCAAGACAGCTGTTCATAATGTAACGATCAATAATTTGCTACCTGGTATGTTTGATACTGATCGACTTCGTGGAACGATTAAGGCGGCTGCAGCGCAAATGGGCGTTTCAGAAGATGAGGCAGCGACTCGCCGCATGGCTGGTGTTCCAGCCGGACGTTTTGGCAATGCCCATGAGTTCGGGCAGGCATGCGCTTATTTATGTAGCGCACAAGCGTCTTATGTAACAGGTCAGAATTTTTTAATTGATGGCGGTGCCTATCCGGGGACGTATTGATTGCTGCGACCAGGCACTTTGCGGCATAGACAATCACACCTGCTCATCAGTCTTTAGCTATTTAAAGGAGAATCAATATGGCAACGCAGCAAACAAAAGCAATCCGGATGACCGCCACGGGTGGCCCAGAGGTCATGACATTTGTCGATGTTGAGCTTGGAGCGCCCGCTGCCGGCGAAATTCAAGTGCGCCATGAAGCGATCGGTTTAAATTATATCGATGTGTATTTCAGAACTGGTTTATACCCTGTTCCGCTACCTGCCGGGCTTGGCTTAGAGGGTGCAGGTGTCGTTACGGCCGTTGGCGAAGGCGTCGACTTCAAGCCTGGCGATCGGGTAGCTTATTGCGATCGGCCGCCAGGCTCGTATGCACAAATGCGCAACATGCCTGCAAAGTCGGTGGTGAAAGTACCTGATGGTATCGGCTTGGATACGGCTGCAGCGATGATGCTCAAAGGCATGACGGTTGAGTATTTGTTTCACCGTACTTTCCAAGTTCAAGCCGGACAAACGATCCTCTTTCATGCCGCAGCCGGCGGTGTGGGTCTAATTGCGATGCAATGGGCGAAGGCCTTGGGCTTAACCGTTATTGGTACTGTTGGCTCCGATGAGAAGGCAGAATTAGCCAAAAAGCATGGCTGCGATTACCCGATTGTTTATACCCGTGAGAATTTCCAGCAGCGTGTCATGGAAATCACCGAAGGCAAGGGCGTACCCGTTGTCTATGACTCGATCGGCAAAGATACCTTCCAGGGCTCAATTGATTCGCTCGCGCCATTTGGGATGTTTGTCAGTTTTGGTAACGCTTCGGGGCCTGTTGCTCCCGTGCCCCTGACCGCACTCAAGGGTAACCTCTACATGTGCAGACCGTCGTTGATGGCCCATACCGCAACGCGCTCAACCCTTGAGGCGATGTCAACGCGTTTGTTCGACATGGTGGATTCTGGCAAGGTCAAGATTGAGATCGATCAGCGATATGAACTAGAAAACGCTGCCCAATCTCATCGGGATTTGGAGTCGCGCAAAACAACAGGGTCGACCATTTTGCTGCCTTGACCAATATGCACGATCGATAGCGCTGAACATCGAGCTTTGATTGCCATGTTTTCAGACCTATCGGCTCGTAATGCAAAAGCTTGAACGATCTGAGTCTAAGCTCGCGGCGCAATTCAAGGCGGTGCAAGACTCAGATCATTCGGGTGTTACGTCAAGCTCGAGCTTAGCTTCGGGCTTCAACCCCAATAACTTATTTGATCAACGCCAGTTTGCGGGTATTCTTCAACTGTATGGCGATGCCGCCCTGGCTCGTCTGCAAGCGAGTCATGTTGTCGTAGCGGGTATTGGTGGTGTAGGTTCATGGGCGGCAGAGGCGCTTGCACGATCAGCAGTCGGTCGTATTACCTTGATCGATATGGATCATATTTCGGTATCAAATATCAACCGACAGGTTCATGCACTTCACTCAACGCTAGGTTCATCAAAAATTGAGGTGATGGCCGCTCGTTTGCGCGATATACAACCTAATCTTGATCTCCAGCTCATTGATGACTTTTTGACGCTCGATAATTTGCATCAAAGGCTCGATTTCGCGTTCGATGGCTTGATTGATGCGATTGATCAAGCTTCGGTTAAAGCTGCACTCATCGCACATATTCATCATCGTAAATTGCCGATGGTTGTCTGTGGCGCGGCTGGAGGTCGGGTTGATCCGCTAGCACTCAAAGCACAGGACTTGGCATTTACCACCCAAGATGCTTTGTTATCGAATATTCGAGCACGGCTTCGCAAACAGCATGGTTTTCCCCGTGATCTCAAAAAGGCCTTTGGGGTTACTGCGATTTATTCACTAGAGCCCTGGCGAGGCCACCGTGCAAGTCGCGATGCGGGTTCAGCCCTAGCCTGCTCAGGGTTTGGCTCCTCGATGATGCTAACTGCCAGTATGGGCTTAGCATCGGTCGTAAGACTGATTGAAAAACTCATGACTTTGTGATTGCTCGCAAGCTTTTGCAGTTTGCAGCACTCTGGATCTGTCATTACGGATCTTGGTTTTTCAATCTTTCGAGGAATTTTCATGAAAACTGTATCGCAGCACGATCGCGCCCATGCATCTCAGGCAAGCTTCCCATTTGTCAACCTGGTTCTGCCGCAAACACCCGCGGCACAGCGTAAATCTTCCATACTGAAGTCAACGAGTTTTCTTAAGGCCTCGCCAAGCTTCAGTCTTGGTTCCACGGTAAAAGGGGCAGACCAGGAGCTCGTGGCAGGCGAGTCAGCCGTTGAAGCGAGCGCAGTCTCGGTAGGCAAGACAACGTTGGAAGGTCAGGCAATCTCGGCAGCTAAGCAAGCTGCGTCAACGCAGAATTCAGCCTCAATTGCCTCGACTATGCCTAAGCGTCTTGGTCATCGGATGCGCGGTGTGAGTCGATTCGCTAAACAGTCCAAGCAGCTTGGCGCGAGCGCTATTGAATATGGATTGATTGCAGCGCTTATTGCATTGGTGATCGTTGGCACGATTACAACGCTTGGTGGGGCGCTGAAGCTCAAACTCGATCAACTCGGCGTTGGCTTAGGCATTTGATTGCGCCATGCAAGGCAAGACCTATCTAGTAGGGGCGCTCGGACTATGCCTGGCGCTTGGTGGTGCTTTCGGCTTGAGCCATTGGCATCATCAAGCGCTCGAAGCAGAGCGTCTTCGTTCGAGTATCCCCGTGCTGGTTGCCTTGCGAGGACTTAACCAAGGCGAAGCGCTCGGTCCCCTGGATTTCCGAATGAGCGCTTGGCCAGCCGACGCCTTACCCGAGGGTGCGATTGTTGATGCTGCTGGCATTGAAGGTCGCGTGCTCACTGCGAGTCTTCAACGTGGTGAGCCCATTTTGCTTGGAAAGCTCGCGCCGGTGGGGGCGCTCACCGGCCTTGTGCAGCGTATTAGTCTTGGGCATCGGGCAGTCAGCCTGAAAGTCACTGACGCTAGCGCTGTGAATGGCTTCATCCAGCCAGGGCACCGTGTTGATGTGATCGCTTATCTCCCAGGCAGTGCTTCAGCGGGACTTGCTGGTTTGAGTGCCCAACACCCGGCGCTCACGAGAGGTCTCATCGAAGACGTACTTGTGATTGCTGTTGATCGGGAAGCTCAAACTGATCAAGGGCGTCCCAAATCCACCTCAGTCCTCACCTTGGAAATCAAGGCGGCTGACGTGGAGCGTTTCGAACACGCGCGCCAGCTTGGTGCAATCAGCCTTGCGCTTCGCCCAGACGGTGACAACACGCCCATACCCAGTAGCGGGCAAACAAGCGCAAGTCTGTGGTCAAGGTCCTCAACAACATCGTCAATCGGCAATACCGCTAAGGTGGTGGCCCTCAGGCCGTCAATTCCCAGGCATGAGGCAGCTCCAGGTGCGCAAACCGTCAATGCCCGCACCGATGATGCGCCCCCGGTACCGAGCCTCAAGATCGCAGCCAGCCACTGTGTGGAGATTATTGAGGGTCTTAAGGCGAGCAGGGAGTGTTTGCCGTGATTACATTATTGATACCTTTGCTGGGCTTCTGGTTATCAATCGCACTCTTACTTATTGATGGCTTTGCCATGCCACTTGAACGTATGAAGGCCGAGCATCGCGCTGCCGATTGCATCCTTCAGGTTTCTCTGCTCAAGGATCAAGCGATTGCGGAGGGATCGGATCAAGCGAAGGATTGCGAGAAAGCGCTCGATCTGACCGCAGCACTGAAGCTTGGCAAGGTCTTATCCGGCAAGAATATCGAGTCGGCTCGAGCCTATTCAATAACGAGTCAAACACCAACGGCCTGTGCGCTGGAATTTGCTCTTTGCGTTCAACCCGAGAATCGGGCTGAACCCATTGCCCTCAATGATTACCGTAGGATCCGCTATGAAAATCACCGTTGTAGCCTGGAAGCTCAGCGCATTCTTATGCTTTCTTCCCAGCAAATAAGTGAACCTGATTCGATTGCAGGTAACGCCGGCCAAGATGGGGTCTCAAGCCCTCAAGTCGGCCTTGCCCCGCTTGTCAATTGCAATCAGCAAGGACCAATTGAAATCGCAACGGGGGACTGGCACTGTATTGAATATCATAACAACAGTCTTCGTTGGTGGGGACTTGCTTCTCAATTATCAAGCCCCTGTTTGCGCTCAGCTTCGCAGCTTTCGCAAGGCCTTGAATTTGCAAGTCCTTCGATTGGCCGGATGCTTAAGCTGCGCCAAACCACATCGACATCGACATCGAGTTGATCATGCTGGCGGGGTTTCGTGCTTTGGGGAGTTGCGTGGGCATTGTGCAGCCACTAAGTCAGCGTTCGTCGAGTCAGTGCGCCACGCATCAGCGCTCGTCGAGTGAGTGCACCACGCATCAGCGTTTGTCGAGTCAGTGCGCCACGCACCAGCGTTTGCCTAGACAACGGAATCTGCGAGCATCTCAGGCAGCGTTGCAGCAACAAGGTCTGAGCGCTGTTGAGCTCGCACTGATGCTCAGCCTTTTGATGCCATTAACGCTTGCAGCACTTTTCTGGGGTTCTCATTTGCATCGAAGCTGGCAACTCGAAGAAACCGGCATGGCAGCAGCCCGTTATGTAAGCAATATCGAACCGTCTTCGCTGATTCATCAAGACTTGATCGATGAGCAGATCAGGCAGCGTTGTGAGGACTTTTCTAAATTGATTGTGCGTGCAATACCCGGATTTCGCTTGCACCAATGCGAACGACTTAGCTCAACAAGCCTACAAGTCGAAATTTGGGCATCGCCGCAAGGCCTGCTGAGTGCCACTCAGCATCAAAGTCGTTGGACCCTGCCCCACTAACAAGGTCGTTAAATCCTTACATATCTGATTGGGAAAAATTCTTGAAACAAAATCTTGATGCTTTTGATGCTCGTGTTAGATCGGATCGGCAGCGAGGGCGTAGTGTCAGATCGGATCGGCAGCGAGGAAGTATCGCGCTTGAATCGGGACTTGGATTGGCTTTGCTTGCTTTGATAATGGTGATTGGTAGTACTTATGCTTTCCAGAACATGATCTTGCAGGATGATCAACGGATTATTTCCGAAAGGCTCAGAGCGCAGGCGCAAAAACTTGAACATAAAGCGCCAGTAGACACTAACATCGCAACGCAAGAAGCTGAAGATCATCGTTATGGATTCTCCCATCGATCAGCTGCAGCTGCGATCTGGCTA
>Ga0172376_10005434_pt1 | contig 14229 bp, 10 predicted proteins | sample Lak35m_FD_121114 | JGI IMG/M metagenome (GOLD analysis project Ga0172376, IMG submission 121114) | Freshwater microbial communities from Kabuno Bay, South-Kivu, Congo - kab_092012_35m | ecosystem: Environmental > Aquatic > Freshwater > Lake | place: Democratic Republic of the Congo: South-Kivu...
CGTGGCGTGTGCGTCATTTTCGGGCGGCGATGGAATTCTTCAATGCGATCACGGAGCTGGCAGAATCGCAGGGGCATCATCCGGATCTGCATTTGGTGGGTTATCGGAATGTCACGGTGGAAATCTGGACTCATGCCATCGGGGGATTATCGGTGAATGACTTTATTCTGGCGGCGCAGATTGACAGTTTGCCGGTGAGGACGTCGACCGTTTGAACCTGCGGGGCTCGACTTCGCTGCTGTCGTGTGTTGAAATCCGCATTGCTGCCGGCGTTTCATCCAGGCGGTCCGGCTGTTCAGTGTTTTGGAACTTTGCCGTTATTGATCGGGGGATTTCAGTGCCGCAGTTGCCTCGAATGTGCGACGTGCTTCAACAATTCAGCTCGCCCAGACTGTCTGACATTCCCGCTGCGGTTGAAGGGCAAATGCAGGGACTGCAGCTGCGGGATCGGGTGCGACCCGGTCAGACAGTGGCGATTACGGCGGGCAGTCGCGGGATCGCCAACATCGCGGTAATTTTGAAGGGTATTGTGGACCACTTCAGGTCTCTGGGTGCCAGTCCGTTTTTGGTGCCGGCGATGGGCAGCCATGGTGGCGGGACGGCGGACGGGCAGGTGAAGATGCTGGCCAGTCTGGGTGTCACAGAGGCCAGTACAGGTGCTCCGATTCGTGCTACGATGGACACCGTCGTGGTGGCTCAGACCAGCACGGGCATGCCGGTCCACTTTGACCGATATGCAGCAGAGGCGGATCATGTGTTTGTGGTGAATCGGGTGAAGCCGCACACGCGTTTTGTGGGCCCTGTGGAATCCGGTCTGCACAAGATGATGCTGATTGGTCTTGGCAAGCATGCGGGTGCGAAGGTGTATCATGCGGGCATTTTGACGATGAGTTTTCCGGAGATTATTGAGCAGGTAGCTGAGCAGGTGCTGCGAGTCTGTCGTGTGTGCGGCGGGATGGCGATTCTGGAGAATTCCGAGGATGAAACGGCGATTGTGGAAGCGGTTCAGCCGGAAGATTTTGGTCGCCGTGAGCCCGAGTTGCTGTCGCAGGCGAATGAGTGGCTGCCGCGTTTGCCGTTTGCCGATGTGGATCTGCTGATTGTGGATCGGATCGGGAAGAACATCAGCGGTGTGGGAATGGATGCGAATGTGATTGGTCGCAAATTCAACGATCACTCTGCGACATCGCTGGACAGTGTTCGCTGCAGGCGGATTTTTGTGCGTGGTCTGACGAAAGAAACGTACGGGAACGGCACAGGTATTGGGCTCGCCGAATTCACCACTCGCAGGGTGGTCGAGCAGATTGATCCTGTGGTGACGCGAGTGAACTGCATCACGGGCAATCATCCCGAGGCGGCGATGATTCCGATTACGTTTGAGACGGATCGGGAGGCGGTGGAGGCGGCACTGACGACGATCGGCATGATTGCTCCGCAGGATGCCCGTGTGATTCAAATCTCGAATACCCTGCATCTGTCGCGAGTGCGAGTTTCTGAGGCGTATTTTGAGGAGGTTCGCGGCAACAGTCGATTGCAGATGGATGGTGTACCGTACGAGTTTCCACTGGATGCGGCGGGCTGGCTGAGTGATGTTGAGCAGCACTGAGGTTTCTGTCGGCGGCGGGCGGTATCTGCTGCTGATACCACCGATGACTCAGTTGAATACGCCCTACCCCAGTACTGCGTATCTGACTGGTTTTTTGCGCAGTCAGGGTTTGTCGGCAGTGCAGGAGGATCTGGCGCTGGGGCTGGTGCTGCGTTTGCTGAGTGCTGACGGGCTCGAGCGAATCGCCGGGCTGGCAATGGCTGCGGCGACTGAGCAGCAGCGGCCGTCAACTGCCGCATTCCTGGCTCAGCGGGACGAATATGTGGCCACGATTGACCGGGTGGTCAGTTTTTTGCAGGGGCGTGACAGTACACTGGCGCACCGCATTGCGGCTCGTACGCTGCTGCCTGAGGGGCCTCGTTTTGCATCACTGGATGTGTTTGAGGGGGATGATGAATCGGGTGAGGATTCTTTGGCGTGGGCATTTGGTGCGCTGGGGGTGCAGGATCGAGCGCGGCATTTGTGTACGCTGTATCTGAGTGATTTGGCGGATGTGATTCGAGAATCGATTGACGATCGTTTTGAATTTGTCCGCTATGCCGAGTCACTGGCAGTGAGTCAGCCTTCGTTTGATCGGCTGGATCAGGCTCTGCGGGCACCGCCGACTTTGCTGGATGATGTGCTGCGTGAGCTGACTGAGGCGGCGATGCAGCGGCATCAGCCTCAGGTTGTGCTGCTGACTGTGCCGTTTCCGGGGACGGTCTATGCGTCATTCCGGATTGCTCAGACGATTCGTCGGCAGTATCCGCAGACGGTGCTGGTGCTGGGTGGTGGTTATGTGAATACGGAGTTGCGTGAGCTGGGTGAGCCGCGTGTGTTCGACTATTTTGATTTTGTGATGCTGGATGCAGGAGAACGACCGCTGCTGGCGCTGGATGAACATTTGCGGGGGCAGCGGAATCGTGAGCAGCTGTGTCGGGCGTACTATCGGGATGCGGAATCCGGTGTGGTGCATTATGTGCGGGGTACGGAGCCGGACGTGCCTTTCGCCCACACGGGGACGCCGACGTGGGACGGTCTGCCGCTGTCGCAGTACCTGTCGACTCTGGACATGCTGAATCCGATGCATCGGCTGTGGTCGGACGGTCGCTGGAACAAGCTGACGGTGGCGCATGGGTGTTACTGGAAGAAGTGCAGTTTCTGCGATGTGACGCTGGACTATATTTCCCGCTATGATGCTCCGGCGGCGCAAGTGCTGGCGGACAGGATCCAGTCAATTGTGGGGGAAACGGGTCAGACGGGGTTTCATTTTGTTGATGAAGCTGCGCCGCCGAAGGGGCTGCGGGCATTGGCGGAGGAGATTCTGTCGCGGGGTTTGAAGATTTCGTGGTGGGGCAATATTCGGTTTGAAAAATCATTTAGTCCCGAGCTTTGTCAGCTGTTGGCGGACAGTGGCTGTATCGCGGTGTCAGGGGGTCTGGAGGTGGCTTCGGACCGTCTTTTGGCACTGATGGAAAAGGGTGTTTCGGTATCTCAGGTGGCCAGAGTGACGCGTGGCTTCAGCGACGCCGGGATTCTGGTGCATGCCTACCTGATGTACGGCTTTCCAACTCAGACCGTGCAGGAAACCGTGGACGCTTTAGAGTATGTCCGGCAGCTGTTTGAAGCCGGCTGTATTCACAGTGGTTTTTTTCATCGATTTACCTGCACGGTGCATTCTCCGGTGGGTCTGCATCCGGAGCGTTACGGGATTGTTCTGAAGCCTTTGCCGGCGGGGGCATTTGCAAAGAACGATGTTGAGTTCAGCGATCCGACGGGTGTGGATCATGACAGTCTGGGGAAATCGCTTTCGAAGGCGATTTACAACTTCATGCACGGTGTGGGGCTGGAGGCGGACATTCGCAGCTGGTTCCGACAGAAGGTGCCGCGAGCGACAGTGCCGCGGAACTTTATTGCGAAGGCGCTGCAGGCGGGGCGGTGAGACTGGCACTGGTGGTCGGTAAAGGCCTGTAAATACTGCGTCCGGAGATGTTTCTGTGTCTTGCCAGGAATTGCGGCAAGCCTGTCCGCAGAACCGGGCCGTTCGGCCATCTGTTCGCGAGTGGCTGCGCCGGCCACGACTTTTCGAAGCACTCGGCTGGGCAGATGGTCGAGGTGCGTATCTGTGACGGTTGGGCGGTTGCATTGCTGCGGGGGCACTGTAAGAATTGTTGGCGCTGCGTAATTTCCTGCCCTGTTTTCCTGCCCTGGAGTTCTGATCATGGTGCGTTCATCGGGACGTCGTAGTTTTCTGAAGTCTGCTGCTTTCGTTGCTGCGGCGACCGCCTTTTCTCGCAGCAGTTACGGTCGGATTCTCGGGGCCAACGAGCGATTGAAGATCGGTGCGATCGGAGTGGGCGGGCGCGGAGCGGGTGATCTGGATGCGGTCAGTTCAGAAAACATCACTGCGTTGTGTGACGTGGATGCTGACCGTCTTGGTGCTGCCGCCGCTCGCCACCCGCTGGCAAAGAAGTATGCGGATTATCGGCAGCTGCTGGAGCAGACTGATCTGGAAGCTGTGGTCGTGGCGACTCCCGATCACCACCATGCTCCGGCCACTGTTCGTGCTCTGCGACGTGGTCTGCACGTTTATTGCGAAAAGCCCCTGACTCACACCGTCGAAGAGGCGCGACTGATTGCTGCCTTGTCTCGTGAGAAGCAGGTTGCAACCCAGATGGGAACTCAGAATCACGAACACCCTGGGTATCTGCGTCTGGTGGAACTGCTGCAGTCTGGGGCGATCGGAGAAGTGCAGGAGGTGCATGTGATTACAGATCGTCCGGGGAGATGGTGGCCGCAGGGTATGGATCGTCCTGCGGATACCCCGGCTGTCCCGGGTTCACTGAGCTGGGATTTGTGGCTTGGTCCGGCCGCCGAACGACCCTACAACCCGGCTTATGTGCCGTTCCGCTGGCGAGGCTGGTGGGATTTCGGCTGTGGTGCGGTGGGCGACATGGCCATTCATCTGGCTGATCCGGCGTTCTGGGCACTGCGGCTGGGCGGGCGAGTGAAGGTGACATCGCGTGGCCCGGCGCCGTCTCAATGGAGTGCTCCGGCGTGGATGGAGACAAAATTTGAATTCGGGCAGCGAGGCGATCTGCCGCCAGTGGTGCTGTACTGGTATGAGGGTGAGACGAAGCCGAAACCTGAGATTGCGGCAGAGCTGCCGATGAATGGCTCGCTGTTCATTGGCAGCAAGGGGCGAATCGCCATCGCTCATGACGGGTTTCCAAAACTGCTGCCGGAAGCTCAGTTTGCGGACTTCAAGGCGCCGGCACCATCACTGCCGGACTCTCCGGGACATCATCGGCAGTGGCTGGATGCCTGTCGGACGGGATCACGAACGGGCAGCGCCTTTTCGTACGCAGCTCCGTTTACGGAAATAGTGCTGCTGGGGAATGTGGCTTATCGGGCCGGTCAGACCATTGAGTTTGATCAGGAGACCGGCAAGATCCTGAATGCTCCTGCTGCTGAAAAATATCTGTCGAAGGAGTACCGGCGGGGCTGGGAAATCACCGGGTGACTTCGCTGGCGTTTTGCCCCAGCATTTGCTGTTCCAGATCCACTCCGGTCAGCAGGCTCCAGTCCCGCAGCAGGCGGCGGAAAACTGGTCCCTGGCCGGGGGCGATGCGGGTTTTGCTGCCGTCCACGGACAGTACCGGCAGCAGGCAGGATGGCGATGACGTCAGGAAGATTTCATCGGCATCCTGCAGCTCGGACGGATCTACTTTGCGCCGCGTGAAAGGAATGCCAGCGTCCTGAGCCAGCCGTTCGACAAGTCGGCTGCTAAGGCTGTTCAAGACGTCGCCAGCGGGTGTGGCGATCTGTCCGCTGCTGACAACGCAGATACTGGAGGTGCTGGTTTCAGCGACACTGCCGTCGCGGTTCAGCAGCAGTGCTCGACTGCCTGGTGACTGCTGTTCGGCCGCATGATCAGCCAGCCACCAGTGCAGGCGATTACGAACCTTCAGTGACACGGGAAAGCAGTCTGCGGGGATCTGCCGCACTTGCGAAGTCGTCAGGCGAACTCCCGATACAAACGAGTTTCGCCAAAGAGCAAATGGCAGTGGATAGGTGTGGACCACCGTTGTCGGCTGGCTGCTCGGGCGTCCGAGGTAGGTGGAATTTCCACCGGCAGTGGAAAACAGCACGACCCCCAGATCAGAACCATCCGGCAGCAGTGCGAAGTTGTGTCCGGTGACTGTTGCGGCAGCCTGCCGCAGCTGGTGTTTTCCCGGAGCTTTAGGGAAGTCAAGTTCCTGCAGGGCGTGCAGCAGTCGGTCAATGTGCTGCTCAGCAAACAGAAATCTGCCATGGTAGGTGCGGCCGGCGTCTGTAACGGCTGCTCCTGCAACAACAGCAAGATCCCAAACGGGCACCGCGGCAGCGCTCCATGAAACCAGTTGTCCGTTCATCCAGACGACGGGTTCGGCGGAGCTCTGCTGCTGTACTGTCGTGGTACTCACGGTCTGGTTACTGCCATGCTGCAGCGGGTTTCGGTGTCTGCTTCTGTTTGCCGCTGCCGATGACGAGGAACAGTGCGATCAAGGCCATCTGTACTGTAAAGAACATGGCCAGTGCATACAGACGACCTTCGGTGAAGCCATAACTGTGCAGTCCGGCTCGCAGCTCGTTCACGCCGAACCACGACCAGGCAGTGACAATATTGCCGAACATGCTGAGCACACTGGTGCCGAAGTCGCCCACCATTTTGTCCCAGCGAGCATGCAGGATCAGAGCGTTCCACATAACGATCAGCATGGCTCCGTTTTCCTTCGGGTCCCAGCCCCAGAAGCGGCCCCATGAATCGTCAGCCCACAGCCCTCCAAGCACAGTGCCGACAAGGCTGAAGAACAGTGCAAAGCAGAGTGTGCCATAGACCAGTCTGCCCACATGGGGCAGCAGCGGCTGGCTGCGTGAATCCTTCACAGGTCGTCCCTGTGCTCGTTCCAGCAGGTTGATGGCACACCACGCGACACCCAGGAATCCGGCAGCAAAAGTGGCCGAGTATCCGAGTGTGATGCAGACCACGTGCGTGGCCAGCCAGAAGGCTGTGTCCAGTACCGCCTGCATGACTCCGATTGTGTCGCCTTCGTCGAGGGCGAGGTAGTGAGCGATGACGAGGGCAGCTGACCCCGTGGAAGCTCCGACAAGACTGCCGATGCCGTTTTTCAGGAACAGTTCCACGAAGAAGGCTGCAATTACGACCCCCCAGCCAATGAAGATGGCAGACGAGTACAGGTTGGTGACGGGCGGTCGGCCTGAAATCTTCATCCGCAGCCAGAGGGCGAACGTGTGCACAATAAAGGACAGAACCAGCAGGCACAGTGCAGATCGATGCAGCGACCCATTCAGCGGGAACAGCCAGCCCACGAACACAATAATGATGATCGGGACGTACAGGTAAATGGCCTTCCAGAACGGTTCGAAGTAGTTGAACCATGCCTCCAGCTGTACTCGCTGCAGGTCCACGTGCGGCAGTGCGGTTTTCTTCAGCCACTGCTGATAGTCGTCCAGTTTTGTGTTGAAGACAGCAGCGTCGCTGGCTTTCCAGGCATTGAAGATATCGCCGACGAATGCGGCACTGGCGTTAAATGTTTCATTGGCTTTGCCGCCTGGCATGACGTCGGCCGCATGTTTCTGCAAATCGCTCCAGAGCAGACCGGCGATTTCCTGATTGACGACGTTCATCAATGAGCTTTCATCGGCGGTTCCGGCAGCCTGCAGTCTGGCGCGAATCGCATCGACTCGCCGATCCTGCGGAGCATTCTGCTGCAGTTCCGAGATGACTTCGAACAGTTCTGCGGCGATGCGCTGGCTGGCGAGTGCAGTGGCCTGCTCCCGCGTGACCGTGGCAGCAATCTCGGCACCGGTTTTCCCGGGTCCGGCGTCAGCGATCAGTTTCAGGATGCTGTTAAGAAACGGATCTTCAACTCGCTGCAGAGCATCAGCGGCACGTTTGGCGACGTCCGCAGTGCCGTCAGTGCTGAGGGCTTCACCGGGCGCGGGTGTGTTGCTGAGGATGTCCCAGGTGCCTTTGACTGACGTCTGCACCAGCTGCAGCGGTCGCACGTCGCGGATCCAGTCTGCAAACTGCTGACTGCTGGAGATTCCGGCGTCCTGCAGCTGCTGGTTGAGCCGACCGAGACTGCTGGCAACGATGAAAGTTTCCCACGATCGTGTTTCATCATCCGTGCCGGTTGGTACGGCCATCACAGCCTTGCTTTCACCCAGGCGCTGCAGGATTCGCCAGACGGTGATTGAGCTTTCCAGCAGATTGTCCCCGGGCTGGCTTTGGAACACCTGGGCGACCTGATTCAGACGACCCATGGTGTCAAACAGGGCCCCGACCCGACGTTCAAGTGTAGTCAAATCGAATTCACGTTTTTCGCGACGTTTTTCGTTACCTTTCTGCCAGGCATTGTCGAGTGCCTGCAGGTTGGGCCGAATTTCGGCCAGCGAGTAGACAAAACCGGGACGCTGTTTCAGCGACAGGAGTGCCAGCACCTGGTCATCGGTGATCTTGATGACGCGGTGTCGTTCGGCGAGTTCCGGGCGCAGAATCAGGTCCAGCAGCCAGTGAATGGCGGGAGCTTTGCGAACCATGAGGGGCCGCAGTCGTTCTTCGACCGAAGCTTCTTCTTCGTCCGCCAGCTTTGCCAGTTTGGCGATCCAGTCAGAGTAGGAACCGCGGAGCGTCTGCAGTTCTTCGAACGCCGCCCCAACGGCCTTTTCCGGCCATGCTTTTCGAACGGCATTCAGCAGATTTTCGCGCACTTTGGCTTCGTTCAGCTGCCATGCTTCCAGCTCGACTTCAAGTGTGGATTTGTGGGACGTCATCAGGAGCAGGGTGCGAGCGACCGAATCGAGTGGCTGAGCACGCCCGTTCCAGGCGACGGGCAGCTGTGCCGCTGCATACAGATTGAAGGTGCCTTCGACCGGTTTTGGACTGCGAACTCCACGAGCCAGCCAGAGCATGCAGGCGCCGGTCAAAAGGACGGGCAGCCAGATTCGCAGTGCTGCGGCGACAGGTCCGGCGGCAGGCTGCAGAGTCTGACTGGATGACGGGATGTCACTGTCAGGAATCAGGCGATCCTGAACATCACTGGCTGTCGCTGCCGGAACCGCTGTCTGGCGATCCAGCCGCGCCAGAAATCTCATCAAAGTCTGACCGAACTGAGCAAACATGCCAAAGGCGACCACCATACAGGCAATGTAGGGCAGCATCCAGCCGCTGTTGCGGACGACAGAGAGTGTGGAAGCTTCCTGACCGCTGGGCAGAGTAAGGTAGTTGGACTGGTAGAATGTCTCGCCGCGGTATCGCAGCGGGTTATTCATCCACAGTGTGAAACGCTGGGTCTGATTATCCTGAGTGATCTCGATGCTGGAACGGAAGTCGCGGGGTGTGGAGGAGCCGACGTAGGTGGTGCGACTGACATCCAGCAGCTTGACGGAGTACGGTTTATAGTTGCGCTGGAAACGCAGATAGAAGAAGTAGTCTTTGCCCTCGATCGTGGCTTTTTCTGCCAGGGTGGAATTCAGCTCGCTGACATTCTGGGACACCAGCATGGATTTCAGCACTTTTCCGTCTTTTCGATCGACAAGATCGATCAGCACGCTGCTTTGATCCATCGTGTCGTCCATCCCGGTCACCGGAGGCAGTGGCTTCACGGCAGCGAAGGACCCCAGTCCTTCATCCAGTCGTGAATCGGCGGGCGTTAAAGCTCGCAGTTCGCTGTTGCGATAGAAGCGACGAACGGCAATATCAAAGGGCAGATCTGTCAGCTCAATTTTCTGATCGGCGCTGATATCTGAGCCGGGGGCTGCATTGGGTGATTTTTCCTCTGGTGCGGCGCTGACCAGCAGTTTTTCGGGGACGACAATGACGTCATCCTTGCCGTCATTCAGTCGGCTGATGATGGCCAGTTCACGAACGCGGATATCGCGGGCGTAGCTGGCGACTTCGCCTTCAGTCAGTGACAGGTTGGTTTCTTTGGCCACCAGCCCGACCTGCAGTTCGCTGATCATCAGCAGGGCGACGCCGAAGTGCAGCAGCGCGATGCCGCCGCGTTTTTCAAACAGCAGCATGGATCCCAGCAGCAGGATGACGGAGCAGGCGGAGCCTTTCATCAGCTGCCACAGAATGCGCATGGCGGACAGATCCGGCTGCACTGACGGGCCACCAATGAAGTAGTACAGGAAGGTGCCCAGCAGCACAGCACCAATGGCCGCGCGCAGCAGACGTCCTGAGAACGAGGCCTGTTTGGCAAGGAAAGCCAGTACGAGTCCGGCGACGCCCGAAAGTCCGAGGATCGCCAGCATCGACTGCCAGATCTGACCGGGGGACAGCAGGGTGTTGCCGGATTCAACACCGGTCTGACTGTTGCCGGTGTAGACCGTCAATGCCATTACCGCGAGGCCCAGTGTGACGAATACGATGCCAGCGATGAGCTTCAGTCCGCGTGCCCGGACGCGGAAGGTCAGGGTATGAGCCGCCAGGAGATTGAACAGCATCAGCCAGCCGATGGTCCAGCCGCCTGGAAACGGGATGTAGCGGAACTGACCAAGGCTGGCAGCCAGCTTTTCGCCGCGCTCGCCAAACATGGAAGGCGGAAACAGATCCTGAACGTCGATCTTCGCGACGTAGCAGCGGAAATAGTCATCCATGACCTGCCAGACATCGCGGCGTGCCTGTGCGAGACTGCCGATGAAGACGATGACCATGCCGAGCAGAAACAGCACGACGGTCAGTTTCAGCGAGGCGAGTGCGGAGATGCCGCGGGTGAGCAGATGGGAGGCGTCGCGGGCAATCTGACGCGAGTCAGATCCGGGAACGCTGCCGGGTGCTGTCAGAGACGACATAAGGACACTCCTGAAACAAGCTGCATGGCAGGACCATGCGGCTGAGAATTTTTTGGTGATGTCCGGCCTTAGCCGGCATTCCACGACTGACAGAAACTGCGGAACTGATCCCTGACTGATCCGACTTCTTCGTTACTGCCACGCAGTTTGACCACCCACAACTTTTCCTTGTATGTCAACAGCATGCCAAGGATGGTTTCCGTGGGGCCTTTCAGTTCTACCCACTGACCGGTCAGACCTGCGAGTGGTAATGGTTCGACTGAGTTCATCAGTTCAGCGGGGGATTCCGGCTGAAGTCCGATTTGTCCGCCCCAGCGCGCCACCTGCGGAGCAATTCCGGCGGTGGCGGGCAGGTCGCTGACCGTGATACGCGTGCGGCCGGACTGACCAGCCAGCCAGGCGAACTTGCTGAATTCGTCGTTCTGAGCGGATTTCCATTCACCGGGCACATCCCAGCTGAAGGGAACCGACTGATAGCGGTCACGAATGAGTTCTGAGGTGAGGATCTGCTGCTGCTCGCTTTCGGCGGTGTAACGCACGACCTGATCGGCTGAGTTGCAGCCGGAGAGGATTGTGAAAAGCAGGGCTGGCAGGATGAGAATGAGTCTGGGGATCATGGGGCAGGAGTGCCTGGAGGGAGACGAATCCGGCGAAAACGGTCAGGAATGACTCCGCAGGAATTGTAGCATACTGCTGCCGATCGTCGCCACGACAAGGTCCGGATCTGCGGTTCCTGCACTAATCAACCATTCTGTTCCCGGTCGGGGGAATTAGTCATGCTCGAAGTCTGAGGATGTTCATTATTGGGGGGCGATTTTGCCGGTCGTGCTGGATGTTTCGAGCGGCAGAGGAGTAAATTGTCCCTGCTTTGGGTGCGGTGTTGCGGGTTTGTCGAGGCTCATGGGTGGCGAACGGACGGGGTTTTGGTTAACAATTGGGGTCTGCAGGGGCAGGCCGGCAACGGGCAGCCTGCGTCGGGTCACTGAAATGAGTTTAGAAAACGAGACAGCTGGAGACGGGGATGCGAATTTTGGTTGCAGCGATGCTGCTGGTGTGCGGGGCGGGACTGGCAGAGGCTCAGGAGGCTGCAAAATCTGCGCAGGCTCCGGAGAAATTCCGCGTGAAGTTTGAAACCAGCTGCGGGGATTTTGTGGTGGAAGTGCAGCGGGAATGGGCACCGCAGGGTGCTGACCGATTTCATGAGCTGGTAAAGGCTGGTTTTTATGACGAGTGTCGATTCTTTCGCGTTGTGCCGGGATTCGTGGTGCAGTGGGGGATGAATGGGGATCCTGCTGTCTATGCGAAGTGGAAGGACAAAGAGATTAAGGACGACAAGGTGACGCAGAGCAATCGTGAGGGGATGATCACATTTGCCTCCCGCGGCCCGAATACTCGCACCTGCCAGCTGTTCATTAATCTCGCTGACAATGAGCGGCTGGATGAGCTGGGTTTTGCTCCGTTTGGGAAGGTGGTGGAAGGGCTGGATGTGGTGAAGAAGATCACTTCTGAATACGGGCAGCGGCCGCAGCAGCCGCTGATTCAGGAAGAGGGCAATGCCTACCTGAAGAAAGAATTTCCGAAGATGGATTACATCAAAAAGGCGGCCGTTGTACTGGCGGGCTGAGTGCTGCAGGGGTATGTCTGCTGTTTAGGTCAGGTTCCGTAACTGCGACGGGAGGAAAGCGTGATGAAACTGGCATTGCCCCTGGTGTGCTGGTGTCTCTGCGGTGGACTGTTGTGGGCGGATGAGCCTGCTGCCGGGAAAGCGAAACCGGCAGCCGGCCCGGACCGTTATGAGACTCGGCGGATTCACGATCCGAACGGCATCGGCAAGTTCTACATGGATCGCGAGATTGCGCATGTGATGGGCTTTGCCGGTGCCGCGTGGCTTGAACGATCGACTCGCGAAGAGGAAGAGCGTCTGACGCTGCTGATTCGTTCGCTGCGACTGAAGCCCGGTGACGTGGTGGCGGATATCGGTGCGGGCAGCGGTGTAATTTCGATACTGATGGCAGAACCCATTTTGCCGGGTGGCCGGGTCCTGGCGGTTGATGTACAGCAGGAGATGCTGGATCGGCTGAAGGCGTACTGCAGCCAGCTGGGTGTGGAGAACGTAGAGCCGATCAGGGGGTCTCAGAAACGCAGCGGGCTGAAGCCTGCCAGTGTGGATCTGGCGATCATGGTGGATGTGTACCATGAGTTTGAGTATCCGTACGAGATGCTGGAGGATATTTCGAAGGCGCTGAAACCTGGCGGGCGTCTGGTGTTTGTGGAGTATCGCAAGGAGGATCCGGCGGTACCGATCAAGGAAGTCCACAAGATGACTCAGGCGCAGGTTCGTCTGGAGGCTGAGCAGCAGGAATTTGGTCTGTCATGGCTGGAGACGGTGCATGTGCTGCCGCTGCAGCACGTGATCATTTTCCAGAAGCAGGCAGCAGAGAAGTGAGAGCTTGCAGGTTTATGCGTTTAGGCTTTGGGCTCTTCGTCGGGGGCCGCCGGGACAGTGTCGGCTGGTGTTTTGGCTGATCGGCTTTTGGGGTTGAGCCGATCAAGAATTCCATTGACGAAGGCGGCTGAGTTTTCTGATCCGAATTCGCGAGCGATTTCGACCGCTTCATTGATGGCGACGGCAGCCGGCGTGCCTTCGTGCAGCATTTCGTACAGTCCCAGCCTGATCACATTGCGATCGGTGATGGCCATGCGTTCAAGACGCCAGTTGTGAGCTGTCTGGCGAATCTGCTGATCGAGTTTGCTGCGTTGCTGACGAATTCCGTCGAGGATGCGGCGGATGAAGCTGCGGAGCTGCGGGTCTTTGAATTCGAGTGCTGCCTGGCGATCGATGCGCTGAGCATCAGCGTCGGGGTTTTGGTCCAGGAGGAAGAGCATCTGGAGGATAAAGCGACGGGCTTCGGAGCGACCGGACATCAGAGAAAGCTCAAAAAAAGCGGATTCAGCCATATTTCAGGCAGAATCCGCGGTGTTTGACAGCGGGGACAGTGGGTGCCTGGCGGGGAGGGGAAGGTCAGGGGGTCAGTTCCAGGTCAATCACGTTTTCTGAGCCATCTGCATTGACGACACCGAACAGTCCGGAAGTGGCTGGGTCGGAGTACTTTGCGGGCAGGTTGGATTTCGGTTTGGGCATGGTGTCCTGGCCGATTCCGGGCGGCTGATACTCGGGACTTTCTGTATCGGCGATTGCGGGGGTGGTAGCCGGAGGCGGGATATCGACGACTTTGATGGAGTGTTTGCCTTCGACGGCGCCGTCATTGGCTGCGAAAGTGGTCAGTTTGTAGACACCCTGGTCATTGGTTTTTCCGAAGGCGGCGCGTTTGGATTCATCGTGGATGAATGTGACGTCGGCGTTGACAACGGGTTTACCGCTGAGGGTGACTTTGCCTGTGACCTTGAACACTGGTGGTCTGTTCACTTTTTCACCGCCGCAACCTGACAGTGCCAATGTGAGACTGCACGTCAAAAGAGCTGTGTACGCGAACGAGCGTGTCATGGCCTGGGATCCTGGGAAGAACGTGCAAATGGTGATGATGTGCAGGTTTGGCAGCGAACTGGTCAGCATAGCAAAAAACGGCTTCCCTGCCAGCCCGGAACAGCGGTCAAATTCAACGTTTTTGCTCAAATACTGAGCAGAACTGCGGTTTTATAGCTTGCAGTTGTTCAGTCTCCGTCATATTCTTGTGAAGGTCTCCGCTCGCGGTGACGCGATTTATTTCATTTTTATTGGTTTCTCAGTTTGTGGAGGGTGCAACGTGATTCGTCGACGTGGA